>JACLAD010003087.1_pt1 | contig 63457 bp, 55 predicted proteins | sample 8027901 | NCBI WGS metagenome assembly JACLAD01 (sample SAMN15725071, study PRJNA655200) | protist metagenome | isolation source: fluorescence activated cell sorting (FACS) single amplified genomes of... | place: Spain: Blaines Bay Microbial Observatory, Mediterranean Sea | collected 2016-07-05 | reverse complement strand
ACCTGCTAATCTTCGCTGATCAAAATTCTTTGACGTAATTTGTTGAATTTTTCCACGGTAACAACCAACGGTGTAGGGATATTCCATTGTGGCGTGATAGTGGTAACCAATTGATCCATGTTGATGTCCATGGCATTCATCCAAGTCTTTATTGGTCATTTCCTTACCGCCGATGCCGTAATATCCATGAATCGGAAAGCCATCGAGGATCCAACCAACAACACCTGAGTGTCCAGTCTCAAGACGCTGAACGTCCAATCTTTCTGGGATAAAATGATAGTGGTATTCATCACGTGCTGGATGACCACCATAGATGTCCACAATTTCGTGAGCCAGCGCATCGTTTCCACGTGCATCTGCAGCGCTGTAAAGTACTATCCCATTGTTGGTGATACCAATTGCGCCTAGGGAGAGACAACTCGGGGAATCCGACCAAACTGGTTGCTTTGCAAATAGAAAATTCAAACTTTTGACTGCTGGAACTCCGGGGTTGGCATCAATCTCAGTAAGTATCTGATGCTTGTTCATCGGCCAGTCTCCAATCTTGCTGTCTTTGGGAACGTTGTTAGCTTCAATTATCCGTCCATTCTCAGTGATTGTTTCGGAGTAAGTTCCTTCAGGGGTTTGAAAGTTACCCTCCGGCAACCAAAGTTTTTCAAAGAGGTTCCATTTGTTGTTGATGAAATCAATCCAGGTTATGCGTTCGGCACGACTACCAGGCGCAGACGGGTTTTTAGGATTACAGGAATATAGCTTTCCTCGTGCTGGGCTGGAGGTACTAAGATAACTGTCGCCCAGTTTAAGCTTGGAGCAGTCCACCCCTTTGCTATCCATGCAGATCATAGGGTGAAGGAAATATTTTTCATCAATGCCCGATGTGGACGGGTGTTTACCAAAAGCTGTGGGCCCAGTCATGCCGATAATCAGCAAAAGATAGCAAAGGAGGTGTTTAGAATTCATCTAACTTTCCATAAATCTGGTTGTGGATTTAAAGATGGTATAACTAAAATAAAATAAATTATTGGGTGCTATCATATAGACTAATTTCAGAACTCTCCGTTGTTATTTCATCGAATTTTTTTAACATCGGAGATTGGTCTTAAAAAATAGGAATCAACCCTCCAAAGTTATAATTTGGATTGTGCTTTGATCGACTCCAACCCCTTCGACAGTCATCTAGGATGACCAAGTTCATATTATTGTCTGCTTCTTCCATCTGTCCTAGTAGTTTACCGACAGGCACTGCGTCATAGCGGACATCAGCAGCGGTTTGTGGAATGATATCTATTGGTAGCAAGTAATTTTCACCCTGAACCTGTACCCCATGTCCGGCATAGTAAAATAGATCTATCCCTTTTTTATTTCTGAGATTATTCCCGAAATCGTTTATCGCCTGCTCCATCTTGTGCTGGTCCGCATCAAGCAATGTTTTAACTTCAAAACCCAAACGCCTCAGGGTTTTAGCAATTTCCTTAGCATCGTTGGGCGGATTACGCAGCGGGGAGGTGTATTCGTAAGCGGAATTGCCGATGACTAAGGCTTGCTTGTTAGAAGAACTAAGAATCTGGTCGACAGGACGGATGGCGCGTTGCTGAGCAGCGGCCGGTACCATCTTAATACCTATGATCAAAGACTCGTATAGCAATCTAGAAGCAGCCAGAATCCTTGCAATAGTTAATAGTATTATGATGATTGTGCCGTTTTTCAGCTTTGCTTTTGGAGGTATTATTACTGAGATGTTCAGCTGGAAAGGTACTATGTTTGTTATCTTTCTTTTTGGATTTATTTCACTAATAAATAATCTTTGGTTACTCAGTGAAAGCAATACTCAACCTGCAAAAGAAATTAATTTAGTAAGTTTAACTAAAGACTACTTGTCCTTGATAACTAACCGAATGTATATGGCCCTGATGCTTTCTACTTCCTTTACAGTTGGTATTTGGCTCTCAATGCTTGGTTTTGTTCCTTTTGAATACCAAAGAATCGGTATTGATAGCGTGGAAATAGGTTTATGGTTTATGACTGTTCCAATGGGATTCTTAATAGGCAACCATTTGACTAAAACTTATGTCCACAAAATTGGTATTGAGAATTTTTCATTAATCGGAAGTTTCACAACACTACTGATAATAACTACTTTTCTTCTTCCAAATATTCTGGGATGGAAACATGAAATGCTTATAGGGATTCCTTGTCTTATCTTCGGTATTTCATCCGCGGTACTACTGACAACGGCAAGTATGGGCGCAGTAGCAGCAGCAAGCAAGTTGGGGGGGAGTGCATCTGGTCTAATGAAGTCAACACAGACCATTTTTGGTGTGATAGGAGGATCTTTAGTCGTTGGTATCGGTGGTTTTGGGAATTTCGAAAGAGGAGTAGTCGTTTTAATAGGATTTGCTATACTCGCAGCAATTTGTTCAAGTCTGGCAAAACTATTTCGAACAGATCTATCCTATTCATAACCTTAAGAAAGAATTTTTGATTAGCCTTGTAGCCAATTAAGCTTCTCAATTCCGCCAATAAGTATACTGAACTAACTCATTCCTAAGACCAATTAAGCTGACTACTAGGACAAACAGAAAATCTCTTCAGGTGTAATTCTCTAAATCCTGTACATCCCAAAGATACCTCCTGATCATTGAGGGGGTATCTACTCTGGAGAAAACAAAAGATAAGGGTGATGTCTTTGAAAGATTCACTCAACTCTATCTGCAGACGGCTCCCAAATATCGTCTGCTACTGAAGAAAGTCTGGAAGCCTGATGTAGATTTTAGTCAATCCAAGCAAAGTTCAGATGAAATGGAAGCAAGAGGTACAGTGATCGATTAATTAAAATAAGACTGCTTTCCAGAACGGGCGTAGCTTTGGTTGGGTTTAAATAATGATATTCTTTGTCAGTAAGGAACAAGTCCGATACTAGGATGACAATTTAACTGTTCATTAATGCAGGTATCCAATTATTTTCTATCTACTAATAGATTACTTTTAGAGTATGCTAATCTGAGATAATTTAACGAATGAGTGCTACTTTATGAAGATATTAAGAACTACACTTTATTCACTAGTTTTAATATTGCTTATTTCCTCAAAGTCCTATTCCCAAGAATCATTTATAATTTCTTCCGAGTCATTAGAAACTATACCTAATAATTATTTGAGTTTTTTAGAAGGTTTTAATGAGGGCGTTTCTTTTGAAAGCCTAGAAAGTGCAAAATGGTCGGGAAAGATATTAAATGCCCAATCGATGGTTGATGGGTATTGGGTACGCCTTACAATAATAAATAATTTATCAACAGATCTAATTGGCTTAGCCCACAATGTTAACTCAGAAAAAAAGATATTTGTAAAAAATTCACTGGGTATCAAAGAATTTGCCCTCTGGGAACGAGGTGTAAATAAACAGATAGAGGATGATCATTTTGGACCAAATTTTCGGATCGTGGCACCTCAAAATGATACAACAACCATATATAACTTTTTTAGGAGCAAGCCTTTCAATCGTTTTATGGATACAAATAATTATCACCGCATGTCAGTTGGAACATGGGAAAACTTACGAATTCTCCAAATTGCAAGAATAGTGATTGTCATCAGTTTATTTACGGCATCCTTGCTATTGGGGCTTTATTACTTTTTTATTTATCTTATTTCTGGAGGAAACTATATCTGGTTGTCTTTGGCATTATTATCAATTTGTCTTATATTGACAACTCCTATATTTCTTTCTACAGGTATAGATTTAAATTTAAATCAGAGAAGTCTTTTTTTGTTTTTCCCAATGTTATTTTTATCACTTACCCAATTCTTCAAAAAATCACTTTTTTTAGAAGAGTGCTACCCAAATGTAAGTAAGATTTTCGTTGTCGGCATTATATTCTTTATTTCTGTTATTGCTTTAAATCTTATACTTATTTCTGAATTTCCAAGTGAAAATCAATTAAACCTGACTAAATATCCACCTGATAAAATGGGTTTTGGTATCATCAAACTACATCATACTTTAATTGCTTTCGGAATTCTCCTATCAATATCAATAATTGTTTCTTTTAAATCTTGGCAAGAAGGCAGTTCTTCATCTGGTTACCTTTGTCTGTCTTTTATTTTACCTTTCCTAATATTTCCGATTGGTTTTTTATCGTACTATATACTCGAAGGATTTAATTTTTATTTCTGGTCAATCCTTCTACCTATTGCTGGAGTCTTAACTCTTGGAATGTTTGTAACATTTGGATTCTCGGTTGCTCAAGGGATGAATGATCTCAAACAAGAATTCATAGATAAGCAGTTGGAATTAAACAATGAATTAGAATCGAAAGTTACAGCTCGAACAGCAGATTTAAGAAAAACTTCCGAAGAACTTACTGCAGCTAACAATGACATCAATAAAAGCATTCAGGCCGCCAGTGCGATCCAAAACGCAATTCTGCCCAGGATTGACTCGTCACACTACGGATTTAGAAATCTAGAATATGTCTGGCAACCGAGAGACACCATTGGAGGTGACTTTTACTGGTTGGATAAGAAAGATGGTTGGACTTGTTTGGTAGTGGCTGACTGTACCGGACATGGAATTCCTGGTGCTTTTATGACTTTGATCTCCAGTACACTGCTGGACAGGATCTCTTCAATCAAGGACCTCAGTCAGCCCGATACCGTTTTGAATGACTTAGATGAATTCCTGCAAAAGTCCTTGAGTCTGGATGAGACACACCAACAGACAGACTTCGGGTTGGATGCTGGAGTATGTTGTTTTTCCCTGGATGAGAAAATCTTAAGATATTCTGGGGCTAAGATGAATCTCTATCAGAAGACAGACCAGGGTGTGGTTGAAATCAAGGGGGATAAGAAGAGCCTGGGCTATGATATCAAGCAACATCCACTCGACTTTAAAGTCTTTGAGTGCCCACTAAACCAACAATCTTCCTCCTTCTTTGTATTTTCTGATGGAGTGACGGACCAAGTAGGCGGAGAGAAAAAACTGATGTATGGCAAGAAAAGGGTGCTCCACCAAATCAGGGAGGCAGTCGATGTCAAGACAGCTGTGACCAATATTGTGGCTGATGTTGAGAGATACCAGGGTATCAATAAGCGAAGAGATGATTTAACTTTATTTGGTTTTGCTGTTTGAAGTCGTACCTACGCTAGATTGCCTCAAATCCAAGTAAGACAATCAACAAACTCAATTCCAAAGTTGTAGTGGCTATTAATTGCTTAGGCACAACTCGGCCAGGCGAAGATTCAAGCTTCAATCAGCTGATTCCAAAGAATTCAACATCTCCCCATAGTCCCAACCTTCCTTCTCTTTTCCGGTCAGCTTTGCCTTTAATTCCAAAGCTCGTAGGACATAAGACCAGTTACCCAGTGAAGTATTGATCCACAGAAACTGATCTAATAGCACATCGAGATCTTGGGGGTTCTTTTCAATTGCCTCCAATAATGGTGACGCATGATAGTGCCCGAAGATTTTCCCTGGTTTCGAATGTTTTCTCTAAAACACTGAACTGATCTTAATTGCTAATCAACAATCAAAATCTGCTAAACAACGGTTACATTCACTTCTTGAACTCTTGTCCTGAGGATTAGTTATAAAGCAGACTGGAGTGGCAAATATCGTACATCCACCCAAATATAAAGTCAGTAAGGCCATAACTACAACTGGTTTTAGTTTTTTTCTCATTTTACCTTAGAGTATGAAATTGACAATTAGGCTAAAGCTACCTACTGGAACATATAGTAAAAAAAATTAGAGTAAAGCACAAAAATGTTAATCTAGTTTTCTATTTGCTGCAGAAATGACGCTTTAGTATATAATTTGAAAAATGTAAATCAACTAAAGTTACTGTTATTAAATACTATTTAGCATTACTGGTATTCGTATTTGTAGATTTAGCATTTTAAATTTTTATAGATTGTCTTTCATAATTCGAGTTCAAGAATTTGCATTTTTAAATAAAAATTTTTATATAAAATTCAGGTTGATAACTCCAAAGAATTCAACATTTCCTCATAGTTCAACTCTCCCTTCTCTTTTCCAGCCCGTTTTACCTTCAATTCCAGAGCACGTAGCACATACGACCAGTTTCCTAGTGAAGTATTGATCCACAGAAATTGATCAACTAACTCTTCAAGGTCTTCCGGGTTCTTCTCGATCGCTTCCAGAAGTGGTGTCGCATGATAGTGCTCGAAGATTTTCAGGTGCTTTGCTAGCTGATTTAGTGCTTTGAGTGCTGTCTGGTAGTCTGAGATCTTCAGGGCTTTCTCCTTCAGTTCAATGTACTGCTTTACAGTCGAATCAGCCCGCATTTGCAAATGCTCACTACGGGCGTTCTGAGCATCCTGGAGGGTATGTTTGACTTTATTATTTCTTAGTAGACCATAAGCCATTTCAGCAGGATGCTTGGTCTTGTAGCCTGCCCGAAGAACTGCCTGCGAACCGTTACCGTCGACCTGGTATTCTTCGACAAATCGTTGCTGCTTGAAGGTCAGATTTGGAGATGCGTTCATCTGGATACTCCTCGATAGGAAATTGGGCTCGGATGAAAATCAATCAGGGGAGGTAAGAATTGAAGGGTGGGGGGTCTTTGGTCCTGCCCCCCTTCGCTAGAGTGGACGTGTTTAAGTGAGTCTCCGTGAAGAACAAATGACCACCGTCAGATTACTGAACCATATGAGTGATGAGTTCAAAAGGCTGATTCCGGTAAATCCCACATGGTTTCAGTTAACTAAACTAAAAGTACCATACCACAATTGAGCTGAAGTCTAAAGACAATCTGGCGGAAGTGAAGAGTGACTCTGAGAGGCTTCTATGGTGTGTTCGTGCTTGCATTTTAAGGCAAAACCGAGGTGAGTGTCTACTGTTGAGACTATACCTCTATAGCTAGATTATCTAAGGAAAGATCTGAGGAAGAGCATCGTAGGTTCGCTTGACCGTATTGATTACCCACTGTTATCAGGACCTTACTCGAAACCTGTCAGCCTGCTGGTAATCTGCCGAAGCAGGGAGCAGGCTGAATGTGGGATGACTCTTCCTCAATTTTTGAGGAGAGCACCAAGCCGATGTGGACTTGGTGCTGTTGATTAAATGGGATTAATGGAAATCTGCAGGAATAGTGCTTTGACCTGAATAATCAGCGCCCCAGCACTCGGCTGCTCCGTTGGTTTTGATCGCACAGGTGTGTTCGTATCCAGCGTCTATCTCACTAACCGTGCCCAAATCTGCCGGAACAGAACTCTGGCCACTGCCATCCCTACCCCAACATTGAGCAATTCCATTTAATTTGATTGCACAAGCGTGATGATATCCAACACTAATGCTTTTAATAGTCCCTAGATCAGCAGGAAAGTCACTCTGAATATCAGAGCCCCAGCATTGGGCAGTCCCATCTGTTTTGATTACACACGTTGACAATGATGTGCTGATGCTAGTTACATTGCCCAAATTGTTAGGGACATTAGAGTAACTATCAGAGCCCCAGCATTGGGCAGTCCCATCTGTTTTGACAGCGCAAGTATGGTATTCACCAACACTAATGGCACTAATAGTTCCGAGATCAGCAGGAATAGTACTTTGGCCAGCATAATCATCCCCCCAGCACTGTGCAGTTCCGTCTGTCTTGATTGCACAGTTATGATTAGCCCCAGCACTGAGGCTGCTGACTGTGCCTAGATCAGAAGGAACGGTGGTCAACCCATTACCACTCGATCCCCAGCACTGCACACTGTCATCGGCTTTGACTACACACGTGTGATAGCCTCCAGCACTGATACTGCTAACTGTCCCTAAATCTGAAGGGATAGTGCTTTGGCCCGAAGAATCAGACCCCCAGCATTGGGCTGCCTTATCGGATCTTATCGCACATGTATTTGAAGCCATCCTGTTCCAAGAAGCACTAATCCGCTGACCAGTCACTGCACTATCTGCTGAAACCGTTGGAGTTGAATCTCCACCACCTGTGGGAGAAGCCGTTGTCCCTCCACCACCAGAATCTGTAGTAGTTTGTTCACCTTCCAGCATTGCACAACCGAAGGAAAGGGTAGCGGTGATGATGATTGCAAGTAAGGTTTTCATAACAGTTCCTCTGTTTGCTGGGTTGGATTACCTTGTTGACTTTTGCTAGTGGAACAAGGTCTGAATCATTCAAATGTTTCAAATTTGAAACACGATGATCAAACTATAAGTCAATCCATCAAAGTTGGGGAGGACGACTGGGGGAGGAACAGGTTTGTAGAAACTAATTGGAGGTATATAAAGATATCAAATTCTTGATATGTAATGTTAAATTTAATTAAATGATTTCTTAGTAGGTGGTGAACTTTTTTGTTGATCGGGCTCTTGTAGATGGACTAACGCAGCTGGGTGAGTAAGAGTTCCTAATATATTCATCAAAATATATAAACCTGATGAATGTAGGTAAGGGTGGTGAAGAAAGCACGAACCACAGGAACCATCCCTGCTCCACCGACATCATCTAATATGTTTCTAAATCAGTTTGGCCTCGGGACTAGCTGAATCTAAGTGTCCCCGGCTGAAGCTTTTGGGGTCTATGTTGTCTGGTGTGAGGGTAAGTTCAACGTGGGTGAAAATCGATTAGGGGAGGTAAGAAAAAGAGGTATGGGGGCTTGGTGATCTCTCCCCCTATGCTAAGGAACTGATGAAAGAAGAAGTGCTGGCAACCATGGCCAAGGAACTGGCGGACATACTCAGGCGTGATACGACCATCGACTGGCAATATAAGGAAAATGTACGGGCAAAATTACGGCTCAAAATCAAAACCCTCCTCAAACGCTACAAGTACCCGCCTGATCAACAACCCAAAGCGGTCGATCTCGTTCTGATACAAGCAGAAGCTATCGCAGAAGGGCTAACAGAGGCTGCTTGATTCGTAGACAAGCTTATGAGCTTTGAGACACACCCCGATCCTGGCTTGTTCCAAGTAATATCTTCAATTTCTTACGACGCCAAGCTCTCTCCCAGGCCTTATCTCTCCTATGAAAAATAAACCTACAGCCAAGACCATCATCTGCTTGAACTACAGCAGTTGCGTAGTCAAAGTCGACCCCCGCAACTCTAGTAAGTTTTTGGATAAGCTCTCTGGGCATTGAATCTATTTTTTCTGGGAAACTGATGACAATTGCTGGCTTAGCTACTTCAAAACCATCCCTCAAGATCTTCCAAGTCTCAGAGTAAAATTCATCAAGGCTCATTTTTACTGCTCGCGCGTAGCGTCAACCATTTCAGCGTCAAGAGCAGCTGATTTGTGCTTACGCTCAACGCAGAGTTTTCTCATGGCTTCTAAGTGCAGCTGGCTGTTATCTTTTTGTTTAACTTCAAGGGAACCGCGCCATTTTTCACTTAGCAGCTTAGGATTCAATCTTCCTGCTAACCAAGTACGAGCTCGGATTGCTACATCCCCAGCTCGAGCATTAATCCGCCCCGACTCAACATCAGCTACAAGCCTCTCTATTTGTTCCAAATGCAGGAATCCTCGACCCTCCAAAGCTAAAATATAGTTGGATCTCCTCTCCTCAGTTGTGTTGAGCCATTTCCAAAGTGCTTGCTTCGATTTTCCATAATTTGTGGAAATTTGTGATAGCGATTCACCCCACGTCAACTTGTCGCAAATCTCGGCTAAATTCCATGGACGCTGGGCTTCACTGTCAACACAACTATTGCGATCTTCTTTCGTAGCCACCATGAGTATTATTCTCCAATCGAGGTATTGGCCCAATTTTCACTCATCCCTAATAAAAGGGGGATCTATTACCTTCACAAGTGGATTCGAACCAGAATGCTGCACTATCTGAATCAGGCCTTGTGCTTCCAACCTGCGTAAGGCTCTAAGCTTCTGAAACTTTGAGATTCCAAATTTTTTTAATTTATTAGAAGTTACTGATATTTTATCAGATTTTTCAAATAAACCCAAGTACCTCAAAACTATTCCAAGATAGGCATAAGTTCCACATTGTTGGAGCGTCTTTGCCCACTGAAGAGAGATTTGGGGATGAATAAAAAAATCTTTAGACAATTTGTTAGTCATAGCTCGCGGTTAGATTTTTACCTGTAACCCCTAAAATCTTATTATCTTATGATAAAGAGAAAGATATAGATTGAACCGGGTTTGCAGGTTTGCTGGGGGTTCGTTGCAGTTCCGCTAGAGGTTTGTTGCAATTCTGCAATCCCCATTAGCTTCAGTGGTTTTCAATTTATCTAGTTCATCCATCACCATCTCCCAAAATTCACGACCTCGGTCTTCGTCGCAATATCGTTCAGGATATCTGATTATTTCTACATCTGTTCCAAGCTCAAACCCCCCCAGTACGTCTCGGCTGGCTTTTGCCATTAACTCTCTTGCCCGCTCAACATGCTCTTCCAATACTCCCAAAGGTGCTTCGATGAGCACTGCATCATGCACTGGCGCGCAAACTCGAATTCCAGCTGTGACCATATAGCAGCAAGCCAGTCGTAAGATTTCTGCCCCATTGGCTTGCATTGGGAAATTGGCCAAACTCCGGGCATTAACATGGCCTTCGATGTGGATGAACCATCCAAATGTAGTCCATAGACGCCTCCTCAACAGAGCATAATTGACAACATCCTCAGACCATTTCCAGAAATCTGGAAACGTACGCCTGTGGTTATTTAACAGTTCACGACCCATCTGTGTAGGTTGGTCTATACTCTCGGCTAAAGATTCTGCACCCATGCCATATTGAACTGCCAAAACTGCTGCCTTGCAGAGCTTGCGTTGCTCAGGATGGCTCTGCTTAGTTGCTTCTAAAGGTGCAAGGCCAGCTTGTTTGGCAAACTCCAAGTAAGGATCTCCAGAAAGATAAGCAGCTTGCATTGCTGTGTCACCTGACAAAGCTGCTGCAATACCGATTTCTTGTTGAGACCAATCTATGTAAGCTACACCCATTCCCTGACTTGGCTTGATAAGGCTTCTTAACCAAACAGAACTGCCGAAAATGTAACTTGTGGTACTCGGTTGATTACGGCCAGTTCTGCTTCGAAAAGGGCTGATGCTGGTCCGAGCTCTACCATCTTTACCCACTTGGAATTTTTGCATTCGCATTTGACCAAGCGCATGCCTGAGTTCCCTAAGAGAGGAGAGTCTTTTGTGTTTCTTTGCCATTTGCCGAAAAGTGGCATCTTTTAAGTCAAGTGCCCCGGAAGGCAGCAAAGGCCAAGGAATTTTGTTTCGTTGGAGGTAAGAAGCAAATCGCTCTGCCTTAAATGTAGTTCCTTCATAAACCCCGTAGTGGATATCCACTCTCTGGATCAGCCTTTCCTTGATTTCTTCCCATTTTTCTTGCAGGAGCTTTAGGGTTCCGACATCTGTAGGAATGCCTATATATTCCATAACTGCGGCAGCCGACATGTAACTACCACGAAGCAAAGCCTGCCCTAGATTAAACTGATTTTTCAAATGGGGGAGTAATGCTACCAAAGCATCTACGTCACCCTTACAATAATCAATTAACTCGTTGCGCTCCTGCGTATTGAAAGGCGCCCCCCGAATGGCTAATTCGCGCATTGCTTCTTTTTCGGCATAAGCGATACCGGATAGGCCAAAATAAACCAATGCTCCGAGGAGCCCTCTTCCGGATGGCAGAGCCTTTCCATTTGTGTAGCAACGGAATTCTACGAACAAGTCCACCACATTTGCTGGCAGTGGCCAGCCAAGTGCAAGATGACACTTCAGTTCAGCGGTTGCGAAGTATGCTACGTATAGTGTTTCCTTACCCAATGGAATTTGGCACAGGGCGGAATCTACCCCAGCAATCCACTGACAAATCAGTTGGCCGCTGAAAAGTTCTCGAGCAACCATACAATGGACTTCCGGGAGATTGCCCCCGACTTCTTTAAATTCAAAATCAACACACCAAACTTGGTGAAATTGCTGTTTTAGCTCTTTTGTCACAACAACCCGTGTATTTTCTGAATAACTACATGATCTGGTGAGTCAATAATTTTTCCTTTGAATGCTACTTCGATATGCTTTTTCCAAGACTCAGGGGGCCATTCCGGTTCAGGCAACTCCCCAGCAGCCTCATATACTTGATAAGCTCCTAAGGACATGTCCGCTTTAATCCGGATCCACATTCTTTGGGCTTTAGTATCAGCATCGAGGGCAGATTTGTGCCAGTTATTGGGGCTGCGCTCATCAGGAATTTTTAAAGGCCAGATAAAGGCTGTTCCCAAGGGATCTACTACTAAAATTAATCGATAGGGTTCTGCCAACTGAAGGACGAGATCTAGCAGTTCCGGCATGACAACATACAACTCATTAGTTTCGTCATGTCTTAGGAGCATCACATCCATCCGGTAATCGGGATGGGTTCGGAAAAACTGGGTCCTGTTTGGTTTGCGCAATGGCACCGTGGTCAGTAATTTCTTGACACCAATTTGCCCCCCAAAATGCTGAGTCAAGCGAATAGAATCCAAATCAAATCCACTATCATCCTCCTCAACTAGAGGGCCCTGGGCTCCAATCTGATCATTGTGTGGGGTATCATCGACTTTTGACTCTTCTTGCTTTCTTGTGACGCTTTGTTCGGATTGTTGGAGGGAGGTTTCCATATCTTCTATTGGCAAACCAACCTGCGACTTTACATTTTTTTTCATCATTTTCCGGCGAATGTAGTTAGTAAATAAAAACTCAGCAATTCCTCTAAGATGGCCACCAAAAATTTTGGTTTAAGATTACAAGCAAGCTACTCCTAGGCTACCTTGCCAGACCTACTGCGCCATTTTTCAACATTACAACTCTGTGCGTTCAGCTAAATATCTAAGCTTCCTCATCGTGGATAACTCGCTGCTGCTTAATCCAGTCATCAAGGTCAATGCGAGAATAGCGGATTAGCTTGTTGTTGAGCTTGGCGTAATTTGGACCTTTCCTGTCAAAACGCCAACGGCGCATAGTTTTGACGGACAAACTCAAGTATTGAGCAGCTTCAGTTTCAGAGAGAAATAAAGGGAAGACATCGGGGGCCATGAGATACTCCTTGGCTTGGTTAGGAAAGTCACAGGCTCTTCAGTGCCTGCTAGCGTTGCCAAAAAGTTAACGGAGGGGTGGGGAGATGTCGGCTCAGAAATGTCCGCAGCTGCCTGCGGATGTTTCTGCGGATGTTTCTGCGGATGTTTCTGCGGATGTTTCTGCGGATGTTTCTGTGGATGCTTAGGGTCGAAAACTTCTAATCAATTCCTGCATTTTATTGAGATGGTGTCGCTCCGAAGATTTGAGGCCTGCGTTAATCGGGGTCATATTCTGGCCTTTGTGGGAAAAATGCTTATGGACCTCAGCAGTATTGATCTCTAGATTTATCATCAAAGCCCGAAGGGAAGCTTTAGACGACAGCCAATTTAATTTTGGGGTCTCTTGCGGAACAGGATCGTCAAGCAGGTTACAACTAAAGTGATCAGGGCAAAAACTCTCGCAATCAGGGTCCAAGAGATTTTGCTCAACTAGTTTAGAGAATACACCTACTAGATTGTTTACAGGCCATTGTGTCTTCAGTTTGAGCAAAGCACCTGGGGGAATTGGCTCAGTCTTTCGAGGGAGGACATCCACACCTGAGGTTTCAATGCGTCGGCTTGAATTGTTAGGAATTACCACCAATTTTGACTGCTGAACGTACAAAATTGGTTTGTCTGGTTGAAAAGATTTGTCGCTTGGCAAGGATGTGTGAATTGAAAGATAATCGAAATCAAGAAGCTCAACCTCTTCCTTAACACCAAAAACGTTTGGGTCTACTACTCTTAGTCCTCTAAGTTCAGTATTTTCCCCTTTCAATCGTTCAATTAATAGTACAACGGATTTCGAAGTCAATTTCCCCCACAGTGGCATTGTCCGCTTGCCCGAAATGGTACCAACTCCAAGCCATCGTGATCTTGGTGTGAATTCTTCGGGGATATCTGATGAACGCACATCACAATCCATCCACACATCGCTGCAATAAGACACTATCTCTGCTTCGCTCATACTCGCTCTTTTTGAAGCATCAAATAAACTAATAAACTCTGTTGAAAAATTTGTAGGTTTCACTTTATTAGTCCAATGTGTTGATTAATATTTCCACACTAATTTTGTTAGCTAATCGAAATGGGTATCTGAGAAAGTCTTATGTCTTATTCAGATGAATTTGTTAGAGAATTTATCGAAATGCCTTGGTTTGATCCAAGAGATATTGAAAGTGCTTTGCGGAGAATCCAATATCGGTTAGGTATGCAAAGATACAAGTATCGCAAGTGGCCCCTGGACCAGAGGCCAAAAATTGGTAGCGCAGAAACTGACGAGGAAATCGACCTGCTCAAAAGAGCATTGAAAATGTACGAAGAAAAGAAATCGGGAACCACTAAACATTGATTCCTATAATTTAGCACGGCAAGCATGTAGATAGGTTGAGCAAAAAAAATAATTTAGATTCTACATTTTTGCAGGAGAGAGTGTTGCTACCCTATTAATTATCAACCCCCCAGTCATCGGGGTGATAGGGGGGGGGGTGATTAAGTTCTTCAAACAACTAATCATTTGAGGATCAGAACCAAAGATTTAAGTACCTGACTACCCGGCAGGGATTATTTGTGAAACCAAACCAAAATCGATTTGAGAAGAGACTTCAAGTTTGGGTGACTTTCAAACCCCTTCAGAGTACTCGCCTTTGAGCTCCTCTAATTTTGCAATTTGCTGATCATATTTTTTGAGCCACATGCGCTTTTCTTTAGCCTTTCTTGCCGTATCTTCTCCCATGTAACTTTTGCAAAGTTTTCTAGCTGATCTTAATTTTGCCAGCTTTGCGTCAAATTCTTCGACAGATTTAAATGATCCTCCTGAGTAAAGATTCGTGTACTCAGCACCTCCTACTTCCAACTCCTCTTTTTCCTCCGCAGGGTCATCATACTCACCTCTCTCAACTATAACCCAGGCATCGTCAGGACCAAATCCATCGCCCAATAGATCAATATAGTTCTCTTGTTGCCTTTCGGTAAAATGGGTTACTATATCAATGGCATCGTCTTCTCTAAAACGCCCACTGATTAAATTGCGGTAACGCCTCTTTTGGTTTGCAGTCATACCTTCCAAGAGTACACTGATGTCTCTTATAGCAGTGGCTTTCTCCCATGCCTCTTCGTGTGAGAGGCCCCCGTCAAGATTTTGAAAATAAATTTCTTCTTGGGAAGCGGTGAGATATATGGCTACTTCCTTAGCCCGTTTCTCGTCAAAATCTTCTGTAAGATGTTCAAGCAAGTTGTGATAACGCTCCAACTGACCGTCGCTCATTTCAAACATAGATATTTTCCATGATAGAGATCCAGGTTTGTTCCTTTAAATTGGTGGTGCTACTTTGTAAGCTGTTTCTTTAGGTACTCTAACCTGGCTATTTGTGAATCGAGATCTTTGAGTTTGTTGCGTTTCTCTTCTGCTAGTTCAGGGGGGTGCTCACTCATGTAGTGATTACAACGCGCCCTTCCCTGTTTTAGCTGGAAGAGTTCTTCTTCAACATCTTCTAATGACTCAAGGAATTGTCCTGGGGAATGATCGGTTTCATCAATTGGCACTTCTTTCTGGGCGACTTCAAAAGCCTCCTGTATTCCTAGACCCTCTTCTCTCAATTCTAGATAATATTTTTCCTGCTCATCAGTAAGTTCACCCAAATCATACTTCTTCACAATGGCCCAGGCGTCATCCGGGCCAAATCCATCCCCCAATAAATTAATATACCACTCTTGTTGCTCTTCAGTAAATTCTGTGACTAACTCTAAAGCATCATCTTCTCTAAAAAAACCCTTAATTAAACTTTTGTAGCGCCTCCTCTGATCTTCACTCAAATCTTCTAAAGACACACCAGTATCTCTTATAGCAGTAGCCCTTTCCCACGCTTCATCATGGGCTAGGCCTTCTTCAAGACACTGTAAATAAATGTCTTCTTGAGATTCAGTGAGATACATAGCAATTTCCTTCGCGCACTTCTCATCAAAATTTTTATCTAGCTTTTGGAGTTCCTCAAGATTACTCGATAGAAGTTCGAAGCGCACAAGCTGCCCTTCACTCATTTCAAACATACTTATCTCCCGATAAAACAGAATTGCACAGTGAATTTAGAAAACTCGCTTCTACCGATTATAGATAGTTAATTCACCTAACAATTTGTGTGGCAGTTTAAAATTGATAGCACAGCACACGTCAAAGGTAAGTGCCCTAATTTAACATGCCATCCATCACCTGCTGGGTCCGATTGGCAATTCCTCGTTGAGCAGACTCTAGAAATCGGGCGTAGCGCCTTGTCATCGGTGAGCCAGGGGAGTGTCCTAATTGATAAGCAACTTCATCTAGTGTTGCCCCCGAAGATAGGAGCTTCGAAGCCACAGTATCCCGGAGGCAGTAATTCGGCCGATAGTCTTCAGGAATACCCGCATGGTTGCGTATCCTACGGAAATGCCGGATATAGGAATGTAACTTTCGTTGACCTCCAGCTGGCCCAGGAAAGACAAAGTTGCTTTTTCTCATTACTTCTGGGCTATTGTCCAACAATTTCCTCTGCTGCTGCAAAATAGAGTGTAACTTAGCACTCAGTGGGAAGGTTAAAGATTTTCCACTCTTGGTGTCCCGCTTGGTATAAAAAAGTTGAGTAAGATCTACATCTACCCAGAGGAGCTTTAGTACTTCTGATGGCCTGGAACCACTCCAGCCTATGAACTGATGCAAGTGGGCGATATGTCGATCATGGTAGGATGCCCAGATCTCGTGAAGCTTTTGGAACTGCTCATCTGTAAGTACTTCAATGCGCTCAGAGTTCGGATCTGGCTTAGGAAGTTTGATGGCCCAGTTGAGGGAAGGGCAAAGTTGTTGACTGACTCCAAAATTGATGATTCGACGCAGTAATTCCAATACATTACGCACTGTCCCATTACTGTGATTCTTGAGCAAATCTAGTCGTAATCTATCTACATCAGGGGGGGCTAGTTCCTCCGGAGTTTTCTGACCAAATGAATCTTTGAGATGTAATTCATAGCGGTTCTTGTCTGTGACTAAACCTTTAAGCGAAGAGCCCTTAGACTCCAGATAAGCTTCCCATAGTCGATTAAGGGTCTGCCGGGATTCCTCTGCCAGCCTTGCAGCTATTCTCGACTCTCGTTGCTCCGCATTTGACTTTGCTTGTCCATTGATACGTTTTGCCCGCTCTGCATTTCCTCTGGGGGCCGTCCATCCTTGCGCCTTCGATCCGAGTTTCTCCTCCACAGCTTTATCAGTACCCGGCCGCTTGTAGCGAATGTAGAGCGTCTCAATTCCTTGGATGGTTAACCAGAAAACTCCGGGGTATGGAGTTGTCTCTCGCCGATACTTTGCCATGCTCTCTCCATTGCTCAGTTGTCTTGTCCCCACCACTGTCCCCACCTATAAGGTAGCGAATGAGTAGCTTTCTGACTTGATCTGACCACAGAGAATAGCTAATTAATTCATTAATTACAATATAATATCAAAAATATAAGCAGGTCTGACTCCATAAGAGTACTATAAGCCTAACGGTCTCATAACCCGAAGGTCGCAGGTTCAAGTCCTGCCCCGCCACCAAACCTTTCCCCAGTAAAATCAGTAATTAAACTAGCCTCCCACTTTTCTGACTCTCACCCAGATTTTGATTTACCCAACCATATACCCAACCATTTGGTGGGATTTCTTGTCCCAGATCGACCCCACTTTTGACTGACAACCGATTATTTATTTTTAAATTTATCTTCGAATCTTTAGGCGAACTTTGACGTTTGTGGATGATGCAGATGTCGAGCAGGTTGGCTTGTGATGAAGAAAAGCTTTTAGGTGGAATGTTCAGCAGGCAGAGTTTTCGCGTCATTTGAAATTTCTGTGTTCGAAAAAGAATAGTCGGCTAAAATAAACTAAAAGTCTGGATTCCTTTGCTCGGCCATCATACTTGCCTGACAGCCACTGTAGGTATCTGTAGGTTACATTCTGCCTTCTTGAGAAATATCCGGGCGTGGTACAAAAGGATGTGTCAGTACATTCAGCAAATTGTTGTCAATTCTTGCAGAGGTAGATTTGATGATACCGCAGACTCGTACCAATAACTCCAAAGAATTCAGCATCTCCTCATAGTTTGCACTGCCATTACCTTTCCCGAAAAACTTCATCTACAATTCAAGTGCTCTCAGGACATGGGAACGGTTGCCCAGATAGGCATTGACTAAATCATTGTCAACTAAATTCAACCAGTTGGTAGCTTGACTGTTCATACCGTTGGTTCATATTAAATGCTGTTTTCAAAAATTAGTGTTTGATGATATTTTTTCATCCGAATTAGTCGGTCGAATATAACTCTCATTTTAGGGGTCATATGAGTCATTTTCTAATAAAAAGAGAAATGCCGGGTGCTTCAGATATTCCAAAGAATAAGCTTAACGAAATTGGGAAGGGTTCAGAAAGCGTTCTTGAAGAAATGCGAAATGAGGGTAAAGACATTAAGCAAATTGAAAGCTTCGTAACAGCGGGTGCTATTTTCTGTGTATATGATGCAACATCTGAAGATCTTGTACATGAACATTCGAAAAGGTCAGGAATTGGTGTCACTGAAGTAAGCGAAATCTTTTCAGTAGTACGACACAATACTTCACTCGTAAGTTAAGAGTCAGATCATTTGTACAAAAATTTGCCAACCAAAAAAAAACTAGTTGATGATTTTAACCAAAATACCGGCTCGGTAAGTTGTTAAAGGCAAGAAACACAGTCTTTTAGAAAGACTGTGTTTCTCAAAACATTCTAACTGGTTGAATACATTAGTAATGAAGCATATTTATCTTGTAGTGGACGTGAAAATCGACGATGTAGAGGCTTATGGGAAATACAAGGAGAAGGTCAAACCATTGATAGAGCGTTACGGTGGTGAGTATCTGTCCAGAGGTGGGGAAATCAATGTGCTTGAGAACGAATTGTGGGAACCCACCAGAATGGTATTGGTTAGATTCCCCGATAAGGAATCCGCAATGAACTGGTATAATTGCGAAGAGTATCAGGCACTGAAGAAAATACGTATCGATAATGCGACTTCAACTGTTCTTATCATAGAGGGTCTTTAAGAATTTGCTCCTGGCTTGTTGAAATCAATCAACTAGCTAACTCCAAAGAACTCAGCATCTCCCATAGTTCAAGTACTGCTTTTCTTTTACCAGCTAGCTTTAGCTAAAGTTCTAAATATTGAATAAATCCAATGATTTTGTTCGAAAGTCATTTAACAGTATTCAAGATCATAAATAACAACAACTTCAAATAATATCTCCGAATCTGGTTAGGAAAAATTAGCTATTGGAATCGTTACAATTCATCCCTAACCAGATTCGAATTTATCGAGAATTTACAAAGTTGATCTACATTTTGATGTTGAGTCCTGCACGAACTAAAGTTCCCAGTTCATTTGCTCGATTTACCAATTCTTGAAATTCAGAACTCATACCGACTTCATCAATAATTTTTCCCGCACTCGGTAATGACTCAAAGTGATAAATCCCATGAACCATATCCATTTCTGATCCCAGAACAGGTACGACGGCAGCTAATCTGTATTCTGGTGATAAATTGTCAATTTTTGTAATAATTTCAGTCATCTGTGGTAATTGATTTCTTGACATCTGATATGTGCGTATCACATGGACAGGAGCAGAAATGTCAACTGCTCCATAAATATCTCGCATTATAAAAGGCCCACGCATTTGTCCCGCAGGATTATCCCATCTTTGCTTACTAACCTCCACAAACATTGGGTCATGCCGCACCTCATCAAAAGTACTCAACGCTTCGTGAAAATTATCAAACTTGGCGCCCATCCCAAAATCACCGGCCATGTTACCTATCAAATTTCTGAAAAGACGTGTTTCTTTCGCACCCTTCTGTGCCATAACTCCGAGCACAGTTCTCATGCGTGTTTCAACTAGATTTACTTTTCCGGGCAATGGTGTTGATTGAGCAATAATATAGGTACTCATGATTTTAGCTTTATTGAAAATGGTTTTGTTGAAGAAATCTTTAAGGATCAGATATACTTTGGCCCCAAAAAAAGATGTACTTGACTGATTTTATGATTGAACCGATTAACCACTCCTTCACATCCAGCTAGGATTTATTCAAGAGGATTTTCGATCTTCAACAATTCTCTGTGAAAGGAATTTAGGATTCCTGATGACCCCATAGACTTTCTTATCTTTGTGTGTTCTTCACTAGCTTCCATTTTTTCACCCGCAGCCTCCATTTCGGACAGACTTGCCCACTCTCTTTCCCATTGGGTACTCATAAGACTTTGGGGGGAACTGAAAGGCCTTAGCCATTTTTTTCTGGGTATGTTTCCCAAACTATCTTCGCATTCAGTAAAGTCTCTCTCAAACTGCGCCATCTTTTCCCAGTTTGTTGTTGAATAAGTCATTGTGACTCTTTCAATAAATTGAGGCATAGAAATCTCCATAGTTAATTTGTCTTAATAAAAACCAATCAAATGATAGGTTAATAAATCAGAAAAGTACATAGAGATACTCAAGATGTCAAGGCTGGGCCTACTTGAGGCAATTACAGAAAAGGGTAGAAAGTAAAATACCTTAATTTACTTCCCTCAACATCTCCTCATAGTTCAACTCTCCCTTCTCTTTACCAGCCAGTTTTACCTTCAATTCCAGAGCACGTAGCACATACGACCAGTTGCCCAGTGAAGTATTGATCCACAGAAACTGATCAACCAATTCCTCTAAGTTGCCCAAGTCTTTCTCGAGTGCCTCTAGCAGTGGTGTCGCATGATAGTGCTCGAAGATTCTTAGGTGCTTGACTAGCTGATTCAGTGCTCTGAGTGATGTCTGGTAGTCACAAGCTTCCAGAGCCTTGTCCTTCAGTTCAATGTACTGCTTCACAGTCGAATCTACCCGCATTTGCAAACGCTCTTTACGGGCGTTTTGAGCATCCTGGAGGCTATGTTTGACTTTAGGGTGTCTGAGAAGTCCATACGCCATTTCCGCCGGATGCTTGGTCTTGTAGCCAGCACGAAGAACAGCCTGTGAACCGTTACCGTCGACCTGGTATTCTTCGACAAATCGTTGCTGCTTGAAGGTCAGATTTGGAGATGCATTCATCAGAATTCTCCTCGATAGAAAATTGAGCTCGGATAAAAATCAATCAGGGGAGGTAATAAATGATGGGGTGGGGGTATTTGGTCCTGTCCCACTCAGGTAAGTTGGATGTGTTTTGGTAAGTCTCTGTGAAGAACAAATGGCTACCGTCGGATTACTGAACCATATGAGTGATGAGTTCAACAGGCTGATTCCGGTAAATCCTACATGAATTCAGTTTACTAAACTCAAAGTATTATACCACAATTGGGCTGAAGTCTAAAGACGATCTGGCGGAAGTGAAGAGTAGTAATGAAGAGTAACTCTGAGAGGCTTATGGGACGTGTTCGTGCTGGCTTTTGAAAGCAAAACAGAGTTGAGGGTCTACTTGTTCAGTCTGCGTTACTGAAGGATCTGGAGTAGTTCGATTGGGAGAGATTTGAGGAAGCGCATCGTAGGTTCGCTAAACCGTATTGATTACCCACTGCTATCAGGACCTTACTCGAAACCTTTCAGCCAGCTGGTGATCCGCCAAAGCAGGGAGCAAGCTGAATGTGGGGTGACTCTTCCTCAATTTGTAAGGTGAACACCAAGCCGATGTGGACTTGGTACTTTTGGTTAGTTGGGGTTACTGGAAATCTGCTGGGACGGTGCTTTCGCCCGAAACATCTGCCCCCCAGCATTGAATACTCCCTTCCGTTTTGACTGCGCAGAAGTATTCATATCAAGCACTAATGTTGCTGACTATTCCCAGATTTGGTGGAACAGTAGCTGCGGAATTTAGTGCCCAGCACTAAGCAGTCCGATCCGCCTTTACAGCAAAGGTATTAGCACCAAATCCAGCGTTAATGCTGCTGACTGGTCCTAGATCATTAGGCATAGTACTTTGGCCCTAGCATTGAACTGTACAATCTGTTTTAATTGCGCAGGTGTGAAAAAGACCTGCGCTAGTGCTGCTGACTGGTCCTAGATCATTAGGCACGTCTGTCATATCCTACTAATTTTAATCTCGAAAATAATTGGAAAAGGGAAACACAAAGTTATGCTAAATGTAAAATACAAATCAGTCTCAATCCCAAATAATTTTTGGGAATACATTGTTGAGTCTAAAATAACTCTCACAATCTGTTACCTACTTATCCTCAATAATTCTATATTTTTATTAAAAGCTGCTCCAGAGGCTGACCTCTGGACAAGGTGGACAAAACACCAATCCAATTCAGTCCAAAAAATAAATCACAAACAATGGGCAACATTTCTCGACCGAAACCTAATTACTAACGATAAATCAAATATATACCTTGTACCCTATTCACGAGTCACAAATAAAGACAGGAAAATTTTACAAAATTATCTAAAATATTTAGAAAATATAAACATATCAAATTATTCGCGATCAGAACAATTTGCTTATTGGATTAACCACTACAATGCTAGAACTGTAGAACTGATTTTGGAAAATTATCCAATTGATTCTATCAAAAATATTTCGTTTAGTTTCTTCAGTTTTGGACCTTGGGACGAGGAATTAATTACAGTTGAGGGCATCGAACTTAGTTTAAATGATATTGAACATAGAATACTTAGGCCCATTTGGAAAGATCCAAGGATTCACTATGCAGTCAACTGTGCGAGTATGGGTTGTCCTAACTTGCTACCTAAACCGTTTACTGCTGAAACAAATGAAATGCTACTGGATGAGGCAGCCAAGGGTTATGTGAATCATCCACGTGGAGTAAGATTTGAAGATGAAAAACTAGTCCTATCTAAAATATTTGATTGGTACCTTGTTGATTTTGGTGGGTCGACTGACAATTTACTTCAGCATATTTTAGAATATAGTGAATCACAGTTGTATCAAAAAATTAAACAATATAAAGGGAAATTGGAATATGAATACAATTGGCAATTAAATGAAATAAGGTAGACCAAACATATTATTAAAATTATGATTTCATATTAATTTTTAATTGCGCACAATCTTTTCGACAGGTAAATTAATAGTGCAATTATGAGAATTTGGATAGTCAATTTGCCGTGAAAATCAATTCTATGAAAATTGATTTTAGGTTTTGGCAACTTTTTTATCGTCTAAAAAGTGTTTAATTCATACTTGAAATGCAATAATTGTGATATCATCTCTCTGTGCCATCTGTCCTTTGAAATTTTCTAAATCAGAGAGTATTTGCTGTACCAAAAAATTGGTGTTTAATTCCCCTTTTTCAATTATTGAAATCATCCTTTTTTTAGAGTAAATTTTATTAGCAGAATTATTTTGATCAAAAATACCATCGGTAGTCAGAATAATGATATCATTTTTAAATAAATCAACAGTTTCCTCATAGAAAACTACATCTTTTTTATATCCAACTGTCTTCCGCGTTCCACTGTACTCGTCGACTTTACCATTCTCCCTTTTAATAAAAAGCGGAGTTTTAGCACTCACAAAACTTAAACTCTTATTATTTTCATTCAGTTTAAATATCAGACCGTCAAAGCCTTCATTTGATAGCTTATCTTTATTGTTTTTTTGAGTATTTACAAAGTTATTATTTATTTCTGCAAGTACCTTTGAAAGATTAATAGATTCTTTTGTTCTTTGGTTGATAATACTATTAAACATTGTCACTGTAATCATTGATACTAATGAGCCTGGTATACCGTGTCCAGTACAATCAATAATTGCAAAGTAAAAATTATTACCATCCGAGAAATTCCAATAAATATCTCCTCCAAGCCTATCCTTCGGTTGCCAAAAGATAAAATAATTCTTGAAAAACTTCTCGTGGTTTTCACCTGTTGGCAAGAGGCTTTGTTGAATGGATGAAGCGTATTTCACACTATCGTCAATTGTTTTTTTTGCTTCCAATAAATCTTTCGTCCTTTGATCAATAACTGATTCAAGTTGCCCTTTTATTAAATAATTTTTATAATTTAAAAGTATTAGGAGCAGACTTGAGATAACAAGTAATAATAACGGTGTGATAATGCTTTTAAAAAAATTTACTTTTTCAGCTGCATCAGAAACCGATGCAATATAGATTCTTACTCCATTTCTTTCAGGTAGTATTAATGTGTAAAGGTTTTTACTATAACCCATCCAATCGTATCTTGAAATAAAAAGATTCTTACTCAATTCAGTATAAATTGTATTATCAAACTTTCGGTCAAGATCTAAAATATCTTCATCGATTTTACTATTTGTTTGAGAAACAAATTTTGCAGCACTTTCAATTTGTTTCAGGACATTTTCAATTAAATGATCAAATTCTTGTACTGGTAGATCCGAATACTCTTCTCCATACTCATCCAAAAGATAATTATCGAACCTACTGCTAATATGATCTTTTTCGACAGAGAAAAAATTTCCGCTGCCAGGCCAAAAGTAGATATTTTTTGTTGCTGCATCTTTTTTGAATACGGGAAGGTCTTTTGATTCTAATATAGTTGATTTTGCTAATACACTTATTGCTTCAGTTTGAACTGTATTAGAATCTAAATTATTTTTTATAGTTAAACCTAACCATCCAATTTCTATGAGAATCGCTAAGAGTATTATTAAATTTTTAAAATGTCCTATTGTATTAATAACTAGCTTCATCTGGATCCCTCTGTGTCTGTAATTATTTGGCTGAGATGCCTAATGTAGAAATGTAACTTGCGGTTACCGCCTGTTGGATCGAAAAAGAATGCTGCTTGTCACAGCCCATCTGTAAACCAACTCATCAGCCATCGCATCCAAAAGGTCATGAGCCTTGCACCGATCCCACAATCTGATACCGAATTAGTTGTAGTCTTCAATGCTGCTTTTTGAGGGAATTTGATTTTCACAACTTTCGGCACTTTGCTTTCTTTTTTGTGAGAGATTTGAAGACAGAAGACATTGATACAAACCAACAACTGTAATTTCCTGTTATTCCTAGAAAAGTAGAGTTGCGACAATTTTCAAGGGAAGTTAAGATCCGAAATTCTAAGTATTGATTTTCTAATCCTTGATCTGATAGGTAAGGGATCATATCTGGTGACTTTTTCACGAAAATTTTTAAGCAAAAATTAATGAACGTTAAAATTTTCCTGAAATATTTTGTATATAATATCAAAACTCTGAATTTTCCAGTGTTTAATTACTACATCAGTATTTTCATATTTCTAATCTTCTCGATGGTACTATCTTTTGGATGTGCGATCCAAGATCATGATGGTAAGCAAACTGAATCGAATTCAACATTTCAGATGACTCTATCTGATGTAAATTTTCAGAGTTATCGTTTAGATAGATACGCTGGCAACTATAGCGATGTAGAAGGTGTGACCCTTTCATACAAGCGTACCGGCACAGAAAACTACGACAACGCGTCTATGGCAAGGCAAGGGGAATTTTGGATTGCAGAGATCACCGGTATCCGATTTGGAGCAAAATATGATTTCAAAGCAATTGCCTGGCAATCAGAGCAAAATGGGAATCAATTAGTACTTTTCAGTGGAGAACAATCAGCGTTGCCAGTCGACTACAGGAATAACTCACTTACAATTATGATGATCCCCGTTAATCTTGATCCTGAAAATAAAACCATAATTCCTACTATTTCGAAGGTCACTAAACCTTCTATCTACAAAATTGATGAAAATGTAAATATTTCATATGAATTGTTAGTCACTAGTAATGACGTGGCACAATTTGAGGTAACTGCTGAAGATGATAATACGATATTAGATCGAATAAATGGTTCGACTAGTGACTTAAGTGGGACACAGATTTCTGGTAAGACCCTTTACAAAATCGATTCATCTATCCAGATAGGTTATAAAGCACCAACTGAATTAGTGATTAGAATTACTGTAAAAAATGCTCTGAATTACACCTACCAAATGTCTTTTACAATTCCAGTAGCAAATTCTGATTTATCAAAATCTGATCAAATTTCTTCATCAGAACATCACAGTTGTGCTTTGCGAGGAAACAAAACTATTCAGTGTTGGGGGCGCAACCAAGTAGGACAACTTGGAGATAACACAACAAAAAGACGACTTGTGCCAGTAACTGTGACTGGAATCTCAAACGCCATTGCTGTTAGTACCGGGGATCGGCACAATTGTGCTCTGCTCGAAGACAAAAGTGTTAAATGTTGGGGGCGTAATCTGGATGGAGAACTTGGGGATGGGACAAACGAAAATCCTCGAAAAATCCCTGTGAATGTGTATGGAGTCTCAAATGCTGTTGCAGTCGATACAGGAAATCGTCATTCATGCGCACTTTTAGATAATCAAAGCATTGCATGCTGGGGACGTAATGACAATGGACAACTTGGAGATGGAACAACCAACAGTAGTTATGTTCCTGTAGTTGTTTCTGGAATCTCAAATGCGATCAAAATTGGTTTAGGTAGTTATCATACATGTGCGGTACTGGACAATAAAAGTGTACAGTGTTGGGGAAGAAATAATTACGGGCAACTCGGAAACGGTGAAACAACAAGTGCACAAGACAATACATCTATCCCTGCGACTTTAGTCGAAACTCAAGATGTAAAAGATGTCGATGCAAAGGGAATCAGCACTTGTGCAGTATTGGACAACAAAAGTGTGCAGTGTTGGGGAAGAAATGAATATGGGCAACTTGGAAATGGAATAACCGGTGGTAGCAGTTCTATTCCTGTGATTGTTTCTGGAATCTCAAATGCCACTAAGATTACCAATGGATACCGCCACGCTTGTGTAATTCTCGACAATAAGAGTGTTCAATGCTGGGGAAGAAATAACCAAGGGCAACTAGGAGACGGGACATTTGTAGACAGAAACGTTCCCACAGCAGTAACAGGAGTAAAGAATGTTGTAGAAATCGCCCCCGGATACCGTCATACCTGTGCATTACTTGACAATGCCACTGTTCAATGTTGGGGACAAAATAACCAAGGGCAACTAGGAGACGGGACAACCAACAGTAGGACTACTCCAGCAGAAGTTCAGTTTTAATCCTTACTTTGTAAAAATACTTAAATTATCTTCTTTTAATATTAAGATATTGCCACCAACTCTTTCGCTGACTTTTACTCTTTTCAAGAGTTCATAACTCTTAAAGCAAATATTCTTCAACATGAACGCGAAAGCGCTGAATAACCAAAAAAACTAGTTTCAGATACGATTTCAAATATATCTTCAGACCATTTCAATCTCTAGCACTCACTGTCCCTCATTTCTCATCTTCTCATTGGCATCATGTCAATCAACGAAAATACTTCTTCCAACGAGACAGTACTTGTTTTCTTTTTGACTCCTCCATCTTTTCCAATAATTAATAACTGAAATTCCTCACCTGAGACCAAGAACTTTTATCCCTTCGATCAAATGAACGTGTTCTGGTAAGTCTTTGAGGAAACGATTTGCCTACGAGTGGATCACCTTTGCGAGTTTCTTCAAATGCAGAAGCATATTACTAATGATGGATTGGTTTATCAGAGAAATGGATTTAGTCGTTTGATATCAATAAATACTATTCGAATTCGGCAATTTAAATTCATAGTTTTATACCATAGTTAGGCTGAAATCTAAAGATGAACGGAGAGATTCAAAATCTATTTAATGTGGCAGGAACCGCTGAGTCACTACTTTCACATAACATTTCTATTGACCCTGCCTTATTGAGGTAGATGTTTACTGAATGAACAGGAGAAGTAAGTTGGAATTGTTTGCAGAAGTCGATTAGTTGGGAGACTCAGTGGACATTGTTAATTTCATTTAGTGGCAGGAGTTTAGCAGTGACAAGCTTATAGGATTACTTCAGGTCTCCCAATAAAAGTTTTTTAACTTAGAAACCACATAGAACTTGTAGTGAATTCGGGACCCAATCGCAGCTTTTTGAAACGGTGTTGAAGGGATTACATTCAGACAATTGAAGCTTTATGCTGCCAAGATGAGCCCAATTATTAATGATTAGTGAATTTTCCACGAAGCCAGATGAATCAACAGTTCCCTCCAACAAAATAGGATCAAGCGTATTTTCAAATTCATTGGGAGGAACAATCACCCAGTACGCATTTAGTGAGTCAAATCTGTCATCCGAAATAGTCCCCCGAATAGTTATCGTATTTTCACTTTTCGGAACGAGTGAAATTGAGGAGATAACTGGATCAAAAAGGATTGATAAACCCTCGGAAGATTCACAAAATATCGTTTGTGTTGCTACGAAAGCTTCCTGGTGCAAAAAATCAAATTTTTCTGATAGGGACTGCTCTACAACCTGATCATTATTTGGAAGCAACTTTGTTAAGTTTTCTGCTAATTGAGTAAGTTGCGTATTGAGGAGAGTTCTCGAATTATCACTCAGTTCCCTAGATATAACTGGATTGCTTAGTGCTTCATCTAAAGACTGGCTCACGAGTTCGGGTAAATCTTCCAAAACAGATTTACTGCCGCCCTGTGCTAGGGATTGGGCTAGGACACTAAGTGCACTGAGTTGTTGTTGGTTGGTTTGACTAACTGGATTTGATCCACTAGCCAACAATGTCCAAAAAGCTTCCGCAGTTTTTGCGATCCGCAGAAGTTCTCCAGAGACCCCATTAGAAGAAGCAATATCTGCACGCCAATCGCCACTCTGTGCAAAGATATTTTCTAACTCTGGTGCGTAAGTTACCAAAGTAGTTAGGGGTGTAATGTGCACTTGATCTTGCATAGTTTCTGGAATCGTTGCAAGCATCGGCGCAGCTGGAACATAAGAACCAGAGGCATTCAACTTCAATCCACCTTTTGTCGCCAAGACATAGTCATGATAGTGTGGTGATAGTTGATAATCTCCATTGGCACCAGATGATGTTGAATCCTCATCCTCATCAAGTTGTTGATTAAAGCTTCCATCGAATTGAATGCGATCCGCCCAAACTTGGGCACCTTTGACATAGTTCTGAGCTAGTTTACCTGATAACTGACGAGCCAATTGGATTGTAAGCATTAAAGTTCTTTGGCCATTGACTATGATATAGTTTCCGTCACTTGGGACAGCAAATATATCACTTTGGCCGAAGTCAATCGCATTTAAATTCAATGAGCGGCTTTGAATCAATTCTTCAAATTGAAATAGAGAATAATTTTCGGTGTAACGATAAATGAAGAGCCGGAGTCGGTCCTCTACAGGAAGACTTAATGAAACCGTGTTGTTGAAGGTGTCTACCTTTTTCCAGCCCAAAGCCTCAGAAGGGTCCAGACCCTTTGCAGAAAATTGGGTACTGGCAGGAAACACAATTGCCAACTCGGAACCTCGGGTTTCAGTTCCAATGCGCTTCCTCCCCGCTGTATCCTGAGTTTGCAATTGTAGAGAAATTTCTACCCACTCACTTGGTCCCTCTTTAGGCAAGGGACCACAGGAGTTTATGAATAGAAATGAAAACAGGATACAGAAAAAAAAAGTTGGGTGAGAGTGACGTGGAAAATGTTGTCTGCTTTGGCGGAATTTAAAGCTCATGTCAACAACTCAACAATTAGCTCCACAATCAAGCTTCAGATTGGTCAAACTCGGATGTCACTCAACTGCCCAAAACGCAATAAATTATGGGAAAGTCAGGATGATCTAAAATTTTTGTATAGACTAAGATTTTTGGTAATGTGCGGAACATAGATTCAATAGCCCAGTGTAAAACTTATTATCTGCGCGCTTTTCAAAAGTTAAAATGAAATTTAATTTGGTTGCCTGGATGTCAGTCTAATCTTTAATTGGATTAATTTCTTTATTTAAAATTTTTAAATAAAGTTATTGAGTACTGATAAAAGTACAAACGGTTGGGTTTTCTGACCATTTGCAATTTTCAGCAACTACAACACCTGAGGGAGCTGTAACCTCAAATAGAATATTAACTGTTTCATTATCAAAATTTAATAGATTGGCGTTGAGTGATGCAGACTTTTCAATTGAAAAGTTACGCTCATTAGACCATTTGAGGGTAAGGGATTCAGGTTGTTCGTGCGAGATTTTTGCCGCTAACTGTAATGTACTCCCTATCCATTCTAATTTTATTTCGGTGATGATTGGATCAAAGTTAATACCAATTCCTCCGAACACAACAATAACTTGCTCTGCCAAAGCTTGATTAATTTTCCCTTCAACTTCTTCAGTCTTTTTCTCAATATTTGCTACAACTTGGTTTTCAACAACCTGACCGGATTCTGGAATGGATGAAGTTATTGCGTCTACCAGCTGGGAGGCAGAACTTTTTACCAGATTTTTTTCTTCTTCGCCCAGAAGCCTAGTAAGATTGCTATCGCTTAAAATATCATCTAGAGCAGCCAGGCTAACGTTTTTAAGTGCTGTCTGGGAACTCACTTGTTCAGCAGGTAAAACAACTAACTGTTCAGCAAAAATAGAAAGTGATTTTATGGTTGCTTCACTGCTTAAAGATATTGGGTCATCTCCACTGTTTAACAATTTGGAAATGCTTTCGACAGTTTTGGCAACCCGCAAAACTTCAGCTGGTGTGCCTTTAGGATCAGCAATATCTACATTCCATCCGCCCAGCTGATCAAACACATCTTTTAAACCGGGCTGGGTTGTAACAAGTGTTGTCAACGGAGTTATATTGGTTGTTGTTTGAGCAGGTAAGGGCAATGGTGCCAACATTGGCATGGCACTAACTTCTCTCCCACTGCTGTCCAAATACACCCCTCCCTGACTTGCGATTACGTGAGCACCCCCTTTTATAGTTAGTTCGTAGCTGCCTGCTGCATTCGAAATTGTATCAAATTCGCCGGGATCTCGCTTAAAGTTTCCAAGTCCGTTTTCGTTGACTGTATCGAGCCATACTTGCGCACCCACAACGTATCCTTGAGCCAGCTTACCATTTGCCTCTAGAGTCGTTGTGGTTTCAACTGCGTCAGCTGTTGATGAATTGTCTGAAGCTGACCCAGAGCTTGATCCACCGCAGCTTGAAAGCAATAAGGGGACAAGAAATGTGTAAATTATGAAGAGGATTTTCAATAAATTCATTTAAGCGTCGGGTCGTGAGGCAGTCGGCCTGCTATCTAACTACTTCGCGGAGTGAGTTAAATGTGGTGTGGCTCTCCCGTAATCTTTTTGGCCAGAAAATGAAGGCCAAACCAGAAGATGATGTGGCTAGAATATTGTGAAGTTCATTGCTTATTCCCATTTTCGTCGAACTTGACCTTCAGGAGATCAGCATTCCCCGCACTGGTGTTGCCATCCAGACCACCCAAAGTTGATCCCGTTACATAGACATTGCCTGAAGAATCACTGGTGATGCCATTCCCCGACTCACTACTAGAAGTCCCGAGTTGCTTTGTCCATTGATTGACTCCACTGCTGTTGTACTTGACAACGAACAGATCCTCACCTCCAACATTGGTACCATCAAGATCACCTTTAGTCCACCCAGTCACATAGACATTGCCACCAGAATCACTGGTGATGTTATACCCACGATCATCAGCAGAAGTCCCGAGTTGCTTTGTCCACTGCTTGACTCCACTGCTGTTGTACTTGACTACGAACAGATCGGTTGATCCAGCATTTGTGTTTCCATCCAGACCACCTGAAGTGTATCCAGTCACATAGACATTGCCTGAAGAATCACTGGTGATGCTTTGCCCTTCATCACTACGAGAAGTCCCGAGTTGCTTTGTCCATTGATTGACTCCACTGCTATTGTACTTGACCACAAAGAGATCACTTGCACCCGCATTGGTGTTGCCATTCAGACCACCATAAATGGATCCAGTCACATAGACATTGCCACTGGAGTCGCTGGTGATGTCATTCCCATAATCAGTTGTAGAAGTACCGAGTTGCTTTGTCCATTGCTTGACTCCACTACTTGTACTTGACCACGAAGATATCTTGTCCTCCAGCTCTGGGGTTGCAATCCAGACCACCACCACCTATTCCTCCTATCACATAGACATTGCCACTGGAATCACTGGTGATGTCATTCCCCATTTCAGAATTAAAAGTACCGAGTTGCTTTGTCCACTGCTTGGCTCCACTGCTGTTAAACTTGACCATGAAAAAGATCAGTATTTCCAGTACTGGTATTGCAATCAAGACCACCAGAAGTGGATCCAGTCACGTAAATATTTCCGCCAGAGTCACTAGTGATGCCAGACCCATTATCAGAAGCAGAAGTCTCAAGTTGCTGAAAGCCTTACCAGGTGGGACAACTCTCATCCCATAGATTCTGGGCCTCCGCTCTCGCATTACTCGAGTTGTCCCAGTAGTTACCAAAGCGAATGTACTGGCAGTACTTGCGGCTGCCATCATTCACCTTAGCAAAATCAATGGTGATGTTGTCAATTGCTGCTCCCATCATATTTCCCTGATGTACCTGACCCTCCAGTTCCGGCCAGCCCGGAAAGCCATTGGAAGCATTGTCGTAAATGATGTGGTTCATCCCATTCGGATGCTGCATCCGCACTGTGATGTTGTCGTGGTAGATGGTGTTGTTATTTACCAGGCGGAACTTGTTTTCAATGGTGAAGATATCAAGTGAGTCATGTGACAAGTTATCCAGGACAACTCGATCAAAACTGCTGCCCATCTTTGTTCCATCAAAAAAGTCGAATACTCCAACCGAATTGTAATTTCCTTGTTGATCTCGATGCAACATCGTGGCTCGGCCCATTGAGGTGGGTTGATGCCCATCACCAGAGGAGATTAGGAAACTAGCTGATTGTGGGTCTGCCAGATAAACTCCGGTACTGCTGCGCACTCCCGTATTAACAGTGATCGTGTAATTGCCCGAACTGAGCAAGTTGCTCGGATCAAAGATCGCTACCCGGTTGTGGTAATCAATCAGTCCGGGGACGCCATTGTTGTTGTTGTCTCTGAGAGTGATGTTGGATGTGTGGATACTCGAAGAGTCCATCTCCCGGTCAAAGGTCACCGTGATATTGACTCCCTGATGATGTTGCTCCAGCACTGCTCCATTTGCTGGATAGAAGGACTGGACCATCGGTGCTGGGCCAGAAGGTGAACCAGAACCATCTGATGTCTCCATCTGTGGCATCATGTTAGCTGGAATTGTAAAACTCTTATTGTCCACCGTGTTGTTGGTCAATTGGAAGTTCAAAACCAGTTTGCCGCTGTAATTATCACTTTTCTGCAGTACTCCCCTGACCAGCGATGTTAAAAACTGGTGCGGGTGGTGGATCGGAGTGCCGTTGTCATAGCGCACCAGTGTGCCATTGTCATACATTGACTGAAACGACGGACTGGAGACACTAAATTGGGTGTTGTACGGGGTCCCGTCTGCATACTGAAAATTGATTCCCAGCTGATGGTCCTGGTTCTGCGAGGCATCGTACATTCCAGAAATCTCAAAACCAAAGTCGAAGCTTTTTAGGCCGTGTTGATTGTTCTGGTTTGCCGAGGGACCAATCATGAACTGCTGAACTACCGGAGCAAAGCTGATCGAATTGAACGCAATCTCATCCTGCCTCGAAGCTGAAACAACTACCCGGGTGCTGTAGCCAAACTTATTTTCCACTTCGATATTGAGGGTCAGTTGAGGTGGCAACTCTGCATTGGCCGCCACTGTCATCGGCAGGCTCAGCGTGTAGTTGTCCCATTGGGGTACGCCATATCCTGGCCGGTGTACGACTTTGGTTGTGTTATCAAAAAGTGGAGGACCGTCCTCGTTGGCAAAAGCCGACAGACGCAAGGTCAGGTTGTCTCCGGAATCTGCACGTATCCCAATAGTGACGGCATAGCCCTGGTTGGGCTGGTATTTGCCAGAGTGTTCAACTCGGGTGATCACCGGAATGGTGACATTGTCCGGATCAAAGCCTTCGACGGGGACTGGACTGAGACGCAGGCTTAAGTTATTGAGGCCACCGCTCAGGCTGACATTGGATTGAGATCCTTTGAAGAAGACGGTGATGTTGTCATTGCCGAGGGCCTCGGCAAAAAAATCATAGGGACTGTTGGCTGGAGTAGCATTGTTGAGTACTCCGATCCACTGGCCGTTGGCTTGTTTGGTCAGGTTGTCCGAGAAGTAGTAACTGGTCTTATTATCAGGGTCGGCATTATCCGAAGTTGGACTGTAGTACAACGTGATCAGGCCAACGTCGAGGTAGGTGCCCTTGTAGCGCTCGAGGCGCTCTCCGGAAGTCCCAACTAGGCGAACCATGACAGGTTCGTGGTCTGTACTTACTTCAGCCTGCTGATTAGAAGGAGCTTCCATGCAGGAGAGTGAGAGCACGGCCAGGAAAGGAAGCAGAAGTAGCAAAGAAAAACGTTGGGAGAGTGAGAACTTGGCTTTCATTTGGAATCCTACACAGGCAGATGCTGGTATTCTTCAATGAATCTGGGGTCTGCCTAAATCATCGTCTTATTTTGCAGAAGCGCAGGGTGCTGGTGGCATCAGCCAACCGGAGAGTGAAACTAGTCAAAGTGTAGCCTTTGTGGAATAGTTAGATATGAAGCAGCAAAAATGCAACCATTTTATTCCGCAAAGGGTGATTACTGAGATCTTAAGGGCGTATTGGCTATCTGAGAAAATCAATTAGGGGAGGTAAGAACTGAAGGGGTAGGGGTATTTGGTCCTGCACCCCATACTGGAGAATGAGTTGAATTTCTTGGACTACACCTTCAGCACTGCGATCTCAGGACTACAACCTTGCTCCTGAACCACACGGATCAAACTGGCTTCTTCCAACCTCTTCAGTGCTCTTCGTTTGACTCCGCAGAAAATCCAAAACTTCGCTAAGAAATCCTTTGGCAGAGTTACTGATTCATTACCACTCAGCACTACCCTGAACTGCAGCAGTAAACCGACTACTAGTGCCTGTATCCCGAGTTCAGCTGCCTTTTCAATCCAGATCAATTGTACTTTTGGATGAAGAAAGAACTTTATCTCTTGCCTGGCCTGGAGTTCACAAAGATTGGGATGTTTGTAGGCTAACTTCTTTTCTCTAATAGCTACCATAATATTATAAATAGATATTCTAATAGAGGACCCGGGTGCACACTGGTGTGCAGGTAGGTGCTCCCCAGTGTGCAGGTGGTCCCAACTTCGATTAATCAACATCGGGGTCAGGAAGCAGACTCATCACCTTGTCCCAGAAGGCTCCTCCACGTTCTTCATCTCGGTACCGATCAGGGTAGCGATAGATATCTGCATCAGTCGTCAACTCAAAGTCTCCCAAGATCTGTCTGGAAGCTTCACGTATCAACTCCTGTGCTTGCTGGACTCTGTCATCGAGCTCTTCCAGGGGAGCTTCGATCAACACAGCATCATGCATCGGTGCACAGACCCGGATACCCGCTTCAGTCATCAGGATGCAGGCAATCCTCAGCATCTCCGCACCATTGGGCTGCATCGGGAAGTTGGCCAGGCTACGGGCATTGATCTCCCCAGCCACTTGGATCTGCCAGCCAAGGACAGTCCAGAGACTTTTGTGCAGAAGCGCATAGTCCACGTTACCATCGGACCATTGCCAGAAAGTTCGGAAAGCCTCTCTGTGTTTCCGTAGTAAGTCTTATGCAAAGGAACTCAGGCCGTTGGATTTTTTTGCTCGAGAATCAATATTCAATTTTATTAAGTAAAGCTTTGAATGTTAAAACTATAAACTAGTTAATAGATTGACAGTTCAAACCCGACTAGGTAGAAAAAAATTGATTTTTTCAATCTTTCTGATGCCCAAACTAACTTGAATTGGCAATAGTATGGAAATCAATAAAATTAAATTAAATTTATGTAGAAAATTATGATTTAATTTTTTCAACATCAGTCAGATTTTCTGGATTAATAAATGCCTGGGTATCAGAACTAAAAAATAATTGTTCGCATTTTTCATTTGGTTTTAATTTAAAAGATCATACAAGAAATATTTGATTTACTTGTGTTTAAAAAAATTATTATGATGATGATGAAAAATATGCACATAACGTTCAAAATCTAAAATAAACTTTTCTTTTTCAAAAATCATATAAAGAAAAAAAGAGTGTCATGGATTTCGAAACTGAGTATGCTTACAAAGGTGATACTTCCTTGGCTTATCAAGTGTTTGGAAATGCATCAGAGGATCTTATAATCGTACCTGGTATAATATCGCACGTCGAATATTTTCATGAGATAGATGGATACAGTGATTTTATTAATCTTTTAACAAAGTATTACAGAGTAATCGTATTTGATAAAAGAGGTAATGGACTATCTGAAAGAATACATCACGCACCAACTTTAGCAGAAAGAATGGAAGACATTGAAATTATTGTTGATGCAGCATCTGCAAAAAATCCTACTTTAATAGGATTTTCTGAAGGGGCGTCTTTAATTGTAATGTACGCTGCGATGAACCCCGAGAAAGTAAAAAATATAATCCTTATAGGAGGTTTTGCTAAGGGCATAAGTGATGATTCGACAGGTTTATTTTTTCCAGACAGTCCGCTTGTTTTAAATCTCAAAGAAACAATCACTTCTACGTGGGGAAGCGGTATGTTTGGAGCAATAACATTACCTGTTGGTCAGAAACCCAGTGATAGACAACTTAAAATTTTTGCAAAATTAGAAAGACTATCAAATTCACCAATGGGAATGGTCAAACTATGTGAAATTAATTTTGGATTGGATATTACTAAATATTTAAAAAGTGTTCAGTGCCCAACTCTTGTTTTTCATTGTAAGCATGACGCATTGGTTCCAGTTGAAGCAGGTAAATACCTAGCTAAAAATATTCCAGGCGCGGAATATGTCGAATTAGAAAATGTGGGGCATAACTTTTTTCTAAACGATACTGAATTAGCTTTAGAAAAAATATTTTCTTTCACAAAAATTGACCATCATCATGACGAGACTCACATTGAAAGAGTACTTGCTACCGTTTTATTCAATGATATTGTAGATTCCACCAAAAATCAGGTCAAATTAGGGGACAGAAAATGGAAATATTTTACAGAGAAAATTAATGTGGAAACAATGGATTACGTAACAAAACATAGAGGACAATTTATCAAAAGTACCGGTGATGGTATTTTAGCAACGTTCAACAGTCCATCAAGCGCTATTCAATGTGCCTTTAAAATTAATAATTACGTAAATGATTTACCCGGAGTTAACCTGAGCTTGCGTTCGGGTTTACACATGGGAGAGATAGAGATCTTGGGAGATGACATAAGTGGAATTAGCGTAAATCTGGCAGCCAGAATTCAGGCTGCTGCTGAATCCGATGAAATTCTTGTGTCTAGTATGTTGGAAAATTTGGTATTCGGGTCATCAATTGCGTTTGAGCCGAAAGGGCAATTTAAGTTTAAAGGATTTGAAAAAGAATTCTCAGTAAGTAGAGTTTTAAAAGTATAAACTAATCGTCAAAATCAACTTCTAATTCTTTCAAGCACATCTGGCCCAGGGGGATCGTGTAACCCTCGGAGCAAGTTGATCAGGAAGATCGGCGGGTTTTTGTTTCCGCTTTATCCTGAGGCATGGAGTTATTTAGGTCAATTGTCTCAGGTAAGGTAATGTTCAACAAAATGAAATCCACTTCTGCTTAGTCAAGAAAGCTAATTCCCATTTGCGGAAAAGCTAATTGGAGTGGGGGAGTCATCTTTAGATTTTGTTAAAGTCAAATCGGGTGATTATTAGAGGTCTTATCAGGCTGATTACAATCTTAGTTCCTAAGATGGAGTAAAAGGTAAGATTTTCGGGTACTCAGAAACCATCAGTTCAACATCTCATCCATCACTCTCTGGGTTCGATCGGCAATCCCTCTTTGAGCAGATTCCAAGAATCTGGCGTAGCACTTTTCATCGGGTAACCAGTTGAACAACCTTATTTAGTTGGAATAAATTGTTAAATGTCAGTGCAACTATTACTTACTTATTTGTAATTCTAGGTACATCCACACGAATTTTTCTTATACGACCATCACCACTAAACCTTTCACGGCCCAAAACGGTTGATTCACAAAGAAACAGATCCCTACCATCATTCCCACCTAGCATACACGCATAAGCACTTTTATCTGGATCTTCGAGTTCAATGACTTGCTTAATTTCACCTCCATCAGCGACACGAACCCAACCTCCAGAATCTCCATAAGTAAAGTAAGGACACGCCACCCAAGCACAACCCTCCTCATCAATACAAATGCCATCTGTTGGCACCCCAAGATAAGCAAATGGACACCGGTTGGATAGTGTTCCGTCGTGATTAATATCCCATTTTGTGAGTGAGTATGAGAAAGTTTCAGCGATTATCAGTGTTTTTCCATCCGGCGTAATTATACCACCGTTAGGAAAACAAACTCTATCCGCTACAATTTTTGAATGTCCCTCTGAGTTAACCATTACTATGTAACCAAATCTGGGTAGATTGTATGGGCCCGGAGGAGATGATTCGCTTAAACCTGGTAGATAAGCACCGGCGTATGCTGTTCCGTCTGACTTTACGACCATATCGTTTGAACAAGTATCATAGATAGTTGAAATGTCTGCATAATGTGATGCATCACTTCTTGATAGCCCACCCTTAGTTAGTAATTCAGATGGTATCCTCAATATTTCCTGACTCGAAGTAGCTACTACCAAAAGATCCCCGTTTTGAATGAAGCCGAGTCCACTTGGAAATTCGCCTGGTTCAAAAACAGTTTCAACATGACCTGCTGCATTAATTCTTGATACTTTGCTGGACAGGACGTCACTGAAATAGAGTTTTGAATCTCGCTGATTCCACCTTGGGCCTTCAGGAAAGAACAAATTCTCAGCAATACTCTCAATTTTTCCCATAACGATTATCTCCCCAATTTGTAATCATTTAACTTGTTCAAGAACACCCAGAATTCTCTCCAATTCTCAGTCTACAAAGCTATGCTTCTGCTAAATTTTGTCAAATTACAGCATTGATATGCCTAGAATAGGGGGTTCAAGATATTCAGACAAGCCCCAGATTCTTTCGCATAGGAGCTTCTTAGTCTTTTGGAATTGACAAAAGATTGCTACCTACTTTCAAGGGAAATACCGCTTCTAGAAAACCAACTTAGAACAACCTTGTAAAGGTCAGTTTCACTATGGTGATGACTGCAAGGGACTATTAATTCCTGAAGCTATCGGAACTTTTTTGGTTTGTCTAGTAGTTGGGAAGGAATTAGCAGGGTGAGGGTAGCCTTTGAGGCCGTTTTACCTAGATGAAAGTTAGGTCTATGTATTTTAAATGGCAGTGAAAAGGTGGCTGTACGATAACAAAAATATTATGTGTAACCGAAGCATATGCCTGTGTCCGATAATTTAGAAAACCCCTATTTAATTGGAGAATCAGAGGATCTGTTTTTATCTAAATATTGCTCTAGCCCAGCTCGTGTTACATACAATGTTGGCTGGACAGCTTCATAAGATGGACCTTCTTTAGATGTAGTTGAAATGCTTAGTGGGTTAGGTTGTCGAAGCTCGATCTCCTCAGTTTCACCAGAACTATCCTGATTAATAACTCTCAGGCCTTTCAAATCGTGATCATATTTTTTCAAACGGAGGTATAGCTGCTCTTTAGAAGGATCTGTCAGCTTTGCACAAACCGGCATCTCCGTTTCACCAGAGACTTCGCTCATACCAGTCCAGGTAGAAGCTGCGTCAGCCACAGTGTCTTTACATATCTGCTCACTCCTAGAAACTCTTGGACAGTACATCCAAATCTCTTCACTATGTAGCACCACTTCCGCTTCGCTCAAGGCCGTTTGCTCAATAACTTCAAACAAAGTCAGATATGTATCTCCTAATTCAGAATGGTTCATATGGCACCCACGCAATTGTGCTTCCTAATTGATAGACCACCCCATTAACATTGGCACTATGAAGGCAGCAGCCTTAAAACCAAAAAGTCTCAAAATCGATAGACTCTATTTGTGAGTCTCGTCAATTGCATTGATGTCCCCAAACAACTTCAACACTGATTTCACACCAAAGTTTGTTTACCAATTGGAAGATTACGGATTCGCTTACCTGTAGCTGCAAAAATAGCATTGGTAATTGCAGGAATTACCGGGGCAATCGCAGGCTCTCCTGTTCCTGAAGGTGGCAGATCGCTTTCAACTATTTCGATTTCGATTTCTGGGGTGTGCTTCATCCTTGCGATTTTATATTCATCATAGTTAGTTTGAACAATACGACCTTCCTTGATTGATAATTTCTCGTTGAGTACTAGTGAAATACCCATAATTATTCCGCCCTCTATCTGGGATCGGACTAAATTTGGATTTATGCATAAACCGCAATCCAATCGGAAATAAATTTTCTCTATTTTCAATCTACCAATTTCTGAAACAGACACGACTGCTGAGGCTGCAGAAACAGTTGTTGATCTGCCAAAGTTGTCTCGAGGTTTCCTAGTTTTTTTCACCATGAACTCATAAATCGCTATCCCTCGACCAAATCCCTCATCTAATCTCTTTTTCCAATTGGATTGTGATCCCAAATCTTCCAGTAACGTTCTGTGTCTTTCATCGTGGTCTAGTAATCCAAGTCGGTAATTCAGTGGATCCACACCAGCCAGATGGGCTGATTCATCTATAGCACTCTCTATGACGAAACAATTTTGAGTACTGCCTGCTGACCTGAGGTTCTCAAAAGACAAACCGAAATCCTCCCACTTATATTTCAAATCAAAATTCTCCAATTTGTATGCAGGGGGAAATCCATCAATACAGTTAGGGTCAACACCCCATTCTATCAATTGTTTTTTCGTATGATCGGTTTGCACAAAAGAGTGGCTACATGCAATTCTGTGATTCCAAGATTTTGGATATGAATTGGCACCCAAGCTAATTTGTACCTGGTGTTTGCTCATCTGCATGTAGTGACTACATGTCATATCTTGCTCACGGGTCCACATCAGTTGAATTGGTTTACGGAGCATCTTTGAAATATGAAACGCTTGCACAAAGGCATCGCTTCTTCTCTTGCTCCCAAAACTGCCTCCAAGCGTTGTAACATTTATTTTTATTTTTTCTTTGGGTAAGCCTGTCAATTTATTCAAACGATCCATCAAATCAGATTGTGACTGAGTTGGACCCCATACTTCACAAAAGTCTCCCGTGTAATTGACTGTACAATTGAATGGTTCGAGTGTCGCATGTGCTTGCAGAGGTAAATTATACTCCAATTTGAAAGCCATGTTGGCATTCAAATCTGAAGCTTCTAAGTTGGCAAGAATCTCAGAAAAAGATTCTTCAATCTTTTTGTCATCAATTTCTTCACTATTTCCGCCCGAAAACTCTGGTGAAAGTTTCTCCATTCCTTTCATCGCTTGCCAATTACTTCCTGCAACTACTGCAATTGATTCAGGAAATTCCATTAAATAGACACGTTTTTCAGAGATCTTGATGACTGCCTTCACTCCCTTGACCTTCATCGCCTCGTCTTCATTGAACTCCACTAACTTTCCTCCTCTTCGTGGAGCACTCTTGACGACTGCAAAGAGCATATTAGGAAGTCTGACATCCATCCCATAAGTAGCAGATCCATTGATCTTTTCTGGTATGTCAATTCGAGGTATTTCTTGACCAATCAATTGATATTCTTTTCTCTTTTTGATTCTCGGATCTTGAGGAGGTGCTAAGCTCGAGGCTTTTTCAGTGAGTTCCCCATAACTAAATGATCTTTCACTCGAAAGATGGCTAACATACCCACCTTTTGCTACGCATTCATCTCTGGGCACTTGCCATTCAAGACCAGCCGCTTCAATCAGCATCTCTCTGGCAGTAGCTCCGATTTTTATTAACTTATCAAAATTCTTATTCATACTCGCACTACCTGAAGTACTGAGTCTTTTACCGTATTCTGGTAACGGGGGAGCATTACTAACAAAAATATTGTCTAAATTTACTTCCAGCTCTTCAGCGATCACCATCGCTTGGGCAGTATGAATGCCTTGTCCCATTTCGATATTAGGTAGTATCAGGTGAACCGTATTATCAGGGGAAATCTTGATATACAGAGAGACATCTAGCTCTGCCGCTTTCTTTGCTTCTTCTGCATTGAGACTTCTCACACCACTAGCCCCATACCCGAGCAGAATCCCAGCACCCAAAAGCACACTATCTTTCAGTAATTTTCTACGACTTATCTTTTGATCAAGCATTTTGCTTCTCCATGATCTCACCAGCTTTTGTGATGGCTTTTCGGATTCTTGGGTAAGTTCCACAACGGCATAAGACATTCATCGTACGATTCACTGTCTGCTCATCTGGTTTGGTGTTTCTACTCAACAAAGCTAACGCCGTCAGGATTTGGCCTGATTGACAGTAGCCACACTGCGGGACCTGCTCCGCAATCCAGGCCTGCTGTACAGGATGACTGTTATCTTCAGACAGACCTTCGATAGTTAATATGTCCTTGCCAGCAACTTCTTCCAACGTGACACCACAAGAGCGAACTGGGCGGCCTTTCACCAAAACCGTACACGATCCACATTGCTGGATCCCACAGCCATACTTCGTACCTGTCAGATTCAATGTATCCCTAAGAACCCAGAGAAGTGGAGTGTCAGAATCAACATCCACTTCGTATTTTTTACTGTTAACTTTGAGTTCCTGCATAAAACTACCTATAAAATCCAGTTTGTGATTGAAACCTCTACAAAAATTAATACTACTAGAAGGTAGTTTCTATCCGAGAAAAAACGCTTCGTCAAGAAATTTAGTTCCACTTTTATCAACAAAACTCAGCACCTGCGATGTGACGTAATATTGAGAAGCGAGAGAATGTTAGAAATTAATAAATTTAGGCGTTATGCAGGAGTTCCAGATCTTTGTCATCAATTTGGACGAAGGGATTTGGATAACCTATTTCAACATCTCATCCATTACCCTCTGGGTCCGGTCTGCAATCCCTCGCTGAGCAGACTCCAAAAATCTAGCATAACGTCTAGTCATCGGGGAACCAGGCGAATGACCAAGTTGGTAAGCAACTTCATCAAGAGTAGCCCCGGAAGATAAAAGGCGTGAAGCCACCGTATCTCTCAGGCAGTAGTTTGGCCGATAGTCTTCGGGAATTCCTGCTAGATCTCGTATCCGGCGGAAGTGGCGGAGATAGGAATCCAGTTTGCGTTGGCCTCCTGCCGGGCCGGGAAAGACGAACCTGCTAGTCCGCATCACATCTGGACAGTCCTCAAGCAATTCTCTTTGCTGCTTTAAGATGTAATGTAACCTCTCACTCATTGGAAAGATGAGGGACTTCCCACTTTTCGTATCTCGCTTTGTGTAAAGACGTTGATTAAAATCAACATCTGACCAAAGTAGCTTTAATGGTTCAGAGGCTCTTGAACCAGTCCAGGCAATGAACTGGTGAAGGTGGGCAATATGTTGGTCAGGATAGTCATCCCAAACTTTGTGAAGCTCTCTAAACTGCTCATCAGTCAGGATCTCAATCCTCTCAGAGTCAGGATCAGCTTTTGGTAATTGAATTGTCCAGTCGAGTGCTGGACAGAGTTTCTTACGGATTCCAAAGTTGACGATCCTCCGGAGTAATTCCAGAACGTTGCTCACTGTCTTACTGCTGTGTTCTTTAAGCAGATCTAGGTGCAGTCTGTCTACATCAAGTGGGGCAAGCTCATTCGGTGTTTTTTTACCAAACGTACTTCTAATATGTAATTCGTAGCGGTTCTTATCAGTGGTGAGACCTTTCAGAGAATCTCCCTTCGACTCAAGGTAAATCTCCCACAGTCGGTCTATCGTTGGTTTCTCTGATTCAGCCAACTTCGCTAGTTTACTAGCTTGGCGTTTCTCTTCATTTGTCTGAGCTTGCCCATTCATCCGTCTGGCACGTTCTGCAGCTGCTCTTGCGACTGTCCAGCCTTCAGACTTCCGGCCTACCTTCTCTTCGTATAGTTTGCGGCTCTCTGGACGTCGATAGGTGATGTAGAAGATCCTCTCATCACTCTTCTCAACGTATGAGACACCCTTGTAATCTGTTCGAACTCGGACTGCTCTCGGCATCGATGCTCTTTGATTCAGATTTCATTTTACCCAACCATATACCCAACCAATTTGTGAGTAAATGAGGGATATTAGTTGACATATCTGGCCATATAAGCTACCAATATCACAAGTAATTACAAAGCTATATCATAAATCAGGGGTACTTCTGGGTAAATGAGAGAATACTGTGCCAGACGGGCTCACAACCCGAAGGTCGCAGGTTCAAATCCTGCCCCAGCCACCACACTTTTCCTCAGTAAAGTCATAATCTTATACAAATCATTGAGCTAACCTGCAGACACCTCTGTTTTTTCTGCCCAGCCACCTGCCCAGCCACCGAACCTTGATTTTCTGTCCCAATCTGACCCCTAACACTAAAGAAATTAATTATCTTCTAGCACCTCTGCAACTCGTCTCAGTGCCCTGATCAACGTTTTCATCCTTTCTGAATCAGTTTTGGACCTCTTCACAGAATCCACTGATGACATCCCATCTAAAGACTCCGTCCATTGGGTCAAAGTTACCCACAATCCTTCCATCAGGCTTCAATCTCGGACATAGACTTTAAATCGCGGTGATAGGTGTACCGGCATGAAATCGGGAAAGTTTGGCTCTGATCGGTTGTGTAGACGTTCCACTCGGTATTTGTCTTTCGGCTCCACGTATTCGCGTTTGATTCATTGGAAATCTTTGAAGTCTTAGATATCTGAAATTAATATTTCTGAACAATTTTTTTACTAATCTCAAATGAAAAACTTATTTTTTATTAACACATCTCTTCTATCGTTCGTCTGCTGAAATTTGGACTGTTCGTTAGTCCATCGCAATTACTCATCCACTTACATGGAAGAAAAAAATGAAAGAACATATTTCTTTTGACGAATTCGATGAGATTAGAAATCCAGGCCCCGAATGTACAGACTTTGAGCGTATCTCAGAGATTGCACTCTCCCGCCGACAAGTCCTAGGCGGAGGATTTAAATGGGGACTGGCTGCTTTGGCGCTCAGCACGGCTGGGAACAGTCTCTTCGGAGGAAGGCTTAAAGCCAATACCAGTCGAATGGCTTTTGAGGGTATCAGTGCCAATACTTTCGACACCATCACCGTCCCAAATGGTTATAGTTGGTATCCAGTCATCAGTTGGGGGGACCCACTTTGGTCGAATGTAGATGGTTTCAATCACGATACACGAGGAACTGCAGCATCATAGGAATTGACCTACGGTGACAACAACGATGGGATGACCTTCTTCGAACATCAGGGGCGCTTCATTATGGCAATCAATAATGAGTACACGAACCGAAGCATCATTCACGGAAATCGAGCCACAAAGCTTCCAGAAACTGACGATGATGTGCGGAAAAACATGGTCGCCCACGGCGTAAGTATTTTCGAGATAGCTTTACAGAACGGACGCTGGAGTTTGGTAAAGGACTCTGTTTACAACCGTCGAATCACCCCAAATACTCCAATGGAAATTACCGGCCCAGCTGCGGGACATTCCATGCTTAAGACTGCAGCTGATCCTACTGGTACACGTTCTTTGGGTACCTGGAATAACTGTGGAAATGGCTACACCCCTTGGGGGACATATTTAGCCTGTGAAGAAAATTTCAACGGCTACTTCTCTAGTTCGGATGACAATCATGTGCCGAATGATGAAATGAAACGCTACGGTATTGGGAACAAAGATTGGGGCTATGCTTGGGCAAAAGTGGATGAACGTTTTGACATCAGCAAGCATCCCAATGAAGTCAATCGCGCAGGGTATATTGTCGAGATCGATCCAACTGATCCTACATCAATTCCTAAAAAGCGCACTGCGCTTGGTCGATTCAAGCATGAAAATGCAGCTGTAGCTGTGGCTGCAAACGGACATGTAGTTGTTTATTTGGGAGATGACGAGCGAGGAGAATTTCTCTACAAGTTTGTCAGCGAACGAAAGTATGCTCAAGGAGGTGAAAATCGTAACTTACTTGAAGATGGGACCCTATTTGTAGCAAAGTTTGAAGATAACCAAACAGGTCGATGGCTACCTCTTACTCCAGAAAGCACTGGAATGACCAAGGCGGAAATCAGCATTCATACTCGCCAAGCTGCATCTAAGTTAGGAGCAACGACTATGGATCGGCCAGAGTGGGTTGCTGTGAATCCAAATAAAGTAGAAGCCTATTGCGCTTTAACAAATAATAAAAACCGTGCAGTTAAGCCAAATGCTGGTGGGGACGCAACTCCAGCTTTCGGACCAAATCCTCGTCCGAAAAACCAGTATGGGCAAATCGTAAGGTGGAACCCAATGAATGGAGATCATACCTCTGTTGATTTTGAATGGGATCTATTTATCGTGGTTGGCAACCCTAAAATCCACAAAGATGAGTATGCAGGTTCCGAGAACGTCACAGACAATATTTGTAGGTGTCCAGCATCCAGGCGAAAAAGGAAACAGTAGTTGACCAGGAGGTGGAAATACTGTTCCGCGGTCTACTTTGATTGCTATCAATCGTCAAGACGGACGCCAAATCGTCTAAGTTTCTGTATTCAATGAGTTTGGATGAGTCTCTAAAAGACTCATCCATCAATAAGTGGGTGTTAGTTTAAAAAAGCCTTAGATGAGAGTTCGATTTCTTTTCGGTAGTTCTGATACTGCTATGTTTTGGCAACAAAATTTATAAATTTCATGAACCAATTCTAATTTCCTATCTAATACAAGGCTAGTTTGTAAGCTACAGAGCTTTTGGGGAAACTGAAAATGCTTCGACAGAGTGATTTATAACCCGAAGGTCGCAGGTTCAAATCCTGCCCCCGCCACCATACTTTTCCTCAGTAAAATTAGTATTTAACCTTCCATTTAATTTCTTACCACTTTACGCTGTAACTTTTTCGTCCACCCACCAGTCCACCCAAGCAATGAGTATTCTGTCCTAATCTGACCCCCTGCATTACAAAATTAATTCTTCTCTAGCACCTCTCCAACTCGTCTCAGTACCTCGATCAGAGCCTTCAGCTTCTCTGAATCAACCGAATAATCTTCTCGCAAATAGAGCCAACGATTGATCTCAATCATTAGTGACTGAAAAGATTCATTAGATAAAAAGTTTGCAAGTGAGCTGCAAAAAAACAATTTTGTTTTCAGGTATCACAAGTAGAGCAATTTAATTAGTTACTTTTTCAGAAGTTAAGTTGAAGAAACAAAAATGATCTGGGAAACGGTTATTCAACCTTTTGCAGACTTTGGATTTATGCGTCGAGCACTACTCGGCTGCATCGCCATTTCTCTGGGTGCAACCCCCATCGGTGTCTTTTTAATGCTCAGGAGGATTAGTCTAACTGGGTGTGCGATGGCTTCTGCGGTTTTGCCAGGAGCGGCCACTGGCTATCTTATATTTGGTCTCTCCCTTGTCCCTATGACTTTTGGAGGCTTGGGGGCTGGTCTGGCTGTAGCGCTACTTTCGGGATTTGTCACCCGAAGGACTCAACTGCGTGAGGACGCTAGTCTGGCGGCATTCTCTCTGATTGCTCTCGCACTCGGGGTACTAATTGTTTCGCTGCGTGGCAACAACATGGACCTGATGCGAGTTCTATTTGGTATGGTGCTAGCGCTCGATGACGCAACGCTGATATTGCTGTGCTCCATCACTAGTTTCTCTTTACTCATCCTCTCTTTGTTGCTGCGACCATTGGTTTTGGAATGCGTTGACCCCCAGTTCCTCCGCTCAGTTAGCAAGCTCAGTGCATTTACCCATTTCACCTTCCTTGTACTCGTTGTGCTCAATCTTGTAGGGGGTTTCCATGCACTCGGCACACTCATGGCGGTGGGTATCATGCTACTACCTGCTACCGCAGGACGGTTCTGGACTAATGGCATCAGCAGTTTAATCATCGTAGCAATTATTTTTGCTATGCTCTCCAGCTTTACTGGGCTGTTACTGTCTTACCACTACAACTTGCCGTCTGGGCCGGCAATCATTCTTGTCAACAGTATGGTTTACGTGATGTCGTTCTTGTTTGGACCAGTCGGCGGAATTGTGAACCAGGTGTTCTTCCATCGTCAGGTTAAAGTTTAAATATTCAGCTCATGAAAAATTTGATGCTTTTTATAGGGTTTACAATTGATTTGCTAACTTTGTTTTCTGAAAATCCATTGCACTCAACAAAGCAATGAGTATTTCTGTCCCAATCTGTCCCCCTGCATTGCGAAATTAATTCTCCTTCAGGACCTCCGCAACTCGTCTCAAAACATTGACTAACGATTTAGTCCTTTCTGAATCAACCGAATAATCCTCTCCCAAATAGAGCCAACGATTGATCTCAATCATTAGTGACTGAAGAGACTCATTAGATAAAAAGTTTACAAGTGAGCTGCAAAAAAACAATTTTGTTTTCAGGTATCACAAATAGAGCAATTTAATTAGTAATTTTTTCAGAAGTTAAGTTGAAGAAACAAAAATGATCTGGGAAACGGTTATTCAACCTTTTGCAGACTTTGGATTTATGCGTAGGGCACTACTCGGCTGCATCATCACCATTTCTCTGGGTGCAACACCCATCGGTGTCTTTTTAATGCTCAGGAGGATTAGTCTAACTGGGTGTGCGATGGCATCTGCGGTTTTACCAGGAGCAGCCACTGGCTATCTTATATTTGGTCTCTCCCTTGTCCCTATGACTTTTGGAGGCTTGGGGGCTGGAACCGCCTGAGATTGTCACCGCTTGGTTAGCCCTTACCCCCAGCAATCTAGAGAATGGCTGCATGGAGGTTGCCCCAGGAAGCCACCTCAGAGGCCAAGTGTCTCATCACGATACTTTTGGGGATGATAATATGCTCAGCCGTGGGCAAAAGGTTGCTGTGGATATTTCTCGTGAAAAAACAGAGGCCATAAAATTGGAAGCTGGCCAAATGAGCCTTCATCATGTCCGTATCTTTCATGGTTCAAAACCCAACCCCACAAATACTCCGAGAATTGGTTTTGCTATGCGTTTAATCCCGACTCATGTCAAGCAAAACGGGGGACGTACCTTTGCCCTGCTGGTTCGTGGTCACGATAAATTCAATCACTTTGACAGGCCCAACTTGCCCAAAATAGAACTGGGGGTGACTGAATGGGAGATGCATTAGGAATCACTAAAGCGGATGAATTCCGATTTGTTCAAGGATGCAGCGGAAGTTACGAAGGTGAAGGGCCATCAAAGCCTGAAAACAGACGAAAAATTTTCTTAGAAAAACCAAAAACTCTGAGGAATCATGAGACTTGGCTATCAATGGGATTTACCAAGCGACCCGCGCCCAATTGTTTTGATTGGCGACGGGGGCATTGTCAATGACGCTCACTTGCCAGCCTATCAAATCGCTAAATTCCCTGTCTTGGGAATTCACGATATCAACTCTGACAACTTAAAAAAAAACCGCCAAAAAGTGGGACTTGGAATCCTACAAAGATATCACGGACTTGATTGATATCGCAGCGGCTTCAGATGCAGTCTTTGATCTGGCAACCCCACTGATATGTCCGTTGCGGGGGGCGGAGCGGCTATTTTCCGCCCCTTCGAAACACGGAGAATTCTAGCCAGAACCTGCCTAATTGAAGAATTCCAGGGAATGTCGGCTTTCTGAGCAAAATGCAGAGGTGGCAATGCGTTCTTCGTGTTGACCGGGTATGCTCCAAAGGCGTCAGAAATTGCGACTGTCGAGTTTTTGTGCAAACGCCGATTAATTAAGCAAAGATCGCTTTTGAACGCGCTTTTCTAAGGGAATTATATTCTGAGAAAACAACAAGTTAGGAGGGTATTTTCTCTGGCATGTAATTTGTCTTGTAGCGTTGTAGCGCAAGAAAGGCTTTGTTCCTAATCATTGTCCTTCTTACAGGTTGGCGTGCCGCAACTGTCCTAATGCGACATTTCGGTAATTCTTACACTACTAACGTACCGTACATGTCGTTTTAGGTCGTAATAATAGGAGACAGACATGTGCGATAATCGTGGACGAAATTATCAAAATATCATGAAAGCTTCGCGACGGGGCTTTCTTAAAAGTTCTGCATTGGCAGCGGCCGCTTTGGCTATTCCTTCGTCGCTTGCCAGCGTGATTGGGTCTGGAGTTGCCGAAGCAGCGGGCATGACCACCCTGAAGGCGACGCACGGTGCTGGCTTGTGCAATTTGGGCATTTTCCTCGCAAAAGAACGCAACCTTGCCGCCGAAGACAATGTCGAACTTGACTTCGTGGTCACGCCAACGACCACAGACGTTGTTACTCTATTCGGTGCCGGAATGGTTGATATTTCCGTCATCCCCTATTCGAACTTCATAACCCTTGTTGATCAGGGTGCCCCGGTGAAGCTTGTGGCTGGCGCAGGTGTGGAAGGTTGTATCTTCATCGGTGGCGAGGGCATCGAAAAGCCAACTGATCTGAAGGGAAAAAGCATTGGGACCTTCCAGGCTGACACATTGGAAGTTCTTCCCTACGATTACTTGACAAAAGCCGGCATGTCGTTCGCCGACGTTGATGTCAAATACTTTAATTCGTCTCCAGAATTGGCCGCTGGCTTCATCAACGGTGCGATCGATGGCGTCAGTCACATCGAACCTTATGCCACACAGTGTTTGACAGAGCGTAAGGGTTCGCAAATTCTAACAGACGGACTCGACCTCTATGGTAAGGGGTATTCGGATTGCGTCCTCGCCGCCCGCACACCGTTGCTGGAAGAAAATCCAGATGCCGTGAAGGCGGTCATTAAAGCGATGATGAAAGCGCAGCTTCAATCCGAACAGGATTTAGCTTCAGCACTCGCGGACACTGTGGGCATTTATTACAAGACCTCGCTTGAGGCTCTGACCCTTGCCCAATCGCGCCAGCCGGTGATGATCGACCAGCGTTTGAATACCAATTTCTTTAAGGAACGCGCCAAATCGATGCAGGCCATGGGTTACGTCAAGAACCCTCTTCCAGATGACGCCGTCGATTGGACGCTTCTGGAAGCCGTTATTGCAGAAAATTCGGACCTTTACGGTGATCTGAAATTAAAGACTGCCTAACGAGGGCCATATTCCCATGAGTCAAAAGAACATTCGCGGAGATTTGCAACCTCATTCGATGCAGGTTGCCCTTCCCCTTGCCCTACTCACGCGTGTCTATCGAAAACTTGCCCCAATTTTTTGGGCATGTATGTCGCTAACCTTGTTTGTTGGCTTTTGGGAATTTGCGTGGTGGCAAGGGTGGGCCAATCCACTTTTGCTGCCGCCACCGCATATCTTTTTAGCTGACTTGTCCGATCAGTTTCGGTTCTTCGATCCGGATGGGTCACGGGCAGGTGCGCTGAGTAAAGGCGGAAGTATTTGGTCGGTGCTCGGGGTAATCGGCTGGTCTTCCTTACGTGTTTTCGTCGGTTTAGCTCTCGGATTTAGTTTGTCGCTCGCAATTGGATTAGCCATCCGCTATTTCAATATCTTCGGAAAATTGGTTCTTCCCCTCGTCACCATGTTGGCACCGATTTCGCCCGTTGCATGGATCCCAGTTGCAGTTTTCATTCTCGGTATCGGCAATCCGCCGGCCATTTTTCTCGTCTTCATCGCGATCTTCTTCGTCATGGTACTCGCGACGTTGTCGCAGATAGACAGTGTCCCGGTGCAGTATATTCAACTTGCCCGGATCATGGGCTGCTCCAAACAACAAATATACAGACATGTGATCCTGCCGACGATTCTTCCCGACCTGTTCGTCACGCTGCGGATGAACCTTTTTGCTGCCTGGATGGTGGTGCTTATCGCCGAAGCCGTAGGGGTCGGTTCCGGCCTTGGCCAAGTGACGATGATGGCTCGAAATACATTTAATGCGAGCCTTGTCTTTTTTACAATGACGCTCATCGGCATCACCGGTTTTGCTTTTGATCAGGCACTACGCCAAATCCAGAAGCGCGTTCTCTGGTGGGTGGGCCCAACCAACTTGCAGGGACTTTAAAATCATGATGGGGTTGTCCGTTGAGAATGTTTCGAAAACCTGGAATCCGGAGGGGCCTGAGCCGGTTCATGCAATATCGAATCTCTCACTGGAAGTCGCGTTAGGTGAGTTTGTTGTCCTGCTAGGTCCGTCCGGTTGTGGCAAAAGCTCGTTGCTTTATATCGTGGCGGGATTGGAAGAAGCGACTGCCGGTGCCGTTAAATTCGATGCGCTAGAAATTACCGCCCCATCACCTGAGCGCTGTTTGATTTTTCAAGAAGCATCACTGTTTCCGTGGCTGTCGGTGCGTGACAACATCACCTTCGGCCTGAAAGTCAACAATACGCCGCGGGTCACTCGTGAAAAACGCGCTGAAGAATTATTGCGACAGGTCGGCTTGGCCGGCGCCGGGGAGCGTCGTCCTCATGAACTCTCTGGCGGCATGCGCCAAAGAGCCGCTCTCGCTCGGGCCCTCGCGATGCGGCCCAAGGTTTTGCTTATGGATGAGCCGTTCGCGGCGCTAGATATTCAGACCCGAGCACGGATGCAGAACCATTTGTTGAGTATTTGGAAGGAATCCGGCGCCTCGGTTTTGCTGGTGACCCATTCAATCGACGAAGCCCTAGCGTTAGCGGACAGGGTCGTCGTTTTCTCTGCACGTCCCGGGCGCATTAAGGCCGAAATTCAAATCGACAGACCGAGGCCACGTGATCCTCATTCCCCAAAAATGATTGAACTTGCCAAGCGATGCGATGCGCTGCTCGCCGAGGAAGTCGATAAAGCCTTTGAGGAGCAAGAACGACTATGACGGTTTCTTTGCTGAGTGCACGTTGGATTGTGACGGGCACGACCACCGAAAATGTCCCTGATATTCATAAAAACGCCGCCTTGGCACATGAAGATGGAGTCATTCTCGCCATCGGCTCACTGGAGGACATGCGCCGAGATTACCCGGGGGCTCCTGAAACCGCATACCCTCATCACCTTATCTTGCCGGGATTGGTGAACAGTCACCATCATATCGGCCTGACGCCTCTGCAGTTGGGCGCTCCGGACTATGCCCTGGAACTGTGGTTTGCCGCGCGGCTTTCCTTTCGGAGCGTTGATCCGTATCTCGATACGCTCTACTCAGCATTTGAGATGATTTCTTCCGGCATCACGACCGTTCAGCACATTCAAGGCTGGGCAGTTGGCGACTATGAGGAAGTCAAGGCATCTGCAATGGGGGTATTGGCGGCCTATCGGGCTGTTGGCATGCGAGTTTCCTATTGCTACGCGGTGCGAGAACAAAATCGTTTTGTTTATGAAGCCGATGAGGAATTCTGCAAGAGGTTACCGCCCGCAGCTGGCAAGGCGATGGCCGCACATCTGTCTCGACAAAATCTCTCTTTAGCTGAGTTCATGCAGTTGTTCGAGGACCTGACGGAAGCCAACGAAAATCCACGGGCCCGTATTCAGTTGGCTCCCGCAAATCTGCATTGGATGACGGATGAGGGGCTGCTCGCTATGAAAGAGCGCTCGGATGCGTCCGGAATGCCCATGCACATGCACCTATTGGAAACGGCGTACCAGAAGGAATATGCCCGGAAAAGAACTGGGACGACGGCCGTAAAGCATCTCGAAAAACTTGGGCTTCTCGGCCCATCCCTGACCTTGGGTCACGGGGTTTGGATGACCGAAGAAGATATTGAGATGGTGGCCGCTACAGGTACCTGTGTATGCCATAACTGCTCTTCCAATTTCCGGCTTCGCAGTGGCCTGCTGCCTTTGATGGAATTGGAAAAAAGGGGCGTGACTGTCGGACTCGGCATTGATGAAGCAGGTATTAATGAAGACCGGGACATGCTTCAGGAAATGCGGATGGCCTTAACCGTGCACAGGGTCCCCGGGATGGACCACAGCGCCGTACCAAACCCTGCCCAAATTATGCGTATGGCGACGGAACACGGTGGGCGGACAACGGCGTTCGGAACGGAGATCGGGCGTTTGGATCCTGGCCGAAAGCTGGATGCTGTCGTTATTGATTACAATAGTGCCACCTTCCCATATCAAAGTCCCGATATTGCCCCTCTCGACGCCCTTATTTACAGGGCGAAGTCCAAGGATGTCCATTGCGTCATGGTCGATGGTACGATCGTCTATCAGGACGGTGAATTCATGGGCGTCAGTCGTGAAGAAATTCTGGACACGATATCCCGGGAGCTTTCAAAGCCGCTAAGTGACGAGGAACAGTCTCGAAGGGATTTGAGGGAGCAGGTCTTCGAGAGTGTGGAAGCGTTTTACGAAAACTATCTTGATGGAGAAATAGAACGTGCCCCGTTTTATCCAAGTTCGTCACGCCTCTAAAGAATTCGAACTTCGACTTTCCAGTGGAGCGCTGAACTGATGCGAACGCTGATTAAAAATGGATGGATCTGGAGAGGGGAGGAGACCTCAGAAGAACCAGAACCGGAAGACGTTTTGATCGAAAACGGGCGCATTGTCAGTGTTGGCCTGTTGTCAGGAGTTGCTGATGCTGATGTGATCGATGCCGCCGGCATGCTGGTTATGCCTGGCTTGGTCAATGCGCATTTCCATTCACCGGTGAACCACATGAAGGGAGCATTGCCCAGCCTGCCACTGGAACTGTTCATGCTCTACGAATCCCCGGCCAACGAAGCGTTGCGGCCGACGCCGCAAGAAGCCTACGTGCGGACGTTGCTGGCATGCCTCGAAATGATCCGCAACGGAGTCACGGCCGTCCAGGACGACGCCTTTTTTGTTCCGTACCCAGAGCCGGCCATCATTGACGCTGTCCTGCAAGCCTATGAAGACAGCGGGCTTCGGGCCCGCGTGGCGCTGGACCAATCGGACGTGGCGGAAGCCGATAAGCTGCCCTTTCTCGACCAGATCATGAATGACAACCAACGCCGTCGCCTGGCGGTGAAACCGAAAGTCGGTTCTGAACAATTGTTGGAGATGTATGAACACCTGATTTCCCGTTGGCATGGTGCGGCGGGCGGACGTATCCGCGCTGCCGTATCCTGCTCGGCACCACAGCGTGTCACGCCCACTTATGCCCAGGCTTTGGAAAATTTGTCACGAACCCATGACCTTCCGTTTTATGTTCATATCCTCGAGACCAAGGTCCAACGGGCACTTGGTGTAGATACCTTGAGTGGCCGGTCCTTGGTCGTACTAGCCGACGATCTCGGTATCTTGACGGAGCGGACAAATGTTATCCACGCGGTGTGGGTCGATGATGAGGATTTGGACAGGATCGCCCGCGCTGGCGCCGTAATTGCGCACAATCCTATCAGTAACCTCCGCCTGGGTAGTGGCGTCATGCGGTTTCGCGCCATCCGCGACCAAGGAATTCCGATTGCGCTCGGCACGGATGAAGCGATCGCAGATGATGCTGTGAATATGTGGGCAGTCGCCAAGATGACGGGGCTCATCCACAACATTGCTGATCCTGACTATGAGACATGGCCGACAGCGCTTGAGGTGCTCGACTGCCTGATTTTGGGCGGTCACCGCGCCATGCGGTCCGACAATGTTGGCGCCATTGCGCCGGGCCAAACGGCGGACCTCTGCCTGATCGATCTTGATACACTCGCTTTCACACCGTTAAACGACATTCATCGTCAACTCGTCTATTGCGAGAATGGAAGTTCGGTTCGGCTCACCATGATCGACGGTCGGATCGTGTACTCGGGTGGCCGCGTTCAAACAATGGATGAAAGAACAATCCGAGAAGAATCCCGTCAGCTGGCAAATGATCGTCGGGCCGGGCTGCGTGCCGCGGCAGCTGAAGCCGAGGAATGGCATCCCGCCTACAGACAGATGTATCTAAAGGCAGCGGCGCAGGACTTGGGCATTAATCGATGGGTCGGCGACAGCGTCGGAAAGGTAATGGAGTAACTGAACATGGACATTGTTTTGATCAATCCCAACACTACCGTATGTCAACCTGCCTGAGGAAACTTCTCGAAACTTGCTCGGTCAGGTGTCAGGATCTTCCTCAACTCACCGTGAACTAGCCCCACTTCCTTCAAGGCCGTATTAATACTGAAGTAAATTGATTTTTACACAGTACTCATAACCCGAAGGTCGCAGGTTCAAATCCTGCCCACTATACCTTCGCTAGTAAATTCAACTACTTGCGGCCTTGATCATTTCCTCTAAAACTACTTATTTCAACTGACAGCAACTGCCAGTAGCGCCACTTTCCTTTCCTCAACTGCCCGTCAACTGACAGTAACTCTTTGCAGCACAGTTACACAACGAACTGTTTCTTCAGGAAGTAGGAATCTCAACCTCCGCTGGTCCCTTGGCCAATTCTTTTCTCTTCAGATGTTCAGCATAAGCTCTGAGAAATAACGAAGTCGCCAAGCCTACAAAGAACGATAGAAATGCCTCTCTGAATCCGATAGCCATGCCCTGAATGGAATCATATCCAGAGAATGGCTTGACCCCAGCTAGATTCAGATTCGAAACTCTGGTTACTGAACAGCCGGCACTTGCATGACTGTTTCTAGGACTGCTAATGAAACACAGACTCCAACAATGCAAATTGTCCAGAGTCTAATAATTAGGTTGGTGTTATCAGTTTGTCCAAACTGCATGGTGCCTCTTTGGGATTGGTTGACGAAAGCAGCGTGTTTGTGCTTCCAATTATGTCAGCCAACCAGATAAGCTTGGAGGGCGGTGGGGGGAAGTAGATTTTGGAGCGTATTGCAAGCAGTTGGTGGGCTATACCAACACAGCAATCAAATCACGGATAGCAGCATAAGGAGAACTAGCTATGGCAAATGAACTCAAAGGGAAGTCAACTGCCTCTATTACTTGGATTGCACCAAATGAAAGTGCCGTCGAAGCGTTAAGGATTTTTTTCGAAGGTCACTACGAATTCATGAAAAATAAAAGTTATCGTGAAGGCCCTCTAAAGTTGGTTCAGTATGTTGTTTCTGAGAGTCCAGAATACGCTGGGTTCAGTGAGTTTTTTGATGGGAAGTACCCAAAAAAACAGGAAGGACGATATTTAACTTGTTTGAAGTCTACGAAACTGAGGATGGACTTCACCATCACTGGATCGAAACTAAAGAAATTGCTGAAGAACTCTGGTCAATGGTTCAAACATATAACTTGGAGTGGGTGTGTTTCAACCAAATGAAGGTAATGCAGAGCCTTTGGGATTAATCAGGACAGGCAAGCAGTTGGTTGGGTATACCATTGCAGGAATCAAGGCAAGGACAACAGCATGAGGAGAGAAAATGACCAAAGTTGAAAAATGCTTTACGGCATCAGGCTTTTCTGAAAGCACTTCATCTTCCAAAGCATTTTCCAGCACAAGCAATATAATTTAGTCAACAATTGAGATTTCTGCTCCCATGTTGGAATGAAGACCACAATTGTAATAAAGGGTGGAAGGTGCATCGGTAGGCACAGTAAAACTCAAAATACCATTTGTAGCACGGCTATTCGTAATTCCTGATGAATACTCGTTGACATAATTTCCTCCCCCTGATGATGTCCCAATAAACAAAGGGTGACTGTTTGTTGAAGAATCATCGACGTTAAAATAATAGGTAAAGCCTTTCTTCAAATTCAACGACTTAGTTTGTACGCTGTCTACATAATATTTGTTCGAATAATAGCCGGATGAGCTCACAGTGATTTTAAATGTGGTCCCATCTGCGCTGTAATCCGATGATGATTGGCTGGCAGCGCTTACCGTACAGTTAGTGTAGGTATAGCTGCCGGACAAATTACCATTGAAACAACTTCGGGTTTCACTGGTACAAGTATTTCCAAAATCCACCGAGAGTGCTTGATAAGCTGTTATCGTACTCCCGTGAGCAACTGTTTGACCGTTCAAAGAGCAACTGGCTGCGGCCGCTACTGTACAGCTTGTATTGGTGTAGGCTCCACTCAGTGTTCCATTGAAACAACTTCGGGTTTCACTGGTACAAGTATTTCCAAAATCCACCGAGAGTGCTTGATAGGCTGTTATCGTAATCCCGTGAGCAACTGTTTGACCGTTCAAAGAGCAACTGGCTGCGGCCGCTACTGTACAGCTTGTATTGGTGTAGGCTCCACTCAGTGTTCCATTGAAACAACTTCGGGTTTCACTGGTACAAGTATTTCCAAAATCCACCGAGAGTGCTTGATAGGCTGTTATCGTATTCCCGTGAGCAACTGTTTGACCGTTCAAAGAGCAACTGGTTAGCGTTTCGGAGTTGACTACTGACACCATCGCAGTGGTAACTGTGCTGACATCATAGGTTGCGTCACTGCTGTTTGCAGCTGCTGTCATTGATTCAGTAGTTGTCGTTTGAATCGTATCCACATTAACCGTCATTTCTGTAATTCTCTTGGCCCCAGCAATTACACCAGCCCCGAGTCCAACCAATACGCTGTCCCTAGTCATTTTATCTGTGTTCTTGGTCATGACTATCGTAGTTGTCGTCTGCACAATAGTTCTGACATAGGTAGTCTCGATTTCAGTTGCCGTTGCTCCAGCTGCAGGAAGACTACTGACCAGTGCCGTGGCCAGTGTTTGCAGAGTCGTGCTGTTGCCAGCAGATTTTGTCGCAACTCTAGTTGTTAGGCTCTTCAACAAGCTTGAGAAGTTTGCGGGCAGAACGGCAACACGTGCGGCAGAGTTGTCATTGACCAGTGATGCTTGGCCGGCCACATTGGATAGCAGGGACTCAATGATGGTGCTGAGGGCGGCCTGCGTGAGGGTTTCGTTCAGTCCAGCCGCAGCAACCGCATCGAAAGCACCATCAAAGGCTCCTGGAATCACATTGAGTAGATCATTTGTTTCACTACCAGCCGCAGTTCGTGCACCAGCTTTTGCAGCCTCAGCAAGATCTTTAGAGAGATCAGCTTTTATGAGATCTAATTCCAGCTGGTTGGCAATAGTTGAGAGGGCATCCTTGACGTTGAAGGTCACGCTAGTTGGACTGACAGGGGAGATAGCGGAGAGATTTTGGATGCCAGTGGTCACTGTTAGGCTGTAGGCACCATCACTGAGTTCCCCCACCGGATCAACTGTCCAGCTGATATTGTCTGCACTATTGATCGAGATTGGATAGCAAATTTCACCATTATCGGAACTCAATTGGATACTACCTTCACAAGCAGCATTAAGATTGTTGCCCGTCAACCCAGTTACAGCTTCACTGAATTTCAGGGAGTAAACTGCGGTTCCAACCACAGATGAGTTATCTCTAGGGTAAGAAATTGTGACTTGCAAGGACAGATTTTCGGTCTTTTCGCCTCCACCACCTCCACTACAAGACCATTGAAAGCTAGCAAGTAATATGAGAATGATCAGAGGGCTGATTTGCTTTGAGATCATGTTCAATTTCATACGTTAAATTTCGTTTGGCTGTTGAGTATGCTGGTACACGGTTTACGGAAAATTTCTTGTAAAAAAACTAAAACATACCTCAATCACTTAAGAATATTGGATAGCTTGAGTCAAACCAATTTCCAGTGATGTCCTAAGATGACGTCACACAGTAGGTCCTAAATGACGTCCTATTACGGCTGATGAAATCATGAACAGCTATGGGCTTGAGATCTTTTGTCACGGAAAAGGATTCCCGCAGAGACTTGCGGAATAGGACAACACCAGCCGGTCCAATGAAGTTCCAGTTAATCAAATGAAAATCATCCAAAGTTTGTGGGAATAATTAGAGCAGGCAAGCAGTCGGTGGGGTATTTCTTCGCAGAAATCAAATCACGGATACCAGCATAAGGAGAGAAAATGACTAGAGCAGAGGCCTACGAGAAAGCTTGGCGTCTTGGATTCAAAAGGTATTTCTAACTGGTGGATGAAATTTATCATCCTGAATATTCAACTATCGATCATACGACAGGTATCAAATCCAATCTGAATGACGATAAAGTTGTGGTTTCAACACTTAGTGATTCCATTGTTCTTGGTGCCTATGAAGTCGTGTCTGAAGGTGAGGAGAATCTGACCATCAGAGTTTACAGCCGATTCAAAGATTATGAGATATACCGCTGTGCTACTACTCAGGCCACGTACAAAGATGGAAAAATATTTACTCAGAAAACTGATGGTAGAGAACTAGACTACGACCCCAGCGAAGGCCAAGACTGGAACTGGGAAGACTACAAATAATGCAGACACTACTGACAATACTATTCCTACTACTGACAACAACTGTTCTTGCGGATTCTGCTATTTGCCCAAAATACGACCGCAAGAGCTACCGCCACTGGATTGACGAAGATCGTGATTGCCAGAATGCTCGTCATTAATTGCTGATCGCGGAGTCCTTCTCGACGGTTGGGTTCAAGACCTCAAAGGGTTGTCGAGTGATCTCAGGAAGCGGAAATGACCCGTATTCTGGCAGAACCATCACGGATGCCAGTAAGTTGGACATTGATCACATGGTGCCTCTGAAGGAAGCACATGAATCTGGTGGGATTGCTTGGGATGCTTAAAGAAAGCGAGACTACGCCAATGATCTGAGTGACCCGAACACCCTCATTGCCGTGGATCGAGGCCTCAACCGGCAGAAGGGCGCTGATGATCCAGCAGATTGGCTGCCTCCCAATCAATCATATCAAGCAGAGTATGCGAGAGCTTGGGTGGCTTTGAAACTGAAGTGGGGTTTGACTGGTGATGCCAAGGAAATTGTTGCTCTCAGCGTGATTCTGGGGGTTGATGCAGAGATGCCACTGATGGCAGAGGAGTGTGGTGGTGCGATCAATCCATTCAGCACCAAGTTACGCGTGGCGCAAGTGAATTGCTCCGCCAAGAGGTACTTGCAAGAAGATGATTATTTGTGATGAGGCCAAGGCTTTACAAACCTAGTGTGGGATGAAGAATCTAGATAGGGATGGTGAGGTTTTGCCTTGTGAGGCGCTGAGTGATTGAGCAGCGTAATGCCTACGAATGTCCAAAACACTGCTTCAGATCTTTGTCTGTGTTGAGGACTGTGAAGAAGTTGTTGATGGAACCATCGTAGTCTTTGTACGCAAAGATGTATGCATGGTTGTGGTGAATGACAGTCTCAAAGGTGGCGTGCTGGTCAACAGAACATCCAATTAGTGAGGCTAATGCTTCCAGATGCCTTCCAGATCCTTGGGCACTCTCTTCTGCGATCTGCCAGTAACTATCATTGAAGAACTTCTGGATATTGGCAGTACGCCAGTTGCAGTTTGTAGTTGTCGCGAAAGTATCAATCGTGTAATTGGAGGTAATGGTGGTCGCCTGAGTGATGTTTCCGGTCAATATTTTGATATTTTCTCTCACCGAAACAGCCCTTCTCATTTTATTGTCTCCAGTGTGACCTCTAAATAAGTACCCACCAAAAGTTCTTCTCCATCAAAATCAGATTCATGACAAGCTAGCAAGTTGTTTGAATATACCAGAAAGAAGATCCCAGCCAGTGTAATCAAGATTTTCAATCTGGTTGTAGTCCTCATTGTGTTCCCCGATCTCTTTGCGAAAGTGCATTGAGATGCCAATATAAATTGGAAGTTGGCCATTGAATTTTTCAATTGTTCTATAGAAATTCGATATTGATATATCTATGTTCAAATAAGTATTTTTCAAGACATATGATTTTCTATCGTATCTTTAGTTGCAGACCGCCCACTTATCAATTTATGTGGGATCAAGTAACCATTTTTATTTGCTCAGATGCATAAAATCATAAATTTTACTCAAAAAAATAATATTTTTTCAGATACTAATATTCTCTCTTCTACTGACGTTATTCTCACCAACTAAGCTCCTAATTTCATTAAGGTCATTCTCTAATCCGTCCCTAAAGAAGAGAGCATCTGCCTTGTGGATTAGCATATTTGCACCAAGGTCCAGTAATCTTTTTTGATACTCAGGAGTACCCCAAGCATGAATGCCTGCTCCAACAGATTTTGATCTGGCTTTCTTGAAAACTATCTCAATAGTGTTTAGGTAAATGGGATTATCATACTCCTCAGGAATTCCTAAACTTGTTGTAAGGTCATGTGGTCCAATTTGAATAGCATCAATGCCTTCAATATCTAAAATTTTGTCAAGATTTTCTACAGCAGGTTCACTCTCAATATTTAATACTAATAAATTGTCCCCATTAAATTTATGAATATAATCATCTAGTGATTCATCTAAGTTTTTTGTACCTGCCATTAATTGGTTTAATTTATCACCCTTTAGCGGTCTCTTTTTGGTAGAACCTACCAATTCTTTGACTTGAGTGACAGTCTCGGTATACGGTGAAATAATTCCTGCTGCCCCGTCATCTAAAAACTCAGTAGCAATATACTGATCTGGAGATTTCATTCTCACTAAGGGAGGAAGACCCATTGCTGAATATGTTCTACACATCCAAGATAGCGTTTCACGACTTATAGCTATGTGCTCAGTGTCAATAAAGATGAAGTCTAGTGAGCAATCTTTCAAGATTTTTGGCCAAAAAGGTGATGTTGAAATGATGAGTGTACCCAAGACTAAATCACCTTCTTTTAATTTTTTCTTCAGTTCCAAATTTTTCATAAATCTTTTTAGGTTGAATTAATTAAATAAGTTTTTTACAGAGATAAAGGACTCAGTGATTCGACGAATTTCTGTAGTGAAGACAATTTAACGCTGATGAACATACTGCAGTCATATGGTACCGATTATTTCCATACTTTTCCAAGGAAACTGATTTTGGCAGATGTAAGGCATAAAAAAATTTATCTCGAATCCTTAGTTTATTAGCCAATTGCAATTGCTTGTGCACTTACCTAGAAAAAGAGGCCATTAAGAATTATCAATAAAAATTTATTTTGGAGTAATTTTTTTTGATAATGAATTTCTTGCTTTCACTTTTAGTAAAATTAGGCTTGTTCGACAAGAAATTTGTGAGTTCATTTCGATCACTCAAATTTTAATTCAGACACACAGAGAGTATTCTTGCAGAATCTACAGACAATTCTCCAGTGATACTGTTAGAAGTGTTGATCATATTTTAGGACTCGTTGCAAAAATTTAGGTTTCACTGCTCAAATTTTGATTAGTCTCAACCCATTAATTTCAATATCCAAGACCCTTACATGAACTTTTTAGAAATCACCTTCATCCTGTCTGATCAACCTTCCATTGCAGACTAGTACAGGCGTCTATTATTTCAGTCAATGTGGACTCAGTCGACTGGATGGTGATAAGGATGGGGTGCTCTGTGAGGCGTTGTGTGATTGAGCCACCCCGTTGAGTCTCAGAACTTGGTTCTGTGGAACCTGCTGATGGTTGAAGAAACCTATTGAGATTTTCCTCTACTGACTATTTATTTGAACTACATTCATTGATGCGTTCATACTCGCATCACAATCATATACCCAAAAGTAAGGAGAAATCATGGCGCTTTATCTGGCGAGAGCAAAGTATAGCAATGCGGCATTCAAGGGGATGGTTGATAACCCCCAAGATCGGGAGGAGGCTGCCAATAAACTATTTTCTGCACTCAATGTTAAAATGCATAACCTCTACTTCAGTGTGAGCAGTGCTGAGATCGTGGCGATC
>JACLAD010015395.1_pt1 | contig 63589 bp, 50 predicted proteins | sample 8027901 | NCBI WGS metagenome assembly JACLAD01 (sample SAMN15725071, study PRJNA655200) | protist metagenome | isolation source: fluorescence activated cell sorting (FACS) single amplified genomes of... | place: Spain: Blaines Bay Microbial Observatory, Mediterranean Sea | collected 2016-07-05 | reverse complement strand
GTATTTCCTGAATGCCAGCCAGGATTACCACCACGATTCCGTGACTACGTTGATCAATCTGGACGACATCAACGGCGCCATACAGCGTTTGAAGTATGACTTCCGCAAGCCGTTTACCATGTTCCTCGATGGTTTCCACTACGACGAAATCGCGGAGGAATTGGACATTCCCATGGGAACGGTAAAGAGTCGCATTTTCCACGCTCGGAAGCGATTGAAGGAGGAGCTCGCCGAGTTCGAGGTGCGCTGAGTTTTATCTCCACCAGCATTTTTGACAATCGAAAAGGCGAAAGGCGCAACCTTTCGCCTTTTTCGTCGTCCTCACTCAGGTAAATTGCGGCATCCATGACCATGACCCTGAACCACCGCATCGCATCAGCGAGCTGGGCTCTTGTCCTGACTTTGTTCTGCTCTTCCGGCCTGTTGGCCCAGGTGGAGGTGAACAGCACACTGACCCCAGAAGAGTACGTCAATGACGTTCTGCTCGGAACAGGTGTGGAAGCGACCAATGTGCAATTCACGGGAAGCCCGGTTCAAATCGGGGAAATCACCGGTTTTGACCCGGCGACATTCCCCATTGAGGCGGGTTTGATCCTGTCCACTGAAGTGGCGAACAATCCGGCCAATGTGGACGATGGGTGCGTGGATGAATTTATCGAAGACAACTTGGAAGTGTCCGGTGACAACGATTTGTTCACCATCGCCAACAGTGTGCCCCCGCTCATTGGGCAGAATTTCAGCGTTGGAAGTGTCAACGACGTTTGCGCCATCGAGTTTGACTTCGTGGCCACCGGAGACACCATCCGATTCAACTACGTTTTCGGGTCGGACGAATACTTGGCCTGGATCAACAGCCAGTACAATGACATTTTCGGCTTCTTCCTAAGTGGCCCCGGCATCAACGGGCCTTACGCTGACAACGCCATTAACCTTGCGGAAGTGCCTGGCTCGGATCCCCAGTTGGCCATCACCGTCAGCTCAGTCAACAACGTCACCAACTCGGCTTATTACGTGGACAATCCCGGGAATGAGACGCTGTGTCAGAACGGATACACCGTCAAGTTGACGGCAGAAAGCGAGGTGGAATGCGGCGAAACCTACCACATCCGGTTGGCCATCGCGGATGGATCTGACACGGCCCTCGAGTCGATTGTGGTTTTGGAATCGGGGTCGTTCGAATCCAACTCGGTGGTGGAGGTGGACCTCAGCATCGATGTCGGGGGTCCAGATGCCAACATCATCTACGAGGATTGCGGCGAGGCCCTGCTCACCTTCACCCGACCACTCGAGACCATCATCGACATCGAAGAGATGGTCATCATCGATTACTCAGCGAGCACAGCGACGAATGGTGTCGATTTCACCTTGCTGCCCGACACGGTGTTTTTCCCTCCTTTTGTGTCGGTTCAGGAGTTTCCGCTAGATGCGTTCGAGGACGGCATTCCCGAAGGCACGGAGACGGTGGTCATGGAGATTCTCAATCTCGCTGCGTGCAGCGGGGGCGGCTTGACGAGTTATTTCGAGTTTGACATTGCCGATGAGCCGGACCCTTTGATTGTGGATGGATACCAAAGCACCCTCTGTGTGGGAGACAGCGTCTTGTTGGAGCCCATCATCGAAGGGGGGTATGGCAATTACCATTACGACTGGGATTGCAACCCCGGCGTGGATGAGCCGACATACAATTACGTTCCGGCCGCTGCGGGAGAGTACGAGTGCACGGTGACGGTGTCCGACACATGCGGGATGCCGGAGGACCCGGGAATCTTTGACATCATCGTGGAGGAATACCCGGAGTTGACCGTCGAGATTCTCGGGGGAGACCTGGTCTTGGATTGCAATGGGTTCGCCGAGGTCTTCGCAGAAGCAGAAGGCGGAAATCCGCCGTACACGTATAGCTGGGAATTCCAGGATGGTCAGCCTGCTTTCGGCTACAACAACAGCTTGTTTGTCAGCACTTGGAACGCCGCAACGGAGGTCCACGTGGAGGTCGAGGATGCGTGTGGCTTGGTCACCACGGCCATGATCAACGTGAGCATCGACGTGCCAGAGTTGATCGTCGAACTCGAAGACGAGTATGAGGTGAGCTGCAATGTGCCATTCAGCATTTCGCCCGATTGGTCGGGGGGAGAACCGTACTACAATTGGTCTTGGCTCGAAGGATTCTCCTTCCTCGGGTTCACGGAGACGCTCAATTGGACCACGGATCAAGACATGTCCATCACGCTGGAGGTGTCCGATGGTTGTGGCCAGTTTGTTACCGCCACCACCGAGGTTGTGGTTGTGAGTCCACCCTTGGAGGTCACCTTGCCCGATACCCTCATTGGACCCTGTACAGAGACGTTTGTGATGTCACCCCAGATTGAAGGGGGGAGTGGCGTGTACACGTATGAGTGGACGCAGAACTTCAATCCGGCCGGGGATGGGGCGACCTACACTTATTCGGACGGCTTGCCGACCACGTTTGCCGTGGAGGTGACGGACAATTGCCAGTCTTCAGGTGATGCCAGCACCACGATCGTGATCGACAACCCACCCTTGGTCATCGATTTGCCCGACACAATCAACGCCTCTTGCATCGACAATACGGTGATTCCCGTGTCCATTGAGTCTGGTGCCGGCGAATACGGATACAGCTGGACTGTGGGCGGCATTCCCTATGGCGGAAACGATCCGCAGATTACGGTGCAGAGCTTCGTCACCACGCCGATTCAGGTCGAAGTGGTGGACGGATGTGGGGGAGAGGACCTGACGTCCGGCACCTTGGTCATTCCGAATGTGCCCATGACGTTGTCGGTGAGCAATGACACAGTCATCTGCCGAGGAGAAGCCCTGTCCTTGAGTGTACTGGCCGCTGGAGGAGAGGAAGGGTTTGTGTACAGCTGGCCCAGTATTCCTGCCTTTGGGGAAACGCAATATGTGGCCCCGAGCTTGTCAGCAACCTATCCGCTGGAGGTCACGGACATCTGCGGGGAGACCTTGACGGCCTCCATTGATGTGGAGGTCCAATACGTCTACAGCGATTTCTTTACCAGTTATCTGAGCGATACCGAAATCGAGTTCATTGCCACCCCGGAGCCGAACTGTGCCAACTGTGACTTCGAATGGGACTTCGGCGATGGCAACACGAGCGAGGAGGTCAATCCCATCCACCAATACGACGGCTTGGGAGATTACTACGCCCAGTTGACCGTGACCAATCCGCAAGGATGTACCGACAGCGCCTACACGTTGGTGGAAGGGCCCGTGCTGATTTACATCCCAAACGCCTTCACGCCCAACAACGACGGCATGAACGATGCGTTCAAAGTGGTCATTTCCGAGGTCACCCAATACGAACTGGACATCTTCAATCGCTGGGGCGAGCTGGTCTTCCACAGCGAGGATCCCGACGAAGTGTGGATTGGCAATGTGAAAGGGGGAGAGCATTTTGCGCCCGCAGGCATGTACAATTACCGCTTGAAGTGGAAAGGGGCGCGGACAGATGCTGAAGAAATGCTCGGTACCTTCCAGCTCATGCGGTGACGAGATGGCATGAGGCCGGCAAGCGCGGAATGCGCTGTACATTGCCCGCATGAGCAACGGACAACGATTTCGGGGGGCGTTCATCACGGTGACGTCCCTCTTTTTCATGTGGGGATTCATCACGGTGATGGTGGATGCCTTGATTCCAAGACTCAAGGACGTATTTGAGCTGACCTATCTGCAGGCTGGAATGGTGCAATTCGCATGGTTCACGGCCTACGGTGTCATGTCCATCCCTGGGGGACGCATGATCAAACGGATGGGATACAAGAATGGCATCCTGGCGGGGTTGACGCTGGCCGCCATCGGCTGCCTCATCTTTTATCCTGCGGCGTCCACCCGCCTTTTTGCCTTGTTCTTGTTGGCGCTGTTTGTGGTGGCCTCCGGCATCACCATCCTCCAGGTTGCGGCCAATCCGTACATCGCGGTGCTCGGCCCCGAAGAAGGGGCGTCCAGCCGACTCAATCTTGCACAGGCGTTCAATTCACTGGGCACAACCATCGCACCGGTCATCAGTGCCACCTACCTGTTGTCGGATACGGTGATGACGGGTGAAGCGCAGGCTGCCATGTCATCGGATGCGCTCGAGGCGTACCGCATTGCAGAAGCAGGTGCGGTTCAAGTGCCGTTTGTCATGTTGGCGCTGGCGTTTTTGGTGCTGGCGGCGATCATCTGGAAGATCGCGCTGCCGCGCATCCTGGAGGAATCGTCCTCTTCCACCCGTTCATTGCGTGAGGTCTTCTCCAACCGCCGCCTGAGGGGCGGTGCACTGGGCATTTTCGTCTACGTCGGGGCGGAGGTGGCCCTTGGAAGCTACATGGTCAATTACGGTCTGCATTTGAATGTCCATGAACTGATGCAGTCGAGTCCACTCCTCGAGCAGATGGCAGGGTGGGCCGCCGCCATCAAAGGACAGTCTGTGGCGGATATGGCGCCCAAAGGAAAGCTCGGGGTCTTGTTGACATTCTATTGGGGCGGCGCCATGGTGGGGCGCTTCATCGGAGCAGGACTGATGCAGAGGGTCAAGCCCGGCCAGCTTTTGGGCATTTTCGCTACACTGGCACTGGTGCTGGTGGTCAGCAGTATGTCGACTTCTGGCTTGATGGCGCTGCTCCTCTTGCTGGCAGTCGGGTTGTGCAACTCCATCATGTTCCCCACGATTTTCACCTTGGGCATCGAGCAGTTGGGCCAAGCCAAGCCGCAAGGCAGTGGCATCTTGTGCACGGCCATTGTGGGCGGGGCTTTCATCCCGCCAGCATTCGGCGCACTCCTCGATGTATCTGGCTTTGCGGCTGCATTGTTATTGCCGGCGCTGTGCTATTCCTACATCGCGGGTTTTGGATTCCGAGCAGGGAGGGCGCAGGTGGCTTGATGCACTCCAAGTGCACCGAAACCCTGTGAACAACGGCGTTTGAAAGTTTCACAATTGATTCCTGAGCCTTTGGTCACCGGATTTCTTTGGGGTTGATTGCAACCCAAACAGGTTTTGCCTGTTGTTCCTGCAGAAGCCCCCGTCATGGCCAAGAAGAGAAAAAAGACCAAAGAGCTCCAGCCCAACATCAAAGTCCGCCTAGATGGCAGAACAGTCATCACCGTGCGCGATCCAAGCAAGCTGGACTTCTGGCGAGAGAAGTACCCTAAACTGGAGATTCTCGAGGAGAACTGACGTGCCCTGACGCTCAATTATCGAGGTCTTCCCAGTACCTCATACAGAAAAGGCCACCGTGAGGTGGCCTTTTCTGTTGTGCTGAAGGTGAATCTCAGGCGACGTGCGCAAGGCGCTCCGTCTCTTGGCTGAGGGCTTCCCGGCCTTTCTTGGTCAGCATGTAACCGTTTTTGTTTTGTATCAGACCGTCGAGATAAAGGCGGGTGATGCGCTCCCCGATGCGGGCTTGGCCTACACTTAAAGTCACGTCCCCTTCAATTCTCTTCCAGAAATTCCGCTCCAAAACAGCGAGGCGGATGTGCTCCTGCTGCTCGCGTTTGTGTTGTTGAACGATGTCGAGAATCATGAGGTCGTGCTTGTCCATGCTGCAGGGAGGTGAAGGTGAATCTGTGGTCTTACGACGGCTACAAAGAAGGGGATCTCGCTGGCCAATCCGAAGTTTTTCCCAGCCCAGATATGGACAACTTGTCAACCTTTTGTTCACCTGAGCTTCATCCTCTGTTGACATCGCTACAGCCGCTGGGATAGCTGAAGATGCGGCCGATGTAATCAAGGGTGCGCTGGGCATGTCGTTCCACTTTGAACGCGCTGTTGCAGCGGATTATACGGTGCCGGCAGGACCGCTGAATCAGTTGGATGTCCAGACCATGTTGTTGGGCCAACTTAACATGCGCTTGGAGGGCTTGTGCCGAGTTTGCATGTCGGATGAGGGGAAGGGTTTCGCCTTCCGATGCGGTGGCCCCTTTCCTCCGCTGGTCCAATCGCATTTGGAGAAAGTGGTGCCATTCCGATCCGGCTTGAAGGCTGGGGCCGCAGAGGAGCAGAACCTGAGCGCCAGGCCTGGGGAAGGGCCCCTCGATTTTCCAGCCTTGCGCAGACCTGATGGCCCAACGGATACGGATTCTCCACGTCAGCCAGAGTATCATGATGTTGCAGCCGAATCAGGTGGTGCAAACGACCAAGGGCCACGTCGAGTCGGGGCTGCCAATGCCACATTCAACGCGTCCAGGAAGTCGGTCCTCGGCATCATTGTGGCCCCCAGCGATTCAAGGTGGGGGTTCATGATCTGGCAATCCATCCACGGCATGCCCCAAGCCTTCAATTGACGGGAGAATGTGATGAAGGCGGCTTTGCTGGCGTTGGACTCTCGGGCAAACATGGACTCGCCGAAGAACATGTCGCCAAGAGACACGCCGTACAGTCCGCCCACCAAGTTTCCAGCGTCGTTCCAAGCTTCCACGCTGTGCGCGAAACCGAGGTCGTGCAGTTGACAGTAGGCCTCAGTGAAATCCTCAGTGATCCAAGTGCCTTCTTTCGGCCGGTCAGCACATCCTTCCATGACCCCTCGAAAATCCTGGTCCATGGTGATGTGGAAACGCCCTTGGTTGAGCACATTCCGCATGCTCTTGGACACTTTGACTTGGTCCGTTCGAATCACGGCCCTGGGATCTGGACACCACCAGAAGAGGGGGTCTTCCGGAGCAGACCAGGGAAAGATGCCGCGTTCATATGCCAGCAGCAGCCGAGCGGCGGACAAGTCGCCCCCAATGGCGACCAGCCCATCCTCGCCAAAGTGCTCTGGCGGAGGAAACCACAATTCTGACCCGAGTTGCAACATTGCAGGGCGAAATTAGCGTGCGCACCGAAGGCCTTGCTGATGAGGGCCCCAAAGAATGCACAGCATGACAGAACGCGGCATCACCTTGGATTGGGCGGGTTGGCAAGCTGCCGGATGCCCCCTGCCGGGCGTCGCGGCCCATGAGGCGGTCATGCCCTTTGGTCGGACCTCTGCGGCGGAAGCCAGGAACCAGGGTCAACCTGGCCAGGATTTTCGGGAGGCAGCAGTACTGATTGGGTTGGAGCCGGATGGACGGTTTGCCATGATCCAGCGAACGCTGGGAGGCGGGGTTCACGGGGGACAAATGGCGCTTCCAGGAGGCAGGAGGGAAGCTGGTGAATCCATGCAGGCCTGTGCCTTGCGCGAGTGGCGCGAGGAGTTGGGCTTGGATTCGGATGTGGAGCCGCTGGCTTCACCGCAGGCCATGACCGAAGTGCATGTGGTTCCCAGCCGGTTTGTAGTGCGTCCATTTTTGGTGCCGGTGCAACTGCCAGAGACGTTGCGTCCCGATCCCTTGGAAGTCGCCGAAGTGCACCGCGTGGATTTGGGCCAATTGATGAATCCGGCGTCGATACACACCCAGAAAGTGGGGGCGGGTGGCGATGCCACTTGGAAGTTGGAGGCCCCTGGGTTTGCCCTTCCCGGGGTGCCGTTCATCTGGGGTGCGACCGCGATGATGCTCGCCGAATTGGCGGCGTTGGGCGTGCGTTGGTCGCACCCGTCCGCCGGCTAACTTCGCGACATGGAAGAGAAACGGGCCAAAGCCTTGGTGGAATTGCATGCCGCCTTGCATTCTCCTTTGGTGGAAATGCGGGATTCGGCGATGAAGCGCGTCAAAGAGGAAGGCGACATCAGCACGGTGGCGGAACTGGTGCAACTCCGTGGCGCCACCGACGAGCCCGAGGTTCGGAAACAAGTGGATGACATTCTGCGCGGCCTCAAGTTGGAAGGGGCTGGGAGCGCGTTGTTGGAAGCCGCCTTGGAACCAGAGCACGGCCACCAGCTTCCCGAGTTGCTCGGTTGCCTCTGGGAATGTGGGGGCACGGCGGAAGGCCACCTCAAAGCCTTGGCCACCCGGTGCGTTGACGCGGGCATGCCCGTCATGGTCGAGGCCCTGACCTTGTTCGAAGCGTTGCCGGAGTGGGTTGAAGATGAAGGCGACTTATTGGAAGCCATGCTCATTCTTCGGCAAGGCGTCGAGGCCAGAAAAGGGGGCAATGCCGAGGCGGAGACAGCCTTGCTCGGCATGATGTGGAAGGAGCTCAGCGGACGGGAGCGCGCCTGAGCATCAGGTTTGCAGCACCCCCATGGTGAAGGGGCCCTCCTCAGGAGCTCCGTCCACGGCGGCAATGCCCTCCGAAATCCAGGTCCGTGTGTCCCGAGGGTCGATGATGGCGTCCACCCACAGTCGGGCTGCCGCGTAGTAAGGAGAAGTCTGCTCGGCGTACCGCGCTTCGATGTCTGCCCGAATTTCGGCCTCTTTTTCCGGGTCAATGTCCTCCCCAGCTTTCTTTCTCCGCGCCACTTCGATTTGCAGCAGGACACCTGCCGCTTGGGCACCGCCCATCACAGCGAGTTCCGCTGTGGGCCAGGCGACCATGAACTTGGGGTCATAGGCTTTGCCGCACAGCGCATAGTTGCCGGCACCATAGCTGTTGCCCACCACGACCGTGAACTTGGGCACGATGGAGTTGGCCATGGCATTGACCAGCTTCGCCCCATCCTTGATGATGCCACCCTGCTCACTTTTGGATCCGACCATGAAGCCGGTGACGTCCTGCAGGAAGACCAGGGGCAGGCCTTTCTGGTTGCAGTTCATGATGAACCGGGCTGCCTTGTCGGCGCTGTCGGAGTATATCACCCCGCCGAATTGCGTGCCCGATTTGGCGCTTTTGACCAGCATCCGCTGGTTGGCGACGATGCCCACATTCCATCCGTCAATGCGCGCTGTGGCGCACAGGAGGGTCTTACCGAAGTCTTTTTTGAACTCGGTGAATTCGCCGCCATCCACCAGGGCTTCGAGAAGCAGACGGGTGTCGAAGGGCTCCTTGCGCGACTCGGGCAGGACCTCGAGCAGCCCGTCAGGGCCACCGCCTGAATCGGCGGGTGTGACGCGCCCAAAACCACGGCGGCTGGGCCGGTCGGAACGGTGGGAGACCAAGGTTCGCAACAAGGCGATGGCTTCGCGGTCATTGTCGACGACATGGTCCACCACCCCGGAGATGCTGCCGTGCATGTCAGCGCCACCGAGCGTCTCTGAGTCCACGTCTTCCCCGATGGCGGCCTTGACGAGGTAGGGGCCTGCCAGAAAAATGCTGCCCGTACCGCGTACGATGATGCTCTCATCGCTCATGATGGGCAAATAGGCTCCTCCGGCGACGCAGCTGCCCATGACGGCTGCGAGTTGCGGGATGCCAGCGGCACTGAGCCTGGCGTTGTTGCGGAAAATGCGCCCGAAGTGCTCCTTGTCGGGGAAGATCTCATCCTGCATGGGCAGGTAGACGCCTGCACTGTCGACGAGGTAAAGGATGGGCAAGTGAAACTCGAAGGCCAATTCCTGCGCGCGCAGGTTCTTCTTGCCGGTGATGGGGAACCAGGCGCCGGCTTTGACAGTGGCGTCATTGGCCACCACGATGCACTGTACGCCTTCGACGTGCCCGATGACCACGGCACACCCTCCACCGGGGCACCCGCCGTGCTCCTTGTACATGCCGCCTCCAGCCAATGCGCCGATTTCGAGTTGCGGGGCACCGGGGTCGAAGAGCAGGTCCAGTCGCTCCCGGGCGGTGAGCTTGCCTTTGGCGTGCTCCTTGTCGATGCGGGCTTGTCCGCCGCCCAGCCGGGCAGTTTCCAGCGCACGATCGAGATCTGACACCTTTAGTTTCATGGCGTCCACGCGCCGCTGCAGTTCAATCTCTTCTTCAGAAACAGGCATATCCGGTCATTGCGGGGTCTGCCTACAAGTTACGGATTGCCCCCCCGTACTTTTGAGGTGTGTTGCGCGACCTCTGGACATTCCGATGTTCTTCCCCCGTCCTTCGTCAGGCCCTCATCGGGTGTGGGCTGAGCTGGATTGTCGCGGGGTGTGGTTCTCCATCCACCGGGGACACGCCCCATCCCGCCCAGGTCCAGCTGGATGCGGAGGGGCCGGAAGTCCGCTGGGCACGGGGCTTCGGATGGACAGATGGAGGCCGGATCCTGTGGCTGGCCGATGCGCAGGACACCACCTACTGGACCCAATCGCGGCAGGTGGCTGAAATCGCCCCCCGTGGCACCATGCTGCTGCCGCCTCCGGACGAGTTGGCCATCGGCACATGGTCGACGACCCACGTGCCGTTCGTCCGTGCCATCGGTGCGGAAGCCCAATGGGTGGCGTGCGGGTATGCCGATCGCATCGTCGCGTTGCCCGAAAAGGTGGTCAATCTGGGAGGCGATGCCGGGCTGGAGGAGGAAATGGTGGTGGCGAGCGGGGTCAATGTGCTGACCAGTTATCCATTCGGCAACCCCATGGAGGGCGTGACCGATAGGACTGGCGTCACTGTCTTGCCGCTCACGGAGTATGCTGAGCCGCATCCATTGGGTCGTGCCGAGTACCTCCGTCTATTCGGGTGGCTCACAGGCCGCGATTCCGCAGCAGACGGCGCATTTGATCAGATTGAAGCGGCTTACTTGGCCATGGCAGCGCAGGCAGAGGCACAGGCCGTATTGCACGGGCGGCCCGTGGTTTTTTCCGGCAGCAGCCAATCTGGGCGCTGGACTGCTCCGGGTGCGGAGGGCATGGTCGCCAAATTGATCGCCGACGCTGGCGGCGAGTATGCATTTAACCAGCAAGTCGCAGATGCCTTGGGCTTGAAAAAGATCGGGGCCAATTACGAAGTGGAATTGGAGCAATGTGCCGCCATTGCAGCAGGCAGTGACCTCTGGGGCAAGGTGGTCCATGCGCCGGAAGGGTGGACGATGGACGAGGCCAAAGCCGAAGCGCCTTGGTGTGACTTCGAGCGGAAGGCCCTCTTTCACTGCAATACCGCGGAAGTGGACTATTTCGGTCAAGCTGTTTTGGAGCCCCACGTGATGATGGCCGATCTCTACGCCTTGTTTCACGGGGTGGGCGGTAACCGGACACCGGTGTATTTCAAACCCACGTCGCCATGAGCCGGTCGAATTGGATTTCGGTGGGACTCGCATTGGCTGCGTGTGTGCTCTTCTTCGTCGGGTGGTTTTCAGGGCCGGCTGCATTGTCTTGGTCGGACCATTGGTCCGCCCTCGTTCAAGGAGATGGCATGGCCGGAACCATTCTCTGGCAGTTGCGCCTCCCGCGTCTGCTGCTCGCGGCCTGTTCGGGCAGTGCGCTGGCTTTGTCGGGATTGTTGATGCAGGCCTATTTCAAAAACCCGTTGGCCGGCCCCAGTGTATTGGGTGTGACGTCCGGGTCCACCTTGGGCGTGGCCTTGGTTTCGCTCGGCGGATTGGCCATGGGGCAACCGTTCGGCATTGCGGGTACAGTGGTCGGTGCGTTGCTCGGGGCGTGGGGGGTCATGGTGTTGCTCGGTGGTGTGATCGGTTGGTTTCGGTCCCGCTCCGCCTTGCTGATTTTCGGCCTGATGGTCGGCTACCTGTCCGGAGCCATGGTCACGGTCCTTCAGGCCGGCGCGGATGCCGGAGCACTTCAGGCCTTTGTGGTTTGGGGAATGGGGTCGTTTGGCCGGGGCGATTTGACCAGTGTGTTGGCTGTGGGCACAGCGTTGATCATCGGAATGGGGTGGGCGTTTCGCTACCAGCATGACCTGGACATGTGGAGGTTGGGTTCTCAAACAGCCCGATCGATGGGGGTCAATGAGCGCGCCCTCACGTGGGGCTTGCTCGGCGTGACTGGGGCATTGGCGGCCTTGGTCACTGCGTGGTGCGGACCCGTGGCGTTCTTGGGCTTGGCGACGCCTCACTTGGTTCGCGTGCTCCACGGCCCCGGGCGCACAGGCGCCTTGCTGGGCCCTGTGTTGCTCATGGGGACCGTCTTGGCGTTGCTGGCGGATTGGGCAGTTCGGTTCACAGCCATTCCCCTCAATGCCGTGTTGAGCATGGTCGGAGCGCCGGTGGTCCTGTGGTTGCTTTTGCGTCAATCCAAATCCAGCGCGGCATGACGGCACATCGCATTCAATTCGATCAGGTTCAATTGTCCCGGCCAGCCGAAGGTGCTGCCCGCCTCCATTTCACTTTGGAGCCTGGCGCAGCAGTCGTGGTGGTGGGGCGCAATGGTGCTGGGAAATCCACCATGTTGCACACTTTGGCAGGATTGCTTGCGCCACAGTCAGGACGGGTTCTGCTCGGCGATGCCAACATTCACAGCATGCCTCCATCCCGACGGGCACAGCGGATTTCACTGGTGACGTCTACGCCTCCAAAGCCCGCTGGCTTGACGGTGGCCGATGTCATGGCGCTCGGCCGAAGAGCGGGGGATGGATCCGGGCAGTTGGCTGAGCTGGACGCCGATCTGTCGGCGGCGGGCATCGCAGAATGGCGGAAACTGCCGATGGATTCGCTCAGCGATGGCATGGCACAGCGGGTGATGGTGGCCCGGGCTGGAGTCCAGTCCCGTTCGGTCATGTTGCTGGATGAGCCTACGGCGTTTCTCGATTTGGTGGGACGGGAAGAGGTGCTCCAACAAATGGCGCATTGGAAGGGGGATAATCGCACCCTCATCGTGGCCACCCACGATTTGGAAGCAGCCGCGGCTGCGGGGTGGTTCACTCATTGGCTCCACCTGCATCCCGGGCGAGATCACGGAGCCACACTGCACCACGCCCCCCTTGATGTGGACGCGGCCAAAGCCGCATTGCGCGCAGACTGATGAGGGTGTTTTCCCAGGCTTCTCCAAGAGTGAACCGCACGCTTTGATGGCGGTTAAATTCGCGCCATGCCGTCTACACTCCGCATCATCATCACGTCGCTCATCCTGCTCGGGGTCGTGGGGCTCATCGAATGGGGAGCGTGGCGGAATATGGGCAGGATGTGGTCGGGGCACTCCCGATTTTCTGCCATTCGGCGGGGGTGGTGGTCGATCACGGCCATTCAAGTTGTCTGGACATTGCTCTACTTCTGGAAATGGCCCCATTGGCGGGAGTTCCAGCCGCAGTATTTGTTGCTGACCCATGCGGTGTTGATCTCCATCGTCCTGCCGAAGCTGTTTCTCTGCGGCGTGGAAATGGTGGACGGGCTGAGATACAGTGTGCAATGGTTCTTTTCGGGAAAGGAGTTTCGGGCCAGTGTACCGCGTCGCTCGTTCATCACTTTGGTAGGGCAAGCCACAGCAGGCTTGCTTCTCGGGGCGTTTGCCCATGGTATGACCCGGGGCCGCAAAGGCTACCATGTGCGCAGACACGATGTCCCGGTCCAGAACCTGCCAACAGCGCTGGACGGCCTTCGCATCGTCCAGATTTCAGATGCGCATCTCGGCAGTTTTCTCGGTCAATTCGATGCAGTTCAACCCGGTTTGGACATGATTCAGGCATTGGATCCGGACGTGCTCTGCTTCACAGGGGACTTGGTCAATGACCACAGCGATGAAGCCGAGCCATGGGTCGAACGGTTCGGCGCCTTGAATGGGCGCTACGGCAAATTGAGCATCCTCGGCAACCACGATTATGCGGATTACGCGCGGCGCACGGACGAAGAGCGCCAGGCCGTCCGGTCCCGCTTGTACGCCATCCACGGTGAGATGGGCTTTGACCTGTTGCGCAATGCGCACCGGGTGCTGGACATCCGAGGTGAGCAGTTGCTGGTTGTTGGCGTGGAGAACTGGGGGAAAGGATTCCGACAATCCGGAGACCTGAAGCGCGCTGCGGATGGCGCCGACCTTTCGTTGCCCACGGTGTTGCTCAGCCACGATCCCACCCACTGGGAAGAGCAGGTCATGGGCGAGAAGTTCCCCGCGGACTTGACCTTGTCCGGACACACCCACGGCATGCAGATGGGGCTGGAGATTCCCAGTCTCGGCATCAAGTTCTCGCCGAGCCGCCTGCGCTACAAACGTTGGGGCGGCCTCTACACGGAAGGAAAGCAGCATTTGCATGTCAACCGCGGTTTCGGGGTTCTTGGATTCCCTGGCCGGATCGGCATGCCCCCAGAAATCACAGAATTGACGCTGAGGAAGGCCTGAGTACCTTCCCGGTCCCATTCACGACACCATGAGCGACGACAAGAAGGTCATCTTTTCGATGGTCAAGGTCAACAAGACGACCCCGACCGGAAAGCACATCCTGAAGGACATCTACCTGTCCTTTTACTACGGAGCCAAGATTGGCATCATCGGTACGAACGGTTCGGGTAAGTCGACCGTCATGAAGATCATCGCCGGCCTCGATGAGGCGTATCAGGGCGAGGTCGTTTGGGCCGATGGCTACACGGTGGGGTACCTGCCTCAGGAGCCCAAGCTGGATGAAAACAAGACGGTCCGCGAGGTCGTTGAAGAAGGCACTCAGGAGATTGTGGCCGTGCTCAAAGAGTACGAGGAGATCAACGCCAAGTTCATGGACGAGGAGATCCTCAACAATCCCGACAAGATGCAGGCGCTGATGGACCGCCAAGCCAGCGTGCAGGACCGCATCGATGCCTTAGACGCCTGGGAATTGGACACCAAGCTGAGCATCGCAATGGATGCGTTGCGCTGCCCGCCGGACGACCAGAAAATTGGGGAGCTGTCCGGTGGTGAGCGTCGTCGGGTGGCGTTGTGCCGTTTGTTGCTCCAGGCGCCGGATGTGCTGTTGCTGGACGAGCCGACGAACCACTTGGATGCCGAGACCATCGATTGGCTGGAACAACACCTCGAGCGTTACAAGGGCACCGTGTTGTGTGTGACCCACGACCGTTACTTCCTGGACAATGTGGCCGGTTGGATCCTCGAGCTTGACCGCGGCGAAGGCATTCCGTGGAAGGGCAATTACGCCGAGTGGCTCGACCAGAAGACCACCCGCTTGGCCCAGGAGGAGAAGCACGAGTCCAAGCGCCGAAAAGAACTGGAGCGCGAGCTGGAATGGGTGCGACAGAATCCCAAAGGTCGTCGCGCCAAGAACAAGGCTCGCCTCAACAACTATGAGGCGATGCTCGCCGAGGGCAGCAAGGAGAAGGAAGCCCGGCTGGAGATTCCCATTCCCAATGGTCCGCGATTGGGCAACAAGGTCATCGAGGTTGAAGGCTTGCAAAAGGCCTTCGGCGACAAGCTGCTCATTGAGAACCTCAGCTTCTCCCTTCCGCCCGCAGGCATTGTGGGGATCATCGGTCCCAATGGTGCGGGCAAGACCACCCTCTTCCGGATGATGATGGGAGAGGAGCAGCCGGACAACGGCACCGTGACCTTCGGAGACACTGTCGAGGTCGGCTATGTCGACCAGCGCCACAAGGAAATCGATCCGGAGAAGACCGTTTGGGAGGTGGTATCGGGTGGCAATGAGCAGCTCGACATCGGAGGTAGTTTGGTGAATTCCCGCGCATACGTGTCCAAATTCAATTTTGGTGGTTCTGACCAACAGAAGAAGTGCGGGGTGTTGTCCGGCGGAGAGCGCAACCGCCTTCACCTCGCCATGACCCTGAAGACCGAGGCCAACGTCCTTCTGTTGGACGAGCCGACGAACGACATTGACGTGGGCACCCTGCGCGCTCTGGAGGAGGGCATCATGAGCTTCGCCGGCTGTGCGGTGGTCATCTCGCACGACCGCTGGTTCCTGGACCGCATTTGCACGCACATCCTGGCGTTTGAAGGCGACAGCCAAGTCGTGTGGTTCGAAGGGACCTATTCCGAATACGAGGCCAACCGCAAGGAGCGCCTCGGTGACAGCGGGCCGAAGCGCATCAAGTACCGCAAGCTGGTCCGTTGATGCCGGACAGGGGGGCGGTCGGCCGTTTTGCGCCATCTCCCACTGGGAGGCTCCACCTCGGCAGTCTCCTGGCGGCTGTGGCATCCCGTTGTCAAGCCCTTCATCGGGGTGGCCGTTGGTTGGTACGGATGGAGGACTTGGATCCGCCCCGAGAAGTGCTGGGAGCTGCAGACGACATCTTGCGGACCTTGGAGGGCTTCGGACTGTACTGGGACGGCGAAGTGATGTTCCAGTCTCGTCGGCATGGTGCCTATCGGGAAGCGCTGGATGAACTGTGCTTCGGAGGCCAGGCCTACCCGTGTGGCTGTTCGCGAAAAGACTGGTTGGGACAACCCCATTATCCGGGCACATGCCGATCGGGTTTGGCGCCGGGCAAGGCGGCCCGGATGCAGCGGCACCGTCTCTCAGGCCGTCGAAGGGAATGGACCGATGTTTATCGCGGACATCACGCCTATGAAACCGCGCAATTGGGGGACTTCCCCTTGCTCCGTGCGGATGGGCATTGGGCGTATCAGCTCGCTGTGGTCGTGGACGATCGCATGCAAGGCGTGACGGAGGTCATCCGAGGGGCCGACTTGTTGGACAGTACGCCACTCCAGTTGGATCTGTGGGCCGCATTGAATGATGGCCGAGGCGTCCAGCCCACTCCCCAATATGGACACTTGCCCATCCTGCAGACCCTCAGCGGACAGAAGTTGAGCAAGCAGACGCTGGCCAGGCCGGTTGACGTGGCTGAGGCAGCATCGCTGGTCGACTTGGTCTGGGGGCTCCTCGGCCAACAACGGACGGTCGAATGGAGGAGTGCCATCGTCGGGGCGACACCACCGGAGATCATGGGATTGGCGGTGGACCTTTGGGACGAATCCGTGGTGCCAACAGAGCCGGTTCAGTTGCAGGGTTGGGGACAGGATTCGCCTCCTTGAAGTGACTCCCCGCCCGCATTGACATATACGTCGGCATTGTCATCCCGGCCGTGGCGCAACCAGTGGACGGCCATGGCCTTCACCTCGGGGTGAATCAGTGCGCTGTTGCACACCGAATGCCCAGCGCCGCAGTCCCGGCGGGTCCATGCGGCAACGCCAACACTGCGCAGCGAGTCTGCCCAAGCGGGACCGCCGACGAGGAGCCAGGCGCCGGGGTCATCCTCCGAGCAGAAGTGATGGAGGTCTCGGCCCACGGGGACAAGGGGGTCACACGTGCCATGAACGGCCAGCAAGGGTGGCGCCATGGCGCGTGGTTGAACACCGGCATCCAACGCGCCGGAAAAGCTCATGGCGCCGGCCCAGCGGTTGGGTACACTGGAATAAGCCGACCACAACGCCGCTTCGGCACCGGCACTGCTGCCGGCGATCACCCAGTGGGTTGGAAGGCCGGCTTCGTCGGTTCGCGCTTGGAGCCAAGTCAAAGCGCGCGCAGCATCTGAGGCCGCGGCTTCGACTGCGCTCTGCTTTTCTCGGCTGGGGACATCGCAACCGAAACCGCGTCCAGCCATGGTCAGTCGGTAGGAGATGCTGGCACTGGCGATGCCGGCATCGGCCAAGGCATCGAGGAAGTGCGCGACAGGCTCCACATCCCGTCGGCCACTCTGAAATCCACCACCATGCAGAAAAACAACCCCTGGAGCGCCTGGAGTACAGACCTGAGGCACGCGGAGGTCCAATTCCAATGCTTCTCCATCCACTTCCGCGTAGGTGTGCGTTTCGGTTCTCGCCTCCTGCGACACTGAAAAATGGGACACCCAGCTTGTGGTGGCCAGGAGAAAAAGAGTCCAAACGGTGAGTCGGATGGGGGCGAAGGTCACGCCTTCACGTTGCGCGGGTGGAAGCGCTCCATTTGGTCGCGAAGGAACCGTTGGTCCAAATGGGTGTAGATCTCGGTCGTGCTGACTGAGCTGTGGCCAAGCATTTCCTGAACCACACGGATGTCCGCACCGCTTTCCATCAAGTGGGTCGCGAAGCTGTGGCGGAACGTGTGCGGGCTCACTTGTTTGCGAATGCCGGCTTCGTGGGTGGTGCGCCGAAGCATGGTGAACACCATTTGCCGAGTCAGCTCTCGGCCCCGTCGGCCGAGGAACAGGGTGTCCTCATAGCCAGGCTCGATGTCCACGAAGTTGCGGTACTCCTGGATGTATCGGCTGATGGTGTCCAAAGCGAGCTCTCCGATGGGGATGATCCGCTCTTTGTTGCCTTTGCCGATGACTTTGACCATGCCTTCGACTTCGTCGATGCAGCTGATGCGCAACCCCACCACCTCGGAGACGCGGAGGCCGCAGCTGTACATGGTCTCCAGGATGGCCCGGTTCCGGATGCCCTCCTTGCGCGACAAATCGATGGCTTCGATGATGGCTTGGATTTCAGCCACGCTCAGCACGTCCGGCAACTTGCGTTCCGGACGGGGTGAATCCATCAGTTCAAGCGGATCTCGCTCGAGAATGCCCTCCAGCTGCAAGTATTTGGAGAAATTTCGAACGCCACTGAGAATGCGGCTTTGGGAATTGCGGCTGAGCCCCTCATCGAAAAGCTGCGCCACAAACCCATCGATGTGCTCCGGTGCGAATTCCCCAGGAGTAAACCCTGGGTTGGAGAGATTCTGTGCATAGAACGACAAGCGCTGGACATCCCTGAGATAAGCCTCTACGCTGTTGTTGCTGAGTCCGCGCTCGAGTTCGAGCCAACTGCGAAAACCTCGCATACAAGCCGCCCATCCCGCATTGCCGGGGGAGGTTTGACGCTTGTTGTTGTGATCGCTGCTCATGCTGTGCACTCGTTGCTCAAGGAATCCACTTCTGGCCTGTCCTCGTCAGCGCTTCCTGTGTGGAAATGCGCTTTCCTTCTCTTCTACCGACCACAAAAGCATCTTGGAAGTTGTACGCTCCACTGAGGTTGTTTCTGTGATCTCTGGCCTCCGAGTAGTCGGTGAAGACGCCATGGGTGTATTTCACCCAGTCGCCCAAACGTTCTTCTCTCACTTCTTGACGAAAGTCTAACTGTCGGTCGAAATAATCGGTAACCCTGCGATTTTTCAGGGCAGCTATCTGTACTTCAAACTGAATATCAGTGCTTTGCACCCCGGGGGTTTCCTCTACTTCAGGACGAAAAGACTCCGAATCACTTTCAATAACGGGCAACTTAACAGTCGCGTCACCATCCACAAAGGATAATGTTCCGGATGATTTTTGAGCCTGCGATAATGAGCACTCGACCACTTTGTAACGCACCCACCCGCTGTACTGATAATCGAACCACAGAAAGGTCAGGAAGCCGGATTCGCGGCGCACGGTGCTTCCAGCGTCTTCCATGATTTCCACCCGGCATCGAGGGGGCAATGGGAATTCGAGTTTCACAAAACCACCCGGGCGAAGTCCGTTCAATTCGATGGAAGCTTCCCACTCCGCATCCAATCCCGACCACGTGCGGCGCGCAGTGACGACTCCCGGAGACGGGGCATCCAATTCAGTGGCCTCCTGATCGGCAGAGCCCGAAGCGATGTCAAACAGCAACGGAGCGGGACGGACAGATTCGCGGTCGTTGTTTCGGATGAAACTGAACTCCCAGCTTAACGATTCATGCCGAGGAGCGGCGTTGGGCTCCACAATCAGGTCAAGTTCAAGGTCAAACTGGGGGGCATCAGGGAGCTTGAGCCAACTGATGATGGCCACATGTTGCCGTTCATCCCAGCGAAACTGCCCGCCGTGCAAATCTGCGGCGGCCAATCGGCAATCCTCGGGGGCTTGGATCAGAAGCCGTCCGAAATAATCCAGTCCGCCTTTTTGAATGCGGATGTCCACTGGGGTGGTGCTGCCAGGCGTCGGTGTGCTGTGCAAAGTCCCTTCAATGACCACGCCCCCTGGAACTGCAGCCAGAATCGCAACCGCGAAAAGTGGAAGGAGGAGCCAAAGTCGCTGCACATTGCAAATTCACTTGTGAAGGAGGTTGTATTCGGACTGAATGGAATGCACTGTCGACAGCAGGTTGTGAATGGGCCCAAAAGAAAAGTCCCGCGGTGACGTTTCACCACGGGACTACTTAACCAAATTATCACTTGATGCTCAGTCAGCCGTAGCTGACCTTCTCACTTAAAACCAGATCGAAGGTACAGGGGAGTGAAGGGGCCTTCAATCAGATTGGTGTCAATGTTTTCCAATTCGGGTTGTTGATTCGCTCGCTTGTGGCCGAAAACACGCAGAAACAAAAGGGGGTTGGATGAAAGATTCGTTTCGGCTATTTTTGCCGACCCAATTCTGATTTCATGAAAGAAGGCATCCACCCCGAGAACTACCGCACGGTCATTTTCAAGGATTTGACCGCGGATTGGCGTTTCCTTGGAAAGAGCTGCGCGGAGAGCAAAGAGTCCGAGCAGTGGGAGGACGGCAATGAGTACCCTGTCATTAAAGTGGAGGTGAGCTCTGCGAGCCACCCGTTCTACACGGGGAAGAATACTTTGGTGGACACCGCAGGACGGATCGACAAGTTCCGTACCCGTTACGCCAAGCACAAAAAGTGAGGCTGGGACAGCCCAGAAAGAAAAAACCCGGCCGAGCGCCGGGTTTTTTCTTGTCCCATGTTTTGTGGGCGAATCAGATGCGCAGCGGGACCACTTGGGTGATTTCGATGCCATAAAGGGACATCCCCTTCGTGACCTTGGCTGTGTCACTGATCAACTTCAGCCGCCGAATTCCCAGATCCCGGAGAATTTGAGCGCCGAGGCCATAGGTGCGGCCATGGCGTCGCTTGAGTTCAGCCTCGCTGACCCCGAGGTGGGTCGGATCTGCATGCGGCTTTTCTTCGGGCAAGGCATGGACGTCTGACCAAGGGCTGGATCCGTTCTCCAGATAAATGAGGGCTCCTTTGTCCATGTTGCCGAGCCGATCGAGTGCCAATCGAAGGGTTTGGCCTTTTCCGAAAGTGCTGCTGTCGAGGAGGTCAAACCGCGGTTGGCTGGCATGGACCCGAACCGGGATGTCTTCCCCTTCACTCCATTCACCGCGAATCAAGGCGAAATGCTCATCGTCGCTCGTGGTTTGACGGTACGTGATCATGGTGAACTTGCCGTGTTCGGTGTCCACTGTGCGCGCGCCCGTCCGCTCGATGAGCGTGTCGTTTTCGAGGCGGTAAGCGATCAAGTCTTCAATGGACACGATGCGCAGGCCCATGCGGTCTGCCATGTCCAGCAACTCGGGAAGCCGGGCCATCGTGCCGTCCGGGTTCATGATCTCCACAATCACGCCCGCGGGCTCCAAGCCGGCAAGTCGGGCCAGGTCAATGGCGGCTTCAGTGTGGCCTGCGCGGCGCAGTACCCCGCCTTTTCGAGCGCGGAGGGGGAAGATGTGTCCAGGGCGTCCCAGTTCTTCCGGGCGCGTCTCCGGGGCGATCAAGGCCTGCACCGTCTTGGCCCGGTCTGCGGCCGAGATTCCGGTGGTGCAGCCATGACCGACGAGGTCCACGCTCACCGTGAAAGGGGTCTCGAACGCGGCGTTGTTCCGATTGACCATCAGTTCCAGGTCCAGTTCGTCGCAACGGTCTTCAATCAATGGGGCGCAGATGAGCCCACGGCCTTCCACGGCCATGAAGTTGATGAGCTCTGGTGTGGCATGGCGGGCTGCCGCCACGAAATCACCTTCGTTTTCCCGATCCTCATCATCCACGACGATGATCAGTTTCCCCTGGCGAATGTCCTCGATGGCATCCTCGATGCGGTCCAGGCTCCTGGTCTGCTCATTCATGGGACAAAGGTAGGCCGGGGAATGGGTGGAAGTCTGCAACTTTGCACCCATGGTGTTACCGGTAGTGGCTTACGGAGATCCCGTCCTTCGAAAAGAAGCTGAAGATGTGTCGGAAGGCATGGAGGGGCTTCAAAAACTCATTTCTGACATGTGGGAGACCATGTACCGTGCTGAAGGCGTGGGCCTGGCCGCCCCGCAGATTGGGCAGTCTCTCCGGTTGTTCGTCGTCGATGGGTCTCCATTCGGAGAAGGGGACCAAGGCGATCCCGGGTGTCGCGATTTCAAGCGCGTCATGATCAATCCCGTGTTGTTCGAAGAGTCGGAAGAGCTGACCTCCATGGAAGAAGGCTGTCTCTCCATTCCGGGCGTCCGGGAGCCTGTGGAGCGACCTGTTTCCGTCAAGGTGGAGTACTACGATGAGCAGTGGGTCTTGCGGGAGGAAGCCCTCTCCGGGATTGCCGCCCGCATTGTCCAGCATGAGAATGACCACCTCGATGGGGTCATGATTCCCGATTACGCGCCGGTCCTGAAGAAGACATTGCTCCAGAGCAAACTCAAGGACATTGCAGGTGGCAAGGTGCCTGCGGATTACCCCATGCGATTCCCGAAGAAGGGCCGCCGATGAGTCGTTGTGGGCCATGCAGGATGGCAGGCGGGGTCCTTCTGGTGGCATTGTATGCTTGCGGTGCGCGTCCTGAAGGGGAGGAGGTCGCTTTGCGCATCGCCAAAACAGAGCAAGAATTGGCCCCCCTGCTTCAGGAGGAAGCCTTGGAGGTGTCGGATGAGGCCACGCATTTGGTGCAGTCCCTGCTTCGGGATTACGCCACTTACATCAACGCCCACCACGGGGACAGCTTGTCACTGCATTTCGGCATGCGACGGGCGGATTTGCTCCTTGGAAAGGGCGACGCCGTAGCCGCCATTCAACAGTGGATCGACGTTGTGGGGGGAGGAGCCAACGGGGAGTTGGCCGCGGAAGCCATGTTCAGGGTGGGCCTCACCAGAGAAGTCGCGTTGCAGGACACGGTGGGGGCGCTCAAGGCCTATGCTGAACTGATTCGCTTGCATCCTGAAAGCCAGTGGTCAGGACCCGCTGGGGAAGCCGCAAAATGGCTGACGTTCTCCGAGTCGGAATTCATTCGGGCCCTTGAGTTGGGGGCGGAGGCACACCGTTGACCCTTTTGTCCGAAAAACCCTGAAAAACCGAGGGGTTCAGGTGAGGCCCTCCACTTCGCGGAAGCTACCTTGAGCGCCATAAATCAATCGACCCCATGTCCCGTTTTCGTTCCGGTGTCCTGCATGGCCAAGAAGTGGCCGACTTGTTTGCTGACGCCCAAGCCCGTGGCTACGCCTTGCCCGCCGTCAACATCATTGGCACCAACTCCCTGAACGCCACCTTCGAAACGGCAGCGTCCGTGGGGTCGCCTGTCATCGTTCAATTGTCCAATGGCGGTGCCGCCTTCTACGCGGGCAAATCGCTCAAACTGGATGACCAAAAGGCACAGGTGCTGGGCAGTGTCTCAGCAGCCCACCACGTGCACACCTTGGCCGAGGCTTATGGCGTCCCGGTCGTGTTGCACACCGACCACTGCGCCAGGCAACTGCTCCCATGGATCGACGGATTGCTCGACCACGGTGAAGCCTTCCATAAGGCCACCGGCCAGCCGCTGTTCTCTTCGCACATGATTGACCTGAGCGAGGAGCCCATTGAGGAGAACATTGCGACCTGCGTCGAGTACCTCAAGCGCATGGCGCCGCTGGGCATGTTCCTCGAGATTGAGCTCGGCGTGACGGGTGGGGAAGAAGATGGCGTGGACAACACGGACATCGACGCCAAGCACCTTTACACCCAACCGGAAGAGGTGGCCTATGCCTACGAGAAGCTCGGGGCCGTCAGCGATCAGTTCACCGTGGCTGCGGCCTTCGGTAACGTGCACGGGGTCTACAAGCCGGGCAATGTGGAGTTGACCCCGGTTATTCTGAAGAACAGCCAGGAGCACATCGCTGCGAAGCACGGCACAGGCCCTCGCCCAGTGGACTTTGTCTTCCATGGCGGATCCGGCAGCAGTGTCGAGGAAATTCGCGAAGCCATCTCCTATGGTGCCGTCAAAATGAACATCGACACCGACATGCAATGGGCCTTTCTCAGCGGGGTCCGGGATTACGTGTCGGAGAACAGCGCCTACCTGCAGACCCAGATCGGCAACCCCGAAGGCGCGGACCAGCCCAACAAGAAGAAGTACGATCCGCGGGTTTGGCTTCGCCAAGGCGAACAGTTCTTCGTTCAGCGCCTGACGCAGGCCTTCGAGGACCTCAATTGCGTGGGACGCAACCGCGCCTGATGGACCTCGGATGGAGCAGGATGTCTTGACCCCGTTCGACTTCGGGGACGCGCTGCATCGTCACGGATTGCACGCGCATGCCGCTCGACTGAAGTCCACAGGCCTGCAGGGATTGCAGTCTGAAGCCGGGCGGGTGGACCGTTGGGTCCTTCGGCCCGAGGGCATGTCCTGGCGCTTTGACTTCACCAAGCAGCTGTTGGACGGTGCCGCATGGTCGGCACTGAAATCCGTGGCGGAGGATGCGAGGTGGTCGGTTCAACGGGACCGTCAATTCTCCGGCGCACCCATCAACGAGACCGAAGGGCGCGCCGTCCTCCACATGGCACTTCGTGGAGAAGCCTCGGACAGATTTACCGTGGCGGGACAGCCTGTGATGCCCGATGTCCTCGATACGCGGGAAGCTTTCCTCGGTTTTGCGGAGGATGTGCGGGAGGGGAGGTGTGCCGCTTCGGATGGCGCGCGCTTCACCCACGTCATCAACATCGGCATCGGAGGCTCTGATCTCGGCCCGGTGATGGTCCATGAGGCCTTGGCGCCGTTTCGCATGAAGGAGGGGGCGCCGCTGGATGTGCGCTTCGTGAGCAACGTGGATCCATTCCACCTCGATGCCGCGTTGCAGGGACTGGATCCCCAGCGCACCCTGGTGGTGGTCGTGTCCAAGACATTCACCACGCAGGAAACCATGGCCAATGCACGCCGTTCCCTGTCCTGGTTGAAGTCGGCACTGGGTGAAAATGCCGGGCGCCACTTGGCTGCCGTCTCTTCCAATGTGGAGGGGGCAGCACAGATGGGCATCGCGTCGGATCGGGTGTTCGGTTTCGACAATTGGGTCGGTGGTCGGTTTTCCCTGTGGGGGCCCGTGGGATTGGCGATCGCACTGGGTTCCGGTGCAGCCGCTTTCAGGGAGCTGCTCCGCGGGGCACGCGACATGGACCGCCATTTTGTCGAGGCGGAGGCCGACGTCAATGTCCCCTTGCATCTGGCCCTGATTGAAATCTGGAATGCCAATGTGCTGGGTCACACGAGCCGGGTCGTGCTGCCCTATGCGCAAGCGCTTCACCGCCTTCCAGCTTACCTCCAGCAGGCGGAAATGGAGTCCAATGGCAAGGCCGTCGGCCGAGATGGAAAACCGGTGAATTGGACCACCCATCCCGTAGTGTGGGGTGAACCTGGTACCAATGGCCAACATGCATTCCACCAGTTGTTGCACCAGGGCACGGGCATTCACCCTGTGGACTTCATTGCGATTCGAGAATCCATGGGACGAGATGAGCACATGCATGGGTTGCTTCTGGACAACGCACTTGCCCAAGCGGAGGCATTTTGTAAGGGGCGCGGCCAGGATGAAGTGGAGCAGGAGATGCGCAACGCGGGAGCGACCCCGGAAGAGGTGGCCCGCATTGCACCCCATAGAACTTTTGGCGGAGGGCGTCCCTCTTCATTCATGTTGGGAGAGCGCCTCGATGCGCATGCGTTGGGCGCCATCATCGCCGCTCATGAGCATAAGATTTTCTTGGAAGGGATTCTGTGGAATGTCTTCAGCTATGACCAATGGGGCGTGGAATTGGGAAAGGCATTGGCCAAACAGTTGGGCTCCGGTGAGGGCAGCGCAGACTGGACGCCGGGGTCGCAGGCGCTCAAGTCTGCTTTGAAAGGGCACTGACAAAAATCAGTGGGCATTCCTCTTCGCGCTTGAATAGAAAGGCGTAAATTTTCCTCCTATGTCCTTTTACCAATTCGCTAGGCGCGGCTTCTTGCTGGCCGCCATTTGCATCATGTCCTTGGTCACCAAGGCAGATTTCACCGGCTTGACTTATGAAGAGGTGGCCACAACGGCAGTCGGCACGACCTACCGGGTTTACGCCAACTTCGACAACAGCACCGACGTCATTCAGGCCCTCTTTGCAGAAGCGCCCTATGCGATGTCCATCACCTCCACGGCAGGGTTCTATCAAAATTCTCTGGGAGGGTTTACACCCGGCGGCATTCAGCCTTCGTTGTACCCGTCTTTTCCCAACCTCGCTTACGACTCCTGGATCACTTTGGGGCAGGAGGACGCCACAGTGACCCCCGCATTTGGCGTGGTTGGCAGCGCAGCTTGGACCTCGGCTTCCATTGGATTCGAGGCCGGCGGAGACTTCTTTGTCAACGACGGTGTTGGAGGAAGCGTGTACGTGACGCCGGACCAAGTCCAGGCCCAGCCGGACGCCGATGGCCGGGTGTTGTTGGCCCAATTGACGACGACCGGAGAGTGGACGTTTGAATGCAACATCCAATGGCGTGATGTGAATTTGAATGTGCAGCAGGAGACCAATCTGTCCATCGGTTATGAAATCCAGGACTATACCGGATTGTCCTTTGAACTTGTGGGTGAGAACACCACCGGACCGGACTTCGATACCTACCGCGTCTACGCCAACTTCATGGATTCCAACACCCAGCTGGTGGCGGTCTACGGATTGTTGGATACCGCATTGAGTATCACGTCGACGGGTACTTTCTATCAGGATGCTCTGGGTGGACCACTGGCTGTGTCGGTCAATCCGTTGCTCTTCGACGCATTCCCCTACTTGGAATATGACAGCTGGGTCACCATTGGTGCGCCGGACAATTCAGGCTCCGTGGACGCCATCGGTCCCGATTTCGTTCCGTTTGAGGCAGGTGGAGACCTGATTATTGACGATGAGGTCGGTGGAACATGGTACATCCTGCCAGATTTGGAGCCCACGGCTTTCCCCGATGCGGATGGCCGCGTGTTGATTGGTCAATTCACCACGGATGGCATTGTGGACTTGCTGGTCAACCTGCAATACCGATCTGCCGATGGGACCAACAAGCAAGCTGTTCAACAGAGCTTAACATTCCCCGTGGTGACGCCGGGTTGCACTTCGCAAGGAGCCTGCAATTACAATCCGCTGGCCGACTTCGACGACGGCACCTGCGACTTCCTCAGCTGCGCCGGATGTGACTTACTGGATGCATGCAACTACAACCCGGATGCCGTGATCTCCGACAACGATTTGTGCGAGTTCCCTGTGGGGTACCCCGACAACATCGTGGACTGTGACGGCAACTGTCTGAATGATGCGGACGGGGATGGCATCTGTGACGAAGAGGAAGTGCCGGGTTGCACGAACCAAAGTGCCACCAATTATGACCCGCAGGCCACCGACGACGATGGCAGTTGCATCATTGAAGGCTGCACGGACGCAGATGCTGAGAACTACGATGCTGCTGCAACGTCGGATGATGGATCCTGTGAATTCCTGATCACGGGAACCCAAGGGTGCACTTATGGGGATGCCATCAATTACGATGTGACAGCCACTTTGGATGACGGTTCCTGCGAATTCGACTGCAGTGGCAGCTCTGGCTCTTGTGCTTATGACACCGACGGCAACCAGCTCATTGGCTCTGCAGACTTGTTGGTGTTCCTTTCTATTTACGGTTTGCCTTGCAGCGACTGATTGAATCTTCCGCCGCGTATTCAAGAAGGGTGACTTTTGTCACCCTTCTTGCATTTAGCGTGGTTTCCAGAGGTTAACATCTGGCATTGGTCGAAAGGAATTTAGTTTTATATCCACGCTGACAAAGGTCATCGCCGGCAGCCCGCAGCCCGCTCCTATCTTGATGAAGTCCAACCGCTGCTCCCATGAACGACCCCACACCATTCCGCCGATATGGCCGGGCATTGGCCTGGTCGATGCTGTGTCTCCTGATGGCGCCGGAATGGCTCCAAGGTCAGTGCGCTGATCCGGCGAGCTGCAACTATGATTCTGAATTTGTGCCATCCCCGTATTCGCTTGAAATGGAGGTGGTTCAAGAGGACATAGGCGTGGTGGTCTCCGCTTCGGGAACGTTCGATCTCACAGGGTACTCCACTACCCGGGTTTACTTCAAGACGTCCAACCCGCTCGACTTTGTTTCCTCCGTCTATGGGGATTCAGACGAGCCGATGGAGATTTTAACCACGACCGCGTTTCACCAGGTTGAACTGGGCGCTGCGACCCCCAATGTCGTCAATCCGGCGCTCTTCTCATTTTACCCGGATCTGGAGCTGGACAGCTGGGTGACCATTGGCATTGACGCTGCACCGAATGCAGCCGAAGGCGAGGCGGAAGTGAGCACGGTGGCCAACACGGACAACCCTTGGGTCTCCATCTTCGACCCCGGGTCAGGAGCGCCGGGTGGAAACATCGTCCTCAACGACGACATCGGCGGGGCGTGGTTCAACTTATTGGGGGATGCGAATGGCATTCCCGATTCACTGGGTCGGGTGCTTCTGGGCCAATTCACAACGGATGGTGTACTCAGCGGCAATGTCCGTACCCAAGTGTTCCCCAGCGGGGATCAGGTGAACTTCATCAAATGGAATGGCGTTATCGGGGCCGAAGCGGAGGAAGATTGTCAATACTTCACCACCTATTACGTCGACAACGATGGCGATGGCTACGGTACCGATGCGGTGGAACTCTGCGGATGGGAAGAGGGGTATGCAGAGTTGCCTGGGGATTGCAATGACAACAGTGCCATTGCCTACCCCGGCAATCCGGAAGACATTGTGGGCGATGGCATCGACGGGGATTGTGACGGGACGGAAGCGTGCTACCGGGACATCGACGCCGATGGGTATCGGAATGCGGATGAGACCGACCTGATCGGGTCACCGTTCAACATCAACTGCTCCGAATTTGGGGAAGCCTATGGCTACCAGCCGGTCGACTGCGACGACACGAACCCCGATTTGAAAGACGCCGACGAGGACGGCAACTGCATTGAGGAAGTTCCGGTGGAATACGGCTGCGGAGATCCGGACGCCTGCAACTATAATCCCAATGTGCTTCCATCCGAAGGCAATTGCGAATACCTCAGTTGTCAAGGCTGTGGCAATCCGAGTGCGTGCAACTACGCCCCCGACGCGCCGATTTTCAATGCCGCATTGTGCGAGTTTGTCAGCTGCGCAGGCTGCACCGATCCGGATGCCACCAACTATAACCCCCAGGCTGTCATCGCCGACGACGGCATGTGTGTGTTTGTCGGCACATTGGCCATCGCGCCAGTCAGTGTCCACTACATCAGCGCGGACTCCATTTTCTACACCAATGACGTGTATGCCTTGTTGCCTCCGGACGCTATCCAATTGGTGGAGGTGTTCGGCATTCAAGGCGGAGATGTGCGTTTGCGGGTGGATCCGTTCCACGATTTCTACCAAAGCACCACCTGTTCAGGTTGGGCACCAGGTCTCGGCCAAGACGTTGCAGTGACCGTGGGTGGGGTGACCTACGTCAACGAATCATGCATGTGGGACAGCTGGTTTACCATCGGAGGTTCTGTGCATGGTGGTCCTGCATTGACACCCATGGGATTCGATCCGGCCACAGTGGAAGGGCAGGACGAGTTTGACAGCGAGTTGCTGGCTGCCGGAGATACCCTCGGGTGGACCTTGGCCGACTTGGATGCAGGAGCGCCTCAGAACCACTGTGAAGCGTTGATGGGGCGCCCGGGATGTGCCAATGCCGTTCGGGTGGCCCGTTTCACCTTGCCGCTGGGCAAGCCGTTCTTCATGGAGGCCGGCTTGACCTACAAGGTGGTCGGAGAGGAGGGCCGAAGTTCCTCGGATGGTGTGTTGGAAACGTCGGATTCCTCGGTCCAGTCCGATGGTGGTGGCGGTGGCGAGGCCGACTCCGATGACGCGCTCATTGTCGATGGAGGCACGACCAATGTGGTCTACGGTTGTCTGAATGCTGACGCATGCAATTTCGATGCGACGGCCACGTCCGACAATGGGGATTGTGATTACGAGACCTGCGTGGGGTGTACATATCCCGAGGCGGAGAACTACGACAACACCAAAACGGTGGACGATGGCTCTTGCGTCTTCCAAGGCTGCACCGATTCCGGCTTCCTCGAATTCGATGCCAATGCCAACGAAGACGATGGCTCGTGCGTGACGCTCCTTGTGAGTGGGTGTACGGATCCGGGTTTCTTGGAGTTTGCTCCGGAGGCCAATGTCGCCGACGCTGCCAGTTGCTTGACGGAAGCCGTTCCGGGCTGCACGTACCCCGACGCCCAGAACTTCAATGCACTCGCCAACGTAGAGGACGGCAGCTGTCTTTACGGAGGCTGCACGGATCCTGCCTACCTCAATTTCGACGATGCAGCCGATGTGGACGATGGATCCTGCGCGGACCTCATCGTGGAAGGGTGCACGGAGCCCAATTACGTGGACTACAATCCCGCGGCGAATGTGCTTGACCCAGCAGCTTGCCTGACGGGGGTTATCCTGGGCTGCACGTACAGTGTGGCCAATAACTTTGCACCGGCAGCCAATACCGAGGATGGGACCTGCACATTCAGCCTCGGTTCAGATTGTCCCGCGGACCTGAACAACGACGGCACCATCGGCGCTGCTGACCTTCTGAATTTCTTGTCGGTTTTCGATACGGACTGCAACTGACCATCAAACAGTCAGACCTAGGTCGTTTGGATTGCATTTGGTGCCCTCGGCCTGCCTCCAAGTACAACATTCCCCTGTTGTGGCTCGCCGCCTTGCTCAGGGGCCTGTTTGTCCACCCCATCATCGGTCACTTGAGCGACCGGACATGGCATCTTTGTTGGGGCCGCCGCCCATGCGTCCTGCTGGGGGCCGTGTTGAGTTTTCTTGCCCTCTTTTTCGTGCCCTTCATCAGCATGGTGTTGGCCATCTTGCGTTCCCAGTGCACCTCCCGCCGGGGATTGAATCGACACTGGATCCACCTCGTCAGTTTGGTGTTGGCCGGGTTGCTGAATCTGGCCATTCGTGAAGGCGGCATGCAGCGCTCCGTGTAAGTGAGTTTGTATACGTCCTCGTCCATCCGGTTTGCGCAGGAGCACAGGGATTACGGGGGGTTTCGCCCATTGGTCCGGCATGAGGCGGGCCTTTTGGAGAATGGGACAGTAGAGTTGGTGTACGATGTACACAGTCACCGTTTTATATTGCCTACTCAAACATCACCTTATTGTAACCTGAACATTATGCGTAACCTTTTGCTGCTTTGCATTGCAGTTTTCAGCTATGGCCTCGGTCAAGCACAAGACTGCACTGGTGCGGACCATACCGTCCTTGCTGGTAACTACTACTACATTCCGTCGACCCTCACGGTCACGGCCGGAGAAACCATTGCCTTCCAAAATGAGGGTGGCTTTCACAACGTCAACGGAACGGCAAGTACGCTTGGAGATGCTTGGAGCAATCCGGAGACTTTCTCATTGGGAGCCAACAGTGGCGCCCCGGGTGGAGTGTGCATGGGGACCATCACGTTGAATACCCCCGGTACTTACCAGTACGATTGCAGCATTGGCTCGCATGCGGCCAACGGCATGGTGGGAACGATTGTGGTTGAAGCAGCCTCCTCGGTCAACAGCCCGGTCGACAATGCGGCGGATCCCACACTGCCCGAAGCAGATGTGGCCTCTGTGTACAGTGGCGCCTACACGGACATCGCGACGAATTACAACCCGTACTGGTGGCAGTCCGGTTCAGTGAACGAGAACTTCGATCCGGGTACGGGGAATACAGTGCTCCATTACAGCAATTTCAACTACCAAGGAACGGACCTGACGTCGTCCAACCTTTCGGGCATGACGCACCTTCACGTGGACGTTTGGGTCCCCGCGGACAATGCACGCATGTTGAAGGTCACACCTATCAACAGCGGCACTGGCACTGGCGAATGGCTTGTGGAAGTACCGATGACACCGGGATCTTGGAACAGCGTCGACATTCCCAAAGCCAGCTTTGAAGGAATGACCTGGGACAATGTCGACGAGATGAAGTTTGACGGGCAGTTCAATGCCGATGGTTCTGCCAATGGTGACCCGTGGGATGTTTATCTGGACAATATCTACTTCTGGAATGACGGCTCAGGAGTGACGACCGAGGTGGACTACGTGAATGTCACGTTCAATGTCAACATGGCCAATGAGACGGTTTCTCCTGATGGCGTCTTTCTCGCGGGAGGTGCCGATTTTGGGTATGCTGGAGACAATCCGATGTCCGACGACGACGGAGACGGGATTTGGACCATCACCAAGGAGGTGATCGCCCCCTACACCGGCAACTACACGTTCCTCAATGGCAACTGTGGAGACTGGAGCTGCAAAGAAGACCTCTCAGGTCAAGATTGTGCAGACGGTGAGTTCAATGATCGCTTGTTGAGTAACATCACGGAGGATCACGTGGTCAACACCTGCTTCGGCGAGTGCACCACGGACGGCAGCTGCACTCCGCCGCCCTCCGTCTTCCACGCGGTGACCTTCTCTGTGAATACGGACAACATCACGGTCGGTCCGAACGGCATGTATGTCGGTGGCGGCTTCCTCGGAGGGTCTGACGCCTACGCCATGACCGACAATGGCGGCAACAATTGGTCCGTGACCGTGGACTTGGGAGAAGGAGAGTCAGGCAACTGGGTGTTCTTCAATAGCCCGACACATGGTGGGGACTGGGGCACCAAAGAAGACCTGGCCGGTTTGTCTTGCGCAGACCCTGACAACTTCAATGACCGCTTCCTGCCGGCCGTGACCGCACCGACAACGGTGGAGTACTGCTTCGGCACGTGTGACGTGGCCTGCTCTCCCCCGCCCCCGCCAGCGGAGACCTTCAACGTGACGTTCCAAGTGGACATGAACAACTTCGACGGAGATTTCGGCGTGGTCAATCTCAACGGCACCTTCAACGACTGGTGTGGTGGCTGCAACCCAATGTCCGACTCCGATGGAGACGGAGTGTACTCCGTGTCGGTGGACATTGCTGCAGACACCATCGAATACAAGTTCACCTTGGACGGCTGGACCGAACAGGAGGTGTTGGCCGATGGCGATTCTTGCACGAGCACCATCGATGGCTTCGTCAACCGCTCCTATATCGTGGCCGGTGACGCCACCCTACCGGTGGTGTGCTACAACAGCTGCGACGCCTGTGATGGTGATGGAGGCACCAATGACACCTTCGACGTGACCTTCAACGTGAACACCGAGAACATCACGGTGGGACCGAACGGCATGTACCTCGGCGGAGGCGTCTTCGGTGATGCCTTGGCCCACGCCATGTCCGATACGGACGGAGACGGAACCTACACGGTGACAGTCAATGTGGCCGCAGGCCTGTCTGGCAACTATGTCTTCCTCAACAGCCCCAATGACGGCGGAGATTGGGGAGCCAAAGAGAACCTCGTTGGTCTGCCCTGTTCCGACCCGATCAACTTCGATGACCGGATTTTGGATTCGGTCACGGAGAATACCACCATCAGCACCTGTTTCGGACAGTGCAGCACCGACGGAACCTGTGAGGCTCAACCGTCCACCTCGCCGGATAGCACTGAAGTGACTTTTAGCGTGGACATGACCAACTACGGTGCCGCCTTCGAATTCGTCAACGTTTCTGGCACGTGGAATGAGTTCTGCGGCGACTGCAACCAGATGACCGACGACGACATGGACGGCATCTGGACCACGAATGTCACCCTGCCCCAGGGCGAGAACTACCGTTACAAGTTCCAAGTGGACGCATGGGCAGACGAAGAGGACCTCGCACCCGGCGACGACCCGATTGGCCCCTGTGTGGTGAAGGAAGGTGGATTCACCAACCGCGACCTGAACGTGGTTGGAACGCATGCATTTGTTCTCGATACCGTGTGCTGGGCTTCTTGCCAGGCGTGCATCGGCCCCGCTGATGTCGCAGGTTGTAACGACGACTCGGCCAGCAACTATGACGCCACGGCCACGGCCAATGACGGCAGCTGCATTTACGATGTGTCCCTGACCGTCAACATGAACGAATACGCGTTCGCTGATGGCGACTCGGTCTACGTGAATGGCGAGTTCAACGGTTGGTGCGGTACGTGCAATGTGATGTTGGATGACGACGGCGACGGTATCTACCAGACGGACATTGCACTCACCAGTGATTACTACGAATACAAGTTCACCATCAACGGTTGGTCCGCTGAGGAGAACCTCGCTGGCATCGGAGGATGTGTGACCGAGAACTTCGGCTACACCAACCGTGTGCTGCAGCTCTTCGGCAACCAGGTCGAGCCGGTGGTGTGCTGGAACAGCTGTTCCAACTGTGAAGGCGATGGAGACATTTCCGGGTGTACCGACCCGAATGCAGTCAATTACGCTTCGATCGCCACGATGGATGACGGTTCCTGCCAATACAACGTCACCTTCCAGGTGGACCTGTCCACTACTGCCGTGAGTGAGACGGATGTGGCATACGTCAACGGTGTTTTCAATGGATGGTGTGGTGCGTGTAACCCGATGTCCGATGATGACATGGACGGAGTCTGGACCTTGACTTTGCCCCTTACAGGCGGTGAGCACGAGTACAAATTCACCATCAACGGTTGGGACATGCAGGAGGACCTCACTGTGGGCGACGTCTGCGACTGGAACCCAAATGACGGGTTCGCCAATCGCGGCTTCAACCTGACGTCCGATCTCGTGTTGGATGTGGTCTGCTATAACAGCTGCTACTCCTGTGGCGTGAGCCCGGGTTGTACCGATGAGAACGCACAGAACTACGACATGAACGCCAATGTGGACGACGGTTCATGTGCCTACCTCGTGACGCTTCGCCTTGACATGAACCAGCAAATGGTGTCCACTGATGGTGTGCACGTGGCCGGTTCCTTCCAGGGCTGGAATCCCGCCGGCACGGCGATGACGACGCCGGGCTTCGGTCTCTACCAGTACACCCTGCAGCTCAGCAACGGTGCACACCAGTTTATCTACATCAACGGCAACACTTGGGAGGGTCAGGAGACTGTTCCGGCTGAGTGCGGCGCGGACAACGGCCAAGGTGTATTCAACCGCGAGGTGATTGTGGCCGGTTCCGATATGGTGTTGAATGTGGTCTGCATGAACAGCTGTACGGCCTGCTCAGGTTGTACGGATCCGCTGAGCTTCGAGTTCAGCCCATACGCGGGTGAGGACGATGGCTCTTGCACGACGCCTGTCGTATTTGGCTGCACGTACACGGATGCAGACAACTTCAATTCGGCTGCGAACATGGAGGACGGCTCCTGTGAATTCTCGGGAAATTCCGATTGCCCGACCGACATGGATGGGGATGGAACCACGGCTGTGGGTGACCTGCTCATCCTCCTCGGTTCCTTCGGCCAGCCTTGCGAGTGATTGTGACACGCTGAACGAATGAGTGGAAGGGCCGCTTCGGAAACGAGGCGGCCCTTCTGTTTTGTTCGGGGCCTTGGTCGTGCCTATCGCGGCGCGGGAGACTACTTTCGTACCATGGAATGCCTGGTGTCCAGCCGCCTTCCCTCATCGTGGGGAGAATACACCATCACTGCTTTCGGAGCGGAGGGGGATCGGTTCCCGCATGTGGTGTTGCACCGTGGTCTGGACGCTCCAGAGGACCGGCCTGTGCCCGTGAGGGTACACAGCGAGTGCATGACAGGTGATGTGTTTGGGAGTGCCCGTTGCGATTGCGGCCCGCAATTGCACCAAGCGCTGGCGCATTTCAAAGCCCATGGGGGTGTCCTCATTTATCTCCGCCAAGAGGGGAGGGGCATTGGCCTTGTCGAGAAACTGAGGGCCTACAATCTTCAAGACGAGGGGATGAACACCTTCGAGGCCAACGAGGCCCGTGGCCACCAGGCGGATGGTCGAGATTATGAGGCGGCGATCCACATCCTGAAACACCTCGGTGTGCAAGACATCGAGCTGTTGACCAACAATCCGGAAAAGGTGACGGCCCTCGAACAGGCGGGGCTGACTGTTCGTCGACTTGCAGTGCAGGTGCCCCAGACGGTCGACAATGCGGCTTACCTGAAGGCCAAGGCGGAAATCACAGGCCACCTGCTGGATTGACCGGTTGGGTTGGACGGTCTGTTGTTGGCAGTCAGGTCCAATGGTCCCGCGCGGATCGAAAAGTCTGCATGTGGGCTTCGACGATGCGGTTGATGTCTTCTGAGTAGCCGCCTCCCATGGCGCAGGCCACCCCAACATCGTGTGACTGGCAGGCTTCAAAAACCATGTCGTCCCGCTTTCTGCATCCTTCCATTGTCAGTCCGAGTTTCCCGAGTTTGTCGGAGTCCAGCACATCGACACCGCATTGGAACAGGACGACGTCGGGATCACACTCTGAAAATGCCTGGCTCAAGCCTTCCGAGAGGAGATGGAGGTATTCGGCATCTTCTGTGCCGTCTGGGAGTGCGATGTCCAAGTCGCTGTTTTCCTTGTGAAAGGGGTAATTGCTTGCGCCGTGCATGCTGAATGCATAAACGTGATCGCGCTGCTCAGCGAGCGCCGCTGTGCCGTTTCCCTGATGCACATCGAGATCCACAACCAAGATGCGATGTGCCATTCTGTGCGCATGAAGCCAATCTGCAGCCAGGATCAAATCATTGAGCAGGCAGAATCCCTCGGGACGGTGCGCAAACGCGTGGTGGGTTCCGCCAGCGATGTTGAGTCCGACTCCACCGTTTGCTGCGATTTTGGCGCATTCGAGGGTGCCTTGCATGATGATGCGCTCGCGCAACACGAGCTGAGGTGACCATTTGAAGCCAGACCGACGTTCATCTGCGGCACTCAACCCGCCATGTTCCAGTGCAGTCCAATAACGTGCGTCGTGGGTGCGCAAGATGTCCTCTGGCTCCATGGGGGTTGGAGCGATCCAGTGGCGCGGATCGGCCAACCCTTCCAGCATGAGCTGACCATGCAGCAGCGTGTACTTCTCCATCGGAAACCTGTGGTTCTCTGGAATGGGGTGAGAATACGTGGAGTCGTGTGCGATGCGAAGGGCCATGCGATGAATGTGGGCTAGGGGATAATGCGCATGAAATCAAGGTGGTGATTGTGTGATTTCGCAATTGCATAACGTGGAAACAAGTCGTGGCAGAATACGTTTGCACGGATGCGGTTGCGAGATGGAAAATTCAGACAATCATGAAGTTGAACATATTCGTGCTCTCCATGCTGCTCGGGGTCTCGTACATCGAGATCCCCGCTCAAGACATGTCGAAGCGCATGGATCCAGAGGTTTGGCTGGCCCAAGAGAACATTTCTGACGCAGTGGAGTTCGGTCGCCAATTGGCGGCTACAGACACAGGCTTGGATTGGATTTGCGTCCGAGTAGACGGGGACGACGTGAAGCGCCCGCGTGGGGCCGGTGACCTTTGGCATCGCATGGGGGACTTGCGACTCGTCTTGGATTCGGCTGGTTTCAATTTGAGCCGGAGTCACAACATTGGGTTCAATTATGGAGCTTATGAATTCAGCTACAGGGGCAGGCTGATGGCGCTCGGAGGACTTGGCTTCTGGGAGCAGCACGCCAAGCTCATTGAGTTCAGCCCGGCAACAGGAGAGTGGGAGCGTTTGGCCATGGGAATCGGTCCGGGGTTTGTCAAAGCGTCGGGGTGCTGGCTGACGGGTGACATGTCCTCCGTGGTGGCTGTATCTCATGAAACGGAGCAGGATCCCGACGATGGGGTGGTTTGGGAATTGGATTTGACGTCCTACCAATGGGAGCCTCTCGGACGGTTGACAGAAGTGTTCAGCTCGTTTCACCCGGGAAGCAATGCGGCCACCTTGGAGACGGAAGACTACGTGTTGTGGGTGCGCCAACATCAAAGTGTCGTGATCCGAAAAGCAGATTTAAAGGCGGTATTGACGACCGATTGGTTGCGAACGGATCTCGCCCAGCTCAAACCGGAGCCAGATGGCGTGTTGGTGACAATGGGGCGCGGCAATCAAATCCAGTGGTGGCGTCCTTCCGATGTGGGCGAACCGGTGCAGCTCACGTCCTTGGATGTGGGGGAGTTGTTTGAGAGCGCGACGAGGGCCATGCAACCGACCGCGTTGATGACCCCCATGTCTCCCTCGGTCTCGGACGCCGGAAGAGAGGCCGGTGCAGGCTGGCCGTGGGAACGGGGTCTGATCCTGTTGACTTTGGGTTTTGGGCTGGTCGTGGGCTGGGCCGTTGGGCGGCGGCGTCAGGTGCCGGTGTCGTTGGAGAGCACAGGATCATCCGCGGTGAAGCCACAGGCGACTGACATGCCGTTGCCTTCTCCCCCGGAAAGGCAGGTGTCGTTTGCAGCGAAAACGCGATCGAATCCCGAAGTCGATGCGCTGGAGGCGTTGGGCATGGTGGTGATGTCGAGTGCGGAGCTCAATGCTCACCTCGAATTGGACAATCAGCTTTCTTCGGAGTCACGTCGCGCCAGACGGGCACAGTTCATCCGGGAGGTCAACCGGGAATACCAACGGTGCCACGGCGTGGATTTGATTTTCAGGGAGCAGGATTCCAACGATCGGCGTCGGACGCACTACGTCATCCGCCCCCACTGAGCACCCGCATGAGCTCCATGCAGACCACGGCGCCGACCGTGCCCACGGCATAGCCCAGTACGGCGAGCAGCACACCCACAGGTGCCAGCGCAGGGCTGAAGGCACTGGCGACAATGGGGGCGCTGGCCGCTCCCCCGACATTGGCCTGGCTGCCGACAGCCACAAAGAAGAAGGGGGCGCGGATGAGCTTCGCGACGATCAGCAGCACGCTCACGTGCACCAGCATCCAGAGCAGTCCGATGAGGATGACGGGCCAATACCGTTCCCACGAGTGAATGAGCTCTCCGATGTCCATTTTGGCGCCAATGGTGGCCACCAGCACATAGAGGAAGACACTCGCAAGCTTGCTCGCTCCGGCGCCCTCGTAGGAGCGCATGGGCGTGAAGCTGAGGGACACGCCCATCGCGGTCGCCAGGAAAACCAGCCAGAAAAAGTGCGATTTGAGGCTGCTGAGGAACCGCACAGGGGAGCCGGGATCGTTTGCCAATGCAGCGTCGAATGCCGCGGTGATGCCCCCGCTGATGTGGGTGCCGAGGAAGTGGGCGACTCCAACCATGAGGAAAATGACGCCCAGCAGGACAATCAGGTCATTGAATGAGGGGATCCGGGCAATGCTCGCCTGGTATGCTTCCACCTTCTCCTTCAGTTCATCCACTGCGGAAGCGTCGGCCTTCAAGCGTTTGTCAATGACGGCGCTCATGCCAGCACCAATGAGCAGGAAGGGCATCCACAGGTTGGCCACGAAGACGTCGACGATGATCATCACGCTGAATTGATCGTCCATGGCCTGAGAAATCTCCTTGAGTGCCGTTTGGTTGGCACCGCCACCAATCCAGCTGCCGGCAATGGTGGACAGACCACGCCACAAAGCGTCAGGGGCGTCTCCACCGAAGACGTCCGGGCGAATCTGTCCCACCAACCACAGGGCGATGGGACCGCCGACGATGATGCCAACCGTGGCGGTGAAAAACATGATGAGCGCCTTGGGGCCGAGACTGAAAATGCCCTTGAGGTCGATGGACAGGCAGAACATCAACAAGCTTGCTGGCAGGAGGTAGCGGCTGGCCACATAGTAGAGGTTGCTTCCTTCGCCTGCGGCAATGATCCCCGTAGAGTTGAGGATGGCCGGGAGAAAGTATGCCATGAGCAAAACGGGGACATACTTGTAGAAGCCTGCGAATCGGGGCAGTCGCGCGGTGTGGAACACGAGGGCGAGACAAGCCATGAGCAAGCCGAAGATGGGGGCGTCTTGGGTGATCACGCCCCCAAGATAACGGGAGCGCCAGCTGTGCGCCGACCGCGGTGGCATCGTATTTTCGACCGTGCGCTATTCCGTCATCGTCCCGCTCTTCAACCGGCCAGAAGAAATCCGCGAGCTTCTGGAGAGCTTGCTGGAACAGACGTACACCGACTTCGAAGTGTTGGTGGTGGAAGATGGGAGTGAGCAGGGCGCGCAAGACATCGTGGAATCCTTCAAGGGCCAGCTGGACATCCGCTATTTCTGGAAGGTGAACACCCGCCAAGGGTTCACCCGGAATTATGGTTTTGAGCGGGCCAAAGGGGATTGGTTTGTGGTGTTTGATTCAGATTGTCTCATTCCCCCGCACTATTTCCAAGCTGTGGAGGACTACCTCACGGCCCACCCTGAAGTGGCGGTCTATGGCGGTCCGGATGCGGCGCACGGGAGTTTCACCGACCTGCAAAAGGCCATCAGCCATGCGATGACATCCCCCCTCACCACCGGGGGCATTCGAGGTGGCAAGCGCACGGTGGGAACCTATCACCCGCGCTCTTTCAACATGGGCATTTCCCGCAAGGCATGGGAAATCAGTGGCGGCTATCGGATCAGCGTCAAAGGAGAGGACATCGAATTCTCCATGCGGTTGATGGCGCACGGATTGCGAAGCGACCTGATCGAAGACGCTTTCGTCTACCACAAGCGCAGGACGGATTTCGCCCAATTCAACCGACAGGTCCGCTTTTTTGGCCGCGCGCGGGTGAACATCCGGAAGTTCTTTCCAGGATCGCTGCGCCCGATTCATTGGATGCCCAGTGCCTTTTTGCTCTACGTCGTGGGCATGGTGCCCGCCGCAGCGGTGCTGCGCTGGCAAATGGGAAGCAGTGCCGCACTCTCGTTGCTGCCCGTGGTGCCTTACGTGGTGTGGCATTGGGCCCTGTTTTTCGAAGCGTGGGCCAAAACCCGCTCTGTGAAGGTGGCGCTGTTGGTGCCGAGGGCAGCCCGCATTCAATTGGCGTCTTACGGATGGGGACTGCTGTCCGAATACGTGACCGTGGTCCTGCTCAAACAGCGCGATTCGACCATGGGTGACATTCGGGAAGTCCCGGCATACCCACCCAACACTCACTGACATGGCGCACCTTAAAATGTGGTCCATGGTGCTGGTCGTGGCACTTCTGGGGCATTTGACTTTGTGTTTGGCTTGGCCACCGGAATGTCTGGTGGAGGTGGCCTTGCCGTGCACCGTGGACCGGGAGTCGCTGTTGAACCACCTGCCTGAGGACGTTCCAGTGGATGCCGTGCAGGTGCCCTTCTGGACGCCGTCCTGGACTGCGCCGCAACAGAGCGGGGAAGGCGTGGTGTGCTCCTCCATGGGGCCGGATGGTGAACATCTGGTGTCCGGAAGGATGGAATGGGAGGCGGGCTCGGATTGTCAACTCAAAGCGTCTTGGCGCTTGCACGGTGTGCCCCTGCATTTGAGGGGGTTTGGCGTGTTGTTTGGCGCCCAAGCGCAAATGGAAGACGCTCTGATCGCATGGCTTGAAGCATGGGGCCAGGGCGCCGCAGGAGCTGAAGCTCCTTGATTCAACGAATCCACACCCGCGCAGTCAAAGGCTGCGTCAAGGGGTCGTCCAATGGGATGACCTGCAGGAACACCATGCCGGCCGCGAGGGAAAGTTGGGGCTGAAGGGTCCATCCACGGAGGCCTGCAGACGTGTGCAGCAGGTTGCGGTCCAATTCGCGTCCACGGGCATCGAGCGCCACAATTTCGTAGCGGCCCGGATTTGGCAAGCCCGCGACTTGAAGCTCGCCGGGTGAGGCGGGATTCGGATACGCCGTCAATGGGGCGATGTCCGTACCGAGGTCGGCGACACTGCTGACCAGGGGGTTGCCATCGCAGTCGTAGCCCTCGGCGGCGTATTCACATCCGCCGTCTTCTTCCGTGGCGTCGGCATTGTAGTTGCAGGCGCCGTCGTCCGTGCAACCTGGGATTTCCGCATCATCGCAGATGCCATTGCCATCGAGGTCGGCATCGCAGTCTCCGCCGCAATCGCCGAGGACGTCCAGGTAGTCGCAACTTCCATCGTCGGTGTTGGCTTCTGCATCGTAGGTGCAGCTTTCTGAATCCGTGCAGCCTTCGATCACCACCAGCAGGTTGCCGTCGCAATCGTAGTTCTCCGCTGCATACTCACAACCGCCATCGTCCTCTGTCGCCTCCGCATCGAAGTTGCATGCCACCGCGTCCGTGCATCCGGGAATGGCCGTGACGAGCGCATCCTCGTCATCGTCGCAGACGCCATTGCCATTGTCATCGGCACAGGGCGTCACCGCGCCACCGTCCAGGCAGAAATTGTGGCTCATCGAGGCGCCGAAGTCGCCCCCGGCCGTGCCCAGCACGTTGCCGTCCACATCGCTCAAGGCATACCAGCCTTGGGGCTCGTAGTGCATGCCATTGCCAAACAGATCTTCCACGGTCAGGGTGTAACATCCCGGTGTCGCGCAGCCTCCTGCGGTGATGAATTCACCTGAGAATTCGGCATTGACATAGTCGCCGCCTTCGAGCAGCACCTCGCCTGTGTCGTCGTTCTCCACCGCCCAGCTGATGCCGAAGGGCAAGAAATCGAATTGGATGTCCATCTGAAGAAGCGCGCCCTCCGTCACGGAAAAGTCCAAGGACTGGGCATCGTTGTCGGCATAGCCGTCTCCATCCAGGTCGCTCCACACGGTGAGATTGTGCTCTCCCACGCCCGCAGCAAGCTCGGGGAGGGGAACGAGCGTGGATTCACCTGATGACAGCGTGCCGTTCCAGGTGACGGTCAGGTCGGGGCCGCCGTCGAGGCTGAAATGGATGTCGGCTTCGGTCACCGTCGAGGAGCCAAAGTTTTGCAAGGCCACTTCCACCGCGTGGGTCGCATTGCAGCCCACGGGCGCAATGCCTTGGATCGAGGCCACTCCGGCATCCGTATCCACGACAGGAATGGTGCCCGTGCTTTCGAGCAGGCTCGCCCGATGTTCAAGGAGGGCGTCCCGCATCCGATTGCGCTGGCCGTCCGTGAAGGACGTCATGCAGGCATCGTTGCCGTAGTCCATGAAATTCTCGACCATCGTACCCTCACACTCCATGGCGTTGCATCCGATGGTACCGGTGGTGGGTGGGGTGTCGCACACGCGGTCTCCCTGCGCGGCGCAATTCGTCTCCTCACCACAATTCTGGGTGAGGTGGAACGTGTGGTACAACCCGAGGTAATGTCCGACCTCGTGGGTGAGGGTGCGGTTCAGGTCGAAGTTGTTCATCAGGTTAAACCCGTCTCCGACCCCAAAGACTTGGTGGTGCACCACGATGCCGTCGATCACGCCTGTGACGGGCGGCAGATAGGCATAGCCGAGCGGGGAGGTGCCCCCGTTGAGCTTGGAGGCCACATAGACATTGATATAGTCCGTTTCTGGCCAGTGGCTGAGCGCCTTGACGGCGGCATCTGCAGTGGGGGCGCTGAGGTTGTCCGTGACAATGCCGTGTTCCGCGAATTCCGGCAGGATGTCGGCCACATTGAGGCGGACGATGCCGTTGGTCGGATGGCCTTCAGGGTCTCTGGAGGCCAATTCGAACTGGATGTTGATGTTGGTTCCCCCCATGCTGCCATCAAAGTCGGCATTCAAGGCCGAGATGGCACTCATGACCTGGTCCTCGGAGATGTTGGCGCCCTCGCCAACTCCGTCTCCGTCATGCAGGATGTGGACCACCACAGGAAGGGTGTATTGCTCACCCGTCCGAAAACCCGCGGACCGCCGGGCTTCCATCGCAGTCTCAAAGGCAAAGTAGCTCCGGGCAAAGACCGTATCGGCCTCGAGTTGAACAGCGAGGTGATCCTCGGCCGAACACCGTCCTCCTTGACCCGAAACCGTGGGCAGAGAACAGAGTGTGGCGAAGGCCAACACAACAGACAGGGCGGATGGGATGCGGGGCATTGTAGATGGGGTGTGTTCACCCCCATACTCCGAATCTCAAGTACAGGTTACACTTCGGTGGAAATCGACCGGAAGTCCGTGTTTATCAACGCGTTATCCGGTAGGTATAATCCCAGTATAAGTTCCCGTCGAAACCGTTGATAAATGAAGCGGGGCCCCGAAAGGCCCCGCAACGCAGATGGTGTTGTCGCTTGAGATCAGTCGACTTTCTCGACCTCAAGAAGCTCCACCTTGAAGACCAGCGTGGAGTTCGCTCCGATCACATCGCCAGTGGCGCGCGGGCCGTAAGCGAGGTCGGAAGGGATGTAAAAGGTGGTCTGTCCGCCTTTCTTCATGGTCTGCAGACCCTCGGTCCAACCGGTGATCACTTGGTTGAGCCCGAAGGTGGCCGGTTGTCCACGGTCGTAGCTGCTGTCGAACGTGGTGCCGTCAATCAGGGTGCCATGGTAGTGCACCGTCACGCGGTCGTTGGCGTCCGGGCTGTCGCCGTCGCCTTCCCGGTCCACGTAGTACTGGAGGCCGCTGGCCGTTTCGATGACGCCTTCCTTGCCTTTGTTTTCGGCGAGGAATGCCTTGCCAGCCTTGAGGTTTTTGTCTCCAGCCGTCGCCTCACGGGCTTGCATCGTCTGGCGCACGAGCTCGTTGGCTTGATCCGGGGTCATGGCCGGGTTGCCGCTCTGGACATCGGCAAAAGCTTGGGCGATTTGGGCGGGAGCGTAGTCCTGGATGCCCTGGTTCGTCACGTTGGTGGCGAACAGCACTCCGAGCGCGTAGCTCAGGGAGTCATTCTGATTTTCCATGGTGGGGGTTGGGGTGTTCTGTCCATTGGCTGCACATCCCGTCCAAGCGAATGGCGCGAGCAGCAGTGTGGCCGCCAAGCAGGCGGTAAGAATAGGGGGTTGTGTGTTCATGAGATTCGGGTAAATGTGAAATCTGACGGGGAGGAGAGCGCCGGATGGAAGGCGTAACCGTCGTCGTTGAATGCTTGAAGTTGATCTGTGGAGGTCAATCCTTCCGTCACAATGAAGCGGGCCATCTTGCCGCGGGCGGCTTTGGCGTAGGTGCCAATCATCTTGAATGCTTCACCGCGTTGCTCCTTGAAGTGGCAAGTCACAACGCGGGATTTGCGATCCATCAGACGGAGGGCCTTGGCATATTCCTGACTGGCAAGGTTGACAATCGGGGCGCCATCCGCATCCGCATCGAGCGCCTGCCCAAGCGTGTCCCCCCAGAACTCATACAGGGTTTGCTTTCGTCCCGGCGCCCACCGTGTGCCCATCTCGAGGCGATACTCCTGGATCAGGTCGAGGGGCTTCAAGAGGCCGTACAGCCCACTGATGATGCGCAAAGTCTGCTGGGCCCGTTCCAATTCCGGTCCAGCCCAGCGGTCTGCCCCCATGTTGCGGTACACCTCTCCATGAAAGGCCAACAGGGCGATGCGCGCGTTGCCGGGATGGAATGGGGGCGCCCAATTCGCGTGGCGTTCGGCATTCTCCTCTGCCAGTGCAGGGCTGATGTCCATGAGCTTGGACAGCGCCGCGGGCGACTTCCGCCGCAGGCCTTTCATCAAGGCCTCCGCTTCTGAAAGGAATTGCGGCTGGCTCGCACCCGCTTCCACGGACAGGGGGTCCTTCCGGAAGGTCTTGGCGGGAGACAACAAAACGCGCATGGGGCCGCAAATCTACATCAACCGAATCCCCCGTGTCCCGATGTATTTTGTGCCCATGAACCCGTCATTGAATATCTGGCTCACGGCGCTGTGTGTCGGTCTCTTCGGAACCGCTGGCATGGCGCAGGATTGTCCCGATGGACAGGAGCCCTTCACACTTCAACTCTACACCGATGCATGGGGATATGAAGTGTACTGGGAAATGACGCCGGAAGGGGATCCCTGCGGAAGCAACACCTTGTTCTGGGGAGGCAACGCCCTCAACGTGGGCTGTGACGGGGATGGCATCGCCGATGCCCCTGCCGGAGACTACGCCTCGAACGCCACCTTCATCCTCGACACGCTGTGCGCCACGCCCGGCGACTCCATCACGTTGCACCACGTCGACAGCTATGGCGATGGCGGCACGTATTTCGAGGTGTATGCCAACGGCGTGTTGACCCAGAGTTTTCCGGGCACGGGCACAGGCAATGTCTGGACCTTCGACCCCTTTTCAGCGAGTGGCCCGGACTATGATTCACCGTGTGCCGCGCTGGACATCGAGGTGGATGGTCCGTTGGTGTTGTTGAGCAATGACAGTTGCACAGCGGCCTTCGCCGAGCCCGGGGCGCCCAACTTCGATGGCGTTTACTCCTGTCAGATCAATGGCGGCTGGTGCGAGGGCGCTGTGACCGGCTCCGCCTGGCTCCGCTTCATGGCCACCGGCGACAATTGCTGGATCACAACCTGCACGGATTCGACAGACTTCGATACCCAGATGGCCCTTTGGAAAGCGGGGGATTGCCAAGATTTCGATACGTATGAGCTCATTGCGGCCAACGATGACCTCTCTGGTGGGTGTGGCAGCGGTGCGTTCTACGCCAGCGGGTTGTGGACCGGATGCCTCGATGCTGGCGAAACCTATCTGATTCAAGTGGATGGGTGGCAGGACGGGCGAGGCCAAGCCGGTGTACGCATCGAAACCGTGGAAGATGAGCCAGCCGTCACATCCTCTGTGGGAGGCTTGGCCTGCGCCTCCGGCAAAGAAGAGGATCCGAATGGGACCATCGTCCTCAACCTCTCCGGCACCGGCAGCAACTTTGTTGCGGCTTGGGTGGGACCGAGCAACTTTTCTGCAAGTGGACAGCAGATTTCAGGCTTGGGGGCGGGTACCTACTCCGCGGCCATCCTGACGAATTGCGGAACGAGCCTGACCCATTCGGTGACCTTGGTCGAGCCCGCGCCCTTGGAGCTGGGCCTCGAGTTGGTCCCGCCGGGCTGTCCGGAGCTCCCCAACGGTGTAGCGCTTTTGAGCGTTTCCGGCGGCACGGAGCCTTATGACATTCAATGGTCCGACGCCTTGGGAGAGCTCGGGGCAGGTCAGATGATCGAAGGATTGGCTGAAGGCCAATACAGCGTGCAATTGGAGGACGACAATGGCTGCGAGGCCGCGCTGGATTTCAGCATGGTCGCGGAGGACGATGCGTTCGCATTCAGCCTCGGGCCGGATACGACATTTTGCGAGGACGGTCAAATCGTCCTGTCGGCACCTGCCGGGCTGGAGTACCTCTGGAGCAATGGCAGTGTCGATCAATTCATCGTCGTCAATGGGGCGGAACTCGGTCCCGGAACCTATCCCTTCACCGTAGAGGCGTCCAATGAATTCGGATGCAGCCATGCCGACGCCATTTTCATCACGGTCTTCGATTGCACGATGTCGACGTTAGAATTGGAGGGGGTTCAGCTCGCCGTGGCGCCCAACCCCGCTTCGGGCGGGTTGGGCTGGGAGGTCCGTGCCTCCGGTCACATTGCGCCCCAACACTGGGCCCTCCGCGATGCCTGGGGGCGCGTGGTCGACACGGGGCGTTGGTCAAACCCCGGTTCGAGTGCCTTGCGCATTCCCACCAACGGCTTGGCCCATGGGCAGTACACCTTGCAATTGCAGGAGACCGAGCAGTCCCTTCGCCTGATGAAACACTGACCCAGTCTGCATGATTGATTTGAGAAGTGACACGGTGACCCGCCCCACAGAAGGCATGCTGCGCGCCATGATGGCGGCCGAAACCGGCGATGACGTCTACGCGGAAGACCCCACCGCCAATCGCCTGCAGGCCACCTTGGCCGAGCGCTTTGGCCAGGAGGCTGGCCTCTTCTGTCCGTCGGGCACCATGGCCAATCAGATCGCCATCAATGTGCACACCTCTCCAGGTGATGAGGTGGTGTGTCACCGTTTGAGCCATGTCTATAACTACGAGGGCGGGGGCATCGCAAGAAACAGTGGTGCGAGCGTTCGCTTGGTCGATGCGCCCGGAGGGGCCATGCCGCCGGAGGTCATCCGGGCCGAAGTCAACCCGGCCGACAGCCATTTCGCGCGGACGGCGCTGGTGTGCGTGGAGGACACCGTCAACAAAGGGGGGGGGGGCTGTACAAGACCTTGATGATTTGACCGCAGGATCTGAGGCTTGCCGATCCCTGGGTTTGCCGTTTCACCTCGATGGCGCCCGTGCCTGGAATGCCCTGCGGGCCACCGGGGAGGACTGGACCCGATACGGCCAAAGATTCGATAGCATTTCGCTGTGCTTGTCCAAAGGACTGGGCACGCCTGTGGGGTCCGTTTTGCTCGGCACCCGCGATTTCATCCAAGAAGCGCACCGCGCCCGGAAAGTGATGGGGGGCGGCATGCGCCAAGTGGGCATTCTCGCTGCAGCGGGATTGTATGCCCTCGACCACCACTTTGACAGACTGGAAGAAGACCACCGCCGCGCCCGGGCCATCGGTGAGGTGCTCGAAAGGCACTCCGCTCTGGACACCGTCGCCTCCGTGGACACCAACATCGTCATCGCCACCCTCCAGGGTGGTCGACCTGCCGAAGACCTCATCTCGGCTTCCAAAGCAGCCGGCATTCTGTGCTCTGCCTTCGGTCCGGACAGGGTGCGTTGGGTGACCCACCTCGATTTTGGGGACGGCGACCTCGAGCAGGTGCTCTCTTTCCTCCGCGGCTGGTCCTGAGGCCTCGCCGTTGCGGGTTAATTTGCCCGCATGAACCCGAACCGACTCTTCCGCGCCGCCTTGTTGGCGTGTTTCGCATGGGCCCTGGCGGCCCCGTTCAACAATGCCCGCGCCACGGAGGGCATGTGGATTCCCGCTTTGTTGCAAGCTGTGGAAGGCGACATGCAAGACATGGGCCTCCGACTCACAGCGGAGGACATCTACAGCATCAACAGGAGCTCCCTCAAGGATGCCATCGTCCAATTCGGCGGTGGGTGCACGGCGAGCCTGATCTCGGGTGAAGGCCTGTTGCTGACCAATCACCACTGCGGATATGGTCAGATCCAGAGCCACAGCAGCTTGGAACGCGACATTCTCAAAGACGGATTCTGGGCGATGTCCAAGGAAGAGGAGCTCATCAATCCGGGATTGACGGCCATGTTCATCGTCCGGATTGAAGACGTGACGGACTCTGTCCAAGCCGCCCGATTGGAAGGGGGAGATGCTGAGAAAGCCATGAGGCAGCGCCTGGAGGAACGCGCCGTGGACGGAACGGACCACGATGCGGTCGTTCGCGATTTCCTCTATGGCAACCAACAATTTCTGATCGTCACCCGCACGTACAAGGATGTACGCCTCGTCGGAGCGCCGCCCAGCGCCATCGGCAAATACGGTGGCGATACCGACAACTGGGTGTGGCCCCGCCACACCGGAGACTTCTCGCTGTTCCGCATTTACAGCGGTCCGGATGGTGCCCCCGCCGAGCCCAGTGCCGACAACATTCCCCTGCAGCCCGCCCACCATTTGCCCGTCTCCATGCACGGCGTGGAAGAGGGCGATTTCACCATGGTGTTTGGTTTCCCCGGGCGCACGGAGCGGTACATCCCAGCCATGCAGGTGGAGCACCTCATCGGGGAGTTGAACCCGACGCGCATTGGCATGCGGTCGGCCAGCCTCGACGTGATCAATGCGGCCATGCGTGCTGACGACGCCACCCGCATCGCTTACGCCGCCAAACAGAGCCGCATTGCGAATGCTTGGAAGAAGTGGATTGGACAAAATGAAGGCCTCGTCGACTTCGGCGCGGCAAGGGAGAAGCGCATGGCGCAATTGGAGTTTGCCAAGACCGTGAACCGCCTTGGATTGGATGAATTCCGGACGGTGGTTCGGGATCTGGAGAAGGACTTCGAGGCCCTCGAACCCTATCTGGAGGCGCGGTCGCTTTTCATCGAATGGTTCTACTACGGCCCTGAGCTGTTGCGTTGGGCCGATGGCGTAGGCGACATCCTCACGATGGCGGCGGACAAGGCCGTGACCGACAGCGCCTTCTCCGCGCGCGCTGCAGAAGTGCTCGCCGAGGCGGAGGGGTTTTATGCCGACTACGACGGCGCGGTGGACCAAGGTGTTTTTGCGGCCGTCTTCCCGTTGTACATGGCGGCCATGCCCGAGGGATTCGCACCTGCAGTGGCGATCGAGGCCTGGGCCGATGAGGGGGACGGCCGAAGCATTGCGGACAACCTGTATGCCGAGACCATCCTCGACGAAGGGGAGGCGTTCATGGCATTGCTTCGCAACGAAGACCGAAAGGCATTGAAGAAGATGTCCGACGATCCGCTGCTGCGCTGGGCCCAGGAAACCAGCGACAGTTACTGGGTTCAGGTTCGCGGCGAATACGGCCGGTTGATGGGGGCCATGGAAGACAACATGGGGCGCTACCTGCGCGGCCTGTCGACGGTTTATCCCGACAGCACCTTCTGGCCGGATGCCAACAGCACCTTGCGCCTGACCTACGGCCGAATGGAAGGCAGTGAGCCGCGGGATGCGGTCACCTACAAGCCCTACACCACGGCCGCGGGCGTGCTCGACAAATACATTCCCAGCGACGCGGAATTCGACTTACCCATGGGCTTGGTGGAGTTGCTCGAAAAGGAGGAGTACGGGCGGTATGCCGATGCGGACGGCCAGCTTCGCATCTGTTTCCTGGGATCCAACCACACGACAGGAGGCAATTCCGGATCACCAGCCATCAACGCTACGGGAGATTTGATTGGCCTCAACTTCGACCGGACCTGGGAGAGCACCATGAGCGACGTCCGCTTCGATTCGGACCGTTGCCGCAACATCATGGTGGACATTCGCTACGTGCTTTGGGTCACCGATGTCTACGCCGGGGCGGGACACTTGGTCAACGAGATGACCTTGACCGACCGCGATCCGGACAACTTGTCTCCGGATTGGCGTCCATTTGGCGCCGGTACGGGCATGGGCCGGGGTTACCGGCAGGACGCCGAGGAATTGAAAGAAGAGTTCCGCCAGCGCGCTTTAGAGCGGAGGCAGAAGGCCGGGGAGTGATTCCCCGGATCCTCAGCTGAGGAAGTAGATCACCGTCACGACGAGGGCGAAGAGCATGAGGGCGAAGACGACAGGTCCTCCGATTTCATTCTGCTCCGCTTCGTGGTGGTCGTGCTGGTCGTGGTCGTGTCCCATGGGTTTCGTGCGTTTGAATGCAGAGCAAATTTAAGACACGGACCGCTCCGTATCTTGCCAGTATGCTGAACCGGACCCTGCCTTTGTTCCTGCTGTGTTTTGCGGCGCAATTCGCCCACGCCCAATTGGACTGCGCCTCGGATGAGGTGGCCTTCACTGTGGTCATCCAGCCTGATTCATGGCCAGGAGAAATGTCATGGACCCTGGCCAACGGAGAGGGGGACCTTCTGCTCGACGTCGATGTCACCGGAGGGGAGGACACCTTGTTTGAATTCTGCCTCGCCGTCACACAGTGGGAGGACTGCATGGTCTTCACAATGAACGACTCCTATGGAGATGGCCTTCATTCCAATGCCTTCTACCAAGTCTGGCTGGACGGGGACATGCTCGTGGAAGGCAGCGGGAATTATGGATACGGCCAAAGCCACCCCATCGATTGTCCACCGGGCTGGACCTGCAACGAAGCGCTGCCCCTCGAAATGGGAGACGCGCCTCAATGGGTGTCGGCTGGGGGCAACGTCCAATGGTGGACGTTCACGCCTGAGGTGAATGGCATGTATTCCCTCAGCAGCTGTGGAACCGGGTGCGACACGCGCCTGTGGATCTACGACTACTGCAACATGAACAACTTCGACGACACCAACGAGGGGTCGATTTACTACGACGACAACCAAGGGGGCTGCGAAGACAACGCCGAGAGCGCCCAGTTGCTGGTCTTGCTGGACGGCGGGACCACCTATTGGGTTCGGTTCGCCGACCTCGCTGGGGGATGCGGTGGATTTGAATGGGAACTCGCGTACGTGGGCCCGCCAGAGGGATGCACCGATGAAACGGCCTGCAACTACAACCCCGCTGCGGAGGTGGACAACGGCAGTTGCATCTACCCCGGAGACCCGCTGTGCACCGGTCCGGACCTCATGGTGGTGGAAAGTGCCATCGAGAACAGCCTCCAGGCAGAGACCATGATGGTCGATGAGAACAACTGCTACATCGTGGAGGGCTGCTTGAACGGCTATGGTGAGCGGGAGCTGGTTCGGTTCACCACCCACATCAAGAACATCGGCGATCTCGACTACTACATCGGCACCACTGCACAAACCGATTCGACCCAACAGTTTGAATGGGGCGATTGCCACAACCACTGGCATTATAAGGGCTACGCCAAGTACGACCTCTTCACCATGGACGGTCAGATGCTGCCCATCGGCTTCAAGAACGGCTTTTGTGTCATGGACCTGGAATGCAGCGACGGGGGCACCTTCCAATACGGCTGCAGCAACATGGGCATCTCCGCCCATTGCGGGGACATCTACGGTGCAGGGTTGTCCTGTCAGTGGATCGATGTGACCGGCATCCCGGACGGCATTTACCACCTCGTGGTTCGGGTGAATTGGGACTATAGCCCAGACGCCCTGGGCCGCCAGGAAAACAGCTACGAAAACAACTGGGGGGTGGTGTGCATCCAGATGGACCGGACTTCCGGGGAGCTGGAAGTCGAGCTCTGGGACGATTGTCCTCAAATCATGGACTGCACCGGCACTCCGTATGGCAATGCCCAGACCGATTGCAACGGCGACTGCGGTGGCACGGCCCTCATGGGCGACCTCGATGCCGATGCGGACCAAGACCTCACCGACGCGGAGGCTTACGTGGATGGCATTCTTGGCAATGACCTCGACGCGGTGCCTTGCAATGACCTCGATCAAGACGGCGAGCTCACCGTGTCCGACGCCGCCCTCATGGCGCGTTGTCAGTTTTGGGACATCGCCCACAGCCATCCGGACAGCAGCGGGTTCCACGACCGGTGCGAATTCCCCGCACCGCACATTGTGAATCCGTACGACAGCGTATGGTTCCGGTTGGGAGAGGTCAACTGGAGCCAGGGCTTCTTTGATGTGGAGGTGTTGAATCCGCACAACCGCATCCTCGGCTACCAATTCGATGTCAGCTGCGGCATCCAACAAGCGGTGAGCCTCGTCGATCCGCTGGAATACATGATCCAGCCCGAGCATGCCCTTGGCGGCCAGACCCTCATCGGTCTGAGCTACGAGAATGCCTCGATGCCCAAGCATTACGAGTGGACGTCGCTGTGCCGCATTTACTGGACCGACATGTCCGAGACGGAGCTCTGCATCCAAGGCATCACCGAAGTGGTCAACAGCATGTACCAGAATGCGGTGCCCTACCTCGAGGACCCGTGCGCCACGGCCAGTGGTGTCGGTGGCATCGTGGCCGGGCCGACGCTGGAGGTCAGCCCCAACCCGGTGCGCGCCGGCGAAGCCCTCACCTTGTCCTTTGCAGGGGGTGAGCTGCAGGGAGCGGCCATCCGCTGGGTCGACCTCACCGGTCGGATCGCCGCACAGCAGCAGTGGATGGGTGGACGTCAAGTGACGCTGTCCACGGAAGGCTTGGCACCCGGTGCGTACCTGGTGCAGGTCATCCAGGACACCTCGACCGGCACCATTGAACACACGCGCCGGGTCACGGTGCGCTGAGGGAGCGCTTCTTCTCCCGGCCGCCAGCGAGGGTGTTGGCTGTGACGGCCGCCAGCACGATCAAGATGCCGACCAGCGCCCAGCCGGTCACCACTTCGTCGAACAGCAACCGCGCAGCAAACAACGCGAGGATGGCGCCGAAGTACTTGAACGGCATCACCCGCGCTGCATCCTCGAGGTGGAGGGCCTTGGTCATGGCCACTTGCGCCACCAAGGACAATGCGCCAATGCCGAAGGCCATGCCCCATTGCGTGGCGGTCATCGGATGCCAGGTGGCCGCACTCCACGAGCCCATCACGGGCGCCGCGATGAGGTGGAAGTAGGTCACGATGCCCACGGCGCTGTCGGTCTCCCGGCATTTGATGGTGGCCAGGTAAGCGAGGGCCGCCAAAGCCGCACTGCCCAAGCCCATGAAGAGGTAGACCCAGGAGACCCTCGGATCGAAGCCTTTGACCATCAGAATGCCACCGAACGCCGCTGCGAAGTAGAGCCAGCGGTGGGTCCGGATGCGCTGTCCGTCGAACAACATGGCCAGCAGGATGGTGAAAATGGGGGAGAGGTATTGGATGACGGTGGCGCTGGCGAGCGGAATGTGCCGAATGGTGTGAAAGAACAGGCTCAAGGCCACCATGCCGGCCAAGCCGCGCACGAGCAGCCAGCGGCGATTGTGCCCCAGCAGTGGGGCGCCTTCACGCCAGAGCCAGATCAAGCAGAACCCGAGGCTGACCGCGCTCCGCAAAAAGACGAGCTGCTGGGTGGGCAAGACAGCGAGGGCCTTCACCAGCAGATTGGCGGTGGTGTAGAGCACCACCGACTGAAGCATGAAGAAAAGCCCGCGCGACATCGGCCGCGAAGGTCGGGGGAATCACCGCACAGGCCGAAGGCGGGTGGCCAGTTTCCATCCGAGCCACCCCATGGGCAGGTAGCCGGCGATGTCAAGCGCGAGGAAGCCCACGGGTTGGCCAGGCAGCATGAATGCATTGGCGATGCCGCCGATGAGAACGAACCCAGCCACGATCAGCGGGACCCAAAGACTGCGATTGGCGGCGAGCAAACCGGCGACCAAGGCACCGCAGAATGCACCGTTCCAGTGGGCCAGCAAAGGGCCAGCCATATGGATGGGTTCGAGGGTCTCGAAGTAGGTGCGCCAGACGGCCTGCATGGCTTCCGGATCCCCCGAGGGGTCATAGGCTGGTGTGGCAGGCGCGCCGAACAAACGGCCCAAGGGCATCAGCAGAAGGGCGTTGGCTGGCATGCTGGCGAAGGCGCCCGCAATGCCGGCGAGAATGTTGCGGAGGACGGGATTCATGATGCAAGGTGTGGGATCAAGATACCCGGTCTCAGGCAAAGGGCAGGACGGTGGCCGTCTCGAGGATGTGGTCCTCGTATGCTTGCTGCAGCCGTTCGGTGACCGGGCCTTTTTGGCCGTTGGAAATGCGCCGGCCGTCCACTTCCGTGACATGGGCGAGTGCCCCCATGGTACCTGTGGTGAACGCCTCTTCCGCCGTGTAGAGTTCGGTGAGGGTCAGGTCCGCTTCCCGGGCTTCAATGCCCACGCGCTCCGCGATGTCCAGCACGAACCGGCGCGTGAGTCCGGGCAGGCAGGCGTGTGCGAAGGGGGTGTGCAATGCGCCGTTTCGCACGACGAAGAGGTTGGTTGCATTCGTCTCGGCAAGGAACCCCCTGTCATCGAGCATGACCGCGTCATCCACATCGGCCACGTTGGCGTCAATCTTGGCGAGGATGTTGTTGAGCAGATTGTTGTGGTGGATGTGGCTGTCGAGGAATTGGGGGCTGTTCCTGCGGGTGGCACTGGTCACGAGGCGGATGCCTTCGTCGCCGTAGACCATGCCTTTGTACTCGGGAACGATGATGAGGGTGGGCCCGTGCACATTGAGACGCGGGTCCATGCCGCTCGTGGATTTCTTTCCGCGGGACAAGGTGATGCGGCAATGCACTCTATCCCCCATGCCATTGGCTTCCAGGGTCTGGAAAATGGCCGAGCGGATCGCCTCACGACAAGGGATGTCGGCAAATGCGAGGGCGTGTGCTGAATCGAGCAGTCGATCGAGGTGGGACTCAAGCTGGATGGCGTGCCCGTTGGTGATGCGCAGGCCCTCCCAGACGGCGTCTCCGCCTTGGACCACACTGTCTAGAACGTGCACGCTGGCTGATTCTCGGGGGACCAGTCCATTGACCCAGCACTGCGTGCCGGAATTGCGGGGGTCAGGTTGGTTGAATTTGGCCATCAGAGTGCGCGTTGTAGAAGTTCGTGATAGGACCCCAGACATTGTTCGTGGAGGTCTTCGAGGTGCGCCGGAACCACTTTCTTTTGCGGAGGTCGGGCCTCCCATCCGGTGGAGGCGTGGACGCCGCCGTACCACCATTTTGCCCAAGGCCCATCTTCAGGTCGGGCGCCGGCTGTCCAAGTCAGGATGGCGGGATCCCAGGACAGTCCAAGGTTGACGCACAGATCGCGAAGGATCCGCTCAGGTTCGGCCTGTAGGCGGTCGCTGCAGATGACGACGGGGGACGTTCCTTCGGCGTCCAGGGTGCGGAGCAGGTTCAGTTGGTGGTCGTAACACAGGTCCCGCATGAGGGGGCGTGTGATGTGTGCGCCGTAGGAGGCCATGACGGCAGCGGGGTTGCGAAACAGGATGACGTGACGGTGCCCATCGAAAGTCGACCACGGCAGGCCCAACGTGTTGTTGGCGATGTGCTTGCAGAACAAGTGCCGGTCCTCGCCCCATTCTTCCGGCTTGGGTGTCATGTAGGCGAGGGCAGCTTCGGAGTCGGAGGGGCGACCGGCCAAGGTGGCCTCCCGGCACGGTCGCTCTGCACCGGTGTGGCGCAGGAAGTGCGCATACAGCGGTTCATCGAGGACCCGCATGTCGGACCGTTGCGCCATGCTGTACATGAGCGCGGTGCTCATGGAGCGGGGCCCGGACCAGAGGGAGATGACCATGCCTGCAGGTCACATGTTGCGGCGGTACGCTCCACCCACTTCGAACATGGCCTCCGTGAGTTGCCCGAGCGAACAGACCTTGACCGCCTCCATCAATTCGGCGAAGAGGTTGCCATGTGCCACCGCCGTGTCGCGCACGCGGTCCAATGCCTGTTGCGTCCGGTCTCCGTGAGCGGCATGCAACGCGGCGAGCCCGTCGATCTGGTGCTGCTTTTCCTCCGCGGTGGCCCGAATCACTTCTCCCGGAACGAGGGTGGGAGACCCCTCTTTGGAGAGGTAGGTGTTGACGCCGATGATCGGGTATTCCCCCGTGTGCTTAAGCGTTTCGTAATGCAGGCTTTCCTCCTGGATGCGGCTCCGCTGGTACATGGTCTCCATCGCGCCGAGGACCCCGCCGCGTTCGGTGAGGCGGTCGAACTCGACCATGACGGCTTCCTCGACCAAATCTGTCAGCTCCTCGATGATGAAGGCGCCTTGGAGCGGGTTCTCGTTCTTGGCGAGGCCCAATTCGCGGTTGATGATCAGCTGGATGGCAATGGCCCGGCGCACACTGGATTCCGTCGGCGTGGTGATGGCCTCGTCGAACGCGTTGGTGTGCAGGGAATTGCAGTTGTCGTAGATGGCATACAGCGCTTGCAGTGTCGTCCGGATATCATTAAAGTCGATTTCCTGAGCGTGCAGGGAGCGGCCACTGGTCTGGATGTGGTACTTGAGCTTCTGCGCGCGCTCATCCGCGCCGTACTTCCGGTCCATGGCCTTGGCCCAGATGCGCCGTGCGACGCGACCGATGACGGCGTATTCCGGATCGATGCCGTTGGAGAAGAAGAAGCTGAGATTCGGTCCAAAGGCGTTGATGTCCATGCCCCGGCTGAGGTAGTACTCCACGTAAGTAAAACCGTTGGCCAGTGTGAAGGCCAGCTGCGTGATGGGGTTGGCGCCTGCTTCGGCAATGTGGTATCCGCTGATGGAGACCGAATAGAAGTTGCGGACCCTGTGGTCGATGAAATGGGCTTGCACATCGCCCATCAGCCGCAGGGCGAATTCGGTCGAGAAGATGCAGGTGTTCTGGGCCTGGTCCTCTTTGAGGATGTCGGCCTGGACCGTCCCCCGCACTTGGGACAGGGCCTCGGCCGCCAGCCGATCATAGGTGGACTTTTCGAGCACATCGTCTCCCGTGCATCCGAGCAGCAGCAGACCGAGTCCATCGTTGCCCTCCGGAAGCGAGCCGCGGTAGACAGGACGGGCCAGTCCCTGGTCATTCCAGCGGGCCTTCAGCACCGCCTCCACCTTGTCCTCGAGGCCGTGCTCGCGGATGTGCTTTTCGCAGCGTTGGTCGATGGCGGCGTTCAGGAAGAAGGCCAGCACCATGGGCGCCGGACCGTTGATGGTCATGGACACGCTGGTGGACGGGTCGCACAGGTCAAATCCACTATACAGACGTTTGGCGTCGTCGAGCGAGGAGACGCTCACGCCCGAGTTGCCCACCTTGCCGTGGATGTCCGGGCGCAGGTCGGGATCCCGGCCATAGAGGGTCACCGAGTCGAATGCCGTGGACAGTCGCTTGGCCGGCATGTCTCCGGAGACATAGTGGAACCGCCGGTTGGTCCGCTCTGGACCGCCTTCTCCAGCGAACATCCGGGTGGGGTCCTCACCTTGCCGCTTGAAGGGGTAGATGCCCGCGGTGAATGGGAAGTGTCCCGGCAGGTTCTCTTGCAGGCCCCAGCGGAGGAGGTCTTTCCATCCTTCGAGGCGGGGCACACTGACCTTGGGGATGTCCTGGTGGCTGAGGCTCTGGGTTGTGGTCGGGATGCGGATTTCTTTTCCGCGGACCTCGAAGACATAGTCAGACTGCCGATACCGCTCGGCTTCCTCGGGCCAGTGCTCGAGCCAGTGGAGGTTCTTCGGGTCCAGTTCGCGGGTGAGTTCCGCTTCCCGGGCAGCCATCGCCGCCGTGGCGTCCGCATCTTGAACTTCAGCGGATGCCAAACGCAAGGCCTGCAGGCGACCCGCGAGGTCCGATTGCTGCGCCGTCCAGTCGTTGTAGTGTCGGATGCTGTCGGCGATCTCGCTCAAGTACCGCGTCCGCTTCGGCGGGATGACATGGACCTTTTCGCTCTCACCCGAGCCCTCTCCGAACGTGCTGGACAAAGAAGCTCCGGTCTTCTCGGCCAGGGCGTTCATCAGGGTGCGGTACAGACGGTGGGTGCCGGGATCGTTGAATTGGGAGGCAATGGTGCCGAAGATGGGCAGGGTGTGGTCCTGCGCGTCCCAGAGTTCGTGGTTGCGCTTGTATTGTTTGCGCACGTCCCGAAGGGCATCGGCACCCCCGCGCTTGTCGAACTTGTTGATCGCGACGACATCGGCAAAGTCGAGCATGTCGATCTTCTCCAGTTGCGTGGCGGCCCCGAATTCCGGGGTCATGACATAGAGGGCCACGTCGCTGTGGTCCATGATCTCCGTGTCGCTCTGGCCGATTCCGGAGGTCTCAAGAACAATCAGGTCGAATCCGGCGGCCTTCAGGATATCGAGGGCGTCGCCCACATGGCGGCTGAGGGCGAGGTTGGATTGGCGGGTGGCCAACGAGCGCATGTAGACCCGGTCGGACGCGATGGCATTCATCCGAATGCGGTCCCCCAGCAGGGCACCGCCCGTCTTGCGCTTGGAGGGGTCGACCGAAACGATGGCCATCCGCTTGTGGTCAAAGTCGAGCAAGAAGCGGCGAACGAGTTCGTCGACCAGGGAGCTCTTTCCCGCGCCACCGGTGCCGGTGATGCCCAAAACAGGGACGTGCGCCTCCGCTGCACCGGAGCGAATGCCATCGAGGATGTCGGCATAGGAGTCCGCACCCACTTCCGCAGCGGTGATGAGCCGGGCCACGTCGCCCGCTCCCTTTTGGACCAGTCGATCGGCCTCTCCGGCAGGTTGTCCCACCACGGGGAAATTGCAGCGTGCAATGACGTCGTCAATCATCCCCTGAAGGCCCAGCTCCCGGCCGTCGTCCGGGTGGTAGATCCGCTCGATGCCGTAGTCGTGAAGCTCCGCGATTTCCTCTGGAAGGATGGTGCCGCCACCGCCACCGAAGATGCGGATGTGGCCTGCACCCCGTTGATCCAGTAGGTCTTTCATGTATTTGAAATACTCCATGTGCCCTCCTTGATAGGAGGTCATGGCAATGGCTTGCGCGTCCTCTTCGATGGCGCACTGCACCACTTCGTCCACGGAGCGGTCGTGACCGAGGTGGATAATTTCACAGCCCGACCGCTGGAGGATGCGCCGCATGATGTTGATGGCGGCATCGTGCCCGTCAAACAAGGAGGCCGCAGTGACGATGCGGACGGGATGGTCCGCCGGCGATCCGGTGGTTTGGGAGGGGGAAGGAGAGGGCTTGGATTCCATGGCGTTTCAATGGAGCAACACAAAGGTAGGACGGGCCTCCCCTGAAGCTGGCCCAAGTCGTATCCCATGGACAGGGTTTATTGACAGGGCGCGCCAAACAAGCCGAGCATGATCAGCAGGTCATTGACGTCAATCATGCCGTCGGTGTCGACGTCAGCCCGTCCACAGAAGACACTTCTGAGCTGCTGAGGGTGCCTGCACACTGCACGTTCAAGGTGTCCTGCGCCAAGGGCAGCGCAGGCAGGATGGTGCAAAGCAAGAGGAGGTAGCGCCCCATCTTGATGGGGTTCGTCCAAGGTTCTTCGCAAAACGGGAAATCAGCGGAGTTCGCCGCGCTGAGGGGGTGCGTGGTGCCCGGCGTCTTCACCCAAGTCCGAGAAGGACCAACCTGTGGCGGCCTCGATGCCTTCCCATCTCGGGGGGACTTCCGCGGTGAGGATCAGCTGGCCCCCATCGGGATGAGCGAAGGAAAAGCGCCGGGCATGGAGCAGCAGGCCGGGTGTACCGGTGTGGGCAGCGAATGCCCGGTTCTGGCGCTTGTCTCCGTGTTGCGAGTCTCCGATGACGGGGTGGCGGAAATGCCGAAAATGCAGGCGAATCTGATGGTAGCGGCCGGTGTGGGGGGCGCAATCGACCAAGCTCACGCGGGCGGAGGGATACCGGGACACTGCGTACGACAATTCGCACTGCCCGATCGGCTGGTAGCTGGTCCTGGCCACCTTGGGCACACCGGTCATGCCCTTGGGCAAGGGCTTTGCGATGCAACCGGCGTGGTGCACGAATCCCCGAACCACGGCGAGGTAGGCCTTCTCGGTTTCGCGGGCTTCGAATTGGCGCTTGCATGCGTCGATGGCGGCAGGGTCCTTGCCAAACAGAATGACGCCGCTGGTGGGCTTGTCCAGGCGGTGGACTGGATCAATTCGTCCCGTCGTGTGGTCGCGGAGCAGGTCCCTTAAATTCTCGGGTTCATGGGCGTCGAGTGGCGTCCTGTGTACCAGAAGTCCGGGGGGTTTGGAGACGGCCAAATACCGGTCGTCCTCAAAAAGCAACCGAACAGTTCCGGTCCGCGATGTAGCTATGGGTACTCCCGGCATGTCTTTCGTTATTTTGCGCTCCTTCCGAAGGACGCGGCGATGGCCTGTCGGCGCAAAGTACCGGACCAAACACCATGGGAGCACAACGTCGATTCTATTTCCTGCCGCTTTTGGCAACCCTGTTGTTCGCAGCGAACACCTCCGCCCAAGTCGACTATGATTTGGAAGTGGACGTCGTCATGGACACCGTTCTCTACGGCGGTTTTGCCGGTTCCGAGATGGACGTCCCGGAGGGCTTCCGCCGCTACAACTTGTATGCGGTGATTCCTGCTGGGGCAGACATCATGCTGGGCATTGCAGCCGATGAAGGCGCGAATCCGTCCATTCCCGCTTTTGGATACGATGCGGGATGTGGCTGCTTCAACTTCGTCTCTCCAACCTTCGCGCCCACGGGGTTCAATAACGCCTCCACCATCAATTCAGGTTTCTTTGGCATCGCGCCTGAATTGGCATACGACACGTGGTGGACGACCCATGTCAGACAGGCGACGCCAGGAACCAACGTGATCGAGCCCCCGGGAACCTTTCCGCCGGTTTACAACAGCTGCTCTGATGAATTGGGGCAGGGGGGACTCCTGGTGACCAATGCCGACCCAATTCATGCCACGGTCACGAATGGTCGGGCGCTCATCGGTCAGATCACGACCTGCGAGACCTTCTCCTTCAAGGTTTGTGTGGCTTTCCAATCCGGAGTGGAAGTCATCACCTCGTGCACGGATGGCTTTGTGCAGGTGGACGACCTCTGCGCCCCCATGATGGACCCGCAGTTTTCCGTGTTGCAAGACATCGATTGCTTCGGAGACAGTGCTGCGGTCCAAGTGTTGCCGGGCAACGCCGGAGACACCTTCAATGCCTCTGTGGAATACAGCCTATTCGAGGTATCGGGCGCGGATCCCGTGCTGGTGAGCCAGCAGTTGGGTGACCCCACCTTCACGGGCATCGCCGCTGGCGAGTACCACATCGCCATGGTGGACACCGCCCGCACGGTCGCGTACAGTTCCAACACCTGTCGGGATACGACCGGGGTGTTCACCTTCGTCTCTCCGGATGAATTGCAGCTGTCGGCTGATTTGACGCAAGACAACACCTGTGGTACCGAAGACCTCGCCACCATCTGCTTCACGGCGAGCGGCGGGACGGGCGATTTGACGACGACCGCCTCCAGTGCGTTGGGGTTGACCCTTCCGCCTGGCCCGGACGGATGCTTTGGCCCGCTTCAGTGCTTCGGTGGCGACGGCGCCTACACCGTGACCACAACCGATGCCGCGGGGTGCAGTCTGGACACGACAATCACGATCTCCTGTCCCGAACCGTTGTCTCTGGGTTATTCCAGCACGGAAGTGAGTTGCACGGGATCCAGCGATGCCACCTTCACGGCCACCGCAGCAGGCGGAACGGGCCTCGTCACCTTTGAAGTGCCGGAAGTGGCTGTGATGATCGATTTCGAGGGGTCGGTGGAATACGATCAATCTGACCTTCCGAGCGGCACCTACACCTTCACGCTCACGGACGAGAACGGCTGTACGCTTTCGGATGTTTTGGTCATCGAGGAACCAGAAGGACTTCAGGTAGACTATGCCTTGACCGATGTGGCCTGCGCAGGAGATTGCAACGGACTCGTGCTCGCCAACATCGACGGGGGACAGTTGCCTTACGTCATCTCCGTTACCGATCTGGATGGCATGGAGGTCAACCCTGGACAGCTCTGCCCAGGGGAATACATCCACACCACGGCGGACGGCAACCTCTGCGAGGTGGTGGACACCCTGCAGATTTTCGGGCCCGACACCATCGAGTTCACATTCTCCGTGACCAACGTGCCCTGCAGCGGCGCCAACAACGGACAAATCTGTTTGGACAGCTTGACCGGGGGAACCGGCCCGCTCACGCCACAGCTTGTTCCGCTTCCGACAGGCAGCTTGGATGGCACCTGCTTCAATGTCCCCGCCGGCACCTACGATGTCCTCGTGCAGGACAGTATCGGGTGCACGAGTGCATTTTTCCCGGCAGTGGTGGAAGAGCCCGCCAACATCGAAATCCTGCCGACGATCACCGCCATTTCCTGCACCGGGGCGGATGACGGGGTCCTCGTGGTGGACGCCGTGGGCGGTTCCGGTGACCTCGAAATGGTGGCGCCGTTTGTCTTCCCGACGTTGCCAGACACTTTGGTCAACCTCGGTTCGGACAGCTTGACGCTGGTCGTGGCCGATACGCTCGGTTGCATCGACAGTCTGGTGGTGGCCATTCCCGAGCCTGATCCTGTGGATGTCGAAGTGCTCGGCACGGTCTTCCCCGACTGCGGGGGAGATTGTACCGGTGGCATCGAAGTGGCCATTTCCGGGGGCACGGGCGCCTTGACCTTGTATGAAGGCAACATCAGCGATTCCACATCCGTGGTGGTCAGCAACCTGGTCAACCTCTGTGCAGACACCTATGTCCTGTACCTCTCCGATGAGGAACAGTGTGTGGATTCCGTCACCGTCGAGGTCGAAGAGCCCGATCCGCTGTTGTTCGACATCACGTTGCAGAACGTGACCTGCACCGGCATGAACGACGGTGTGGCCATCATCGGAACCGTGGGCGGTTCGGGTGAGACGGCTTGGGAGTTTGTGGGAGACGATGTCGATGTGCTGAATCTCTTCGAAGGCGAGTATGCCGTTGCCGCAGCCGACACGGCTGGCTGCACCGCGGATTCTACCTTCACGGTGGCCGCTGACATTGTGACGGACATGGTCGTGGAGATGTTCACTACTCCGGTGACCTGCTGGCAGACTTCGGACGGAACCGCCACTGCGGCGGTCACGGGCGGTCAGCAACCCATCCAATACGAGTGGAGCGATCCTGCAGGTCAGTCGACTGCCACCGCCATTGGCTTGTCCGAAGATGTATACAGCGTGACCGTCACTGACGACATTGGTTGCACCCTCGGCTTCCTGGCCACCGTGGAGCCAACGGAAGACTGTCTCTTCATTGCGGACGCCATCACCCCGAACGCCGACGGCATCAACGACCGTTGGGTCGTGGGCGGTCTCGAATTCTTCCCGCAAAGTGAAGTGGAGGTCTTCAACCGTTGGGGCCAGCTGCTCTTCCGATCGCAGCCCGGCACGACGTGGTGGGATGGCACCTTCAATGGCGCCTTGTTGCCAGCCAGTGACTATTACTACGTGATCACCGTGTTCCCGGGAGCCGAGCCGATCACCGGAACCGTAACCCTGAAGTAC
>JACLAD010003086.1_pt1 | contig 63805 bp, 49 predicted proteins | sample 8027901 | NCBI WGS metagenome assembly JACLAD01 (sample SAMN15725071, study PRJNA655200) | protist metagenome | isolation source: fluorescence activated cell sorting (FACS) single amplified genomes of... | place: Spain: Blaines Bay Microbial Observatory, Mediterranean Sea | collected 2016-07-05 | reverse complement strand
GATGGTCCTGACTCGCTTCAACCAGCCCATTCTACTTGCTTTCGTAGTAGCTGGTGCTGTGGGCGGTTTGGTCGCTGGGAGTGAAGCGGCGATGGCCATCGCCAATGGTCCTCTGATTGAAGGCTTTGCTGAAATTGGCATCGTCCTATTGCTCTTCATGGCCGGAATGAGCGTCAACCTGCGAGAGATCACGAACCGCAGCAAACTGGTACTCTACAACGGTATCGGCCAGTTGGTAGTTGTGATGGTTGTGATGCTATTATTAGCTGGTGGCATCATCGATGGTATTGGTACTGAAGGTCTCTTCTTCGTTGCTATTTGCCTCTCCCTCTCATCAACTCTGGTGGCCCAGAGCGCCCTAAGCTACTCTGGCTCAGAAGGATCGCTACACGGTCAGTTGGCCGGTGGAATCATGCTATTGCAGGACTTGGTAGCTGTTGTTGCGATTGTCCTGCTAGAAGGCCAGATGCGTGATGCTGGTGGTATTACAGGCATGGGGATGGCGTTCATCAAGATGCTGGTTCTGATGGCAGTCTTATCTTCGCTATCTCGCTACGTTCTGGAGAAAGTTTTTAAATTCCTCAGTGAGTCGCCGGAACTGATGTTTGTCACCGCGCTGGGCTACTGCATGGGGGTAGCGGCTGTGTGTGATACTATGGGCTTCTCCCAAGAAGGTGGTGCGTTCTTCGCTGGTGTCTTCCTCGGAATCATTCCACAGAAGCTGGAAATTGAGGATAAGGTCAATCCACTGAAAACCTTTGGGGTGATTCTCTTCTTCCTTACCTTGGGTTTCCGTATGGTCACACTGGAATCTGGAGCAATGGGTAGTGCCTTCGGCTTGGCAGTCGTGCTTGCGGTCATCGTATTGGTTATCAAACCAGTTGCCATGTTGATCACAGGTTGGGCCACTCGTCTTAAGGGACGTCCTGCGTTTTTGCTGGGTGGTACAATCAATCACTGCTCAGAATTCTCATTGATCATCGCATTGATCTGTCGTGAAACTGGCTTGTTCAGTGACTATGTTTTTGCCCTAGTCACCTTGACTGTCTTGTTCTCAATGTTCTTTGCAGCGATCAGTCACCTCTATCTGGGCACTCTCTACAACATGCTGCGTGGCTCATTGCGCTTCATTGACAAGCGAAGCTCCACCTATGAACTGGAAGGAGATTTTGCACTGGAGAATCACGTAGTGGTTCTTTCTTACAATGAGTTAGCTGCTGAAATCGCAGGACACTACGCAGAGAAAGGTGAGAAGGTTTTACTGATGGACCTGGATCCGGAGATCACAGAATTCTTCCGCAAAAAAGAGGATTCGAATATTGTCCCACTTTACGCAGACATGGAAGATCCAGATGTCTGGAAGCAATTTGCTTTTGAAAAGGCGAAGGTTGTCGTTTCCTGTCTTGTTGAAGGACAGGAAATGGAGTTGGGCATTGCAGCCTACTTGGCTGAGCATGCTCCAGACACGCCATTCGTTGCAACCACTTCCTCTCATGACGAAGCACTGGAACTTTATGAAGCTGGTGTGCGCTACGTGATCCAGACAGATTACCTTGCTTCGAAGAGCTTCCGCAAAGTCTTCGAGGAAGAGATGGGCAAGAGCACCAAAGAGGCCTTCCTGCAAAAGGGCAAGGACCATTGGGATGCTACTCGCCAGATCCAAGAAGATCTCGGGGCCATCTTCAAGTTCGTTTAATCCCTCCACCGGGTGTTGCTCCGGCAGCACCCGTCTTCTAAGCACCGTATGTACTACGATGCCTCTATCCTCCTAGTGGATGACTACAAGTTCATCCGAACCATTCTTGAAAGAATGCTGCAACAGCTTGGCTATCAAAACCTCTGCATGGCTGCTGATGGCGTGGAAGCCTTGAATTTACTGCGATTCCAACCTGTCGATCTAGTCATCACTGACTATCATATGCCAGAAATGGACGGCATCGGTCTCTTCCAATCAATGCAGCAGGATCCTGTCCTAGCTAAGATTCCTGTTCTGCTGATCTCTGGTGTTCCTACCGAAAAATTTGCGACACAGGCACTGGCGATGGGAATCCAAAGTACCCTAACCAAGCCCTTCCGTGCAGAGCAACTGGATCAGGAAATCCAATCTCTGCTGACCCGATCTCTCTCCTAAAAATGCTGCGAATCATTCTGCTGCTAGTGATTCTACCAATGATCCTGGGCTTTCTGTTCTCTCGGCTATCTCAGCCTGTTCTGCGCTGGGTTGGATATTCTCTCCTTGTCATTCCTCCTTCCATCGCCATGACATTGTTGCTCGATCTAATTTGAAGGGCGCAGTTCACCGAACACCTTTCGTAAAAATTCTGGTTCCTGTAGACCTTCCAGTGCCCCCAAGAGTTGCCCATCCTGCGCGAAAAAGACCAGGGTAATGCTCCCAACTTGCTGCTGATTCGCAAAAGCCTGCCCCTCTGGACGACTCAGATCTGCAATCAAAAAATCCACGTCAGCCTGAAACTCTCCCTGCAAACTGGCAACTGTGCGTTGGAGTTGGCGACAAACAACACATGTCGGATCATGTACCTGAACTACAACTGGTCGTCCGCTACCAATTCGTGAAAGATCATATTCCTCATCTTCGGAATGCTGTTGCCACCACCAGACTCCTCCTGCACTTATCAGCAAGAAGAGCGTGAGTAATGTGGAACTCCAGGACCCAAAGTAACCACCAAACTTTCGGGGTGTTTTCAATGATTTTCCTGCTCCCACTCCCACTCCTCTTGTTCGAAGTCCTCAGAGGTCTTTGTATTTTGTTGAGATTGTTGAGCAAGAGCTTTGCTGCGAAGCTCACCTAGAGCCTTAGAATAGGAAGAATCTTCAAACAGTTCTGTCTGCTGATGCTGGTAGGGTGCGTGCTGACGAGCCTCCTTTTCAATCTGTAAATGACAACGACTGCAAAGAGGAATTAAGTTTTCCAAGGCATTATTGCCTGGATTCTCGTCGATATGATGAACTTGGAGAGCAATATCGTCCTCATCACCAGATAATTTGCAGCGTGCGCAGCGATTGCCAAACTCTTGACGAACCCACCTTGACATCACTGGCCAGTCAGGATGATAGCGCTCATCTAGAGACATTCCACTCCTGCTGGCGGAATTCCTGCTTTACGACACAATTAAAATTCGATATAAACATTTCCCTCCATCTAAGAATTTTCCTACAGACAGTGAGGTCAAATGAGTGTCAATCGTCAAGAATATTTGGACATCATCTCCATCGTCAGCCATCTTGCCCGCTCTGACGGAGATATTGCAGATTCGGAGAAAAAAGTATTGATGACCCTGTTCAAGGCCATCGGAGTAACTAAGGAAGAGCAGGCTGCGATGAAAGCCAAGACCTCAATTGGGTCGTTATTGGAGGAAATTCAGTCTGATGAAGCCAAAAGTGCTTTGGTCGACACTCTCGCTCTGGTGGCCGGTGCTGATGGGGTGTTTGAAGACGAAGAACGCGCCTTTATTACCAAGGTCATGACGCGGATTGGTATGGAGCCCACTGAACATCCTTACTTTCAGGATGGCGGGGACCTGGACATCAAGACCGTTCGGGCCAACGTCAAACAGATTTTAGAATCACTGAAGAGCGCAACCGCTTAGGTCGATTCACTTCCATCCCGGAAATCACGTAACCAGCGCAAATGCTCCGGGGTGGTGTTTGCCCCTAATCCAAGAATTGCTACTTCCTGCTCCAGTAGTTGCCCTGCCTTACTTTGAAACCAAGGACTTGGTTGTTGCTCCGTCTGCGGCAATTCATCCAGCACTACACTGACTACCCCACACTCACCCACCAACTGTTCGACATCTTCGGCTAAGCCAGGTTGCAGAGCAGAAGCATGCAACCCGACAATGGTACGTCCCAACTGAACCATTTCGAGCAGTCCCTCTAGCCGCTCGCCCAACCGAATATCGGGTGCCAAGCGTAGATGGAACACGCAATCTCGCTGAAAGCTCCGCCGTGCTAAGCGAGCGACTTGCTGCAGTTCCTTGAGTCGGGTAAAGCCTTCTGCCCAGAGCAAATCTGCCCCTGTATCTGAAAGATATACGATTGGAGGGCCATAGACCCGCTCTGCCAAGTGTTCACCCAACTCTGACTGACTCTTAGCCTGCCGTAACAAACCAGCGCTGACGACTCTTCCCAAGGCTTCACGGAGCAGGGCCATGCCGTTGTTATTGATAGCTTCCTCACGATCTTCAATGCCTTGCTGAGTTAGCTCAAGAACATTGGCACCAGCGGTGTTCGTACGAAAAAAATCTGCACCTGCTCGCTGGTAGCTCTTGTAGGCGGCACGGACCCAATCCATTTGCTCTAGATTTGCCAGATACAGCGGCTGATTTTCTGGCAAACCAAACTTTTGTAGAACAGGGACCAGGCTACCCTCACTAAACACTGGAGCATGTTCTTGTAGCCAATCCAGGAGGGAAAAAGTGGGAGGAGTGCTTTCGGTGTTCATCCAACCGTCACTGACTTGGCCAGATTGCGGGGCTTGTCAATATTACGTCCCAGGTCAAGCGCTGCGTAGTAGGAAAGCAATTGAGCCATGGTCATCTGGAGTAACGGCGCCAACCAGGGATGCACTGTAGGCAGTTCGACTGCGTAGTCGAGAACCTCACGGGCATGCCGATCTCCTTCAAAAACAAAACCAGCCAGAGTTCCTCCTCGGGTTCGGATCTCTTCCATCGCAATCAGTGTTCGTCGATGCAAGTCTTGCTGCTCCGGGAGTGGTACAAAAAACAGCGAATGAACCGACTTCTCAATCATTGAAAGAGTACCATGTTTGAGGAATCCTGCCGGCATTCCTTCCGCATGCTGGTAGGTTATTTCCTTCATCTTCAAGGCAGACTCCATCGCTACCGGATAGTACTGTCCACACCCTAGAAACAGCCAGTTGGAGACCCAACTGGTGGAGCGAGCAATGTTTCGTAAAAAGCCAGATTGTTCGTTCAGAGTATCCTGAATCAAGTCTGGCAAACGATTCACAGCAGCGTGGAAAGAATCGATCTGCTGGTCATCCAAACTACCTTGTTGGCGACCGGTTTCCACAGCAATTCGGAGTAAAATCAGGGTCTGTGCCATCGCGGCTTTGGTGGAAACTACACAAATTTCTGGTCCAGATCCCTGCATAATGACCTGATCAACCTGCATCCCAATCGAGGACCCCATCACATTAACGATTGCTGCTGTCTTGGCACCACGCTGGCGAGCAAAATTAAGCGCCATCTTGGTATCGTAGGTTTCTCCGGACTGAGAGATTGCCAGCACCAAATCCTGTGCCTGTACACCAGCAATATCAATAAATTCATCGGAACTGATGGCTGGGAAGTAGCGCCCCGTCAGTTGTGAGAAAAAATACTGTCCTAGCTGTGCAACATAGAAGGTTGTTCCCACACCAACGAGATAGGCCTGTGGTGCTTCTACAAACTTCTGAGCTAGTTTTCGAATCTCCTCATCTGGAATCTTTAGCGCCTGACGCAGGGTCTGAGGTTCATCAAAGATTTCTTTGAGCATGTAGTGGGCAAAACCACCCTTGCGGGTTGTCTCTGCATCCCAGTCAATATGCAGGATGTCTTTCTCAACCTGCTGACCATCACGCAGACTGCGAATCTGATAGCTCTCTTGCGTCAGAATGACATATTCGTCATCATCCAGAATCACCGCCCGTCGGGTATACTCCAGAAAGGCATTGATATCCGAGCCAACGTAGTTGCTACCTTCGCCCAACCCTAAAATCAGAGGAGAGTCACGCTTCGCACAGAAGAGTCGATCTGGCTCATGTACTGAAATCATCACGATTGCGAAAGAGCCTTCCATCTGTTCCAGGGCCGCTATAAATGCACGCTCAGTGTTTTGTAATCGTTCATAGTGACGGGCCACCAGTTGTACAAAAACCTCGGTATCCGTCTGCGAACAGAACGTTACTCCTTCTGCTTCCAGTTCCTCCCGCAAGTCTTGGTAGTTTGAAAAAATACCGTTGTGCACCACCGCAAAAGCCTCGTCAGTTGAGAGGTGCGGGTGGGAATTCTCCCGACTGACCACTCCGTGAGTGGCCCAACGTGTATGGGCAATCCCAAGGCGCCCGCTGAGTTGGGTGAGACGTTCCCGTTGATTGACCTCTTCCACCCCTCCGGTGTTCTTGCGAGTGTGGATCTTGCCCACATCCAGCAGTGCCATTCCACACGAATCATATCCTCGGTACTCTAGATTGCGAATTGAGGCATAGAGAGGATGGGCCACATTCTTTGCGTTGATCATTCCACTGATTCCACACATTTCAGGACTCCTTCTGATTATCAGGAACCCAGCCACGTAGGGAAATATTATCTTCGATGAAAATGCCTGCTGGAACTATCGTTGCGGGCGCCAGTGTTTGTCGGGCACCAATGCGTACTTCATCTCCAATGAACGCTCCCAGCTTGGGCAAGCCAGAATCAACAGGTTCATTGGCAGTAGAGACTACGATATTTTTGCCATCTGAAAAATGATTTACCGTGGTCAGCGCTGTACCAAGCGAAACCCCCTCCCCGATCACGCTGTCCCCAATGAAAGAAAGGCGTCCCAGGTCAGACTTCCCGAAAAGCACACAGTTCTTGAGCTCTGAACCATAACCGACTACTGAGTTTGGGCCGATAGCGCTGAAGGTTCGTACCAACGAGTTGTTCCCAATGTAAGAGCCTTCTCCAATAAAGCATGGGCCCTTGAGTACTGCACCACTCTCAATCACAACATTTCGCTCGATCACCACCGGTCCTTCCAGCTGAATGTTCCCCACCAATCTAGCGCTTTGGTGAATATGTGCTGTGCGCCAGGCACTCATCATCATCTGGTTCGCTTCTAGGATGTGCCATGGGTAGATCACATCAATCCAGGTACCCTCCCAGAGATCTGCCTGCAAGCCATCACCTTGAACCAGATATTGGTAACACGCTTCAATGCTTTGATCATGCTGGCGCAGCAGGTCAAAGATTCTTGGCTGTAGAACAAATCCGCCGGCAAAGACATAATTGCTTTGCATGCGTCCCTGAGGCTTCTCAATGAAGCGGCGGATCTTCATCTCATTGTCTAGGTAGACGTTACCGTATTCGTTAGAATTGCGAGGCAAGGTTACCAACGCAACCTCTCGGCCTGTTTCAGCGAAAGCTCGTAGTAGTTGGGGAACAGGATTTCCATCCGCCAGCACATCTCCATAGACCAGTAGAAAAGGCTGTCGCTTCAGGTAGGGTTCGCAGCAGGAGAGCGCATGACCAATACCTAGTAGTTCTGGCTGTTCTACGTATTCGAGACTCATTCCGAAGTCGCTTCCATCTCCAAAATGATCTCGCAGAGCCTGCTGTTCATGGTGTACTACGACCAAGGCCTCATGGACTCCAGCGTTGTGCAGCCCATCAAGAATACTCTCCAAGATGGGACGGCCTGCAATCCGAATCATTGGCTTGGCACGAGTCGCTGTAAACGGCAGCAACCGTGGGCTGTAGTTCGCTGCCAGAATCACCGCTTTCATGAAGACTCCGTAAGAAGGAAAGGTCGCAGATGCTGCTCCAGCACAGACAACGCCTGCTCAACATTCAAATTACTGGTATCCACCAAGATCGCATCAACTGCTCTACGCAGGGGTGCTTCGCTACGATTGCTATCCTGCTCATCTCGTTGCTTCAGAGCCTCCAAGATCTCCTCGAAACGAACACTAGGATCCTTGATCTGCAATTCGGCAAAGCGTCGACGGGCTCGGGTCTCGGGACTGGCTTCAACGAAAAACTTACAATCGGCCTGTGGCAAAACGACGGTACCAATATCGCGTCCCTCTAGCACAGCCCCTCGGTAGACACCTCCAATTTTTGCTTGTTCCACCAGCTGACGCTGCTGAAACTTGAGTGCCTGCCGAATCGGCACAAAGCGGCTCACCTGAGATGCTAGTGCTGAGACCTCCTCGGTACGAATCGCGGAGCTAATCTCTTCACCATCACAAAACACTCGTCCATCTGCTTCCAGCACAATCTGCGTTTGTTCACCAAGTTCCTGCAATGCCCCCTCTTTTTCTGGCTTGTCCAGACGGTTCCACTTCCAAGCCAAGCAACGAAACATTGAACCGGTGTTGACATAGAGCAACTGATTGCGTTCAGCCAATTGACGCGCCAGCGTACTCTTACCAACTCCTGTAGGACCGTCTAACGCCACAATCACAAAAGCCATGCAATCCCTTCCTACTTACCTTCCAATCGCTGCAGAGCATTAGCTGCAGCCAGCTTCATCTGCGGATCGCTTAGCTCATTGCTGATCTTGCTGTAGATCGCCTTCGCGTCATTGATCCGTCCCAAGGCCTCGTAGCTCAGTCCCATTTGCTGCCAGGCTGTGAACTTTTGATTTTCATTCAGCCCTTCTGCATGGAAGTAGGTTAATTGCAAGTAAGCAGCAACCGAACGTTCATGAGCTTTCAGCGCAGCCGCAGCTTCTCCACCTAACAATAGTGCTTCTCGTTGGATCAATGGATTTTCACTGCGACGCAACTGGGCAGACCAACTCTCTGCTTGTTCCCAGGCTCCAGAAGCACCGAGTCGTCCAAGATTCAAATGCTCCTTGCCAATGCGGAGCATCCGCTGTTCACGGGCAGCCTGATCCGGCTCAAGATTATTGCGTAACCGATCCTCCCATAGTCGAATCAAGCCCTGCCGATGCGGAATTGTTCTCGTGGGTTCTCCCACGTACTCGTAGCGCTCAACCAACCAATTCCGAATCTGCTCTTCTTGTTCCGGTTTGAAACGAGTATCCTTCAAATAAATTTCTGAACGCTCTGTAAAACGCACATCCTTCAATCCGTAGTACAGGCGCAAAATCGCTAGTTTGGCCTCAATCCCCCAGGTAGGATTCAGAACATTTTGCAGTGACCGTTCATACGCTGGTAGGGCTTTCAGTGGATCCTTGATCTGTTCGTATGCCTGACCACGCCGGAAGTGTAACTCAGCCTGGTCCTTGGGATCTTTCATCTGAGGCAGCATCTGCAGAGCTTTTTCCAGAAAGCCTTCCCAAAGCTCCAACTCCCACAACAGGCTCAATTGTAGTTGCTGCATCTCCAGATCAAGGATTTCCGGATGGCTAAGCAGAACTTGCAGGGCCTCTTCACGACGATTCAAATCACGTAGCAATAGCACCTGCTCAATCAACAGATCCTTGTTCAAAGCCTCTGGATGAGCCTTGAGCAGCGCATTCAGTTCTCTCAGGGCCTCTTCTGGAAGCTCCAAGCTACGATAAATCGCAACCAACCACTGCCAGGCACGAACCTGATAGCGTGATGGTGGCTCCGCATCTACCAGAGTCTTGGCTTCTTTCTGGGCCTCCAACCACTCTTCATTCAGCATGGATAAGCCGATGCGGATCAGCGCTTTCTCTTCCTCACGACCTGCCTCTACTGGAACCTGCCGGAGTGTCAGGCCGATTGCACGACGCTGATTCTCATTGCGCTTCGGATCCTCTAGAGCTGCTTGCCAGAAATAGCAATCACCTAACCGAGCTGACTCCACAAACTCCTGAGTCACCTGCTGACAGCGTTCCAGACCTCGTTTTGTCTGACCTTCTGACAAATCCAGATAGGCGAGACGATAAATAACCTCTCCCTTCAGAGAGGTCGCCAAATCAGGGGAGATCAGCAGTTCCTCAAAGATTTGACGGGCCTGCTCTGGCTTCCCCGTTTCCTGAAGCGCCTGAGCTCTTAGTAAGCGAAATTCCTCTACCCTGGAGCGTAGCGCAAACTCTTCAATAGGCAGCGGGAAATCTAACAAAAACTCCCACCATCCCCAGGATGCAGCATGCCACATTGCTCGATAGGCCCCTTCACGACGTAGCTCTCGCTGACGCAGAGCGCGCATGGTTCGACGAACTTCCTTCTCGTCTTGTTTTCGTAGTGCTAATTCCAGTTGGAGCAGAGACAACTGATCTTCATCGCGTAACCCCCGCTTCGCCAGGGCCTGAACTTCTTGATCTAGTGTTTCCCAATCCTGCTGCTGCCAGCGACACCAGGCTGACATGACAGCAAGCTCCTCTATTTCAGAATAGTTGTAGTATTTTTCAAAATACTCTTCTCGTAATCGTAGGACGGGACTGCAGTTCGCCCGTTCGTACTGATAGGAGGCTTCTTCTGCAACAAAACGAACCAGATTTTGTGCGTTGCCAGGATCCTGACGCAGTTGTGTAAAAATCGCTGGGACCTGGGCGGGCTTCGTCTGGGCTGCACAGTAGAGTTCGATACGCGTCCCTTCTCTCAAGTACTCTCGACTGGCTTGTCCGACATCCCGCAATCGACCAAGCCACACCTCGCTCTCCACACAATCTCCACGCCTTGCCGTCAGCCAGGTCAATGTTAGGTAAGCTGCAGATCTCAATCCGGGCACTTGTTCTGAATCAGTTTGTAGCCAACCCTGCAGGTCATCTACAGCAGCCTTGAATTCTCCAAGCTGAGTCCTGGACAAGCCCAACCAGAATCCTGATGGTTTAGCCCAACGACTGTTCGGTTTCTTATCGATGATTTCGTAGAACCGATCTCGTGCCAGTGCAAAGTCGCTATTCTGGAAACTCTCCAAAGTGGTCTCGAAGTATCGACCAATCTGATCGAAGAAGCTGACCTGCAAGGGCTCTCGACTGAGTGGACTGAAGTCCGGCAATGGTGGAAGAGAGACCGAACGACCCAGCTTGGGTGTGTTCAGAGAAAGATTTTGTTGGAAGGGAGAGATCTCACCCAGCGGAAAAGACCCGTAAGGGGTCTGTACTTGATCTGAAGGAGTGGCCAAGGCGCTTAGAGTGGTCAAACAGAATCCACACCCTAATATAGCTCCTCGGAGCCAGCGTACAAGAACTGCCATGTTCATCCGGACGCTGCCGCGACTTTATCTCGAAATTTCCGTAGATTATCTACGGTTTGATCCAGATTTTCTGCCGAGAACTCGGCCGCGTAGTGATAATTTTTCATTGAATTGTAGTAGCGTGGGTCATAGTAGTCGTTCAATAAGATCGCTACCAACTCACGCAACCGATTTTGCCGCAAGCAGTCTCGCAGATGATCCACCAGCTGCCGACCTAATGCTATGCGCAGGGACTGCAAGATCTGGTCAACTTCTACAACCGTTGCTTCATCTTCAACACGGTAATCCGCTAGAGTCCTATCGATTCGTGTCTCTAGTGAGGCATGCAGCAGGACTTTCTGACCTTCCTGCATTGCTTTGGCCAGTGGTGTTGGGATGAACACCGGACCGACCTTGCGGCTCTCTCCTTCGATGAAAAATGGATACTTCGTTGGGAGAGCGAGCTTTGCTTGATGCAGTAGTCCCTCAAATTGCCGCTGAGTTCGTGGATGCCGGTGGATGCCACCAAACAACGAACTTCGGTGCTGTGCCAAGTCTTCCAAGTCTAGATGATCTGGCAGCTGTTTCAACAATAGCGTCTTGCCTACCCCGGTAGGACCGTGTAGCACGATCAGGGATGGCGACCATTGTTCAAGGGCTTGCAGAACATGTTGGCGATAGTGTTTGTAACCGCCTCGCAATTGTTGTGCATTGAAACCTTCGCTATTGAGCAGACGCACTACAGAAGCTGACCGCATTCCACCACGAGCACAGTAAACGATCAGTGGTTGTTTCTGCCAGGGCTGAAAACTTTCCACCAATTGCTGTACACGCGGCTCGACATAGCGCAGCCCTGCGGATATAGCGGACTCCGGATTGAATTGCTTGTAAAGTGTCCCGATCGTTGATCGTTCAAAATGGTCAAACAGTGGTTGATTGAGAGCCCCAGGGATGTGTCCCTGGGTGTATTCTTCAGCGGTACGAACATCAAACAGAGGTGGAGGAGAGAGAAACGGCAGTTCCGACAGGGCAAGAGATGGACATGGCCCCTGCAGAAACTGCCCTGGAGGAACCTCAGTCATTGGCAGCCTTTGCCTCCTCCTCTGTTGGCTTCTCTGCATCAGGTGGAATTAACCCGTGTAACTGACGAACCCGATTCTCGATTACCTGAGCGATCTCTGTGTGCTCTGCCAGAAAACGAATTGCGTTGTCTCGGCCCTGTCCCAGACGTTCCTTGTCGAAGGAGAACCAGGTCCCGCTCTTCTGTACGATGTTGGCTTCTGTTGCATAGTCGAGAATCGTGCCCAAGTGGGAGATCCCTTCTCCATAGATGAGGTCGACTTCCGTATTACGGAAAGGAGGAGCTACTTTATTTTTAACAACCTTGATCTTGATCCGATGACCACGAACTTCGTCGCCCTGCTTGATCTTGGTGGTGCTGCGGACGTCCAGGCGAACACTCGCATAGAATTTGAGTGCGTTGCCTCCGGTGGTTGTCTCTGGGTTGCCAAACATCACTCCGATCTTGGAGCGCAACTGATTAATGAATATGAAGATAGTATGCGACTTTGAAACCGAGCCTGTAAGCTTACGCAGAGCTTGTGACATGAGGCGAGCATGGAGTCCCATATGAGAATCTCCCATGTCTCCATCGAGTTCACTTTTCGGAACCAGCGCAGCCACTGAATCTACCACGACAATATCCACCTTACCCACACGGACTAATTGCTCAGCAATCTCCAAGGCCTGCTCTCCGTAGTCTGGCTGAGCCACCAGCAATTCCTCCACATTGACCCCCAGCAATCGTGCATTACTGATATCAAGTGCGTGCTCTGCATCAATGAAAGCAGCCATACCACCAGCCCGCTGTACCTCTGCAACTGCACAGAGCGCCATGGTCGTTTTACCTGATGATTCAGGGCCATAGATCTCAATGATCCTTCCACGGGGGTAGCCCCCAACTCCTAGCGCAATATCCAAGCCCAGATTACCAGAGCCAATCACGGACACTTGGTTTAGAGCTTGGTCTCCAAGTTTCATGATGGAGCCCTTACCAAACTGTCGTTCGATCTGGCTCATTGCCGATTCCAGGTCTTTGCGCTTTTCCTCGTTTATCATGGTTTGTTCCGCAAGCAGGTGGTCGAAATGAAGCTGGTCGGTCGACACGGACGCCTCAGCCATCAGAAGGGGGAGAATTAGATCGCAGTATAAAATTTGCTAGAGATTGAAGCGTACGAAAAGCAGGGCTAAGGTGCAATGAAAATCCAGTGGCTACCGCAGTACTTGGAGTTTGATCAGCAATGTGTTACTTTTTCACGATTTTTGGTAAACTCTTCACGAAATTTCCTAAGACACTCTATTATCCAATTTCATGTCGCAACGTGTTTTAGTCACTGGTGGCGCGGGTTTTCTCGGCTCCTTCCTCTGTGAGCAGCTCATCCAGCAGGGCCATGACGTGCTGGCTCTGGACAATCTTTTCACTGGCAACAAGCGCAATATCGCTCATCTGCTGGACAATCGGAACTTCGAATTCATCCGCCATGACGTGGTTGAACCAATTCTGTTGGAAGTCGATTGGATCTTCAACCTAGCCTGCCCAGCCTCACCTCTGCATTACCAGTACAATCCGGTGAAAACCATCAAGACGAGCATTCTTGGTGCGATCAACATGCTCGGGCTGGCAAAACGGGTCAAGGCGCGTATCCTACAGGCTTCCACCTCTGAGATTTACGGAGATCCAGAGGTCCATCCTCAAACCGAAGACTACTGGGGATCTGTCAATCCTATTGGTCCCCGCAGTTGCTACGACGAAGGCAAACGAGTCGCTGAAACTCTAATGAGTGACTATCGTCGTCAAAATGGAGTAGACACTCGCATCATTCGCATCTTTAACACCTACGGCCCTCGGATGCATCCGGAAGACGGGCGAGTGGTCAGTAATTTTATAGTTGCCGCCTTGCGGAACGAACCGCTGGTGCTCTACGGTGATGGACAACAGACTCGCTCCTTCTGCTATGTCAGTGACCTGATTGAAGGAATCCTACGAATGATGCCGCAAGAGAACTGTCCCGGACCCATCAATCTGGGGAATCCTGGCGAATTCACGATTCGAGAGTTGGCTGAACAAGTTGTGGATTTGACCAATTCTCGCTCCCAAATTACTTATCAGCCTGCCCGTGAAGATGATCCTGGTCGTCGCCGACCAAACATCCAACTAGCCAAGGAGCAACTTGGCTGGGAACCCACGGTGCCTCTGAAGGAAGGTCTCCGTCACACGATTCACTACTTTGACGAGCTGCTTCGCAATTCCTGATGGATCTCGCATGCCGCCCTCTCGTCTACTGATCGCCCTTGCCTTACTGTTCGGACTGAGCCTGCCTCCGCTTGCTCTGGGGAATCAGGATTTCCTACAGTTGCAGCAAGAGATCCGCTCTGAGCGTCCTGTGCGTCAATTGGCAATCAGTGCCGACGAAGCAATCCTTGCCTTGGGAATGCAAGATGGTGATGACACTATTGTGGAGTTCCGTGACCGACGTAGCGGTCGAATTCTAGGCAACCTGCGCTCTGCCAGCAATGAATTGACTCACCTCCGTTTTCATCCGACTCGGCGACAGCTATTCGTGGGTGGAGATAAGCGACTCGAGCTCTGGCAAGTCGATGATCTGCCTGGTCGTGATGCAGAATTGCCTGCCTTGCAACAACGCATCTGGGAAAGAACTGTTCAGCAACCGGTAGGGCAGGCCGACTTTAGCCAACAGAAAAATCTGCTGCGCTGGAGTGAGGGAAAGCAACTCTACGAACTAGATACACAACCACCCTACTCCTCGCGCTTACTCTGGACAGGTGAAAAGACCGACCAGCTTCTAAAGCACTTTGCTTTCAGCCCCAACGAACAGCGCATTGCAGTCAGCCATGCCAATCAAACGGGAATTCGTTTGGTGGATTCTCAACGCCAACAGGTATTGCCTCCGCTTGATTACCATTTGTTACCTCCGGTGGATTTCCACTTCTCAACAGACCAACAATTAGTTTCCATCGACGAAGAGCGTAACCTACTCTGGGGCAACTCGGAGTCCCGCCTGCAAGAGCACCGTCCTGAATTGGAACTTTCCAACCAGTCCAAGCCGGAGCGACTCCTACCGCTGCCAGGCGACAAACTAGCGATCATCTCAACAGAGGGAGATACTACCAAGGCGCACATCTTCAATCGAGAGGGCGCAGAACAACAACAACTGTTGCTTTACGGCGCTGGCAGCATTGCACGGAGTCCCACCGGAGCCTACCTGGTCAGTGCGGATTATGACAGCGTTCAATTGTTTGAGACTAAGGAACACCAGAGCCCGGCAGAATACATCCGTCAATTGCAGGATCGTGGCGCCAACGAAACCGCTCGACGCTATCGCAACCAACTGGACACTCCGGTTGCCCTAGCAACTTCAAAGGCAGCCGAAACCAGTACGGGACCATCTTCACTTGAATTGCAAGTGGAGCAGTTGCGCAATGCGGAACGGGAAAAGGACTGGCTGCGAGCTGAAAGACTGCTGGGGGATATCCTACGTATCGACCCTCAAAATGCAGAAGCCCTTGCTGTGCGGGAACGGATGCAGCAGCAAGAGCAGGAAATTCAACTTGGTAAGGGCGAGCAGCTGCTCAAAAACGGAGAGTACGATGCCGCCATTTCCCAATTCAAGCAGGTCCCCAAGGACAGTCCTCTCTATACGGAAGCAAGACGCCAACTGGCTCTGGCTGAACAACAAATCCGAGTACAGTTGCGGGTTCAGAGTGCTGAGCAGGAAATGCGTTCCCAAAACTGGGAAGGTGCTCGCACTTTTCTGTTGATGGCGCTTGAACAAGATCCAAACAACTCACAGGTTCAATCACTACTTGAAGCAATTGAGGCCAAGCAAACCAACGCGCGCCTGGTTCTGCTGGCAGTCCTACTGATGCTGTTGCTTGTTGGCGGATTGCTAGGCTGGTTTGGTTGGAAATACAGGGAACACATCGCAGGCTGGATGTCTCAGGAAGATCCACGACAGCAAGCTCGTGCAAGAGCCTATGCAGAAGCACAAGCTGCTGCGCAAGCGGAAGAACAACGCAAGGCTGCCGAACAACAAGCACTGGATGAGCAACACTTTCAGGAAACCCTGCGGAAGACTCGAGAGTTGTTGCGGCTGGCACAACGCAAAGACACAGAACGTCAGCACGCTATGCGGCTAGTAGATTTTGAAGCTGAGATCAACCTGATCGAACGGCAGGCACTAGAAAAGCAGGCTCCCTTGCGACAACTTGCGGGCAAACTACTGTTCATTCAGCAAACCCTGCGCAGCCTGCGCTTCTATGTGCGAGCCCGCACCAGTCAGCGTGCAGAAGAGCAGCAACAACGCCGGCAACAACAATCAAAGCAACAGAAACGGCAACAGCCTGGTTCTTCACGAACCTCTGCCGTCGGGCAAAATTATTACGAACTCTTAGGTATTTCTCCGAAGGCAACGGTCAGTGAAATTCGGAAGGCTTATCACGAGAAGCTGAAGGAATACCATCCAGACCGACATCAAAATGCCGAGTTCGACTGGATCCGCAAGCAAGCCGAGTCGATGACTCGACTGCTCGGTGAAGCCTACGAGGTGCTGGTTCACGAAGAACAACGCAAGCGCTACGATCAACAACAGCAACAACAGGCACGCTCATGATTGAACAATTCTTCGATTGCCCCTATTGTTGGCAACGTATCTCCATCTTGCTCGATCCTTCAGAGGTAGAGTTGGACACAATCGAAGACTGTGAGGTCTGCTGTCGACCAATCCGCTTCAAAGTTCATCTCAATCTCGAGGGCCAGGTCCTCGATTTCTCTGTTCTCCCTCCGCACTGAGACAACAATGCAACGAATTTGGGCCATCGTTTACCTGCTCTTTCAGAATAACTATGTACGCATTGGTGCCGTCTTTGGCACAGCAGCCGGCTATTGGGGATATTCATGGATCCCAGGAGGGGATCCAATCCTGACTCCTGTAGTTGGGGCCTTTCTTGGGTGGGGGATTGGAGTCTACTGGAGTGAAATCTTTCCAGCACTGCAAGCGCCACGCTCTCGGTCTAAGCCAAGGTTTCATGTTCATCAGGGCGGCAAGCGACGCTGAGGGGGTGTGAACGAATCAGGTCTCGGTAAGTACGTTGCTCCCACGGCTCTAGGAGCTGCCTATGCCCTGGCGCGGATGGGGCTACTGCTGTTATTTTTGCCGGAACAAGCCGCTCTCTTCGATTTCAACCTGCTCTTTCTCGCAGGGGTGCTGCTCGGCTTTACCCTGCGCCCTGTTGTCAAACCAATCTTCTGGACCCGTAGCGTTGGTACCGTAGTCATCCTGCTACTGCTGCTGGGCATTGGACCAACTGGAAAGTTGCTGGAGGGAATGGTCCTAGGCACCCCAATGGATGAGGTGGCACAAGGGCTCTTGTTGGGAGAATTTGGCGCTGCCCTGCTGGTAGCACTGGTTGCTCCCTGGCTGCTACCTCCCGCACAACGCTTGCTTGACTGGAACCGGCTGGGTCGCAGACTGCGCCAAGGACTCCTTGATCGGCAACGTCTGCTCGAAATGCTATGGCTGGGAGTTGCTTACGTTCTGCTCTTTCTGGGTACACAAGCACTGATTCAGGCCAACTGGGAGTTGTCTGCCTGGTGGACCCAACTGCAGAACTTCCTGCAGCTTCCTCCGACCTCCATCGAAGCCAAGCTGGTCTTCCTGCTACTGCGAGGCTGGTTGCTGCTGCTGGTGCTCCTGCCTGTCTGCCTGACCCTGACCCGTCAGCCTCTGGAACTCTGGATTGTGCTTACCTCACTCCTCTTTGTTGTGGCTGAATTCACCCCCGCCTTTGTCTACTTCCAGCAGGTTCCACCAACCCTTCTGTTTGACCAGGTCAGTGGCGGTCTGATTCGTCAGGCGATTTTTGCTGCACTAATTGCCTGGCGCTGGCATTTGGAACCTCTATCTGAAGAAATCCCAAAGTAAGACCTTGCAACCCAGCAACAGATCGTTATAATTCCCTATTTTTTTACAATTTTGCACTGAAACAACTTTCGTTTCCTGCGCATGACCACCTTCGCTCCTCCTGCAGCCCCTTCGGCTGATGGTCAGGACTCCCTGACCCGTGCTGGTTTCATTGGCCTGATTGGCCGTCCAAACGTAGGCAAGTCGACCCTACTCAATCGACTGATCGGAAAGAAACTGGCGATCACAGCAAACAAACCACAGACTACACGCAATCGGCTACTGGGCATCCGTACCATCGGTTCCTCACAGTTGATCTTCATCGACACCCCTGGCATCCACGCCTCCAGTCGTGTCATGAACCAAAAGATGGTGAGTTACGCTGTCGAGACTCTGCAGGAGACCGATTTCAACCTGATGCTTGTTGAGCCTCTGCGTCCCGGACAAGATGTGCCTGCAGAAGACCAACTGGTCCTACAGCACCTGCAAGATCGAGCCAGCAACACGATCCTGGCAATCAACAAGGTTGATGGCCTTCCCTATGAGGCGATTTTGCAAAGCTTGGAACGTTACCGTCAACTCGCAGAATTCGCAGAGTTGATTCCGATCTCTGCGCTCAAGTCGCAAAACTTGGAACGTCTCTGGGAATTGCTGCTGAAGCGACTGCCAGAAAATCCATTTTTCTTTGCGGAAGACCAACTGACGGACGCCTCGGAGCGGTTCCTCTGCGGAGAATTGGTGCGCGAACAGCTCTTCCGCCACCTGCAACAGGAACTTCCCTACTCTGTGGCCGTTCAGGTGGAATCTTTCGAAGAGACTCCCAAGCGACTGCACATTGTCGCCAACATCATCGTTGAGCGCGAATCGCAAAAAGGGATCATCATCGGCCACAAGGGCCAACAATTGAAAAAAATCGGGACTACTGCCCGACAACGCATTGAGACTCTACTGGGACAGTCAGTGTATCTGTCGCTACAAGTCCGAGTACTCAAGCAGTGGAGTCGCCATGAACACTATCTGCAGGCTTTCGGGATGGAATAGACCCGAAACTGCCTTGAAATCCGCCGTTCCTTTCAACTGAGCAACGATGAAGGCTTACCTAATCATCACTACCCTTGCCGCCGTTGCAATCGTGGTTGCTACCCAGCATTCCATGGAATTGACTCTTGCAGCCGCTGCTCTCTGGATCCTGCTCATGCTGCTGCTCTGGATCCTGCGACGCAACATGGAGGTTGTCTCCGCCAGTTTTTCACAAACGGTCTCCTTTGCGAATGAATCACCCAGAGTGGCTCCGAAACCAGCATCTTCTGGAAGTGCTGAAACCTTTACAGGCTTTGACAGTTCTGTCTTTACACGATTTCGCGAGAACCTGGAACAAAACGAACGCAAACAAGGAAACTTTGTTCCTACACCAGAAGACGAAACCACAGAAGTCGTTGATCTGAAGCACCAACCTGTGCAAACTGAGCCAGAGCCTGTAGACGCAGCCGGATTTGAACAGGCACTGGCGACAGCAGAGCAACAGTCTCCACCTCCCAAGGACCGAGTCACTATCCGACGTCGCAACAACACTGCCACAGAACGACCACGAGCTCAAACCCTACGACGTCACTCAGATGTGGGTTCGCTTTACAGCCTCTCTAAACAACGTCCCTCCCAACAGCCAGAGATTCCTGACAGCACTGAAGATCTCTTCTCAGATGCCTACATTCCTTTGCCACATCAGCTACAAGCTCCAACTCCTGCCAAGGAAGATCTCTATGATGAAGGCCTTGGGAAAACGCTAGGGCACTCAGCTTCGCCAGATGAAACTCGCGACGAGGCCGAAGCTCTGCTGCAGATGGCTCGCTCTTTTGCTCGTGCCCGTAACTGGCAGGAAGCCAAGGTAAGTCTGGACAATCACCTTCAGCTGCTTCAGGAGTTGAAAAGAACGCCGCAAGCCGAGGATCTACAACTGTACGTGAAGGCCTTGATTGAACTTGGAGAGATTCAGCAGGCTGCCCACCATCTCGATGGGGTACGTCGGCAAAAGGATGGCTTGGAGGGAGAAGATCTTGCCCGCATAGTTCGTGATGTTGTTGAAGGACTAGAGAAAGAACAGGCTTGGGAAACTATGATTCCCCTGCTGCAGGATCTGCTGAACTACGCTCGACAGCAACTGGATCGCAATGAGATGGATCGGCTCTATGACAAGTTGGAACAGGCACTGGAAGCGACCAAGGAAGAAGACCGGCTGGTGCGGATCTGCCACAGCCATCTTGAAATCAAGCGAGCAATTGGAGATGTAGAAGGAGAGGAGCGATTACTGAGCAAGTTGGGTCGCCTCCATCACCGACGAGGCGATAAGGAGATGGCGAACCAACTCTACCAGGACACTCTGCGGCTACGGAGCAACATGGAACGTGCCGCTTACTGAGCCTTTTGGATCAGTAGGTACAACCGGATGGGGTCATCCCACGGAGATCCTGACCGTGATTGATGGCTTCAAATTGCAATTCTGCCAGTAGACGACATCCCCGAGTTCGACGCTCCCGAGCCACATAGTATTCGTTAATGCGTGGTGACGTATCGGACTCTAATCGGGAAAAGGCATCAATCGCATTGACAGTGTGATCTTCGGCCAGCAGCAAGTATTGGGGTTGACGCTCTCGGCGCCAACTGTTGAAATAGTTCAGGCTCCAACCCAAGTGACGGTCTCCATCCTGGAGACGGGTGCTGAAAGAAGCGATGGGGAAGCGATCATAGCTGCTGCAGCTGACAGCAAATCCAAGCAACAACAGACTGGCAGCGATCTTTCGACAACGGCGGTACATAAGTTTCTCTTCCTTGTAGTGATAATCAGTTTCTTCTGCTATCGGCAGTTGCCCCAAAAACTTTAGCTGGAATTGATGTGGAATTGCCGCTGGTTGTTGAAAATCGCTTACACGATCTCGCTGAATGGCTCATCGCCTGGACAACCCCATCCGAGCCGACTCCAGAGCAGTGGAGCGCCTGCCGTGTCTTCGCCCACCGAGGTCTACACGATGATCCCCGTATCCCTGAAAACACGATGGCCTCGCTGGCAGCAGTCTTACGCTTCAAGGACATTCATGGGGTAGAGTTCGATATCCGCTGGACCAAAGACCTGGTACCGATGGTCTTTCACGATCCAGATCTGCAGCGGGTTTTTGGTAGCTCTGAGCGACTGGCAGACCTGACTTCGACAGAACTGCGCCAGCGTTTTCCCTTGATCCCAACCCTCTCTGAAGTTGTGCAGTGCTTGGGAGAACGTAAGCACCTGATGATCGAAATCAAGGAAGAACACTGTCCGGAACCGGAGCATCAACTTGAGATCTTGCAAGAAACTCTGGCAGGACTCGTGCCAGGAGAGCACTTCCATTTCCTGCTGCTGAATCCAGCAACCTATGAAAAATTGTCTGCGTTCCCCAAAGCTTCTGTACTACTGGTTGGTGGCTTCAACGTGGCAGAAATCAGTGAGGCGGTGAGTAGTCAGGATTTTGGTGGAATTGGTGGACAGTATCTGTTAATGCCCGACACCGAGGTGCAGCGTCACCTGGAGCAGGGAAAGATCGTTGGCACTGGCTACCCTCGAAGCTGGCCGGCGTTCTGTCGTGAACTCTCTCGAGGTGTGACCTATCTGTTTTCCAATCAGGCCCAAGCCCTGGCCAAGATCCTGGCCCAGGAACGCCTGCGTCTTTCCCTTGATCCCCATTGAGTAAGAGACCATGGCCCGACAGGATGACGAACTGGATTTGGAAAAGCTCCGCCGTGAAGTCGATACCCTGACCCAGCAGGTTGGTGGCAAGCCTGCGCCTGGAACAACCACCCGACTTCCCGCTCAGGAGGAGCCAAAGAAAAAGAAGAAGGGCAACCCCATCATGTATGGTCTGATCGGTGTTGCCGCTATCCTTCTTGGGGGTAAACTGATCTTTTCGTTGATGAACTTCCTGGTGCTCGCTGTGATCGCAGGCGTTGGCGCCTGGTGGTATTTCTTCAAATTCCGCAAGGATGAGGACTGACAAACATGCCGCGCTTCAATCCCCGCTTGGTGATGTTCAGTTCGATGGGCCTGGAGTTGGGTCTCTCTGTGATTGTTGGACTCCTGCTTGGCAGCTCTCTGGATCGTTTCTTCGGCACTGGACCCTGGATGCTGATTATTTTCACGGCCAGTGGCATCGCCGCTGGTTACCGCAGTGTCTATCGCCTGCTCAAGCGCTTGCAGCAGGAAGACGCGGCGACTCCCTTGACTCATGACTTTGACTCCAAGACCTGAATGTCCAATTCACCTTTCCCCGAAATCTCTGACGAGGCCCTACAGGTTGGCTTCCGCAAAGCCACAGAATTCCGAAATTTGCTGATCCTGGCATCCGTCGTCCTGGCAATTGTCTCGCTCTTGTTCGGCCTTGACTTTCTCTTGGGATCCTTGCTAGGTTCAGCGATTGTTGGTTTGAACTTCCACTGGACCGTGCGCTTCGTTCTGAACATGTTGGAGGAGCGAAAACTAAGGCCACTGTATTTGCTGATCTACGGTGCGAAGTTCATTGTCTCGATGATGGTTCTCTACGTGGCGATCGTCCAATTGGACATCAATGCAGTTGGGATAATGCTAGGTCTCTCCAACATTTTGTTGGCTGCCACCGCCTACGCGCTTATCCAGCGACCAAGATCCTCTGATTCTTCCGACGTCCTTTCCTAGGGATACTGATGTTTCGACAACTGAACTTGGCAGGCTTATTTCTACTGACCCTGACATCCCCAGCTTTTGCCGCAGAGGGTGGCTTCACTTGGGCTAACCTCCTGTTCGGAGGATTGGCAGAACCACTGGCCTCAATCGGGATTGACCCACGCCCGATCCTCGACATGATCATAGTCGCCGCCGTGCTGATCGGTCTGGCTTGGTGGCTTGGCAAACCCTTCCGTGAAACCCAGATGCTGGAACCCTCCGGAAGACTAGACAAAGATCATTTTGCTGTCACCGTTGTCGAGGGTATCCTCAATTTTCTCTCAGGCATCATTCAGCACGGTATTGGACCACGACCCCTGCTGCCCCTGCTCGGAACCTACGGGCTTTTCATCCTGTTCCTGAACCTTGCCGGACTGGTTCCTGGATTCAACCCACCGACCGACCAGTTCAACATCACCTTCGCCTTTGCGATCGTCGTCTTCCTGCTGACTCACACTCTTGGAATCCGTCAGCACGGCGCCAGCTACATCAAGCAGTTCATTGGCCCTATGCCCTTAATGGCTCCCTTGATGTTCCCAGTTGAACTAATCAGCCACCTCGTGCGGCCGATGTCCCTCTCCATCCGCCTCTTGGGGAATATGACCGGTGACCACAAAGTGGTCTTGATCTTCTCCTCAATTCTGGCGCTTGGGTTGCCCGTCCCTTTCATGGGATTGGGTATTCTCATTAGTGTTTTGCAGGCCTTTGTCTTCGTACTGTTGTCTGCAATTTATTTTGAAGTTGCCATGAGTGAAGCTCACTGATCGGCCCTTCGTTCTGTTCCGTACACGCTCTTACTGTTCTCAACCAAAAGGAAGTTCCATGAACAAAAGACTCATGTTGGTCCTGTTTCTGATGCTGCTGGCAGCTCCACTGTACGCCCAAGAGTATGGTGAATTGGCAACCTTCGGCTTTGCCATGGGTGCAGGTGTGGCGATCTCCTTTGCCGCTCTCGGTGGTGGAATCGGTCAAGGCATTTGTATGCGGGGCGCCCTCGAAGGCATCGCCCGCAACCCAAATGCTTCCGGTAAGATCTTCACCCCGATGATCATCGGCTTGGCGTTGATCGAATCCCTCGTGATTTACGCACTTGTGATTGCCTTCATTCTGCAAGGTAAGGTCTAAATTGTCCCTGAGCAGGCTTCGTAGGAAGCCTGCTCAGTTTCTGCTTCCCGTATCTACCCTCGCTGACACAACCTCCTCACAAAAATTGACCCATGCCTGACATTGCCTGGGGTTCCTACACGATGCTGGCGACTGGTTCCCTGATCGGACTCTTTGCTGCCTATCGAATTCTGCTGCAGGGCTTCAGCCTGCTCTTCTGGGTGCTACTGCTGACTGGTGGTGCGATTACCTTCGGACTGGGTGCTCAGACACTGGGCGAAGACAATTTCCTGAGTGAGTACTTACCGCTGGAAGCTCTCGAGAATCTGGAAGGCAAGGACTTTACGGAACAACTCCAAAATCTACCACAGGAAGCCCGCGGCCAGATACGTGCTCTCTGCGAACAGCTCTGAATCCACCCACTGGCGCAGCCGGCTGGCTCCAACCCCCAGCGGTTATTTGCACCTCGGCAACGCCTGCAACTTCCTGCTGACCTGGCTCTGGATCCGCCATCTTGATGGTGAACTGTGGCTGCGAATCGACGACTTGGATCAAGCTCGTGTACGTCCTGAATACATCGAAGACATCTTCCAGCAACTGGACTGGCTCGGACTGGATACTGATCAGGGCCCTCGCAGTGTGGCTGCACTCCAACAAAGCTGGTCCCAGCAGCTACGTACGGAGCGCTACCTGTCTGCCTTGACAACACTCAAAAATACTGGAGCACTCTATCGCTGCATTTGTAGTCGTCGTCAGTGGCAGGCTCTCGTTGGTGAAGAAGGGCATTATCCGGGAACCTGTCGTCAGCAACAGAACTCTGCCGAACAGCACGGTAGTTGGCGGATTCAACTACCTGAAACAGCCACGGTAAGTTGGCAGAAATGGCCGAGTGGTCAGGAAGAACTAGATCTCGCTGACGAGATGGGCGATTTTGTGATCCAACGTCGTGACGGACAAGTCGCCTACCAGCTGGTGTCCTGCGTGGATGACCTTGACTGGCAGATGAACCTGCTGATCCGTGGTGTGGACCTGCGACCCTCCACCGCTGCCCAGTCTCATCTACTTCGACTGCTGGAACCCGAACGAGTTCCTCCGGTCGTGCTACACCATTCGCTGCTGACCGACGAGGGAAATCGTAAATTTTCTAAGTCAGACGGCGCCTTGTCTTTACATATCTTGAAAAAACAGGGATACACACCGGCTGATGTCTATCGTAGCTGCGCACAGTGGCAACAGTGGCCCGAGGCCTCCTCTGTGCAGTCCTTGAATGATCTTCAACAATCTTTTGCCCTCGCTCTCAAACAGGAACCATGACCATTGCCGCCCCAATTGCCAACTCCCTCCAACGTGCCTCCTGGATCCGCCAGATGTTTGAAGCCGGCGCCCGACTCAAGCAGCAGTACGGGGCGGACCAAGTCTTTGACTTCTCGCTGGGCAACCCAATCCTCGAGCCTCCTACCAAGGTGCACGAGACCCTACACGCCCTGCTCGATGACCCAGCGCCTGGGCATCATCGCTACATGCCCAACGGCGGCTTCCCCGCAGTACGGGAATACCTGGCTAACGAGCTGAGGGAAGAGCAAGGATTACCCTTTGAAAAAGAAGACATGGTGCTTTGCGTTGGCGCCGGAGGAGGACTGAACGTGGTTGCCAAAGCCCTACTGGAACCTGAAGATGAGGTTGTTGCGCTGGCACCCTACTTTGTCGAGTATGGTTTCTATGTGCAGAATCACGGGGGAGTGTTGACCGTGGCCAAGACTCGCCAGGAGGATTTTCTACCTGACTTGGATGCGCTGGAAGCTGTGATGACCCAGAGGACCCGGGCGATCATTGTCAATTCACCTAACAACCCAACAGGAGTCGTCTATTCACAGGAGGTACTCGATGAACTTGGCACATGGTTACGTACCCAGGAGCAGCACTTTGGTCATCCAATCTATCTGATTGCTGACGAACCTTATCGCAAGCTGCTCTTTGATGAGGTCGTTAATGGCTCCGTGCTCAAAGCCCACCCGCACTCAATCTTGATCACCTCACATTCCAAGGATCTCGGCTTGGCGGGTGAGCGGATCGGCTACATCGCTCTGCATCCAGAAGTTCCGGATCGTGCACTCTGGCAGGAGGCGCTAGTCTTCACCAATCGGATCCTAGGATTTGTAAATGCCCCTGCGCTCATGCAGAGGGCGCTGCCCTATCTGAGTGGGGTGCAGGTTGATATCGATTTCTACCAGCAGCTGCGCGACCAAGTCTGTAGCTTGATGGCAGAGGTGGGGATTTATTGCGTACGGCCTCAGGGCGCGTTCTACCTATTTCCGCAGGCGCTGGAGGAAGATGACGTGGCTTTCGTTCGGCGAGCCCAGGAAGAAAAGATCCTGTTGGTTCCTGGCTCTGGCTTTGGCTGGCCTGGTTGTTTCCGGCTCTCCTACTGTTGCCCGGGTTCGGTCATCGAGAATTCGCGAGAATCCTGGTTACGACTGGTAGAAAGCTATCGAAATCTGAGTTGATGTACAAAGGTAGTATCTCATCTGACCCATGTACCAACTTTTCTCCAAAAATCATTTATCAAACCTAGCTTTGTCGTACATCTCTGATGTAGAAACTGACTGCTAGACGATTTACGAAAGAAGAATTGGCAATTTTGAAAAAGTATTATTCCTCAAAATTGAGTTCGACATCAGCCGTACTTAGTTACAGTATTCTACAATGTATAAAATTTTCTCTAGCAGTATATATTGCACAATAGTTTTTCCGTAAAATCAGATTTTTTCTCAAATGATCCTCAATTCTCCTGGTGTCGATGATCTTAGAAAATACCTAATCGTTTTGTGATTGGTAAGCAGTCCCAAAATTTTTCAGCTAGCAATATAAATCAGCAGTCTAGGCTTCATACCCATCATCAACTTATGCTTTTGTCGACCCGTTTTGATGGATACACGATAATATTTCCAGTTAAAGTAGTGTTGTACTTTTTCTTGACAGCATTTTTTAGACACTACCAAAAAGTTATAAAATTACTATTTTTTGTAATGTGCACTAAGTCTTTCAGGAACTCGACTCCTCATCACTCTCTGTATTTTGGTAGAAACTTCTTTTTACTTGTTTGAATAAGAATGAAAATTTTAGCAATTTTTTTCTTGATCAAAAGTGTTTTCGTAAAAAACTAATTCTTCTCGACTTATCTGATGCCCTTACTAAGTGAGTTTACAAGCTATCGACAGCAACACTGGCAAAATATTTGGCAAACATCTACCACCAATTGGGGCAACTATTACTATCGCTGGCTACTGAGCAAATACGCACAAATTATTCCTCAGGGTAGTCGCGTGCTGGACCTGGGCTGTGGTGAAGGCCGTTTGCTAGCAGGCCTAAATCCTTCCCTCGGAATAGGGATCGACTTTGCCTCAGCTGCAATTGAACGTGCCCGAAAACAGCATCCAGGGTTGAGATTTGAGATTGCTGCTGTCGAGCAGCTAGACTTGGGCAAAATAACTTTTGATTACTTAATACTCTCGGACTTGATTAATGATATTGAAGATGTCCAGGCCCTGCTACTTTCCCTTCACCGCTACTGCCATTCGAGCACGCGACTGGTTTTCAACTTTTACAGCCGTCTCTGGCAAATTCCCCTTCAATTAGCTCAGTATCTAGGCAAAGCTAATCCATTATTGCTACAAAATTGGTTCACGGTAGACGACTTGCGGAACATGTTCACTTTGACCAACTTTGAACTGCTGTTACATCGCCCAGAATTGATACTTCCCCTGCCGGTTCCAGGTGCAAACATAGTCAACCGCTATTTGGCCCGGCTACCCTTGATAAGACACCTTTGCTTCACTAATTTGATAGTAGCCCGTCCACTCGGACACTCTTCACAACTTCAACCACGCTGCTCAGTAGTTGTCGCAGCTCGCAACGAGGAAGGACATATCTCAGAATTGTTGGAGCGCTTCCCTTGGAAAAAATTAGGACCGGATCCAGAATTAGTTTTTGTTGAAGGCAACTCAAATGACGCAACTTATGAGAAAATTAAGCAAACTATTGCCCAATATACGGAGCATCGTGTTCGTCTGTTTAAGCAACTTGGCGAAGGCAAGGGAGACGCAGTTCGCAAAGGATTTGCTGAGGCTGACGGAGATATTTTAATGATACTGGACGCTGATATGACGGTCGCTCCAGAAGATTTGACTCGATTCTATGAAGCATTAATTAGTGGTAAGGGAGAATTCATCAACGGGGTTCGGATGGTCTATCCTATGGAAGAGAAAGCAATGCGCTTCTTCAACCTAGTAGGCAACAAGCTCTTCGCAATCGCCTTCAGCTGGCTGCTTGATCAAACGATTCGTGACACTCTCTGCGGAACCAAAGTTCTCTGGAAAAAAGATTATGAGCGGATCTCCGTTGGACGCGCTTACTTTGGAGACTTCGATCCCTTTGGGGACTTCGATCTTCTTTTCGGAGCTGCTCGACTTCATTTGAAGATATTGGAGCTACCAATCCGTTACAGCAGTCGCCGCTACGGAGAAACAAACATCTCACGCTGGTCTCATGGATGGTTACTGCTTAGAATGGTTCTATTTGCAGCCCAACGTCTCAAGTTTGCTTAGGTTTCTCAATGCTAAAGAAACTACTTGCACACCCACTAGTGCTTCACGCCAATCTTGACGATCCATCGACGATTGGATTACAAAAACAGGTACTGAATTCCAAGCCTTTTCTCAAACAACTCTACCAAGAATGGTACCAACTTCTAGCTGCAGAGTTTTCGTCAGACCAACAAGTCTTGGAGATTGGAGCTGGTCCAGGTTTTCTGAAAGAGCATCTTCATAACTCGATTCGCAGCGAGATTCTACCAGTTCCTGATTCAGATTTGGTACTAGATGCCAGACATCTACCATTGAAAGACAATTCCCTTGACGGGATTGTAATGACTAATGTGTTACATCATGTTCAGGATTGTAGCGCTTTCTTCAACGAAGCCACGCGCGCTGTGCGGCCAGGTGGCAAGCTAGTGATGATCGAACCATGGAATAATCCTTGGGCTCGCCTTATCTATAATCACCTGCACCACGAACCCTTTCTACCTGAAGCTGATGATTGGGAGCTAGCAGCTGGTGGCCCACTATCAGCTGCTAATGGAGCATTGCCTTGGATAATTTTGGTTCGGGATCGAGAGCGCTTCGCTGAACAACATCCAGAATGGCATTTACATACTCTCACTCCTCTAATGCCATTTGCCTACATATTATCTGGGGGTCTTTCTCAACGCTCTTTACTTCCAGGCTCCACCTATCCATTTATACGCTGGCTAGAAAAAAAAATTGGAGAAAAGTACTGGGGAATGTTTATTAAGATCTGCCTCACACGTCGCTTCATCACATAAGTAATATTAGTGCAATATCTGTCCAAACCGCCACTCAGTTCATGGCTTTGGGGACCGATCTTTTTCGCAGCCACAGTGCCTTGGGTTTGTCTGTTGCTAGAAGAGAAACAGCTGGAGGCACTCTTTGCCAATTGGGCATATTGGATTCTCACAATTTATCTGCTTGGATTATTCACAGCTGTTGGTCAAGTTTTCTACCATGAGCGACAACGCTTACTCAACCTACTTCAGCGTCGCTACTGGCTGCTATTAGGCTCTCTGACCCTAGCACTATCACTGAGTTCGATAGTTCTTTCCTCCCAAGACATCTTTTTCAAAACGCTTTCAGATGAGACCAACATGCTCTCGGTCTCTCGTAGTCTGCTGACTCAGAAAAAAGCGTACAATGTCACCGAGGGAGTGTACTATTATCAAAATTTCAATCTCTCTGCTCAGACCCTACCGAAACGCCCACTGTTATTTCCTTATTTGACTCACTTATTTCATGTTCTAGCCGGCTATGACTGGCAGCATCCCTTTCGGCTCAACCAGCTTGCGCTGTTTGGATTGCTTTGGGCTACTGTATTGACATCAGGCTTGCGGGGTCAATTGGGGCTCGGAATAGGGGCAGCTTTGATCATTATTTCCTCGCCCCTACTGAATATTCATGCAGCTTCAGCTGGTTTTGATTTCTTTTCGCTCAGTTGGTTCTGGGTCACTGTTCTGGTGATAGTTTTGGGAATGGACAAAGTTAGATCTAAGCAAGACTTTTCTCAGAGCATTTTTTGGCTTGGATGCTGGTTGTCAATCGGCTTTGTTCAAATCCGCTACGAAAATGCTTACCTCACCTTGGGAGCCTTGGTTTTCTATCTGATACTGAAGCGACCTAATTTTAGTAAATTGTTTTATTTCAAAAGTATTCCAGATTTCTTGCGAAAAGCTGCAACTTTGATTGTTGGCAGTTGGCTACTTGCCCTGAGCCAATGGCAATTTTTCCTAAACAGCGACAAATATGTCGAGCGGCCAGAGCAGACGTTGCTGTCTCCGGCACATCTTAAAAGCAATTTGTACGAATTACTGAACGCCCTACTAGACTTGATCAACTGGGGCGATCAAATTATACCCCCTTATCGGCCACTTCTTTGGTTAATTTTGTTAGCTGGACTATGCTGGGGAATTTTGATCCTCCTGAGTCGAGGGACGCTAAATTGGTCAAAAATCTATAAGCGAGGTCACCAAATTTTTCGAAGCTGGCGAGAAGAGGGATTAACGACTACTGCTGCAGCATGGAGTGCCCTGCTAGCTTTTTTTTTCGCTCAACAATCGATCTACCTGTTGCATTTTTTCGGTCGGGCCAATCATCCCTCCGCAGCCCGCTTCTTTTTGCCTATGACCTTACTTGGTTCTCTGGCTCTAATATTCTTGTTGCGAAAAAAACTGCCTGCTCGTTACCGCAGCATGGGATGCCTTCTCAGTGGATCACTGCTCTGTCTACTCTATCTTCCACAAGGCCAGCAAGGCCGATTCATCAACCAGCTCACCCTGAATCGTGAAACCAAGCATATCTACGAAGTGGTACTAGCTGACCCCCGAAAAAGCATATTGTTCATTCACGAGCGTCCAGGACAAATTAGTGTCTTAGAGCGAGGAGCTATTTCTGTTCAGAGAGCTGAACAAGAACTGGAAAACTATCAAAAAAATCTTAGCCAGGGCTTGATCCAAGAACTTTTCTATCTACGCAGAACGGACACACCCTCTGGCAAAGATCAGAATTTGCTGCGCAAAGGAGATTGGCTTGAGGAACTACGCTTCATGATAACTCCCCAGCGTCAGCTGGTCGTCCTACGACACCGCAAATCGACCGAGACAAGTACTAAACAAATACACAGATAGGTCTGCACTTTGCAACATCATCAAATGTCTGGTGCATGGAGAAGGGAATCTCCGGTATCGCCCGGCACCCCTCGACAAGCCTCCGGAAACTTTTTCCTGTTTTTGTACTTTCTATCTTGATTTTGTTTTTTTTCTCAAGGAAGGTGCATACTCTATTTTTTAAATCGAAACAATTTGTTTGTTGAATTTGCTGGTGCACAACAATTCGCTTTTTCACGATTCAATACTATTTTGTCGGAAGCGCTGTGCATCTAAATCCGATCCCAGTCTTTTCAATTAAAGAGTTAGGAAGCAGCTTCCCCGAATTAATTTAATAGCAGGTTTGACAGTCCGATCGGGCCAGTCACCTTGTCATCACTTTGTCAAAGATAGGTCTCTCATGAGCAAGAAGAATCGCAAATCACTGTTCGCCTGGTGCATCCGGACACTCGCCGTCAGTCTCATACCCACATTGGTGTTGGTATCCTGTGCAGCTGACGATGATGATGATCCAGCACCAGACACGACAGCACCTACTGTTTCTTCTACATTGGGCGGTAGTACAGTTGTTGGTACTAGCGATATAACCGTTACTTTCAGTGAAGCTGTTAGCGAAGTCACCGGGCAACAGACAGACGGCACCTGCGATGAGACCAAAACAGTTAAGTTAACAAATTACGCTGGCACTTGCTATGGAGTATTTATCGTAGGTGTCGGCAACACCTACACGATCAATCCCGTAACTGACTTAGTGAGTGGCACCTACACGCTGACACTAGGCTCTGGGATCAAGGACGCAGCAGGTAATGCGCTCAGCGAGACTTCAATTTCTTTCACAGTCGATGATGCCCTGACTACAGCAATTAGCAGTCTATCAAGCGGACTCGAGAGTGCAGGTGTCGCCGACGCTGTGAACATCGTCAGTGCCGCCAAGGCAGCTGCATCAGCTGCTGGGATCGAAAACAATTTGATCAGCGTCATTCCTGCGGCGCTGAATGGCGCTGTCGGCTACTTGAATACTTCTTCGCCCACTGACTACGCGAAAGCTCTGACAACGACAATTGATGCACTAGTTTCAAGCATAAGTGGAGCTGCCTCCCTTACAAGTTCTACATCTCGGGGTACCTCATTCACAGGTACAAGTGCCTCCTTCATCAGCCTGTTGGCAGCGATTGACGACGTAATCTTCCCTCCAAATAGTGCACCTCTCATCCCAGTAGACGTTGTTGACGACTACGGTGGCGCTGTGACCGGAGCAGTTGGTAAGACCGGAATCGAAGGCAGTACTGTCTCAGAGGTGATCCAGGCTAGTTCAGCCAGCAAAACCACTAAACTATTAGCTGCAGCGACTTTTGTACCAAACATTGCACAAGTTCTTGAGGATTTCGCCACCATCGTGGCTCAAAAAGTGTTTGTTATCGCCGCCATTCTCCCTACCTTCGATGTTGCTGCTGCTGCTGTCGTCGCGAGTGAGTCCACAGCAGCGGTAAAGACCACAATCGAAAGTTCAGATAACGATGAAGCAAAAGCTGCCGTAAGCAACATTGAAGCTTCGGCCACCGCTGCAGCAAGCGTTGCACAGACCGAGGCCGAGGCCGCCGCTGCCGCCACCAACACGGACACCAGCACTAGCACCACTACAGACACCAGCACCACTACAGACACCAGCACCACTACAGACACCAGCACCACTACAGGAACTGGCACTGGTACAGGAACCGGCACTGGTACAGGAACCGGCACTGGTACAGGAACCGGCACTGGTACAGGTACTGGTACTGGTACAGGGACTGGGACCACCGCAGACACGACTGCACCAACCGTAAATCTTAGCATCAGCCCAGCGGCAACTAGTGTCAGTGCGAAGACGCGCCTCACAGGCGGTACTATAGTCGCTTCTAACTCCTACTCTATCGTCAACAGCACGACCCCAACACTGAGTATCACCAGTGACGAAGCAGGCACCTACTCGATCAGCAGTTGTGGTGTGAGCAGTTCTGGAAGTATAGCTGCAAACACTGCTACTTCTATAGCGCTTTCGCTGAGTGATATGGCTACCAGTTCCAACGTCTGTTCTGTTACTGTGACTGATGCTAGTAACAATACACAAACAGCAACATTGAGTACATTCCAAGTAGATGCGACAGGCCCCTCTGCTGACTTCTATCTACAATCTTATTTCGTAGATGATGTTGGAGTTGTCACCAATGCGGCAGGCACAGGAACAAACGATAATACTAGCACAGGCGATTTGAACGCTCGCATCAGCAACATGGTTGATAATAATGGCGTGGGAGTAAAAGGCTATTTTCTTTCAGAAAGTTCGACTGCTCCAGCGACTACATCTTCCGACTGGGTGATTGCCACAGAACTGACCAACGGTGCAATCACTAACGCAGACAATCTAACTCGGTTGCTCGACAACAGTGACGACAATGTAACTTTCTCCCTAAGTACCACGGGCTCAACCGGTGCACTCAGAACTGTCTACCTCCACTTGTTGGATTTCGCTGGGAACACTGCTTCCGTCAGCGACACGATATTCTTGATGACAGATAGCGAAGCACCCTCCAACTTCGATAATTTCACAATCCGAGACGTTGGCACCACTGTCGATAATGCCTCCATCACAAACAGCAACACTGTCACGCTGGTATTGGATGCCTATGACAACAAAACTGGAATTGCCTATGTATACGCTTCGGAAGACAATACCAATGCCTCCGCCATCGTCCAATCTCTGGTTGACAACTCAACTCTAAGAAACAGCACAAGCCCTGACAATTTCAGTACCTACTTCAAAGCCATCACTGTCGGCAGCACCAGCGACAACATTTCCACCTACTCCTACACCTTCGACAACAGCACTTCTGGCACCAAAACAGTTTACACCTGGGTAGCCGACGGCGGCAGGAACATTTACACTGCAGATAATAAGAGTGACAGCATTTATTTGGATTCCGTAGCTCCAATCATCGACAACGCTACCGTCGATGGTAACGCTACCGGTGACAACCAGACCGCTGCCTATGGCGACAATACCACAAACGCTACCAGTGGAGATGTCGCTTACACCGACAATCGCACGGTGACCATCACTCTGGGCTACACGGACAATCAAAGTGCAGTCTTCCAGTATTACCTCAGCGAGAATGGTACTACAGGAAGTACAAACCAGTACGTGGACAATGTGAGTGGTGCGATATTCCAATTGGGCAACACCCTCGCTTGGTCTTCAGCAATCAACAATCCCGACAATCTTACTACGGCAGACAACACTTCGATGGGAGACAATATAACCCAGGTTGTCTGGTCAGAACTTGATAACGACGGGCCTGATAGTATCAGTGGTAGCGGGTATTCTGTAACTGACAACTACACTAACGACAACAGCAGCACAATCAACTACACTTTCTCCAGTGATGGAGCCAAAACACTGACCATTTCCATTAAAGATGCAGCAAACAACATCACAACAACGACCCGATCTATTACGGTAGACCGTACGCCACCAACCCTGAAAAGTGGAGCGACTCTAAGCTTCGTAGACAACGCTTCCAAATCAAGTCCAACGACGATCACGGTTACTAATAGTTTGACTCTACAGGTCGATTCACTGGTCACTCAAACTCTATTTGAAGATGCTGGCGTTGGGTTGCACGCTCTTTACCTGAGCGATGACAACACTACTCCGACCAACAGCGCCAGTTTCACATCTAGTGCCTTTGGAGATCTCACCCTCACAGTTGACGAAGACTCTACCGGCAGCGCGACTATCACCTCCGGAGACAATTTGAGTCTTTACATCTACGCAATTGACAACCTTGGCAACGGGGACAACGCAACCGGAGAAGGCTATTCCTCAATCATTACCGCTAACATACTCTTCGACAACGATACCGCTGTTGCTAACGACAATATCAGTATATCTTCGACAAACACGCAGACCAGCTCTGACAATCAGACCTTCTACACCCGCGATACAACAGTAAGCTTCGACAACGCGTCCGTGCTGAACACAAAGATAACTGATACCGATACAGCGCTGTCTTTCTTAGCAACAACTGACACAAGCTATACTGCGGATAACATAAGTTCTCTGGGGAGTTTCGCTGCTTCCTTACCAAATATTTCCCTGACGGCGAATGACAATAATACAATCAACGTATTTGCAAAAGATGACGCTGGCAATACTGTCTTGGTCGACAACATCACGGTGATTAGCGATACTACCATTCCAATCATGGACAACATCACCCTCACTGGAAATATACAGGGTGGGGCTGACAACACGACACATACTGACAACGCTACGCTGAAAATCACTATCAACGGTGCCGCGGACAATCAGACCACTACCAATTCAGGAGTGGCTTACTACTTCGCAACAGACAACGCCTCAAAAACGGCTTCAGAAATTCGAGCGGGCAAGCTTGCCTATGCTAACCCAGGCACAGTCACCCTAGCCTCATCAACACCCGGGGTGAAAACCGTTTACGTCTATCTGATGGACAATGCTCTGAACATTTCGGACAACAAATCAGACAATATCACTTTCGTCGGCGACATAACTGTACCTACCGTGAGTTCTGTCAAAATCAACAACAGAGTACCTGCTCTGGACAACGCCACTTACGTAAATAGCGACAACGTCACCGTCGAGATTGTTGCACAGGACAACCAGTCAAATGTGGTCTACTGGTCTATTAATGAAGACAATAGCACACCTTCCTCCTGGACAGCATTTACCACCCCAGGCAATGATGTGAGTGAGAATGTGACTTTTGTCTTCAGCAACGCGACTGATGGGGTCAAAGAAGTCTACGCCTTTGTTAAGAATTCACAGGATAATGTTTCGGTGATGGGAGCAAAGTTGATGCAGGGCTATGACAACACCACTCTCGATGATACTGCCCCAACAGACAATTCAACAGTACCGAAGCTAACCGGTACTCGATACACCGGGGACAGTCGTGTAGCTGATAATTACAGCGCTCTCACTTACGTTGATAATCTGACTGTCGCCCTTGACAACTTGACCTCCTGGAAAGTTGACAGTGGTTCGGGAATGGTGAATGGGCAATACTATGTGACAGACAACAGTGCCTTCACCCCGACCTACACTACTGCGGGATGGCAAGATCTGGACAATCTAAGCCTGACCTTTGGTAGCGACTGGAACGGTACAGGAAACTTGGGCAATACTTCTCTCGGCCTGAAGACAATCTATGTCTGGGCGAAAGACAATGCCTCCAACGTCTCAGCTAGTGGCAGGACTGTACAAATTACCTTTGACAACGAAAGTCCAGTTTTCACATCTTTCTATCTCAGAGATACTGATAACGGTACAGCTCCAACAGACAATTTGACCAATGCTACTTACGCATTTACTAACTCGGACAATGTCAGCATTCCACTGGACAACCTCACAATTGTTCCTGACAACGGTACTAGCGTCGCTGGCTACTACTTTATAGACAACACATCCGGTACTGCCAACTTCCCAGGGCCTGATAATGTAACATGGGCAGTGGACAACAGCACACTGTTCGTCACTTTTGACAATGGGACAAACCAGTTGAAGACCATTTCTGGATATCTCAAAGACACTGCTGGTCAGATATCCACAGAGGTGACTCGAACAATTGGATTTGACAACCATACGCCTAAAATCACTTCCTTGCAATTTGCCAGCGATGGCTTCGAATTTAGTACATCCAGTACGTCAGGAAATCTGACCATAGGCATCAAAGGGTATGATAACGATAATGTTTCCCCTGGAAACAACGGCTATAGCTCTAATATCACGCACTTCTTTGTTGCAAGCGAGTATAGAAGAGGTTCTGACGGTGCAGTACAAGGTTCCCCACTTGAAGCCAACGATGACAATGTTTCTGGTGCCTCCTGGACTGCTTTCACATCCCTGAAAAATGGGGATGACAACAGTTCAATGGCTTCTGACAACATCACATTTGATAATGCCACCCATGAATTTGTATTTTCAACTGGTGGCAGCTATCTGAATGCAGCTGATAACCTAACAGTTGTCGTTTGGTTCAGAGACAACGCCAGCAACATTTCAGGCAACAAAACAGTAGAATTTAAACTCGACAACACAACCCTCAGATCTGTCAACTAGAAATTCTACAGGTCTGTTTCACAATACTATCCCGTCTCTGGCGGGATAGTGAACATCATCAACACAAAAACTCCCACCTCCAGAAACTGTCCTAAAGTATATCCCCAAGCTAATCCGACATTCTACCCGCTCTTTCGAGAAGAAACCGTTAGAACCAGCTGGGTTATCCACAAGATCCCGAAAAGCCGTAGAAATCAAAGCGAAAGGTACTACGAGCGGACTACTCACAGAGTGGCAGGTGGAGTTCTCAAAAAAAGACTAGTAGCCCCGCACACAAAGGTGAAAAACTCCTAATTAGAATGATCAATCAATACAAAAGTAAAAACCCAGGGAGTTCCGCCCGATTTTGACAATTTGACGCTTTTCATTACAAGACGGAAATGAACGCTTCTGTACTGTAAAGAAAAGCAAAACTACTTGAAAACGAAACTAAATCCATCGTTTTTAAAGAATTTCAATTCTGGTACTACCCTTGCAGTAAATCTACTTAGAACCATTCTTTCCCTAAACGAACAAGACCTGACTCTTGGCTTCGTCAAGGAAGATTGGGAAGCCAAACTTGGTTCTGTACATGGTAGTCCTCAATGAATTGAAGGTCTGGTGATTGAAATTTTGTAAATTTCAGCTTGCTTTTCAAGGGTTAGGGTCTATCATTGCCTCCTTGTAATCTAAGTAGATATGTTCTGACATCGAAGGGCCTGCAAGTCCTCAAGTCAGAACGAACAAGGTGATTTCCGCGGCCACGCAGAAATCTGAGGAAAAATGAGTTGCCTTTCCCCCTGATAAGGTCCGTAGGCAAACCTGTTTTTCCTAAGTTTCACAGGATCAATAAAAAAGATTCTGCCCACGGGAAATGTGAACCTAAGGAGCGGGTTGCTCATTGTTCTTCGGTGAAACTGAGAGGGTTCTCCGTAATTTATGACTTCTTTGAAGGATATGTGTTTATGAAGCCGAACATGATTAAAAAGTGGAGCATTGCCTTACTCGTGGCCGCCGGAGCTACCGGCCTCACTGGCTGTGAGGGAATGAGAGTCGACGAAGGTGCTGGAACAGCTACCAACAATGGCAATATCGCCGTTTCTCCGAACGGAGCAGCCTTGAAGGCCAATCTCTCTGGAACAGTGGTTGACGACTTTGGTGTCGCACTCTCTGGGGTGTCTGTATATGCTTACGGTAGGACCACCACAACGGATGCAGGTGGAAACTGGATTTTAACAAATGTTCCTGTAACAGGTGTTAACATCAATTCTACACCTCAAAATCTTGAGCAAACTACCGACGTAACGACGCAGGGCAGTATATACGTTACTTACAGCAAAAGTGGCTACGCAGAATACAAATCCAAAATAAGTAATCCAGCAGTCATCACGCATTATGGTACTGCAGGAGGAAACCCCAATAGCATTATTGTTGATGGCTTGGTAGCAAGCGAATCTGTGCAAATGCCTCAACTAGTGAACACAATCACTGGTGTCCTCATTGATCGTGGAAGCTACTACACTGATCCAGTGGGTACATACGATATGGCAAGCAATATTACTGTTCGCCTCGTACCTGCTGTAGATGTTGTAAATAACGCTTACGGATCAGCTGCACAAACTGGAGCAGGAACAACCGAGTGCTATGAAGGATGCGGTTTCTACTCTGTGACTGAGCAGGTTAGCACTACAGATGCAAATGGAATCTTTACCTTCGTAAATGTTCCCAAAATTCCTGGCGGATACATTCTTCGAGTAGACAATGCAGGCTACCGACCAATTGATCGACCGAACGATGGCACAGGCTACAGTTACGATTATGACCAAGGGCCACTGAGCACTGCATTGAACGCAAGTCAGGCACAATGGACCGTAACAACGCAGTCAACGCTGGATCCAGCTCAGAACTATTGGCACAGTATTGACTTCGATGTGAAAACTACGGGAACTGTTACATTCCTGGAAGAACTTTACGTGGGAGACTACCTTGTAGCCACGAACAATGTCGTGGAAGGCATTACTGTCGGCGCAAAATACGGCTATCCTGATGAAAATTCAGGTGAAGGCAGTGATGATGCACACAACGCAAGCATTGCCTTCCAGAGTGAAAATAAGCAGGAAATCGATAGTAATTTGGTTGATCTCGGAATCGTGCCACTAAAATTTATCTTCAGCGGCGACATGGTCGGCTATGCAGCCGGCACATTGCCTGAGCGATCCATCGTCGTATTTGACAATACCGGTGCTCAGGTTGCATGGGATACAACCAAAACAAGTATCAGTGGTAGAACCCTGACATTGCAACTTGCCAGTACACCGACTCCCGGTACAAGCATCTATGTGCGGCTGCACAAAGATGTCTTCACGGACATGGCCGGTAAGCGCCTACACCAGACGATCGATCCTAACCAAGCAGACTACTCTACAGTTGGTGGAGCTAACGGTGATGAGGCTGACATTGCTGAAATCGTAGACGACGCGGCAAATGCTGATGCAGGGGCCTCTCCTAACATCGATCAAATTCGAAAACCGTTCTATGGAGAGTACGTGATCGTGTACGCTGATCCGTTGATTGTTCCAGCACCAGTAGAAGGATTTGTCCAGGGTGACCTCAACCTAGCGGTCCCAGCGACGGCAACTGTGAAAGCCAAGACAAGTGGATTGACAGCACTGCAGGCCAGTGATGCTCGAATCGAAGAACTTTATGACGCTCTCTTGGTAAGGACATCAACACAAACCGCAGCGCAGGTTGATACTGATGCTGGGGCCGGTTCCGAAGCTCTCGCGGTAAATGACTTCCAAGGCAATGTTGCAAAAATCTCCTTCACAGCCATTAATGACGCAGTCTACCGGCTTCGAGTGAGGGACGCTGACGGCATCACGCTAACAACGATGACATCCGGAACCAATGGACTAGGTGCTGATGAAGAGGATTCTGATGCGACCGTGGTCGATGTGGGAACTAACTCTTCAAGCAACCAAATCGCAAGTACCTTCATTGATTTCCAAGCCTCTATCGGATCAGCAACTACTTCGAATACCGCCTCAGTAACATTGACAAATGTATCCGCCGGGTACATTGCCTCTATCGTTCGCCTCAATGATTTCGGGGACGAGGTCACTAGCTCCGCAGTTACTGTGACGCTTGCAGATAACTTCGAACCTCACGTCGCTATTCAAAACAGCAATAACAGCGGACAAGATACTGAAACATTCGGTAGTGGACCTCGGTCTGGTTTAGCTGCATCAAACAGTGATGACCGTGCAGAAATGCTATTCGAATGCGGAATTGAAACCAGCGATGATAATGGTGAAGCCGAAGTCGGTAATGCTGCCTACTACTTCCCCAAACTCAACCTGAGTGCATCGCTCTATGACAAGTACAATAATCGGGCTCATACTGAAGCTGGTGGTTTACTGAGCACAGCATCAACCGCTGAGGACACAACAGCACCGACCGCCTCACTGATCGTTAACTCCCTGAACACACCTCTGATAGCGACTGTCGCTGCTACCGAAGCTGTGGCTGGAACAACGTTCGGTGGAAGAAACGACCGCTACTACACAGCAACCGATTACGACGAGTGGGGGAAAATATCCGTTGTGGCGGCAGGTCCCGCATGCCAATACTACGTTGCTGAGATCAGCACCAACACCGGAGTCTTCCAAAACAGTTGGCTGCCCAGCACCGTCGCAGGTGTCGGAACCACCACTGGAGGAGCAGGAGCAATCGCTGATGACGACAATGATCAGTCCACGGTACCTACTACAGGTGACCTGGCTGGCTACACCCTGACGGGGAACACCTTCACGTACAACTTGAACACTACTCCGGCAAGCACTCAAACTGGCAACATTGTTGTTGGACCTGCCGGCTGCGGTGCGGCAGGCTCAAACGTGTATGATTTTGACAGAACGGTTATATTGAATATGACCGAAGCTGTCACTGCACCAGCTGATTTGGCGGCGTTTAAGACGACTGCAGCAGCTTGTAACCAAGCGAATGTTGTAGCTGGAAGTGAGATAGACACTAACCTGACGGCTATCGCATCAGCAAGCAGTGGCTTCAACAATGATCACTTGCTGCTGACCTTCGACGACTGGAGATCAATTGACGATTCTGACCACTGGCAAGGAAACACTGAAGATACTGGGAACAACATAGGAGACCAGATCGCAAACTCAGTAGCTGACGGATCTAGCCTCAACGACCTGATGCAGATCGTCGGCGTAACCGATGCAAACGGAGTTGCTGCGACCGCAGGTAATGGTCGAGGAGTCTTAATCGTGGACGCAACTCCACCACTCGCAACTGCTTTGACACATAATGGCAGCAGTGTCGTCGCCAGCTTCGACCAAGCTGTCAGCCTGGTCGACAACGGAGAAGCTGCAAACGGGTCTCTGAACGCAGTTGATAGTGAGTTCCAACTTCAAGGCGATGGTGTCGTGTATACATTCAACTATGATACAGACCATTGGGAAGTCGAAAGGAATTCAATATACGTCGACAGATTTGGATTAGCCGCCGCTGCCAACGCAGAGTTTGACATTACTGTAACAGCTGATGCAAATCCAAACGCAAACGTACCGAGCGCTACTGCAAACAGCCGGCTCACAATAACATTAGTTGATCCCTCCACAACAACAGGTGCTGGCAACGGCAACTTTGACATGAGTGATTATTTCAACGAGTTGTCTCACACCACAACCGCTAGTGTGGCGGCAACCTCTGGTACAACTCCAACGTTCTACCTGGACTACCAGGACCTTGAAGACAATAACTTCAATTCCTGGGCGAAAGTCGAAACCTATGACCAGTACGATGGCGGAGACACACCAAGGATAGTTGGTGCAGAGAGTCAGCCTCCACAATTGCAGACAGTTGACTACTCTGGAGGTGGAAATTTAGTACAGATGGATGCTGAAGGAACGTATCTTCTCGCTTCTAATTCTGGTGCAACGCCACTGACAGTTTCCTCAGTTCATGCAACAGATGAAGACGACACAGACACAATCTACACGGCTAGTACCACCGGTGCACTACCTGGTACAGGGGCAACTGACACTGAACTAGCCTACGTATATGGCTACGCAAGTGGAACGCAGACCCAAAACATACCCGGCGACGATACTGTCCGCTTGGTGATTAAATTAAGTGAAACAGTAAATGCGGCAGCCATTGCTAACGCGGCAGCCTTCGTCTACAGACCGGAATTGACAGGAACAGTTGATGGAGACAATCTCCAAGACGACGCTGCTACAGCCAACCAGGATCCAGTAATCGCCTCCGGCGCCATGGACGGTGGATCTGCGACCGCCTTCACCGCTGCTGGTGCTGCTGGAACCGCTGGGCAAGTTGGCCACATGGACGGTGCACTAATCTTAGAATTGCCCAACGTCGCAGCTGCAACTCAAGGCGATCTGATTGTAGTTCAAAACCTGCTTTTCGACGGCCATCATTTCTCCCTACACATCGCAGTACCCGCTGCGGTCAACGAGACCAATGTGGCGAATCCAGGAGCTGCACCTAGCACGACAGAATCAGGTATAACGGCGCTTTCCTCGACAGTTTACCGGCATGTGTATCTTGACGATACTGCAGTGGGTACACTGGGAGACTCCTCCAGTTTCACAACTGGAACGCTGGTTAATACTGCTAACGCAAATCAAACCAGTGCAATCGTGCTACCGTTCCGTGAAGACATTGCAAATGTCACAGCTCAATCCTGGACTCCAGGTGAAGACGACGATACCGACACCGATGACGCAGTTACCTTTGTAGCCGGTGTTACCGACACTACTCCAAACGGAAACAACGTCACGGTGACGCTAAACGCCCTGAGTAATGCTCAAGTTACTGAAGCGAACAGCCGATACGTTGGTCACGGAGCTCAACTGAGTCTTACTGTTGCAGACGCAGCCGCCAACTCATCGACATTGACTATTCAACTGATGAAAGGGCACGCCTTCGACTTCACAGCTGCTACTGGCGGTGCTAATGATGCTGACGAAGCCATTCTGAACATCATTAGTGGAACCGCTATCGCTGACTGAAATTACTCTTCTGCTTCCCTGTAGAAGCTGAATTGAAAAGCCTGACTTCTCACCAGAAGTCGGGCTTTTTTCGTTTCTATCCCAATTTTCTCCACGATTTCCTTGTTCTTTTCTCTTTCGGAATACTTCCTGCAGCATTGAAAAAAAAAGCACAAACCCTCGCGAAATCACTTCATTTGGATTGATTCCGCCAAGAGTCTTCGGTATCCTCCCGCAGATACCAAAAAATTTGTTTTCGGATGTTGAAATATTGCGAAGATTAGTATCGCAGTTTCAAGTACAAGGCCCAAGCCTCGCCACCTGGGCGTCACTTCTGCACCAGACGTACTTAGGAGATCTTTCATGATACCGCGAAAAACCCCAAATTCCTCGAATCGAAGACATCGGCTGTCTCAGCTTTTTGTGACTGGTGTGATGGGTATCCTACTTACAGCCTGTGCCGCTGGTAACGATGGCGGAGATAACACTCAACAACCAGCTGCAACTCCAGCCGCAGGTTCGGGCGGGTCCGGAGGTGGATCAGGCTCGGGTGACTCACCCTCTGCACGTCTGCAAGGCTATGTCTCTCAAAGCCGTGTTGTTGGCGCAACAGTCTGGGTTGATCGCAATGTGAACAATGTACTTGACTTCGGGGAAACCTCAGATGCCGCCACATCCAATAGTGGCCTCTTTACCTTAGATCTGAATCAGTTGGATGAAATCGCGAATTATCGACTGATTAGTACCGGTGGTACTGCAAGAGCTCTGACTTCTGCAGCAGCACCTGTTGGTGTGATGCTCGCACCTCGTGGAGCCAAAAACATTACGCCTCTGACCACGGTGGTCGCTCTCAATACCACTCTGGCAAACGCAATTGCTAGTGCAACAGGAGAAAGTTACGACGTTGACATTGCAAAAAGTGGCGGAGTCTCTCCGACAGCACTCCGGCTAGCCAAGGGAATTGAAACATTCATGTATGTTTTCGGTCGTACTGAGAGTGGTATCCTAACTAATGTAGATGACCAGATAAGTGCGATCACATACCTGTCAACCCGCTTAGGTAGTGCAACTCTGACAGATACTACATCGATACAAAGTGCGATAGACACTGCAGTAGACGATACAATTGATGGTATCCCCTCTCTGGCATTTCTGACAAATTCGATTAAGACCTCGCTGAAAAGTGAGGTCTCCAGCGCAGCAAAAAGTGTGATGGAGGCTATAACCAGTCAAGCCAGTAAAATTACTGAATCCAGTATAATCTCCGCCTGCAGTAGTGCTTTTGCAGCTACCGACCTGGTCAAAAACGACACTCTTGGCAACGTGAGCAACCTTACTCTCGCCCAAGCCAGTGGAAAAGTCGTTCAGTCCTACGTCAATGGTGCGACGGTCTTCATCGACTTCGACAATGATCTTGTTCAAGATGCCAATGAGACTGCTGTTACTACTGGAGCCGACGGTAGCTACACCCTAAGTTACGAAAACTCCTCTAATCCTAGCTTCCAGCTTGTCAGTGTTGGTGGAACTAAGGTGGATGCAAGCGGCAATACCGAACCTGCCAGCTTGATGCTCGCCCCTAAAGGAGCAAGCAATGTTTCACTGCTTACCACCTTGGTGGCGCTTGATTCAGACTTGGCCGCAAAGCTAGGCTCCAATTACGATGCAGACCTGGCTAGTGGTGATGGAGTCAGCGCTCAACTTCTGCGCTTGGCCAAGGTTGTCGAGAGCTACGCACAAGCCTTCAGCACCAGCAACAGCCCATACTTTGCCGAAAGGCAGGATCAGCAGGGAGCCTTGCAACTGCTTGCTAACCAGTTAGATACGCAATTCGCTGATAGTAACGCTCTGCTGGGTGCTTCCGCGTTGGACCTGCAGTCAGTTGTGAGTACTACCATCACGAATGTCAACAGCAACTTTGGAATCACAGTTGATGCTACCCTCAGCACTAGCTTGGCTGAAACCGCCTACCTTGTAGCTGTTAGCATCCCAATGGACAGCAGTAATGTTCTGGAATCAGCCTACCAGACCACAGTGGACTCCTACATCAACACATTACAGTCCAAGGTTGGTGCTGTAACTCCAGTAACGAGTAGCTTACCAAATCTGAGTGTCAAGCAGATCACTGCCTTGGATACCAGTGGCAATACTGTGGTCAATTCGACTGCCACAACGCCTGATACCACAATCGAATATGGTGCGGTACTCGACAATCTGACCATGACTTTTGTTACTTCCAATCTTGCCAGGGGTGAGAATGCGACCATCACTAACTTCACGGTCAACATTGTTAGCGGGGCCAACCACACACAGTTGGTTGTTCCCCAATTGACGGTCAGTCGAAGTGCAGATGCTTCCAATGATGTGCTCAGCTTCTCGATGACTGATAACACTACGGTTACTGGAAGTGCAAACACCACAGGCACCAACAATATCTCTGCAACATATTTTACTGCTGGAAGCAATACCCTAACTCTTAACAACGCAGCTCTGCCTAATAACTACGGCACCAGTCTAAAAGCAACCGGCAACTACAACATTGTTACCTCTGGGACAGTTACTGGACGTACATCTGCCAGTACCTTTGATAATACGAGCGTCACAGTTAAAAATCCCTCTGTCGCAGTCCATACCTTGCGAATTGACAGCACTACTGGTGCAAATCTGGACAACGACACAGATGCTGGTGCTAACACTGACAACATTACGATCGACAACAGTTCGTTTACCAATATTGACAACATCACGATGGTCTTCAGTGTAGCAGACCTCTTCGACGGCTATGCCTACAGTCAAACTGGAATCACCCTCGCTGTTGATAACGATACTACAGACAATCTCACACTTCAGTTAACCCTGCCAACTATAACATTTGCACGAACCGGTACTCACGCTGGTGCTGGGCACTCTTCGGTAGCAGGAGCAGTCTCAGTTGCTAAGTCCACCGACAACATTACTGTAGATGGTCGGAAGGCAGACAATAGTAGTGAAACTACACAAACGGCTGTGATCACAGGGTTGACCGGTAGCACAAACGGTAGTAGTGAGCTTGTCTTCAGCTACGACAATCTTTCCGATAACGTCTCACTGACCAATCTCTTGAACCTGAAAACCTTTGATACTTATACAGTCACAATCACTTCGGGTGACAACAGTTCTGTATTCGACATCTATAACCAATAAGCGCTTCACTCAGAACTCCCAGTCTTCCTGCTTGAGAAAGATTGGGAGTTTTTACCGCACCCCCGAGAGTAGTACCCCATATGGTAATTCGGTCTTCATCATAGAGGGCAATTACCGTGTTCACCCAAAAGACATTGAAACACTCATCCATCCAAAGGTGGCAATTTCCTGCTGCTGTTTCCTCAATACCGCGACTTTCAGCGTCATCTGGGATTGGCAACCTTCTCGATTGAAGACGCTGTGCTGCAGGAGGCTCTGGATCGGGGAGTGCCAGTTCCGCAACGTCGTGGTGACCTGATCGAGACCATTCCGACCGCAGCTTGACGATTCGTTCTCCTGCCGACTCCAAACCTCTTTGCTCAGCAACATTTCCTCTCCTCCAGCCTCAAGACCACCTGCTTCCCTGAGGAGAAGTACAGATTGCCCTGCGTAAGCTGTTGTGTTTGCTAGTTGGGTGATGATCATGCACACTTGTTAGACTAGTTTGCCAACCAGTTGAAACAGGAGTGAGAAATCATGTTCATTGAAATTGGATCCTACCAAGCAAAAACAAAGCTTCCAGAGTTGCTGCGTGAAGTGCAGGCTGGTCAATGCTTCACCATCACTCTCCGTGGAAAACCAGTGGCCAGCCTGGTTCCCTGTACCAGTGCAGCAGATCATCAAGCCGCAGTGAATGAGATGAAAAGCTTCCCAAGGATTGAGGGGGTTTCTGCAGAGCAGGTGAGTGAGTGGATCACGGAGGGCAGAGCTTGAAGCTGGTTCTGGATGCCTCCATGGCGCTAGCTTGGATTTTTGAACGGCTCGATGCAGAGGAAGCTGCTTTGGCGAATCATCTACTGGACGTGTTTCTGGAGCATGAGGCCTGGGTTCCACGGCTCTGGTACGCGGAAGTTGCCAACGCTCTACTCGTCGCAGAGCGCCGGGGGGTCATCACCCAGGTAACGACTCATAATTTCTCAGAGAGTCTGTCCCGGCTTCCTCTCAAAGTCGATAACAGGTCAGGGTTACGCCACCAGGCCCCTGTGCTACAGCTTGCCCGGGAACACCAACTGTCCGCTTACGATGCGACCTACCTGGAGCTGACACTGCGCCTGGAAGCAAGGCTTGCCACCTTTGATCGCAAACTGGCCCTCGCCACAAGGCAAGCCGGTGGTATCATCTTCGGTTCCTAGCTGGCCTCTCATCTGATCCATAGACCACCTGCTCCCTAAGGAAGAAAGATCAATTCTCTCCAACGGATCCAGCTGGTTTGCTTGTTGGATTGTAGTTTTTGCTCAATTGGGGCAACTTTCTCTGAAGCATCTTTTGATCATCCCCATTCCTCTGGAGAATCCCGATGAGCCTGGCGCAGGAAGACATCGAATTCATCAAGCAGCATCTCGGCGAATGGCTCACTGAGGTCAGCCTAGGCAAGCCACCAGCTGTCTATGAGATTGAGCTGCGCGAACGCATGGTGCGGGTGGAAGAAGCGCTCAAACACCAGGGAGAACTGATTCAGCAGCTCATCCAGCAAATGGATAAGCGCTTTGAGCAGGTGGATCTCCGGTTTGGGATGATCGAAAAACATTTCGAACAAATCGACAAGAGATTCGAACAAGTTGAAAAACGTTTCGAACAAGTCGATAAGCGTTTCGAACAAATCGATAAGCGTTTTGAAGAATTTCAACAACAGATGGACAGGCGCTTTGAGCAGGTCGACAAACGTTTCGAACAGGTTGATAAGCGTTTTGAGCAGATGGATCAACGCTTCGTCGAGCTACAGCGCAGGATGGATCGCTTCATGTTCTGGTCCCTAGGCATGACCCTCACCGTTGGTGGAATTGTCATCGCTGTCCTCAAGTTCTAGAGCGCTACTACTCCGGATGATCCCGTCCACTTTTTCCCAAGCATGAACGAAAAAACCAAACGTTTCTCTCTTTCTCTTTGATGATCAGATCAACCCAATCCACTCTATGACTTCAGCCAAAACCGCATTGATCACAGGCATCACTGGACAGGATGGTGCCTACCTCGCCGAGTTGCTACTGCAGAAGGGCTACATTGTCCACGGCATCAAGCGTCGCAGCTCCAGCTTCAACACTGGCAGGATCGACCACCTCTACCAGGATCCACACATTGATCACCGCAACTTCGTGTTGCACCACGGAGACCTGACCGATGCCACCAACCTGATCCGGATTGTGCAGGAGGTACAGCCCAACGAGCTTTACAACCTGGCCGCCCAGAGCCATGTCAAGGTCAGCTTTGAGACCCCAGAATACACCGCCAACTCGGATGCGCTGGGGACTCTACGGCTACTGGAAGCAATTCGTATCCTCAAGCTGGAGAACAAGACCCGCTTCTACCAGGCTTCCACCTCAGAACTCTATGGCAAGGTACAGGAGACCCCACAGACTGAGCTCACGCCTTTTTACCCTCGTTCCCCCTACGCGGCAGCCAAGCTCTACGCCTACTGGATCACGGTCAATTATCGGGAAGCCTACGAACTACACGCCAGCAACGGCATCCTCTTCAATCATGAATCCCCTTTGCGTGGAGAGACCTTTGTCACACGCAAGATCACCCGAGCTGTCGCTGCGATCGTTCAAGGACGACAGGAGTGCCTCTACCTGGGGAACCTCGATGCCAAGCGAGACTGGGGACACGCACGAGATTATGTCGAGGGGATGTGGCGGATCGTCCAGCAGGAAAAACCTGATGATTACGTGCTAGCTACCGGGATCACCACCAGTGTACGCGACTTCACTACCCAAGCCTTCGCAGTGGCAGGAATTGAGATCCATTGGGAAGGAGTTGGAGAAACAGAAATCGGCAAAGATGCTCAAACTGGAGCAGTACGAGTACAAATCGATCCACAGTACTATCGTCCCACCGAGGTCGATCTGCTGCTGGGGGATGCAACCAAGGCACGAGAAAAATTAGGCTGGCAACCGGTCTGTGATCTACAGCAATTGGTGCAGGAAATGGTTGAAGATGACCTGCGCACTCCCTGAAATTTTTCTGTTTTTAGATTCTTTCAAAACCAGCTTTTTCAGTAACAAAGAAGCGAAACAGTAGCACGAGAGCAAGAGAGGTGTGAGACAACGGTCTGCTTTGTGCTTGTAGTCGATTCAACGAAATGAAACGGCTGCACAGGGAAGGGTAGCGAGGCGCCAGTAGGCCAGAGCAAGGAAGCTCTGCAAGTTCGTGCTGTTGAGAAAAAAGCCAATGCGCACCTGGGTTATTCTGCTCCTACTGCTCTTTACCCTCAGCGCCTGTTCGCCCTCCAATTGGAGAATCTGCTCGCTGAAGTCCTACAAGCAGGCGTTACTGCTCAACCGCCTCAACTGTTACTGAGCCTTTTTGCGGTAGTCAGCCATCTGGAGCTTCCGGTTGGCTGCGTCGGGAACGGGACGCTTTTTCCGATTCATTTTTCTCCTCCCGTGTCGCTTCTTCCTCTTCTTCGGTTTCTTCTTCCTGCCAGTGACCACTCCCTGCTAGACCAGCAATGTCCTGTCGCAAGTTGGTTTCCAGCACCAGCAATTCATGAATGAACTGTCCGGAAGCACCAAGATCGACGGTTTGGTTGACATATTCCGAAGAGCGTTGCATGTCTTCCTGGTACTCGTTGCGTAGCAATTGAACCAGGTCCAGTTCCGGATTTTTTTCAGCAAGCTGCAGGAGCCGGATGGCACTGTGCAGTTCATCTTGAACCCGTCGAAAGGTCTTCTCGATCTTCTCCAGTTCTCCAACTGTGAAGGGAGGATCCAGGCGCTTGTTCTGGCGATCCAAGGCGTAGTCAAACAGTCCGAGCCGTACGTTGTACTGACGCACTGACTGCACGAGGGTCTTGTAGAAGCGGCGTAGCTCTGCGGTGTCTCCGGTTTCGACTCGATTACGGCGGGGACGTAGTCGCTTCCAGAAGGTCCGTCGATCTCGCTGTCGGCGCAGTGAGCTTAGTTCGTTAGCCAACTCTCGGCACAGTTTCCACTCCTTGAGACGTCGGCGGTACCAGAACCAGAAGACACCGGGCAGCAATAGCCAGCTAGTCAGCAGACAGGGCCAGAAGATCCAGAAGCGGCGACGCTGGTAACGCTGCAAAGCCTGTTGGTAGGCTTGTTGCAGCACATCCAAGTGTTTATCTTCCAAAGCATTGACCGTGCGTTCCGCGACTGGACGAAGGTAGTCGGGGCGTCGCAATGGAGCTTCGTTCATGAAAGGCTTTTCAAAGGAAAGAGGGAGAAGAGAACGCAAGATCAAGGGAATACCGGAGCCAACGACAAAACGCAAAATCCTTCCCAGCTTCCAGAACCCTTGCCATTGTCCTACCGAATTGTGTTAGAGTGTCAAAATTATTGAGTCAGTGTGCATCATGAGCAGCAACCGCCAAAACGTTTGCTCCTGTCGAGACAACTTCTCCGCACTCCGTAAAGAGAGGACATGAGCCAGCCTGCCCCGATCAAACCACTGAAAATTCTACTGCCGGCAGATCTCCAGAAGCGCCTGCAGGACTCCGTGAAGCGACGCCTCGGTCGTTTCAAGCTGGAGCCTCAGTTTGATCTCTATCCGCCTCGCAAAAGTGCTCCCAATGATGGCACGATCAAGGTCGCCCTGCCCCACCAATTGTCTGGGGGACTGCGTAAGATCAACACGCTGAGCAAGATCCTGGAACTCTACCTTGTGCGCGGTCCAAGCCTCTGGCATCGCGTGAGATTCACTAACGAAAAATCTGGTGATCCACGACGAGAACGCTACCAGCAACTCCAACAAGACATCGGCCAACGCGAAAAGTCCAAGGAGTTCCTGCGTGTCGTTCATCAGAAGCTGGTGCTGGAAGAGAAGGAATTCTACCTGAAGGAGGAGCAGGAGATCGTCAAGGAGCTGCAGGGGATGTTAGAACGGATGCAGCTGGAAGGTGCCTACTGGGCTGGGTTGGACCGGATCTTCAATGATACCGTGGCGGAAGTGACCGGAATCACGACTCTGGAAGGGCTGATGAAGGGCCTGATGCACATCCTCATCGTGGATGACCTGGGTGACCGCACACTGAACGGCCTGACGGGCCGAGGGCACAAGCGCAAGCTGCTGACCGCCCTCACCTTGCGGGAACTGACCCAGCAACATCGAGCCTACATCAAGGAACACCCTAAGCGTGGAAATTTGAGCATCAGTGAGTTTCTGCACGACAGTGAGCAATTCCATCAGTACGATCTGATTCTGCTCAATCAGTGGGATGTCAATCAACAGAAATTCATGGTGCGGCTCGGTGTGCGCAAAAAAGCGATCCTGAGCAAGAAGGAAGAGGCGATGATGAAGCGCCAGGATTCGCTGGACGACAACATCGCCAAACTTCAGAAAGAGCGTGAAGATCTGAAGAATCGCCTGCGTACCACGGTTGAGCAACTCAAGGAGATCGAGGAACAGGATCCGGATTCAATCAGCAGCAACGCAGAAAAGAAGTACCAACGCCTGCGTACCGTGAGAAGTCGACTGGTCGAGGACCTCAAGCGCAAGACTCTGAAGATTCGTGAGTTGGAACGTCCAATCAATGCGGACAGTGAGCTCACCTTCAAGGATCATGACCTCTTCGAAGTGATCATTGAGCGCCAAGGCTTCCAGCAGTGGATGAAGTCTCAGGTTGACGACATCGGTAGTATCTTTGGCAGCTCCGGGCAGAAGAAAGAAGGGGTTCTTAACCAGATGCTCAATCTTGGAGAGATCGTCCGTCAGCTACGCAAGGAGAGTCTGCAGCTACAGACCCTGCAGCGCACTGTCACCCAGCTGCAGGAACAGCTGACCACTTACGCTACGGAGCATGGGATCACTACAGGAAAGAAGACGATCGAAGACGTGATGGACGATCATCTGCTGGACAAGCTCGAATACATCTTCCTTGGCGGGCAACTCGCTCAGGAGTTGGCCCAAGCAGCCCAACCAGCAGAAGTTTCTGAAACCACGCCTGATTCCGATTCTACCGCGGTTCCAGGATAGCGGTGCTACTTGGCATTGGATCCATTGCTGGGCTTCCCAGTGCTACTTTCTAGGCCTAGCAACTCGGCTGTATTGCTCCCGAAAACTCTCCCTCGTCGCTAACTCGTACAGGAAACCACACCCTCCTTTTTGTTCCTGCTTGTTCCCTGCCCACAACTCGTGCTAACTTTGCTGCTTTTATTTCAATCATCCGTCCCAATGCCCTAGTCAGTCGGAGTCATATGTCTCAGTCTTTCCGGATCGAAAAGGATTCGATGGGGGAAGTGCAAGTCCCTCAAGACGCCTACTACGCCGCCCAAACTCAACGTGCTGTTGATAATTTTCCTGTCAGCGGACTGCGTCTCAGCCGCTCACTGATTGCCGTACTGGGTTACATCAAGCAGGCTGCAGCCAAGGTCAATGGCGAATTGGGACATCTACCCGCAGAAATCGCCGAAGCTATTCAAAACACGGCTAGCGAGGTGATTGCCGGCAACCTGGATGCCCACTTCCCGATTGATATCTACCAGACTGGTTCGGGGACCTCGAGTAACATGAACGCTAACGAGGTGATCACCAACCGGGCGATGGAGCAGGCTACTGGCAAGTTGCCCCGTGCGATTCATCCAAATAACGATGTCAACTTTGGGCAAAGTTCCAATGATGTGTTCCCCACGGCGATCCGTATCGCAGCCACTCTACAGGCGCGTCAGCAGTTGATCCCTGCACTTCAACACCTACACGACACCTTTCTAGCCAAAGGAAACGAATACGCCCATGTGGTCAAGACTGGCCGAACCCACCTGATGGACGCCATGCCCCTGACCTTTGCCCAGGAGTTCGGTGGCTACGCTCGCCAGATCGAACTCGGTATCGCCCGAGTGAAAGCGGCCTTGGAACGCCTGTGTGAACTGCCCCAGGGAGGAACTGCTGTCGGTACAGGGATCAACACCGATCCAGCGTTCCCACCAAAATTTGCTGCTGCGGTCTCAGAGTTGACCGGAGTTACCTTCTGCGAAGCACAGAACCACTTTGAAGCTCAGGCCACCGTGGACGCTCCCGTGGAGCTGAGCGGACAGTTGAAGACCATCGCCGTCAGCTTGATGAAGATTTGTAATGATCTACGCTGGATGAATTCTGGCCCCAACGGAGGTATCGGCGAGATTCAACTGGCTGCTCTTCAGCCAGGCTCTTCCATCATGCCGGGCAAGGTCAATCCAGTCATCGAAGAATCTACCGCGATGGTTTGTGCCCAGGTCATTGGTTATGATGCCTCGGTCAGTATTGGCGGACTCTCTGGCAACTTTGAATTGAACGTAATGCTACCGATGGTTGCCCACAGCCTACTGGAATCAATCCGCTTGCTGGCAAATGCTTCACGGAACCTGGCGGATCGTTCTGTTTCTCGAATTGTTGTTCGGGAAGACCACATCGCTGCCTCGGTTGGCAAAAACCCAATCCTGGTTACTGTACTCAATCCTCTGATCGGCTACGACCTAGCCGCCAAGATCGCCAAGACTGCTTTTGCTGAAAATCGATCCCTCAAGGAAGTTGCCCTGGAACTGGCAGGCGACCAATTGACCGAGGCTGAATTGGATCAGGCCCTCGACCCCGTCAAGATGACAAAAACCGGCTTTGTCGAGTAAGAAATCATGTCTTTTTGGACTGTTGACCCTACATTGACTGCTCTTGTTTCTTCTGGAGAACCCATGCAATCCACCAATAACATAAATGTTAAGCAAATTACCCCGTTGACGCCTCCTGATGAGATCAAGGAGGAACTTCCCCTCAGTGAAAAAGCTTGCCAGACCGTGGTTCAGGCGCGGCAAACTGTGCGCAATGTCCTGGATCGGGAAGATCATCGACTCTTTGCCGTGGTTGGGCCCTGCTCCATTCATGATACGGAAGCCGCAATGGAATACGCCCAGCGGCTCAAGGCCCTGCACGAAGAGCTCAAGGATCGGATCTACCTGATCATGCGAGTGTACTTTGAAAAACCCCGCACCACTGTTGGATGGAAGGGATTGATCAACGATCCAGACCTGAACGGTACCCACCAAGTGGAAAAGGGCCTGCGTCTGGCTCGGAAGATCCTGCTTGATATCAACGAACTGGGACTACCGGCAGCCACAGAAACACTGGATCCGATCACACCCCAGTACATTGCTGACCTGCTCGCCTGGAGTGCGATCGGAGCCCGTACCACCGAATCACAAACTCACCGGGAAATGACCAGTGGGCTTTCCATGCCCGTTGGCTTCAAGAATGGTACGGATGGCAGTTTGGATATTGCGGTGCACGCCATCCAGTCTGCAGCACATCCCCATCATTTCCTGGGCATCAATCACGAGGGGCGTGCCTCTGTTGTTAATACAAACGGCAACCAACACTGCCACATTGTCCTGCGCGGTGGTAAGCACGGACCCAACTTTGATGCCTTGTCCATTCAGGATACGGAAGAGCAGCTGCGCAAAGAAGGGGTCAAACCGATCATCATGGTGGACTGCAGCCATGGAAACTCCAACAAGCGTCCGGAAAAACAGGAAATCGTGCTGCGTGACATCGTGCGCCAGATCGTTGACGGCAACCAGTCCATCGTTGGCACCATGATCGAGAGTCATCTACATCTAGGCAACCAGCCGATCAGTGACGAGATGCAGTACGGTGTTTCCATCACGGACAAGTGCCTGGATTGGGAAAACACAGAGCGCATCTTGCGAGAAGCCTACGAACACCTGGGAAATTTGCAGTATCTGACCAACTGCTGAGACCTAAAGGAAATTCTTGACATTTTTTTGGTAAATGCCGATAATTTTTGATTTTCATTTTTCCTGGAGAACACCATGGCCAAGAACGCCAACCGCGTGTTTGTGAAGATGAAGAGTCCGGAGAGCGGCTACATGTACTACACCTCTAAGAACCGGGTCACGACCCCAGGACGCTTAGAGTTGCGCAAGTACGATCCGATTGTCCGCAAGCACGTGCTTTTCAAGGAAACCAAGTAACCGACCCTGTCGCGAGACAGTGCAGATTAGGAGAACCCCATGGCTCGTCGCTGTGACATCACCGGCAAGCGACCACTGACTGGCAACCGCGTTTCGCATGCCAACAACAAGACCAAGCACCGCCAGTTGCCCAACCTGCAGACCCGACGTTTCTTTGTTCCGGAGCTCGGTCGTGAGGTTAAGCTGAAAGTTTCGACCCGTGCGATCCGTACCATCGACAAGAAAGGCTTGACGGCCTTCCTCAAGGACAACGGTCTTACCCTCCGCGACGTCAGTTGAAAAACGGGGGTCCATGTCCCGTTTTTCTGATGTGGACCCCCGATAGCAAACGCTTTTCCCAGAATACCGGAACCTGTCCTTCCCGAACCTGTCCTTGTCCCTTCCGCTTGCAGGAGTAGACCATGCCGGACTGGATGCGCAGTTCCGGGACTCGAGTCCTGCTGATTGCCAGCTTGGCCCTTGCGGTCCTGTTTGGATTTCAGTTCTATCAGAACCAGAAACGACTTGAGGCCCAGAAGCAAATTGAATTGCTGGACGTGCGTGTGGCTTTTGGCCAAGACGAACGGCGTGTGAGCACTGGTGTCTTTGGGACTGTGCTCAACAACAGCGAGCAGGTGATCAAGATGCTGGAGATCACCATTGACTATCTCAGCAAGGAGGACGAGGTGATCAAGAGTGCTCGTTTCTTCCCCGTCTACCACCTATCTTTTCAAAATCCTGGCACCTTGGAACCCAAGCAGTCACGTGAATTTGGCTTTGACCTCGAACCCCAAGCTCCCCCTGACTGGTCTGGAGAAGTCCGGACTCGGGTGAGTGAGGTTCAATTCCGCTAAGTTTCCAGCCATGCATCTTCAACTCGAAAACTTGCACAAGAGCTATCTTGATGGTGAAGGCCGTACCCTGCACATTTTACGGGGAGTAGATTTGCGATTGGAGCAACCTGGCCAGACAGCTGCCATCGTTGGTGCTTCTGGAACAGGCAAGAGTACCTTGCTGCACTTGATTGGCTTACTTGACCAACCAGACCAGGGGAGGGTTTTGCTGGACGACCAGGACCTGAGCCTGCTTTCCCAGGATGCCCAGGCTCGCTACCGCAACACCCAGTTGGGCTTCATTTTTCAGTTTCATCAGCTCCTGCAGGATTTCAGTGCGCTGGAGAACGTGATGATGCCAGCATTGGTTCAGGGACAGAGCCACAGTCAGAGTCGCAAGCGTGCGAGTGAACTGCTGGAACAGGTCGGACTAGGGGAGCGCTTGTTGCATAAGCCCTCTCAACTCTCCGGTGGCGAACAGCAACGGGTTGCCATCGCCCGGGCCCTCACCAACCGCCCGCGTCTCCTGCTGGCTGACGAGCCCACTGGCAATCTGGATCAGGAAAATGAGTCGCAGGTATTGGATACCTTATTGCGCTGCTGCGCCGATGGGCAAACCACCATGCTGATGATCACCCACAATCTGCAACTGGCCACTACACTGCAGCAGTGCTATCGTCTGCAGGATGGTCGTTTGCAATTGGATTCCAGTCCTTGAACCGCTTGTCAATACTCACATTCTAATGCCCACCGTTTGTGCTCCTGGCCGTTTTTGTAGCAGCCTTTGGCTGTTGCTGGCTTTCTTGCTACTGGGTTTCCCCAGCCTACTCCTCGGGCAGGAAGCCCGAATCCTGGAAATTGAGATCCAGGGAACCTCAGAATTAGAAGAAGCCCAACTGCTCTTCACCCTCGAGAGTCAGGTCAACTTTCCGCTCGACCGCCAACGTATTCGTCAAGATATCCGCCAGATCTTTGAGACCGGACTCTTCCGCGACGTACGAGCCGAAGTCGAACCACTCGGTGATGGCTATCAACTGCGTTATGTTGTCGAGGAGCGTCCTCGTCTGCTCTCAGTTCGACTGGAAGGGATCAACCTACTGGATCTGGACGAAATCCGTGAGAAGCTCCTGCTGAGGGCCAACGACATCTACGATCCTTTCAAAGCCGAGCAGGATCAGACAATGATTCTCGACAAGTATCGAGAAGATGGCTACACCACTGCCCGTGTGCTACCCCGTTTGGAGAAGGAATCCGAGCAGGAATATCGACTGACCTATGTGGCCCAGGAACAACCAAAGGTATTCCTGACGGATGTAGACATCAGCGGAACCAAAGTGTTCGCAGCAGTTGATCTCAAACGTCTCATGCTCAGCGCAGAGGTAGACTGTTTCAACTGGATCAACAGCTCTGGTATCTTTCAGGAGGAGCGGGTTAATCAGGATCTGGTCTTGTTGACTCAGAAGTACCTACAGCAAGGCTACATCAAAGTCTTCATCGACAAGCCCGATGTGATGCTCTACCACAACCCAGAATACAGCCGTGTCGAACTATCCCTGAACGTCACTGAAGGAGACCAGTACTTCACAGGATCGGTCAGTGTCAGCGGTGACTTACTGGAACCAGAGGCAGAACTGCTGGAGCAACTCGAACTGAAAACTGGTGGGGTCTACAATCCCTTCTTACAGAACCGAGATCGAGCCGTACTGGATGAGCTGTACCAGGAGCGTGGCTATGCCTTTGTACGAGTGATTCCGCAGACTAGGATCAATGAAGACAACAAGACTGTGGACGTGAATTACCGCATCCTGCAAGGAGAGAAGGCTTACATCGGCCGTATCTCCGTTGCAGGAAATACCGAGACACGTGACCACGTGATCCGCCGTGAATTTGAGGTTAACGAATCACAACTCTTTGATGGCAAGCGACTCCGGCTGAGCCAGGAAAACCTTGGGAAGTTGGGCTTCTTCGAGCCAGGCTTGCAGCTTGAACGACGAAGACGTCCTGAAGAAGATAACGTTCTGGACCTGATGGCACGACTCAAGGAAACTCAAACTGGAACCTTTCAGGCCCAGATCGGCTATAGCGATGTGACCGGATTCAGTGGTGGACTCTCTCTCACCAAAGGAAATCTATTTGGTAACGGACAGACACTGCGATTGAGTGCGCAATTCAGCGAACAGGATGTCACCAACGAGTACAGCGTCACTTTTATTGATCCCAGGATCTTTAGTACGCAACTTTCCAACTCAATTCAGTTCTCACATCGACGTCTCGCAGACAGCACAGGTTTAGAGCGAGGCAGCCTGCGTGAAAACACCTATGGTACCAGTGTAGGGATGCCCGTCTACTGGCGTTACCTGCGGCTCTCTGTGAGTTGGAACGCAGTGGATCGGCTCTACGACAATGAAGGATACAACGTCTTCAAACGCTCCATTGCACCAACGCTGACCTACAATACGGTCAATCATCCAATTTTTCCGACAGAAGGAATCAAGACTAGCCTGACACTTGTACAGACTGGCACACCCTTCGGGGGTAACGTCCAGTTGCGTGAATTCATCACCAACTACCAGCAATTCTGGGCGCTCAATGAAGCACAAACCCTGATTGCCATGGTCAAGGGACGGCTCGGTTGGCTACAGCAGATGGGTAGTTCTCCAATTCCTCCAGAAGATCGTTACCGCTTGGGAGGTCTAAACAGCGTGCGTGGCCACAACTACTACGCCATTGCAGGGCCTTACGGTGGTACAGAGAGAATCATCAACCAGCAGTTGACCAGCTACATCGACGAGTTTGGTCTAACGCAGACACGATTGAGCGACAAGCGCACCTCAGGGCTGAGTTTTGATGAGTTGGGGAAGCTGAAAAGCGGTGGGATCAGCGAGCGACTTTTCAACCTGGAATTGCTCTTTCCACTTAGTCGCGATGAACGGAGCTTCATTCGAGGCGTGGTCTTTTTGGATGCAGGCAACATCAACGCTGAACCAGAGCAGTATGCGCTGCTGGGGGAGGCAGAACCGGATTTCTTCGATCTACGTCGCAGTGCCGGAGGAGGGGTACGGCTAATCACCCCACTGGGAGTACTGCGTTTCGAGTATGGTGTTAAGCTCGATCAACGACGTGGAGAAAGTCCTGACCGCTTCGACTTCAGCATCAGCGGCCTATTCTGAGCAACCTTCCCCATTGCCTTGCTCACAAGCACGCCTTACCAGTAGCTCCACGTGCTCAATTGTGGCTTGGTGGGTCACTCAAGCTCCGCTTGACGACTTCCTCAAAGCCTGAAGACCTCAGCCGCTCCAAGTCCTGGGGCAAGATGTAGAAGTAATCATTGACCTGAAAACCGGTAGTGGTGATCAGTGATTGCTGCACAGACACCTCAAAACGGTCGAAGCTGTTGGCCAACTTGTAGAAGATCAACGGTGCGTCTTCCAAGGTCAATTTAACTCGCAGATAAGACTGAGCCATCCGCACGAAATGTCCGTCAATCTCCTGTACAACATAGCCTTTTTCATCGTCTTCAAGAAACTCCAGCTGCAATCGTGGATTATGCAGGAAGTGCTGTTGATCCAGGTCCAATTGAGGTGGAGAATCGTAAAGAATCGAGTGCTCCAACTCCCTTGGGAAAATCATTGCCGAAGAACGAACCGTGATCTGGAGGTAATAGCAGTAAGCACTCCGACCATCGGCAAAACAAACCCGATTCATCTTGGCGCCTTCAATATTGATCTGTCGACGACTAAGCGCGTACGCAATCCGACTATGAATCTGAGGCGCCTCCCGAACATAAACCAGTAGTCCAACAGGACGTCCCCTTGGATTGGTCAGCACGCTCACCGTTGCCTCCGAAGACCAATTTTCGAAGCGCATCATCTGCTGGGCCAGGATCGCGGAACTGGAGCTCAGCAGAAAGCGGTTGGGGAAAGCTGCGAAAAACCATTCCAATTGGCGCCGATAGGGATTGATCAGAGCGTTGATTGTATCTGGACTGAGGTACTGTCGGATGGTCCGAATCAGCTTTTCAGTGGTCTGGCTCAATCCTTTCTCATCCAATGAACCCATCTTGAGCAAACGCCAGTGCTGCTCCAGTTCCTCATGACTTTTCTGCAGCCGTTCGTATTCCTGAGGCTGAATTTTGGCTACTGGTGTATAGAGCGCATCTTCGATTGAATTCTGCAGACCCTGCTGAATCAGCAGGTTGATACGGGTATCAAACTCCAGATCTTGCTTCTTCCGATCCAGGTAACTGTTGATAGCATCCATTGCATCATTCAGTTGGCCGCTGGAACGCATCTCCGCGTAGACTCGGTAGGTTTCCTCAAAAAAAGTTCGTAGGGTACGAGTATCTTTCGCTGTCACATCGCTGACCGAGCGATAGTCAGAAATGTTCACCAAGAACAGCAGGATCACGTTGACCAGATCCCGGTTGGCAATTTCAAAGAACTGCTGGATGGCCTGGTCGAAGTACGCTGAGGTCTTACTGAGTCGTACCACGGTCATGTGGTGGGCGATCATCAGAGAGATGCTACCAAAGAGTTCTGGATCAGCGTACCCCAAGCGTTCAAGGGCTCTGACTGCGATCGAGGTGCCAGAGATCTGGTGCCGTGTTCTTGGATCAATCTTTCCCACGTCATGAAACAGTACAGCCCACTTGAGTGCAAGGATGTGCTTAGGCTGGAGGTACTGGTACAACTCAGGATACTGCTTTTGCAGAATCTGTAGCTCTTCTTCAGCAGCCTGCACTGCATTGAGTGAGTGAATGCTGACCGGGTACTGGTGATAGGACAAATTTCGAAGTAGGAAGTGCATCTGGTTGCACTCGGGAATGAAACGTCCCAGCAGCGTGTCAGGTAGATATTTCTGAGTTGTTGTTCCACCAAAGAACGCGGGTTCATTGAGTCCAATTGGGTCAGAAATTTCTAACAGGATGCGCAGTGCCTGGTCGACATAGGGCGTCATCATCAATTCGCTGAATTTCTCAGAAAGTTCAGGAGCTCGACTCTGGACTACTTCAACCGTTAGTGATTGAAGCAGGTCAGCCATCTCATCTTTCAACTCAAATGAGAGATCATAGCCAACCTTGCCAACATAGATGAACAGATCCAGCAGCTTGAGCGGGTCACTGAAAATTAGACTCAGGGGAACCTGCGGCATCCCTTCGAGTGCATTGATCTCAATGATGCGACGTTGGCGCAGATATACCGTAACTTGGAAAGTCTGGAAGGTTCGGACAACGTGTCGCTCCAGAATATTGCGAAGTAATGCTCTGGAGAGTTGCTGAATCGTGTCCTGCATCTGCAAACGATAGCGATCAAAATCATCAACATCCTGAAACCGCTGCTTCTTGAGCAGATACAGGCGCTCCATGTTGTCGTTGATCACGTTTGGCTGCAGGTCTTCTCCTCGGCAACCGCTATGTCGCGCCTCCTCATCAAAGTAGTGATCTCGGGCCGCACCAGTGAAGTTTCGTAGATCGTAGGTGAACTCCAGGGCCTGACACAGCTTGAATGCTTGTCTTGGAGAGAGCAGACGCTGCTTGATTAGCAACGCAATCATCTCTGCTGTGTAGGATGGGAAGACACCAAAGGTTGCTGCTGCAATCCACAGAGGAATCTGGAGACTGCGTAAACCTCCCAGATCGTGTTTGAGATCTGCCTGGTTGAGTTGTGGGCGCTCCGTCTGCAGGTAGGTGTTGATTTTCTCTAGAACGTAGGGTTCATAAGGGAGGATTTCAAAGAAGTGTTGTTTGAGGCGTTCCGCCAGACGTTGGCTGCCTACCAGTACGCGACTCTCCAGAATGGAGGGAATGGTTTGCAGCATGCTACCCTGCTGGAAGCGCGTCAGGTCCTCGTCAATCTCAAAATATTGGTGAGCGGTCATCACCTGCGCTGCATTAAGCAATGTCTCGATGCGGATTACCAGTTGGCGGACTACCTCGGCTTGTCCTGCAGCCAACTGTTCGGTATCCAGGCAATAACCCAGATCTCGATCCGAAGCCAGGCTCAACTCACCACGACCGTAGCCACCCCGTGCAAGAATGACTAGATGGGCTTCAACAAACTCCCGATCAACCGGGCAATCCCTTGCGGTCTCCAGTAGTTCTTCCAGCTGACCAACGCGCTTAGCATGTTCTTCGATGTCGTGTTGCAGATCTCTACAAATCTTCTGGTAATAGCGGCGCATCTCGCGCTCTTCGCGTTCTCCTCCTTGGCCAGGAAGATTCTCTAACTCTTGCTCCACACGTCCAAGCTTCTCTCGCTTTTCAGGCAGAATGCGCTGCTTGTAGTGAAGCTCCGTCTCCATTTGCTCAACATGGAGCCGACGTAACAAGGGCAGATCATTCAGCGCAAAATCAAAGGTTGCCTGAATGATGCTGTCCATCAACAGTGTATTGCGTGCCAGAATTTCAAAGGAATTTTCTGTCTGGAGATTGAGTTGAACAATTCGCTCATTCTCTAACTGGAAGAAATCTTGAATGATTATCCCGCATCCTTTTTCACGCTGGACCAGATGCGCCAGCAGAGAACTCCCTTCAGAATCTATCGGCAATTCCGTTAATTGCTGCTGTAATCGAGGAAAGTAATCAGCTTCTGTAAATTGCCGCTGCTGTAGGCGAAACGGCTCCAAAAAGGGGTAGTGTTCTGCAGCGTTGAGCAGAGCTTGTTTCATGCAAAAATCCTTTGCAAAAAATCGAGAGCAGGCGAAACTAGATAGTTATCAGAAAAAAAATTGAAGTTTCTGTTTCAAACAAAGACGTTTTACCTTTCGTTTTTTCTGCTATTTACTTGAATGTCTTAAATGTCGCACTCGACCGGACCCAAAACTCGCTGATTTGATCATCGCGTTTGGTCTTCCAGCTAATTTTTATCTTCTGGTAGCAGCTTGCTCATGGAATATGAATCCTCTTTTGGCCAATCCAACCAAGATTTCTCACTTGACATGCCGAATGTTCCCTTCGGACGTATGCAGCACGATATTTATGTACTGCTTGGTTCAGTACGAAAGCATCACAGTGCCTCTTTCTTTGAGAAATTGTGGGCTTCAATGTTTGGAAAAAAGGAGAACCCAAACAGTCCAAGGTTGATGGCCCAGTCTCTTGTGAATGCATGCGAGTCCAAGACCACCCAGGAATTATCAACACAACTCAGTGAAGATCCTGCGCTTTGTCAAGTACGCAGCAGCTTGGTAAAGCACGTACTGGATCAGAAACGCCTCTACGAAACCTCTGTGTATCGAGAGATGCTTTTCCAAGCGTGTTTGTCCATTTACATCGGTGGCGCTAATCCTCGCAATATGCAGACCGCTGGACAAGTATATATCAATTACCTGCGACATGTTGCGGAAATCAACAAGAAAAGCCTACTGAGCGTCCGTTCCTCGGCTCTACAAAGCATGGACGTAAGCAAGATCAGCATGGATGACCTGAACAAGGGCCTGGAGGAAATGGAGCCTGAAGATGCGATGGCACTGCATGAGTTGAACTTTTCTCAGCATATGCTGGAACGCAACAAAGAATTGATGGCTCAAATGCTGACCTCCATCACGATTCCGGTAGATCTCTCGGAACTGAACCGGCTCAGTCCATCACAAAGTCTTAGCAATGGATTTATCGGAGAAGGTGGACGTGGAGAAGGTTCAGAAAAAGAGACTGTTGTAATTCGCAAGGTCACTGCAGTCGCTGATGTGATGCGCTTCATCCTGCCATTGCACAGCTTGGCACTAAATATTGCAAAGCGCCTGCAGGCGATCGAGTCTGCTATTCCCCAGCACTATCTACTAGAGGCACGTGTCCGCACAGAAGCTTTCCGTACTTTATTGCTCAGAGTGGAGTTGAAGCAT
>JACLAD010001278.1_pt1 | contig 63807 bp, 48 predicted proteins | sample 8027901 | NCBI WGS metagenome assembly JACLAD01 (sample SAMN15725071, study PRJNA655200) | protist metagenome | isolation source: fluorescence activated cell sorting (FACS) single amplified genomes of... | place: Spain: Blaines Bay Microbial Observatory, Mediterranean Sea | collected 2016-07-05 | reverse complement strand
GAGAAGCGCGCTCAGGCATTTCAGGATCAAGTGTTAACTGTGCCAGGTCACGCTCAATAGCCTCCGCCCGAGCAATGGACGATTGAGATTGTGCACGCTTTTTGATTAATGACACATCACCTCTTAGGCTTTCATCAAATTTTGCACGAATACGCTGCTCATCTTGAACCAGTTGTTGACGACTGGACCAGCGGGTATCAATGGCATCTTTTAAGTCAGAAGGCATACCTTGTTTGATAGGCTTTGTTTCAGATAACAAATTTTCTAGATCACTATCACTTTTTGCAGGCAACGATTGTATATCTTGGTCATTAACAGTAATACTCGCCATGAATTGAACAAATTCTTTACGTTGCTTGTCAAGGCCATTCAGTTCGAGAACTAACCGTTTTTTTTCTTCCTCTGTCACCACAGCATCGGCAATTTTTTGACGCATATCCGAAAGTTTTTTCGGTGAAAAACCATTAGATTTCACATCAATCGATTGCATAGCCTCATTTAATCGCTCGAGATCTTGATGTGCGACAATGGTTTTTTTCTGTTTTTCCAAAGATTGGCGTAAACGAACCAATTGCGCTTGGGGAAGCTTTTTAGTTTGTTCCAATGTGCGAAGTCGTTCTTCAGCATCTGTAACAGCCGATAATTGATCCAATGTTGGAATGCTAGTTTGCAAAGATTCCGCCTCTTGTTCCACTAAGTTTTTCAAATGAGATTGTTGCGCGTCTAAATAATTGTCTAGTGATTGCCGATAGGAAGATTTTGCTATCTCTTTTTTATCTTTTAGAGTAGACGTTGCTGATTGATAGTCAGCAGAGTTCACTATAACTCTCGATCCATCCGGCAAGTTCAGTGTGCCGTTCAATCCATCAAGATTGAGTCTTTTTACATTTTTATTTTTTTCTAATTGCTTGATATTTTCCTGTGTTTTTGCAATATCATCCACCAAAGGCCGTTTGTTTATTATTTCTTGAGCCCCGAGCTGACCAGCATATTGGCAATGTCTAACTGCCTCCATCTGTTTTTCGATTTTTTTAATTTCTTCATCGATACGCTGATTGTATCGTGCTAATCTACCCTGGCCTTTGATGATTTTGTATCGTTCAGGTTCATCCTGGACTTTGATAGCACTATTTTCTAAAACTTCCTTCTTCTTATCTTGGAGTGCAGTCATGTGCTTTTCGAGTTGCTGATATGGATCAGTGCTCTTTTTGGATAGATCAGTGCTCTTTTTGGATAGATCAGTGCTATCTTTGAGCAAATTAGCAACTTGCTTAAGATCCTTTTGGGCTAAACTGTCAATTGCTTTACGTGTTTTGTTTTCAGCAGCCACGCTTTTATTGAGAACGTTTTTAAAATTATTAAAATCCTGCTTAACCAGTGCAACAGCATCAGGTGGTGACTTGATTGTTAAAGCTAAGTTCTTATCGCTAACATCTGATAAATCCATACTCGAATTAAACTTATCAAATTTTAATTCAGGAATCTGTGATACTTGCGATTTCCATACAGCCTCGCGAATCACCCCTTTATAGCGCTCCCCTTCAGCTGGATCGAGTATATACTCAGGAGGCAATTTATTTATCTGATCATTGAGCACTGTGAGATCAAAGCTGGGTCCATCAAGCTTAGCTTCGAAAGCATTGATTTCAGCTGTCTGCTCTTGCTTGGTTTGGATTTCCAGGTTACTACCTAGTTGAATGCGCCTGGCATAGATCTTATGTTTATATGAAGATTCAAGAACCTCACTCTCTGATCCTGCAGAAGAAACAGGTGTCGCTGGCTTACTCACACCAGTCACATAAGTTACCGGGGGAAATTGATCATTGATTTTTCTCTCAAAGTCATCCAACTGCTCACAATTCATATTCTCAATACTAACGGGCATACCATTATTTTTGGGTGCGAATTCGTCAATAGCCTTGATATGCGTATCCAAAGAGTCCAGTGTCTTTTGTTGCTTCTCCAGGTCGTTTTTCTTCTTAGTTAACTCACTAACTTTATGGTTGATTTTAGGCTTTTCAAGTTTAGACAACCCATTGACTGCATCAATCAATGCTTTCATATCATCAATACTTTGTGATAATTGCTTTTTAGTCCCAGAAAGATCGCTTGACCTGGTATTAAGATCAATCGTGGGGAGCACTATCGTCTTATCCATTGCTTTATCAATAACATAAGATAACTTGCTGACAAGTTCTGTGTTTTTTTTAGCTTCAAGTGCGCTAGCTGTCGATGTTACTGAGACATCTGATTCACTCTTGAATGTTTTGGCAATATCACTTACAGCTTGACGTTGTTCCTGAAAAGAAGCAAGATTATCAACCTTAGATGGCTCAATGGCTTTATATTGCTGTTGCAACAATTCAACCTTTTCTAAGCCTCTGAGTTTTTTCTCCCACAACGGGATTTTTGTTTTCAAGATGTCATTTGCGGTTGTAGAATCCTTTTCTGTCAATCCAGATAATGTGACTAGCTGAGACTGAAGAGCGGCAATATGTTGTTTGGCACTCTCAACTGTAGTTTTTACATCAGGATTGACATCATAGAGTTTTTTAAACTGAGATAATTTTTCCCGTGACTGAGCTATTACCATCGGAGTCACCTCAGTTGAAGATAGAGGCGGTGCTGCTACATTGGAATCTGAACTCGGCAGAGGCAAAAATGAAGTGTTACCCACGGCGGATTGATAAGGAACATTAGAGAACAATTCAAAATTAGACCCAGACGAAACTGATGTGCCTAGAAAACTTTGGTTCGATGATAAGGGATTCACAGAAGTTGAATCGACTGGTACTGAAAATGGGGTTAATGAAGCGTATGTCGATGGGCCCAACGCACCCCCAAAATGCGCAGTTGGTTGAGAAAATGGTTGTCTAGCACCTCCTGACAAGAAATCTGTAGGTGCAGTGACTAAGCTTATCGAGCTTGAAGGGTCTAGAGGAGAAGCAACTCCGAATGCATTGCTGAATACTGTTCCCAGTCCACTTGGCACCAGCGTAGTTGCTTGCATGGCAAGTGTAACCATTCCTGCAGTCGTAAGCTGCTGATGCTGCTGAGATGGTGGCACCTTTTCTTGAATAAACTTCATGAATTCTGGGTGTTTAGTGATTGTTTTGTTAAAAAATGCTTCATCCAACTTAGCCTGACGCATTATATTCAAGCAATGTTCATAGTCATCAGCTGAGGGGTTATCAGATAAAAGTGCAGTCACATGGCCCTTAAGCGACTTTCTCACCTCCTCTCTCTCTAGTTTTGACAACTGATTTTTCCCAGATTGATTCTTCCACTTGAGCATACAAACCAGCTTATCTGCAGCCTGGGAACTTTTTTTACGTGTTTCTTGGGATACCTCGCCTTGCGGAGGCTTCAGCTGATTACTTAGTTGATCTTTTATGGCTTGAACATCCTTTTTCTCTGCAGTATCAGTAATATGATCTAAATAACAAGAAAACGCCTCTGTGCAATGCGAGGACCAATCACCAACTTCATACTTAAGCACAGCAGCAGAGTTAAGCACAGCAGCATAGTGTCCCGAATCCAGACCTGGCGTTGCCAACATGGCAGAGTAAAGCTCATTAGGCTCCACCTTGTTGAGTAACTTCTTAGATGTTGTCTCCTGAAAGAGTTCGGGCGACTCAGATGTTGTCTCCTGAAAGAGTTCGGGCGACTCAGATGTTTTCTTCTGAAAGAGTTCGGGCGACTCAAATTGACGAAGTTGCTCTTGATACAGAGCCATTTCATAACGAGACGGGTAATACGCACCATCCTGCGTAAGACGAAAACGTTCTAAAGCCGGTGCACCACCCAACAACTGATCACGTAAACCCAGAGGAATAAGATCACCTAATCCGCATGTGGCTGGGTTTTTAGCATCAAATGTTGCCTGGTCACCACCAAACTTGATTTTTACAAATTGCTCATAGGCTGCTTGCAGAGTCATCTGATGCCCCTCATTGTGTCATCTGTGACTTCAAGGTTTACCAGGTTTTATAGATGGATCTGGGTCAGGGGAACCATCCGAAGGAGGAGATGCTGCACCGGGACGCTCAGATTTATTGCGTGGTGAGCTACCAACATGAGCCAATCGATTTTTGGGTTCGGTAGCAAATTTCTCGCATAACGCATTGTAATCAGTTATGCGTTTTGACAGAGCAACATGTGGAGCAACATCTGGCTCCTTGTCCAAAACCGCAGCACACATACCCTCAAAAAATGCCTTGATTTCACAACCATTGGCCTTGATCTTACCAGTAGGCATCGCATCCATAGCATCCTGAAAACCATAATAACCAGCTGCATACGCAATCTCATCTTTGGAAGCGTCAGATGCTATTTGCATATCGACACGGATTTTATCTCTGGCAAACCCCTTGACGATATCATTGTCCAACTGACTACGTTCAGCCTCATTTGCGACAAAATCACCTCCTTCAGTTTTTTCATAGTGAACAGCAACCAAATGCGCTGTATCGTTCAACATCCCAGAATGCTCGACCCGAAAAGTATTTGGATCAAGTTCAGGTAATTGTTCACGCAGTGCCTCCACAGCAGTTGGATCACCTGAACGATCATGCTCAAAGGAAACAAAATGTCCCGAAGGCGTCAGCTTTTTATCTGAGCCAGAATCCATGACCATAGAGTGAAGTGCGGGCCCACCTTTGACCAATGCAGCACCACCTACAACGACGGATAATCCTTTTAATGCGAATTTCAGCCAATCACCCAAACCAGATATAGCCTCCTGTGGTGTACAAAATGGTGGGATAACATTAGATGGAACAAGCGCTGTCTTTAAGGCGTCCTCTGCCACCATCTTCGCACCATCTGCGGCTGTGACCAGATTCTTGCCCATCACAGGCAGTGGCAACAAACCAGCTAAAAAACTAGGATTACATTGTGCTAAAGTCTGCGCGGGCGCATCTGAAACAACCAGCGCTGTCTTCGCAGCATCCTCAGCAACCATTTTAGCAGCATCTGCCGATGTAACCAATGCATTACCCATGGGCGACTGGGTAAATCCAGCAAGCATGGTTTCAATGGCCGCATGGGTTTTTGAGGCAGCACCTTGAACCAAGTCAGGATTCAGATAGAGCATAATCGCGCTTGCGACTGCAAAACCACCTATCGCGAGATTACGCTTACTCAACCAGTTACTCGAAGGCTTCTCAGCCTTTTCCTCATTCTTATCCTTTACATCATCGCCTACAGAAGCATGAGATAATGGTGTCTCTGGATCTTTACCCTTTAGTACATCACCAACGTTAGCAGAACTTTCAGCCCCCGCATCAGATTCCGGTGATTCATAACGTCCAAGAGCTTCATTAATTTCAGGAATAGTTATCTCTTCATTGTGATCTGCGAATTTGACTTCTGCGGATTTAACTTGCTTTTTTGGCCGAGATGTCTCTTTCTCAACAGATTCTGACGGTGACATCTCTTTCTCAACAGGTCGATCATTGCTCATAGATTGCGTCAGATTCTTTACAACAAAATAAATAAGTACAGAGCTTATCGAAGCAATCAAATAATCTGAATAACCTTTATTCACAAAATAAGTCCTGATCTCTTGATTCAAATTGGGCAAATATTCTGCATCAATCATGGATTGAATATCCATATCACCGGCATTGCGGATCGCTGTCAGCGTAGAATTTGACAAACCTGATGTGTATGTTGCCACAAAATCACTGATATCCGCACCCAAAGATGTGGTGTTTGCAACACTTGATAACTGTGAAAAAACATTGGTTAGATTATAATCAAGTTGAACCGATGGTATGTATGAACCAAAATACTGGGTTGTATTCGTCAGCGCCTCTTGCACCTGTGGATACGCAGACACCGCAGAACCAACCATTGATGCGCCGTAATAATAAAGCCCATACGCAACTGCAGCCACCGTCAATGCACCAAGCGCACATTTCATATAACCTTGTGAAGCAGCAGGCTTGATTGCCGTATCAGCTGGTTCTGAAGCAGAAGCGGTCTTGATAACAGTCTCATCGAGAACTGTATCAGAAGCGGGTTTTTTGTTAACTTGTGCTATTTGATCTCTCATAAATTGAGAAAAATCCTCTGAGGACATGAATTTAGAGTCTTTTTCTTCAAGTCCTACTTTAAGGGCCCCAAAGTCACTTTGGAATAACGTCGTGTTGGTAAATTGCTCATAACTCTCTTGGGTAAACAGCTTTCCACTTGTGCGATACTGATCAAGCATTGTTTTTATAATATCTTTCATAAAAAATCCTAATTATTCGTTACTTATATATATAGTGCAAATCACCAGAATTTTCCGAAAAAATAAGATAAAATTAATAACTGATTGCCCAAAAAATCACAGATCAGTGATATGGCCAACTCAGTCAGATGACAGAAAGAAAGAAAAAAAGAGACAAATAGCGACGTGAAAGTCCATTTTTAGATATTTTTTATTATATAATCAGAATCTTACGCGGAGATCCAAGCCTAGGCTGGCACAGCATCAACCACTTCGTAGCACTTAGTCGCTACCAACTTATCAAGTAACAATTTATTCATACGATGACCAGAGCAGTATCCCTCAAAACGACCCACGATCATACTGCCCAACAAATGTAGATCTCCAATGGCATCAAGAATCTTGTGCATAGCGAACTCATTGTTGTAACGAAGCCCCTCAGGGTTTAAAATTGAATCATTATCCAAACCTATAGCGTTGTTTAAACTAGCACCCAAGGCCAGGTTTTGCTTTTTTAGCATCTCAAGCTGATGGATAAAACCAAAAGTACGAGCTCGACTGACATCAATGAAATAGGACTCCCGCTCAAGATCAATACTTGCTTTCTGCACTGTATTCGAAAAAGCTGGATGATCAAAATGTATACTAAAATCAACTTTACGGCCGTCATAAGGGTGCAAACGGCAAAAAACACCGCTCTCATCAGTCACCGTAACTGTCTCGGTAACTCGAATGACTTTCTTGGGAACTTGCTGCTGTAAAATTCCGCCAGATTGCAACAAAAACACAAAAGGCGAAGCACTGCCATCCATGATTGGCACTTCCGGCCCATCCAAGTCCACATACAAGTTATCAATACCCACACCAGCTATGGCTGAAAGTAAATGCTCGACAGTTGCAACCTTGACACCATGACGCTCTAGCGTCGTACACAATCTGGTGTCGCTGATAAACGCCATATTCGCTGGCACCTCTCTCACCGGAGAACAGTCAACCCGCCTAAAAACAACACCCGTATTTGCTGGAGCCTGACGAAAAGTCAAATAAATCAGCTTACCAGAATGTAAGCCAACACCAGAAGCAGAAACGCTATTGGCAATGGTTTGCTGCATCAAGCTTCCTCAGTCTCATCAACTTCCTGTCTTCTTAGAAATGCTGGTATATCAATCACTCTACTGTTATCCTGAGCTGGTACAGACGATTCTGCTGCAGAAGTAGCGGACTCCTGCTTAGCCTTAGACTCAGCAGCGCTTGCTCTAGAGTGACCAGCAACACGTTCAACCTTACCCCAATCTTTACCACCACCAGCCAGTGATGAACGTGAGTCGCCTCCACCCAATCGATCTTGCATAGAAGTCAGTTTGTCCCTGAAGTTTTTTCGAACAGGACCACTATCAAGAGCATCCGTAGCTTCATCTAAGCCGGTAACAACAATGGTTACCTTCATCTCATCTTGCATATCTGGCTCTATGACCGTCCCAACAACAACAGTGGCTTGCTCGGAAGTGAAGTCGCGTATGGTATCACCAACAATCTCAAACTCACCAATAGACATATCCGAACCTGCAGTGATATTAACCAACACACCTTTAGCACCACTTAGGTCAATATCTTCGAGCAGCGGACTGGAGATAGCAGCCTCAGCAGCACAGCGAGCTCTATCCTCACCCTTAGCATTACCACTACCCATCATAGCCATGCCCATCTCACTCATGACAGTACGAACGTCCGCAAAGTCAACATTGATCAAGCCAGGCAGCGTCACTAGATTGGAGATTCCCTCAACAGCGCCCTGAAGTACTGCATTGGCAGCACGAAACGCGCTCAGAAGTGTAACCGATTTACCAAGCACACTCAGAAGCTTGTTGTTAGGAATAATAATGAGAGAGTCAACGTGCTTACGCAGCTCTGTGATACCGCTACCAGCAAAATCCATACGCTTTTTGCCTTCAAACAAAAATGGCTTGGTCACAACGGCGACAGTCAAAATACCCATTTCTTTGGCAATCTCTGCAACAACAGGCGCACCACCGGTACCAGTACCACCGCCCATACCAGCAGTGATGAACAACATATCAGCACCCTCAATGGACTGCTTAATCTGCTCTTTGGTCTCACAGGCAGCTTGCCGACCAATATCAGGGTTAGCTCCAGCTCCCAGTCCTTTGGTGATTTCCTCACCCAGTTGAACATTCATATGAGCTTTTGAGCGCTGCAACGCTTGCAAATCAGTATTAGCACAGAGAAAAGTAACACCCGCAACTTTTTCATTTATCATATGGTCTATTGCATTTGATCCACCACCACCGATACCAATGACCTTTATATTTGCTACCTGTTGGTTTTCATCATGCATCCCTAACGACATCACATCTCTCCTCTTTTATCATTTCTTTAAAACTATAAATGGTAGTCTAACCAGTACTGAAAACGCTTCCACATTCGACCAATCGAACCGGAACGACCTTCTTCTAGTCTATCACGTTCTTCCAGTGCTTGTAAAATCAACCCGATGGGCGCAGCATAGCGCGCATCTCTTAACGACCGTTCCTTGAGAGCAACTTTGGGCTCAGCAAGACGTACCTGACAATTGAAAACACGACCAGCAAAGTCAATAAGACCGGGAACCTTAGCCCCTCCTCCCGTCAGAACGATGCCGCCAGGCATGGATCCCAACAAACCTTTCTCACGCAAATCCTTCTTAACAAAAGAAAAAATCTCTTGATACCTGGCTTCCATCACCTCAGCCAACAATTGCACAGAGACTTTTTGTGTTGATTGATTGGAGAGCGACTCGACTGAGATGTTTTTGCCACCTTCATAACCACGCGACAAAATCCTTCCATGCGCGACCTTGGTCGTTTCAGCAGATTTTGGTGGCGTACGTAAAGCAACAGCAATATCATTGGTAACATGCCCGCCGGCTATTGGCACAGAGGAAACATACGTTAATGAGCGCTGTTTACACAAGACAATGTCTGTAGTGCCCCCTCCAATATCAAGTAGACACACGCCCAAGTTTCGCTCGTCACCAGACAACACTGAACGACTAGCCGCTAGCTGCTGAGCGATGATCTGCTTAACCCTCAACCCGCAAAACTCAACACACTTAGTCAGATTCTGCAATGCGCTTGATGCGGCACGCAACATCAACACCCGAGCCTCAAGTCGCACACCGCTCATACCAACGGGTTTCATAACACCAGATTGGTTATCAACTATGAATTCCTTGGGCAAGGTATGCAGAACAGTTTCATTATCCGGAATCGCAATCGCTTTGGCTGCTTCAATGACACGATCAACATCAGCGGTTGTCACTTCTTTGTTGCGGATACCCACAATACCATGCGAGTTGACAGCATTGACATGATGACCGGATATACCAATCACGACATCTCTAATCTTCTGGCTGGTCTGGGATTCAACGTCCCTAATTGCAGTTTGTATCACTCGGACTGTTTCGTCTATATCAACCACAGCTCCTCGCGATAAACCCGCACACTCGTGAAATGCATAGCCCAGCACAGCGAACCCAGCCGTGCTGTCATCCGCGACCACATGCATGCAGACTATTTTGGTTGTTCCAATGTCAATAACAGTTAATGGATTATGCAGTGCCATCTAAATACTTCCTCTCACGCCTCATTATTGTGTTACAAAAACTGAGCATGTGCAACCCAGTCTGTCACTTTATTGCCAAAAATTATCATCACTAATTCTACAACACAACCCAGGCATACCATCGTCACTGGCAGACACAAATCATCTTACCGTACTTAAGCATTCAGAACAGATCAGTCAATTGATCATCGACCCACAAAACCATCTACAAAAAGTCGACGGTTAACATTTCCTAAACCAAAATCGTCTGCTTGTGCATCCTCAAGATCAAGACGTGATCCATTATCTCGATTTAACGGCTTAACAGGAGCACCAGGAGCCTCACCCGCTGGAGGATGGTACTCTTTTGCAACTGCAAAATCCCATGAAGATGGAGTGAACTCTCTCACTGCAGTTCTATCTGACTCATCTGATGCCAATACACTTAGTTTGTTGTTTGATACCATTTTACTAATCCTTTATTGAATAAACTACGAGGAGTATGGCACAAAAAAACAAGCTCAAAGTTAAGAGGTCATTAAATGCAAAACGAATACCAAAAGCTCAAAAAACTCATGATGTATACTTCTTGTGAGTAAATGAATTATTATACCTCATATCAAACACCTGGGCAGAAACGGAGGCCTCCAGAGACCAATTTGATGCCACTTTTAAAAACAGATCAAGCCTCTCTTCAATATTTTTTGAACCCAAGCGTACCGTTACTTTGTTATCAAACAAAAGCGCCCATCCAGAAAACGGATCACGGGTAACCACAAGCAAGCGATCCTGCCAACTGGCTAGTCGCGACCATAACTTATAGGCCTGACGCTGATGAACAGCCTCTCCATCATAAACCGGCAAACGCAATAAATCATCAGTGACCTGAACATCGATCACCTGTCCAGTAGCATCCACCAAATACCGACCTGAAATAGCACGCAGAACTGGCCTCTTGTAACCAACACGAATACGCAAGCTCCCATCATATGCTTTATAAGCTGAGACAGCATCAACCCATGGGTTGGCATACAATGTGGTTGCGATTCTATCCGTACGAGTCAAAAAGTGTAAACGACGCCAATTTTGAATCTGACGCTCAACACTTTTTTCTGCCGCAGCCTCCCCGTCTCCAACAATAAAAATACTGCTGAATGGCAACCAAAAGCTAATCCCAAGATAAAAAAACACGAAGCTCACCAACAAGAACACGCATCGCGTTAATCGAACATTCACTAGGCCAATCCCCTTATCATTTGCCAGACCCCATACCCTGAGCAAGTCGGTGCCCGCGCAACGAACCCAATCATAGCACATCCCCATGAAGTCATGCAAAAGACAACTTGATCTCAATGGACAAGCATTCGCAAACATGAAAGAAAAGGGCAACTAGGATAAAAGTCAATTCCATGATATAATAGTGCATAATTGCACACTCGTTTCACTAACATGGAAAAAGTCAACACACTAATTGAATCACTCAATGAAGCCCAATACCAAGCAACAACAGCTGAGCCCGGACACCAACTGATTATTGCCGGAGCTGGCAGCGGGAAAACCTTAGCTCTCGTATGCCGTATCGCATGGATTCACAGCGCATTCAACATACCGTTTTCGCGGATACTGGCCGTCACCTTTACCAACAAAGCCGCCAACACCATCAAACAGAGAATTCAAAGCACACTCGATCTTTCAGTCCAATCAGCTTGGATTGGCACATTCCATAGTATTTGTCATCGAATTCTGAGGCAGTACTACTACGATTTCAACATCCATCAGCACTTCCAAATCATCGATCAGGAAGACCAATTACGCATCATTAAAAAATCTATGCAAACACTCAATATCGATGAGAAAGTCCTGCCCGCAAAAAAAGTACAGTATGCCATCAATCAACAAAAAGAAAATGGACGCAGAGCCAAAGACTGCCATGCCGAAGACTTCCATCATCAGGGGAGCGTACTCGATATTTACCAATACTACGAAGACTACTGCCAACAATCAGCACTCTTTGACTTCAACGAACTGATACTGAAAGTGGTAGAAACCCTCAAAACAAACCCAAACGTTGCCCAACAACTGCAAACACAATTTCGCTACATACTCATTGACGAATTCCAAGACACCAACCACTTACAGTACGAGCTCATCAGACACATAGCTGGTGACAAAAATTACATCAGCGTAGTTGGAGATGACGATCAATCTATTTACAGCTGGCGCGGCGCCCGCGTGGATCACATCCTATCATTTGCCAACGATTTTCCAGAGGTCACAACCACCAGGCTAGAGCAAAACTACCGCTCAACAGGCCATATTCTTGGTGCAGCCAATACCGTCATCGCCAACAACAGCAATCGCCTAGGCAAAACGCTCTGGACCAAAGAAGACCCAGGAGAAAAAATAGTCATATTCAACTCATTGAACGAACAAGAAGAAGCACGTTACTGCATAGACCATATCCTCAGCAATCGTCAAAACGGATCCAGCATGGAAGAGCAAGCTATTTTGTATCGATCCAACGCACAATCACGTGTCCTTGAAGAGCATCTTGCACGAGCCGGTATACACTATAAAGTTTATGGAGGCCTTAGGTTCTTCGAGCGTGCCGAAATCAAAGACAGCCTGGCTTATTTAAGATTGATTACTAACCATCACGACGATCAAGCCTTCGAGCGCATTGTCAATGTCCCACCGCGAGGCATAGGCCAAACCAGTATAGAAAAACTCCGAGCCGTTGCTAGAGAAAACAGCACTTCCATGTGGCAAGCGATTAAAGTTTGTGAAGAACAACCAAACCTCATCACCAAAAGAGCACTGAATGCATTACAAGATTTCACCACGCTCATGACATCTCTGGCAGATAAGCTTAATCAAGTGCCTGCAAGCGAACTAGCAGAAATTTGCATGCAAACATCAGGCCTCATACAACTGCAAGAAAAGCAGCATCCAGAAAATGCGAAGACAAAGCTTGAAAACATGCAAGAGCTGATCAACGCAATCAGCCAATACGAACAAGATAATACTGAGCTTAATCCATTGATGACCATCGCCCAATTCATCAGCGATACCACACTCGATACGCACAAAGAACAAAATGAACCACAAGACTGCGTACAACTCATGACCTTGCATAGTGCCAAAGGACTAGAATTTGAAACAGTTTTTCTGACAGGCATGGAAGAAGGACTGTTCCCCCACAAGCTCTCACTAACTGATGAACGCGAACTTGAAGAGGAGAGAAGACTCTGCTACGTGGGATTGACACGAGCACGAAAAAAGCTTCATATCACACACGCAGAGCACAGGCGTATCTACAATCAGGAAAATTATCAGCGACCGTCCAGATTCCTCAATGAGATACCCAATGAACACTGCCAACGACTCTCCAGCCAGTACAGCACACACCAACCAACTCGGAATCACATGCCTCATGGTGACACATTCGGCCTCAACAACAGCAAATCAACCTGGAGATTAGGCACCCATGTCAAACACCCACGCTTTGGCTACGGCGTTATTCTCAACGCAGAAGGCAGCGGAGCAACTGGGAGAATACAAGTTAAATTCAGTGAGCATGGCGTTAAGTGGCTGCTTGCCGAATACGCCAAATTAGAGACGGTCTAGTAAAGCGTACTATCAACCATGCCTTGCCCCTGACAAAACAACCATCACAGCAAGCGAAACTCACAACGCACTATGAACTAACGCACAATAAAACATGGCCTCAACCACAAAACCAGGGAGCGATCAACCCTAAGTGAACGCTTGCATCAATGCCTCATGCACTTGATTCTCCACCTCAATGGATTGAATGATTGCAATGAGCCTATCTCCTCTTCGCTGCAACACACGGCAACTGAGCAGCAGCAGACGCTACATGAACCCAGGTCACGTGTCTGAAAAACCGCTGAATACAACACCAGATCATCACATCAGGTCAGTCATCACCGAGATCAAACGCTCATCGACAAACCCACTCTTCTCATGTCCACGACCTGCCAGTTCGTAATAACGAATCCAACGATTGGCCTTGACCATCTGTTGACTTTGGTCAACAGGTATCACCCCATCCTGATCACCATGAAAAATAACAACCGGCACATGAGGCAGCTGCTCATGCAAACCACCTAAACGATCAGCTGTGGGGTATCTATCCAGCAAAAAAGGCCAAACTGTCCATGCCATCCACGTACCAAACAGCGCCTTGGACATCTGAAAGATAGACACAAACGGGCTTAGCAAGACAAGCCCTCGGAGATTAGGCAGCAAAGCGGCTACATCAACAGCCACCCCAGTCCCCATAGAATGCGCCAACACAAAAACCTGACAAGGATCGTCTTCAGACAACCCATGATGCTGACGCCATACACGATAAGCCTCCAACACCGTATCACGATTAGAGCGAGATGCAGGGAAACCATCATTCATACCAAAACCTGGGTAATCCACCAAAAGAAAACTCGAAGACGGGGAAAATTGATCAAACAGACCACGCCAAGCCCCTTCAGTCAAAAAGCCATCCAGTGCCAATGACTCTCTGCCAGACAAAACAATCCACAACTTTGTGGGCTTACGAGCACCCTTCAACTTTTTTACAGGATAGGAAAACGCGTGCTGATTGCCAGCACCAATTTGATAGTCAAGGGTATCAACACGTTGCAAAATTTCTTCATGCTGCGCACCATAACGATCCGGCTTGTAGAGTATTTTACGCTGGTTGGACACCATGTAAACACCCGCCGCCAACCACACACAAAAAAACAATACCAATACAAACCACATGAAGCACTTAACCCAAGCAAACACTTCAGAGCTTTTAAAACGCTCAATAGCTGGGTATTTCAAATAACGACAAACAACATAATAGACCACACCAGCATAGGCAAAGCCTGCAACAGCATAAATAAGCATAGACCAGAGAGGAAAGCCCAACCCCAAGAATGTGCTTTTCACCTGATCACAAGGGACAAATGCGTAGCGCTCGTGAAAGAAATCATACCAAAAATCAGGCATGAAAGTCATTTCCGAAACGATCTTACAGGCATTGACCTCCCCCGGCAAAACTTGCTGTAACATATACAAATGCGAGAGGGCAAACGCTAAGCCCAAACCAACCAGGAGGCCTATCGCAACAAATGATACATAGCCAACAACGGGGATACGATTGATGGTCAGACCACCTATTAGAGAGAACACCACCAACAGCAACATGATGAAACGCTGAAGCAAACAGATCTCACAGATGGGATAGACAAAAATCCAATCCAACAGAAAACTGGCCATGACAAGAAAAGTAAAACCTAGCCCAAACACAATACACATGAATTGGACAAGACCATTCGATGAAACACAAAATCGTTGTTCGAGATTTTTCAGACTACTTTTTTTTTGGCTCACTCATCTACCAGTTCAAAATATCCACATCTAAAATACACCGAGCAAGAGATGATTGCAACGAAGCTAGTAGGAATAAAACAAAAAAGCGCCCCATAATAAAACTGAGAAAATCAACAATCAATTAAAAATGAAGATGTTACATCAACGCAGTATAGATTTCACTGTCAAATTCAGCTATAATCCAGTCGATTTTAGCAACCACTTCCTTGAAGAATCCACAGGATTCATCGGGCCAAGATAGGAGATCACAAATGAGTGAGACACAAAAACCAAAATCAAGCTACGAAGCAATGACTGAAAACCAACCTGAAGGAGAGAGAAAAAAGTCTGAAGAAAAAAAAGAACACGCATCCAAAACAGATAAAAAGTCACCCTCCGCTAAAGAAAACAAACCAGATGATGGTCACGATTCCCCTGTTCAAATACAACTTGAGTCTCAAGTACAACAGCTAAAGGATGAACTGCAGAAAAAAGAAGGTGAAATCAAGGATCTTAAATTAAGAAACCTAGCTGACATCAACAACATACAAGAAAGATACAGTCGAGAATCTGCCAACACCAAAACCTATGCTCATCAATATTTTGCCAAAGATATACTCGACGTCGTTGATGCGCTAGAGCAGGCTGAGCAAAGTCTTGAAGGCCAACAAAAAGAAGGCATTGTACTCATCACCGACATGCTAAAAAAAGCATTTGCTAAACATGGCATAGAAACCATTGACCCACAAGACGAGCCGTTTGACCACAGACATCATGAAGCCATGGCCATGCAACCAAACGCAGACGTGAAAGACAACCATATTATGCAAGTCATTCAAAAAGGATACAAAATAAAAGACAGATTGCTGCGTGCCGCGCGCGTGATTGTCGCAAAAAATGGGTAATCGAGTATGTGCTTGGGTGTTATTTAACAAAAAACACTTGAAATTAAAAAAAACGTCCCCAAGTCAATAATGACGTTCAAATAACATTGCATTCACTTGCGACAAGCAAGCAACACTACCAGGAGAGATACACACATGACAGCAGAAAATACAATCACAATCGGAATCGACCTCGGAACAACCAACTCATGTGTCGCCATCATGGAAAAAGGCGGCAAAGTGAAAGTCATCGAAAATCTAGATGGCGCTAGAACAACCCCTTCGTACGTCGGCATTGTCGACAAAGAAATCATTTGTGGGCAAAGCGCAAAACGACAAGCAGTAACCAACCCCAAAGGCACCCTGTATGCAACCAAGCGTTACATGGGACATAAAGCAAATGACAAAGTTGTCAAAAATGCCAAAGTTGCCTACGATATCAAGCCAGCATCAAATGGTGACGTACGGTTTGAAGTTGAAGTTGACGGTAAAAAAGAGCTATGGTCTCCAGAAAAAGTAGGATCCATCATCCTACAAAAAATGAAGCAAGTGGCTGAAAACTATCTTGGGCAACCAGTAACCAGCGCTGTGATCACCGTACCAGCCTACTTCAATGATGCTCAAAGACAAGCCACGAAAGACGCTGGGAAAATTGCCGGTCTTGAAGTCAAAAGAATCATCAATGAACCTACAGCAGCCGCATTAGCCTATGGCCTTGATAAACAAAAAGGCGAAAGAACGGTCGCTGTTTATGATTTAGGTGGAGGGACATTTGATATATCCATCATCGAAATTGCTGAAATTGATGGAGAGCACCAATTTGAAGTACTAGCAACCAATGGAGATACCTTCCTTGGTGGAGAAGACTTCGACCAATGTTTGATTGATTATCTGGTCGAAACATTCAAAAAAGATCAGAATGTGGATCTCAGTAAAGACACACTGGCTATTCAAAGGCTCAAAGAAGCCGCTGAAAAAGCAAAAATCGAGCTATCATCCAATCAACAAACAGACATTAACTTGCCATACATCACAGCAGATGCAAGCGGCCCTAAACACTTAAATATCAAAGTCACACGAGCAAAGTTTGAAACGCTCGTTGAAGACTTGGTCAAGCGCAGTATTGAGCCATGTAAGACAGCCATCAAAGACGCTAAGCTCAGTGCCAAAGACATCAACGAAGTCATTCTCGTTGGAGGACAAACACGTATGCCATTGGTGCAAGAAACGGTTAAAAAATTCTTTGGTAAAGAAGCACGTAGAGACGTAAATCCTGATGAAGCGGTTTCCATTGGTGCAGCCATCCAGGCCGGCGTGCTCTCAGGAGAAGTTAAAGACATTCTTCTGCTAGATGTCACCCCGCTATCTTTGGGTATTGAAACAATGGGCGGTGTCATGACAACATTGATCAAGAAAAACACCACCATCCCTACCAAAGCCAATCAGGTATTCTCAACAGCTGCCGACAATCAAACAGCTGTCACAGTACATGTACTTCAGGGCGAGCGTAGTGTTGCGGGACAAAACAAATCACTTGGTGAATTCAACCTAGCTGATATTCCACCAGCACCTCGCGGCATGCCGCAGATTGAAGTAACATTTGATATCGATGCCAACGGTATCCTGCATGTTTTCGCTAAAGATAAAGCAACAGGTAAAGAGCAATCCATTGTCATCAAGGCCAAAGGCGGTCTCAGTGACGAAGAAGTGGAGAAAATGATCAACGATGCTGAAAAAAATGCGGAAGCTGACAAAGAGTTTCACGAGCTGGTCACGCTGTGTAATGAAGCAGAACATCTTGTGCACAGTAGCCGAAAAGCCATCAAAGATGCTGGTGATAAGCTCACCTCTGATGAAAGCGATGGACTTGAGGAAAGCTGTAAAAATGTCGAAGAAGCCATCAAAGAAAAATCCAAAGAGAAGATCAAAGATGCGAAAGAAAAATTAGAGCAAGCAACTTCGCAGTTGGCACAAAAGCTGTACGCAAATCCAAGCGAGGAAGCATCAAAATCTACCCCATCTGAAGACCAGAGCAGCAAGGACAACAGCGACGAAAACGTTGTTGATGCGGACTTCAAAGAGGTTGAAGAAGACAAGTAATCCCAGCAAGAAGGAAACACATGAGTAAAGAGGACTATTACCAAACCCTCGGGGTCAACCGCTCAAGCACTGATGGCGAAATCAAAAAAGCATTTCGCCGTCTTGCAATGAAGCATCACCCTGATCGCAATCCCAACGACAAGGAAGCTGAAAAAAAGTTCAAGGCCATCAATGAAGCCTATGGTATTTTGAGTGATCCTGAAAAAAAGGCAGCTTATGATCAATTCGGTCATGCAGGCGTCGAAGGGGCAGCAGGCGGTGGTCCTGGTGCTGGTGGTTTTGGTGGCTTTGATTTCTCAGGAGATATTTTTGGTAAAATATTTGAAGAGTTTGTTGGGGGTGGTGGTTCAGGCAACCCATTTGAACAGCAACGTGGGCACGACCTAAGCTATAACCTAAAAATCTCGCTGGAAGATGCCATTCAAGGATGCAGCAAAGAGATTCAATTCAGAGCACTCACTGAATGTCCAGCTTGCGACGGACGCGGCGCCAAAAACCCCAATGATGTGACAACCTGCCAACACTGTAATGGCCAGGGACAAGTCAGAATTCAACAAGGGTTCTTAAGCATTCAACAAACCTGTCCGGTGTGTCACGGACAAGGTAAAATCATCAAAAATCCTTGTACAACTTGCCATGGCAAAAAACGCATCGAAAAGCTCAGAAAGCTATCCGTCAATATCCCCGCAGGTGTCGATAACGGCAACCGTATTCGTCTCAGCGGTGAAGGCGAAGCAGGAACCAATGGACCAGCGGGAGACCTTTACGTAGAAATACAGGTACAACCACATGCAATCTTCAAAAGACATGGAAACGATCTGCATTGTGAAACACCCATCCAATTCACCGAGGCAGCTCTGGGTGCAGAAATCACAGTACCGACCATTGATGGCAAAATCAGTATCACAATTCCTGAAGAAACACAGACTGGAACAACATTTCGCATCCGCGGCAAAGGCGTTAAAGGTCTAAGAAGCCATCAAGCAGGTGATCTCATCTGTAGAGTCAATATCGAAACACCAGTGAAGCTAGATCAAGCTCAAAAAGACTTACTGAAGAAGTTTTCTGAGCTTATTGGGAAAAACCCCGACAAGCACCGACCCAAAGCAGCCACTTGGTTTGAAAAAGTTAAACAGTTCTTCCAGAAGTTAGGGACCTAAACATTGATGCCATCTACGAGCTCTATCGTGAGGACTCTGTGATAAATACACCAATAATTTAGTCCTAAGATCAGACTGTGATCGGAATCCTAATCGGTTGATTGTACTTTATTCAACTTCTTGTTCGACTCAATCAAAACATCCAAAAGTGGAGAAATTGACCAGAATTCAGGATCTTCATGCTGAAAAGACACCAACTGAGTTTTGATTTTGTCTAAACCAACTTGATCTGCATAGAACATTGGCCCACCACGATAAATAGGAAAACCATAACCATGCACATAAATGGTATCAATATCACTTGCCCTCAGCGCAATCTTTTCCGATAAAATATGCACACCTTCATTGATCAAAGCACACAATAAGCGATCGACAATAGCCTTATCATCTAGTGCTTGAGGCTTAATGCCTGCGTCCTTGGCGTAGTCTTGAATCAGCTGGTGAGAAGCGTTCGAAGGATAAGCTGTCTTTTTCCCTATGCGATAATCATAAAAGCCAGAGTTTGATTTTTGACCAAGGCGTCCTGATTGTACAAAAGCGTGAATAAGCGAATCAGCCTTGGGATTGGCATGTACCCATATCTCAAGACCAGACATATCAGCCATCTCACAAGGCCCCATAGGAAAACCATATTGTTTCATAGCTGCATCAATTTGCTTCGGGAGACATCCACGCAACAGCAACCATACCACTTGTTCAAAATATTTGAATATCATTCGATTACCAACAAAACCTGGACAAACACCTACCACAACACCAATCTTTTTCAGCCTCTTCGCCAAATCCAGCGCCGTTGATAATGTCTCATCATCGGTATGATCACCTCGAACAATTTCCAAAAGCTTCATCACATGAGCAGGACTGAAAAAATGTAAGCCTATCACTTTTTCTGGGCGCTTGGTTTGTGCAGCAATCCGATTGAGGTCAAGACCAGAAGTATTGGATGCCAAAATAGCCTCTGGGCGACAAACACGATCAAGCTCCTTAAAAATATCACATTTGAGGTCCATGCTCTCAAAAACAGCCTCTATGACCAAATCACAATCAGACACATCTTTGATGTGTGCAGTCACATTCAATCGACTCATTCTATCTTCACAATCACGCTGCGATAACTTTGCATTTGCAACTGATTTATTGTAGGTTTGTTCAATACCTTGTCGGCACACCAATAAACGTTCACGATCAACCTCAACGATGGCGACTGAAAAGCCCGCATTGAGAAAAGACATTGCAATCCCACAGCCCATCAAACCACCCCCAATAATCCCAACTTTTTTGACATCTAGTGAAGTTTGACGTTGCAAGCCTGGAACATGCGCAGCCAAACGCTGCGATAAGAATCCATAGCGCATCCCTGCTGCATCATCACCAGTGATCAATGCCATGAACTGCTTCATTTCAAATTGTATCCCTTGATCAATAGGCAGCGTCACACTGGCTTCGAGACAATCAAGCAGACGAAGCGGCGCATTAAAACCATGATATATTGATTGCAATGCTTGACGCTTTTTCGTGAAATAATTCGCTGAGGGCGCCACGGGATTGGGGCGTTGCAAAGGACTGCATAATCGATATTCTTTATCTGATAAAATCTTTTTGGCTAGTGCTAGACAACTGGCCTCGACATCCTCTGTGACTTCATCAACCAAGCCTATTTCAAGGGCTTCCTGTGCCATCACAGGCTGAGAAGTTAAAATCATATCCAGAGCTTTTTCAATACCAACCAATCGAGGTAAACTCATGGTTCCAGTACCACCAGGAATCAATCCTAGCTTGACTTCAGGCAAGCCCAAGCGCGCATCGACATGCGCAATACGATGATGAGCCATCATACTGAATTCCAATCCACCCCCTAGCGCATACTGGTGAATACCAACAATCACTGGTTTGTTAAGAGACTCAATAGCCTGATAAAAGTCTAAAAAGAACTTCCCTTTCATCGGTCCTGAAAACTCTTTGATATCAGCGCCGGCACTGAATGGTAAATCATGCGAGGTGAATACCAATGCCCGTATAGCATCATCAGCAGCAGCATCGGTAAGAATCGAAAAGATCTCGTTTCTTATACCCTCGGATAAAGCATTCACCGGTGGGTTATTGAGATAAATCATTGCAATACCATCAACCATTTTCAGTTGACAAAAACTTAACTTTTTCATAAATACAGTATCCTTTCAAAATGCGCTCCCTCCCTATAGCACAATTTGCCAAACAATACCGTTTTTATGTCACTCTTTTCAAAAATCATCAAGCACGATCAAAAACCATGATTAAGCCATACAAACGATGCGATAAATGACAAACCAACTCAGCAACACTGGGTTGAGATGTTGATAGATTCCTGATAAGATAATCAGCACATTTATGACCTACGGCATCAATGAACAAGTCACATCCAGTGATCATTTTTGATTGGGACGACACATTACTGGATGCTGGACGCATCCTGACTAACGCTAAAATCTTAGCCTTAGAGGACATCCTCAAAGACAATCAAACCTATCCGTTCACCAGTGATTGGCCCATGCCAGGTCCAAGCCTACTCAAACAGTACCGGGGACATCGCTTTAAAGAAAAAATCATTCCCAACATCATGGATCAGTTTGAGCCCAACAACCCCGACCACGAAAAGTGGAACGAAGATGCCTATCAGCGGTTCAAAAGCTATTACCAAAAAGAAATCAAAACGTTATTTCCGGGCGTAAAAAATATGCTGCTCGTATTGAAAAAAAGCGGATTCATCATTTGCATTGCCAGCAATAAATCACGAGACTTACTTGAAAACGAAATTGAACAAACCAAGGTTGGAAGTCTACTAACATACATCATTGCCGGCGATGATCACAGCATCAACAAACAATTCAAACCCCACCCTGCCATGATTGACCAGATTCAAGAAAGATTTGACAAGGACACCCTATTTATCATGGTTGGAGATAGACCTTTTGACATGCAAGCAGCACGAGCAAGTCGCTTTGCCAATAACACACGAACCATTGGCATAAGAACACAAAAAGATCATCAGCTTCATGCAGATATAGAGATAGACTCTGCTGCTGAAATCACATTGGATCTCATCGAGTCCATCTTCCTACCACACAGGTAAACGCTTGTGTGAGCCTAAAAATCAGCAACGATTGCAAAAACCCTCGGTCAAAACCAAGCTCATACTCAATCAAATGCATCAGCAAAACCGTATTGGCAAATAAGTGACAACCATCTACACTGTCGCAAACTCAATTTTACAACAATATGCAAGTCGGCAGGATCCATCTTAAGAAGCGGCTCATTAACCTTTTTAAAAATAAAAAGAAGGATCTTTTCAGATTCATCACCATTCATTTCATACAGTCATCAGAAGCCTCATTAAATCCCTACTTGATCAAACAAATCATCGACTCGTGTAGCATCCATCATGGACAAACGATAACCAACGACCAAAGCATATGGCTTCTTGGCGAGTTCTTGATCATATCCCTGGCTTACCATGGAATCACAAGATATCAAAACCAGATGTCTGTTGGGTTTTATCTCAACTTAAAACAAGAGATCATACAAACTATTTACCGACATATTTGCATTCATAAATATCAACAATCAATTGAAAAACCTGCAGCAATAGCAAAAAAAATTCAAGACGTTACCACTCACTGTGAAAATCTATGTCACACAACCTGTGACATACTCTTCCCTAAAATAGTCACCATCATGGGCATCATTTACACCATGTGCTTGCTGTTCAATCCAAAGTTTTCAGCATGCTTATTGATATGGAGCATCGTATTTATCGGCGTAGCAGCGCGCAGTGCGAGAAAATTATTACCGCTCACGATTGATTTGACCAAAGAGCAACACAGATTGAACCTGTTTTTAATCAGATCAATCAAAAAAGTCCATCACAATACACTTCACAAACAAAAAAAAGATCAGATCAATCAGCTTGAGCATCATCTTCAAAAAAGCATTAAGCGCCACCATTTCTTACAATCCTTTAAACTCAAGACCAATAATCACCAATCCATGGCCACCGTCTTGCTGATTAGTCTGCTGATATCAGCGCTCATTTTGGAGGCAAGACAACAGCAGATCAGCCCTGGCGATTTTAGCATGATCATCAACCTATCCGTGCGCTTAATCACCACGACGCAACACATTGGGTTTTGCTTATTACGCTATGCCAGATCTCTGGGAGCATGTCATAATGACTTGAGTACCCTGGAGACCATGGAATAAAAACAACACACTTTAACATTGACAGAAGCACCGGACTGATTGACTAGGAATTGCGGTGATAACAAAGATCACAACATCAAAAGACGTCTACAAGAAAACACACCCTATAACCCAACCAACTGACCCAAGTGCCGTGGGAAAAGTAATACCAAACTACTTAACACCATCAACGCATAATGATTTCATTGATTGATTCGAGGTAGCAGAAGAGACATCCCCTGCACATATTGACTTAACCTGTTTCTCAGTTAAACGCTCCCACTTAAGCGTTTTATAAAAAATACCATAACGCACCGCGACGTTTAGCTGCTGTGGAGACTGAAGCGTCATATTAGCCTTAAACACCTGCCCTGTCTTGATACGAACCACACGGCCATTGATCCATGTTTGATCATCCTGACGATTAAAGCCCCAAACTGAATAACTTCCTACAATATCTTCACCCTGTTTGACACCGTACTGACCGTCAACCGTTCTAGCACTACATCGTCGACATGTCTTTTCTGGCAATGGCGCAGTGCTGTCATAAAACCCGACAACGACCTGACCAGCCAATTGACCATTCTTATCCACAAACAATCGAATAATCGAGGACGGGACTGGCGTTTCATCTTTGCGCGTTAGCCAGTAGCCCTCAAGCTGAGACTGTGTTGATTGAGCTCTTAGCAAAGGGCATAAGCACAAGACGCAGAATATTCTCAACCACCATAGCATTTTGTACCCTCCACCGAAGACCATCACGAACACAAGCAAAAACCAACGAAACCAAACCATGCTCACAGAACACAGTAACAACGCTGAATAGAGAACCAGCGATCACGCTGACCATCTAGCCAATGAGAACCTACCTACATACTGTCAGACTACATCATTGAATACAATAAGAAATAGAGAAAATAATAAAATAAATATCATTAAATCTTAATACTTCCCAGACATAAGCTTGCCTCAAAAACTGTCGGATCAACACTTTATAAAGGTCCACAGCGAATCAGAAAAAAATGAGAATTGATCTTGACGATAAGATCACATAAGCTTAGTGAGATAGCCTTACACACAAACATCGTATCAGCAATAAGACTCATGACCAACAGCACAACCACACGACAGAATCTAGCTTATGCCTACCAAATTTTAGCCATGCTGGGCCTAGATGATCACACCTACACCCATCTTTCTTGCCGAGCAAGCAAACCTAATACATTCTACATACAACCCTTTGGCTTGAAGTTTTCAGAAATAACGCCCGAGTGCTTACTTGAGGTATCACACGAAGGCAAAATCTTGTCAGGCAAAGAGTTAATCTACAATCCAACAGCCTATCAAACCCACAGTGCTCTCTACCAAGCGCGTCCAGATTTACAAGCGATTTTTCATATACACACAACGCATATGGTTGCCGTATCAAACCTTAAAGACGGCCTATTACCCATCAGCCAGTGGGCATTACATTTTTACAATCACATTGCCTATCATGAATACGATTCCTTAATCACTGCAAACAATCAAGGAGAGCAATTAGCCAGAGATCTGGGAGATAAAAATGTCATGCTACTTCGCCACCATGGTGCAATTATTGCTGGAAAAACCATACAAGAAGCTATGTTCTACACTCATCATTTACAACTGGCCTGCGAATCACAATGTTTAACCTTATCCATGCAACAACCACTTTGTGACATATCGCCAGAAACCTGCTCACGATCCGTTGAGACTTTGCTGAATTTTGAGGATAATTTGGGTATGCGCGATTGGAAAGCATGGGTACGCCAGCTCAACACAACAGTCAAACAGCCATGCTAATCGCACGGTCTTTTCGCGATGTACAGTAGCATGCCTCGATCAAAGCCAACCACCTAAAAAGTGATTTAAGTTTGACATCAATACCCTTATCAAAATCACTCACCACATCGAAGTACTTGATAGATGGTTAATAAAATGATAAACTGAACCAATGATTATATCAACTACAACCCATGCATCCCTCAGATAAGAATCAATTATTCAAAGAACCCAAGGTGCCAGATTTCAGTTTGACATCACCGGAACACTTCGTACAATTTTTAAAAAACTACTCGGATAAACGCCAAACGCCCATCAGACACAACATAACAGGCATGATTTGGCACAAAAAACATGGAAGCCATCAACGATTGGACCATTGCAACAACCTGTATGACTGGATGATTAATATCGGTGAATACATGCACTGTCATCCAAGACATCGATACACCAGCGCAGACATTCACGCAACCATGCATGCTGTATTATCCCTCCATCTTAAAGGCCATGATGTGGATTGGCACAAACACCAAAGCTCATTAAAAGAAAGTCTAGAGAACCTGTGCGTCGTTCTTGGAAAGCGCATAGAACATGCCGATAAACTGGATGATGCTTGCACCCAAGCAAGATCAGATGTCTACAGAAGAAAGTTTCAGCAACATGAACTTACAGTCAAGATAGAAGAGAAAAAATCACTCATTGAAAAATTCCATCTTGATACATGCCGACCAACACCATTGGACAGTGATTATCCTAAGGAAACCAAAGACCAATTAAAACATCTTGCACATATCTTTGTTGAAAGCAAAGATATCATCAGTCATCTCAAACAACTTTACAAAACTGTCAGCCAAATGAGCACTGCGTTGAGATCACCAAGTGGTACGCTAAGCACAGAAAATATGACTAAAGTCGCATCCTACTTACACAATGGCATTATAGAAATTCATCCACTTATAGACAACAACGGAAAATTCGCAAGATTATGCGTGATGATACTCCTCAAAAACAATGGCTACCATCCTAACATATCAATCAATGACGACAGTCTTGCGTACAACAATGCGATCAGTGAAGATCATTCACAATCCAGCATGGACACAGGCAAACAGAACATCCATACAGCGTTTTTTGAGAACTATTTGACCACACATAGACTGATAACGCCAAGTGCAACCAACGACGAGCAACAAAGCGCCCAACCCGGACCAAAAAAATAAGGCTGACTCAAAGCAACCAAATAGCTTCGCAGACTGATAGCCCAGTCAGATCATGAGAAAATAATACAACAGCCCCAATGTCCTGACTCAGTGAATACACAAAAACACATCTTCTGAGAGCAAGTCCTATGCAGCACCCTCATTGACAGCCTCAAGAAAAGCAGATAGAGTCATTTTAGATTTGAATAAGAACACACAATGCCTTGGTATGACATTCTTGGGATATTTTGCCCTCGAGACCAACAAACGCAAGCGATTCAACCAAGCATAAAACGCCTAAAACCAGTTTTCACATCAATGCATCAAGATGAATGGATCTCACTGTTGCATGCGCTGCATCCAAATGCAAAAATCCCTGAACAAAGTCCTCACAATGAGTTTCGCCAACTACCAAATATAACTCGAATCTATCGACTGATACCCGCTGAACTGCGATGGCCAGACTTTTCTGCACCACCACACGGCCAACGATTCATGCAACGCGAGAGCATGTTGGAAAATGGCATTCAAGTGATTTTATATGTCCACAACATCGTTCTCAAAAAACAAAAAGACAATAGTGTCATTGTCGATATACTGAAAAATCTTGTTGTTTACCATCAACTCAAGCAGGCTCAAAATACAATCGATGAGCTATGTCTTTACGGATGGATGTTTGTTCTTAAATACATCAAAAAATTCGACGATGATCCAAAAAAAATCAAAATCGATCATATCAAAGAGATGTTCAAAATCGATAAAAATCGCAAAGCAATGATCAGTGAACTCAAAGACACCCATCGTGCAAGCTATCAAAGTTTACCACCTTGTGAAAACTGCTCACCCATTCAAAAAATTGCCTTTTTCAGTGATCACAGTAACCAAATCAACCACCACCTATACCTTTTACTCAAAAAACTTCAACACCTTGAGCAAACCGTCTCTTGCGTCTTGATACTAGCAGCTCATGCCCACCAAGATCTCTTTAAAATTTATCCATTTACAGAAGGTAATGGGAAACTGGCTCGGGCATTGGTCAACGAGATCCTCAATCAAAATGATTATGAAAGTATAACAATCAAATCATCTTTTTATGGTCAAGCAGCTTATGAGTATGAACAAGTATGCGAATCAAATAACCTTAATAGATTAATCACTTTATTCAAAACACTCTATATCACGCAGCATCCACACTGTCATCAAACCAAGAAAATGGGGATGGATGAACCCATAAGTATCACACTTGCCATATGCCATCTCATTCGGTTAAACGACAACACACTCAAAACATTACTCATCAGCCAAGGTGAGCAATCCTCGCTTTGTCTCAACACTTGCTACAACGCCGGCTGGACACCACTACACGATGCGTGCAACCAAGTAAAAGCAGTTAAAAACCTCGACTGCGTAAACATGCTACTAGAAAAGGGTGCTGATCCAAGCATAACAAACAATCTTGGGAAAAAACCTTTTGACCTTATAAAAAATAAAGACCTACAAAAAAAATTGATAGCAGACTGGCCCGAGTATTTCTGGACAAACGTCGAGGTTGACCAACCATCACAAGAAAGCCCTACCACGATGAAAATAGACCAATTTTCTTGACCCATATCGCATAACAAGCGACGAAAAAAAGAGTACTGTCTTGCCCACCATCATCAAATAAAAAACCATGCACGCATTCACTATTTATTCGATGAAAATCCGAGTGCAAGCTGGATACATTGACAAAAAAATTCAATACACTGCTCAATCGAGTTCATACAACATAAAAATAAACAAAACTCAGAAAACATTGACATTCAGGCACATAGAAGCTATAAAATACGACCACATAAAGAATACTCACTGAACCAGCAGCAAGGACAAGTCATGATATCCATTTTCATCATCGCATTCATAAGTAACTCATGGACAAAAAATGGCGGAGACTGGCTCAATCTAACCACCATTCAAGATGCTTATCAAAACCACTATGTAGAACTTGCATCCATGCCAGTTGAAACAGCCATCCGTGAACCCAATGATCTTACCTCAATCATAAAAGAAGCATCTGACAATCCTCACAGTCAGTATAAGTTAATCTTTGTTTCCGATCACGGAGCCAAAGCAATACGGACACTCAGTGACCTTCCACCCAATGTTGAAATCATTTGGTCAGGACATCAATTGGTGGCAGAGTGGGAACAGCTACCAGTCCATAAGTGGTATCTTCCCGAACACAGCCGCAATACAATCTCAGAGAGCCACCATCTACGAAACATGATCCCCCTACCCGGTGTCATAACCCCAGGCCACAAATTATCCGACCATGGGACAGGTGGCGAATGCACCACATCATCATACACTAAAGAAGTGATTTGGATGCTGAGCGGCGATGCCAGAAAAGAGCACGCCGGTGACAGCGCTTTGATTGACAGTTGGCTTTTGCTCAAGCCAGATTACTCTGAGAGGGTGGTTCAAATAATGACAGAAAACTCAGTTTTTAATGATGCCCAAAAAGTATCCATCGTCAACAGCCCCCGAACAGGACAATGGGAAATCTTGAAAGACTCTTCTATTTTCAGCTCTATGCAGCTGGGTAAAACAGAGTACCACACTAAGCCGCTCAATCTAGAAAGTAATATTGACCCAATCACACAATCAGCACAAAAAGCCGTATTAACCCACTTACCCAATGCAACAATTGATATTGGCCACTACTGGAGAGAAGAGCCAAACCAAAAAGATGATCCCATCATTCACCACAGTAACTATCAGGATAAAATAGATGATTTTCTGCAAAACCCTGAGGCACTTTTATTGATTCCGGGTGATTCAGTAACCGATGTATCAAAGATCATTTCCACCCAGCATTGCATCGATCACAGAGATAAAGTATTTGTCATACTCACAGATACCATGACACCATCAATTGCCAGCTGGATAGAAAGCTTATATTCACAAGGGTATTTTGGCGCCATTGAGGTTAGATCAGACCGCGACCCATTACTGTTAACCGTTCAAGAAGCCAGCCCTGAGCCTAAGAATATCTTATCAGAAGTCAAGCAAAGTCTGGGCAACTCAGTAACAATGCCCAACAGACCCTAAGCATCAGATCAGCTACATTCAAACTTAAGCAGTGAGATAACATCTGAAAAGAGCAACACAACAGGAACAATCATCTCCTGAATATCAAAACAGTCATCCATCATCCACAAATCAATCCATTGTTTAACCCGAATCACCAAGATCCATTGACAACTGGTCGTCATCCTGTTTCTTTTTGGTTGACTTAGAGGGCTTTCTTCGTTGCGGAGGTCGCTTTCGACTACCTAACTTTTGATAAACTTTCCCAGCTGTGGTCTTAAAGTCAGCTTTTTTACGGGTTGCAGAAATTTGCTCACGCGCATAGGCTATGGCTTCTTTGTGATCAACAATGGGACCAGGGTAGTCACGATCAATGATAACCCCACACTCTTTTTGAATAAGAGGGGGCATTGTCCACGGCTCATGGATAAATGCTTCAGGCACATTAGCTAACTCAGGAACCCACCGCTTGATGAATTGACCCTCTGGATCATGCTCCTGTGACTGTTTTATTGGGCTATAGATACGCAATGCATTAATACCCGTCACGCCCGATTGCATCTGCAACTGGCTATAGTGAATACCGGGTTCATAGTCTGTAAAGGTTCGTGCGAGATGATGGCCTGTTTCACGCCAATCTAACCACAAATGATAACTTGCAAAACTGACAAGCATCGCACGCATTCGAAAAGTAATCCAACCATTGTAAACAAGATTACGCATGCATGCATCAATCAATGGATACCCAGTTTGCCCTTTGACCCAAGCATCATAGAAGACCGGATTACCAGGTCTTGGACGCATAGACTCACAATCTCGATGCATACATTGATACTCAATAGAGGGCTGGTCCTCAATTTTTTGGATAAAATGATCTCGCCACGACAAGCGCGAACGAAATGCCGAAAGTGACCTCGACCATGATCTTTTTTCCTCAGGATCCATAGCTGATAAACGCTGATCCAGGGCATTGATCACCTCACGTACCGATAGCACACCGTAAGCCAGGAAAGTTGATAATCGAGAACAATATATCTCAGATGCCCCTGGCGCAGAGATATGATACAAATAATGTTTTGCATGTGCACACAGGAATCGTTTCAGTGTGTGCTGCGTCTGCCACCTACCACCCTTCTGAACAACACCCAAGACTGGATCACCGAAATATGCTGCAGTCTTGGATGGAAGGTCATCAGAAAAGCCGCCCACACACACAGGAATTAATCGCTCTGGCGCATCAATCACAGCTTCTGACATACGCTGATTACGAATAGCGGACCAATGATCACGGCTTTTCAAGCGCCTGACAACGCCATTATGAGGATACTCAGAAAAAACGACATGTTGCGACTGACACCACTGATGCACACGCTTATCTCTTTGATATGTCCAATCATTACCAGTCTCCTCATGCGCATAAATATGACGTATACTGACATGGCTACTGATACGGTTGAATGCAGACACTGCATCCTCAGCTACTTGAATGATCAAAGCCTGGCCCAATGCTTCAAGGGTCTGACTGAGCTCCTCCAAACAGTCACGAGTGAAGCACCAATGTCGTCGAGAGGCAACAGGCTGTTTCCAATAATCAGTTTCAACAACATAAAGAGGTAATACTGCAAGCCCAGAAGCAACAGCCGCTACTAATGGCGCATGATCAGTGACCCGCAAATCTCGTTTAAACCAAACAACAACCACATCTTTTTTTTTATTCGTTGTCAAATCCATAACCAGTTCGTAATCTAACCAAATAATCTATCCTGATGGTCATATGATAACACAAAAAAGGATCTCTTTTGAGGAAAAAATCAGTCTGAATAATGGTTAAGCTACAAATGGAACAAACAAGCAGGAAGCTCGATAACAAAGGCAACCAAGAGCAAAAAAGCTGACCCAGCACCGCAGGCGAAAGTAGTCCACATCAATGATATGACGGCAAAACAAAAACCAGTCGAGCAGCAAACACCAAACCAGACAAACAATAAACAACACCAAACTGACCTTATTTTGTAGATACAAACCCCAAAACACCATCAAAGCAATCAGATTACTGGTAAATAGCCAGATCGAGCTCAAACGATTAACCAATGCAATACCCCATTGTGAACCAGCAAGAAAACTACAAATCATGCCTGCATACGCAACCAACATCGCATCAAAAGACACACCAAAGTACATCTCTACAGAGGTAAAAACAGATAACACAAAAAATGGAACCAGACCCAGACTTGTTAAAATCAACACCATACTACCCACCTGCATACTCAACTCAGCCTAGAAACCCACTACAATCTTGTTTGACATATTCCACTAAGATACCGAGTCCTTATTGCGCTGCCTTCGACATCGCTCAGAACAGTATTTAACCTGATGCCACACTTTCTTCCACTTCTTTCTCCACGAAAACGGCCGCTTGCAAACCGGACAAATCTTCTCAGGCAAATGCTGTTTTTTCATAAATGGTAATCCGGCCGATAAATTGGGGAGGGCTGACGCAACAAAGCCAAGTCCGTGGTAAAACCCGTATACAACAAAGCACAATACGCAAGATTGAGATACATCGTGTCCACCTCTGGTTGTAAAATACTTGGGGGCAACTGGCGTCGATCTGAATAGTGGCGACAGTAATCAACCATTATTTTGGCATCTTCAATGTGCGAAGAGCCTTTGTTGCTTCCGCTGACCAAAGCTTCAAACATTAAAAACTCCCCAGGCTGGGAGTGAAACGCATCAGTGTGCGCATGCCCTACCAGGGGTGACTCTTGTGCAGACAACTTTTGTAAAAAATAGGTCATAATGGGTAGATTCATCGCTAAAACTTGAGCACCGGCACCCGCTGACCACGGCCTTGGACTCTCTCCGGCTCTGGCCTTGGTCGCCAACATGATATCAGCACGAATGGGAACAAAAAGCGGAGCTTCAAGACCTAGTAACACTGCACTACGATCAACTGTCTGTAAAAATGGCTCGACTAGATCATCCAAATGCTGTCCGCTGTGCGCACAGTCCGAAACAGCATCATACAAGAACCAACCCAGATTACCCAAACGAGGCGAGCCAATATCAATCACACAAATGCTGTATTTTTTTTCAAACCTGCTCACATCACCCTCCAATAATCAATCTGGCAGCACACTGGATAATGCTTCAAGGAAATGCCTACTGTCTCTATCAATGGCCTCAACGCGATCAGGGTCCATTTTTGACAGCGTGCTGTAAATCATGCGCAAACGCTGATTATGCGATAATTGAGAGCGGTTTCTCTGCAAAAAGTCCCAATACAGGTAATTAAAAGGACAAGCATTAGGACCATTTTTCTCTTTCACATCATACTGACAACCACGACAGTAATCAGACATTTTATTGATGTAAGCGCCACTGGCGGCATACGGCTTAGAACCCAGATAGCCCCCATCCGCAAACAAAATCATGCCACTCACATTGGGCAACTCAACCCATTCGTAAGCATCAGCATAAACAATATGATACCACTCATTAACCACTCTTGGATGTAACCCGGCAATCAAGGCAAAATTGCCCAACACCATCAAACGTTGAATATGATGTGCATATGCATTCTGTTTGGTCTCTGTGACACATTGCTTCAGACAGTTCATGGTAGTATCTGCAGTCCAATAAAAATCAGGGAGATCGCGTTTTGCATTGAGAAAATTTAGACTTGCATAATCCGGCATTTTATACCAATAGATACCGCGTATGAATTCTCGCCACCCCAAAATTTGCCGGATGAATCCCTCAACAGCGTTCAACGGCGCCTTTCCAGCCACATACGCTGACTCTACAGCCTCGATACACTCAAGTGGCAACAACAAGCCCGTATTCAAATAAAAACTGATATGACTATGATACATCCATGGCTGACCCTCAAGCATCGCATCCTGATAGTCACCAAAATGAATCAACCGCTGTTGAATAAAGAGATCCAATGCAGATAGTGCTTGTTCGCGATTAACCGCAAAATAAAAAGGCTGCAAATCACCAAAATGATCGGGAAAGACTTTTTCAACCAGATCACACGCAGTTTTTGAGATCTCATCAGGTTCTACCTGATAGGTAGCAGGCACTTTGAGACCAGACTTAGGCGGTTTACGATTCTCAGCGTCATAGTTCCACTTGCCTCCCTCAGGTTGACCATCTTTCATCAAAACATCATACTCACGACGCATTTCGCGATAAAAAAACTCCATACGTAGTTGTTTTTTTGACTCCGCCCAAGATGAAAAAAAACGATCGCTTGCAAGAAAACGACCGTCTTCAACCATAGTGAAAGGACATTTTAATTGCTTTTCAAGCGCCCTCAGTTGCTCCAGCAACGTATAATCACTCGGCTGCATGACGATAACTTCTGATGATGAAAAATGCTTAACACAGCGCTGAATCTCAACGGCATAATCATGACTATTGCGCGGGTCATCAAGAGACACATATTCAACCGTATACCCTTGACGCTGGAGGTCGTCACGAAAATGACGCATGATTGATAGCCAGAATGCAAGTTTCTTTTTATGATGTTTAACTCTGGAAAATTCACGCTGATTTTCACACATCAAAATAACATCATGCTTTTTGTCACAACCTTGCAGCACTGGTAATGACAAATTCAACTGATCATGATAAATAAAACGCAAGACACCCATACACATAATAAACAACCATACAGAGAACTATTTTACAACGACAATGCCACAGCAACAAGACATTCTGGTAAGAAGCGTCATTATGGTTGAATTTCTTGACCATCCCAGGCAAAAAGACGACCTGAGTCCTCAACGGTTAAATGATCAATTACTTGACTGACGTACTCTGCTGACTGGTGAGGCGTAAATACCTTATTTGGATCAATAGAAGCACTAAATGGCTTTGACAAAGGCGTATCTACCGTACCTGGATGAATACCCACCACCATACGTTCTTTATAGCGACGCGAGACCTCAATCGACGCGGTTTTGATGAACATATTCAATGCCGATTTTGCGCTGCGGTAACTATACCAGCCTCCCAAATAATTATCAGATATACTCCCTAATCTGGCTGTCAATAACACCATCATAGCACGACGATCACGATGCAATTGATCAACAAAGTGCTTAGTGAGTAACGCTGGAACAGCAACATCTATCTTAAAAATCGTATCAAACTTATCAAAAGAAAGATCCTTAAGCGCCTTCTCTGGCATCAACTCATCATTGTGCAGTATGCCTGTAGTCACAATAATTAAATCAAGACCACCTGTATCGCTCAAGCTCTTAGCTGATGATGATAACGATGACTCATCGTAATAATCCAACACATGTGAAATCACCTTGTCACTTGCGAAAGATTGCTTTTTCCTCGAAAAAGCATAAACAGCCTCAACCTCATCCATTCCACTGTAATGGTTCACCAAGGCAGCACCAATCGCGCCTCCCGATCCGATGATGGCAATTTTTTTAACTTGATTCTTCATAAGACAGACCTCCGACGACATACTTGAGTTTTATGACAAATAATCAATATAATTGTCATCAACCATTTGTAATAGGTTCAAATATTTATATAGCACATAATAAGATTTTTTTGCCATTTTTATTAAAAAACAACACGATAGACATCATTTAACTCAAAAAACATCAAAGCGCGATTTCATAATGAGCCACCAAACAAATCAGCATCAGAAAAACTCAACATATAAAAAGACCACATCAAACCCAATCATGAATGCAAATCCAGCCATACTAAGCACCTTAAGCATCCAATGAGGCCGAAAACGCTTCGGTAAAAGTTTAGAATTTACAACTTGGTAATTCAAGAAAGCAAAAAATGGTGCAAAAAGAAATGAGCTAGCAGTGACAATGTCCGCAATCGTTGTCAAATCACTCACCAGATAGTGGATGATCAAGTAAGAAAGTCCACAAAAAACAGATGTTAATATTTTCCTTTGCACACGCTCAACCGGATAGGAGGTATTCATCAGAATCTGCATGGACACCGAGATACTACGTGGATAAATATCAATCAAAGTAATGGTTGTTGATAAAATCGTCGTCAACATCGCCAAACCAATAATCAGCTCAGACCAGGCACCAATCGTTGATGTATAGATGGATACCAACTGAGCGGCAAATACGGAGGGATTTTTTGAGATCAATTCACCTGAAGAATGCAAGACCAAAGCACCTAGCGTTACGAAGAACACCGCTGTCACAATAACCAGAACGTAACCAAAGTTAAAATCAAGCTTGGCCGCCTTAAAATCCAAACGATACTGGCCTCTATTTTTTGCTTGGAACCACAAAGAGTACCAGGCTCCAAGCTCTATAGGGCCAGGCATCCAGCCCATAAGAGCAACCACAAAAGGCAGCTGAGATTTCGTCCAGGCTGAGGTCTGATAAACCACTTTACTGTTTGCAGGATCATAATGAAATATCGCCATACCAACGGCAAATAACGTTGAAAAAAACAGCAGAATCATAAATACCTTCATGACCCGATCAAATACATCATAGCTTTCAAAAATCACCAGAGCCATGCTTGCAAGCATCACACCAAAAGAAACCATTTTGACATCATAGCCCAAACCCAGAACAGATTTAGCAATACCCCCTGTCACGTAAAGGAGCAGCGCTATCCCGCCAATAGCCGCAACTAAATTAATCAATAAAAAGAAAATAAGATAATACTTGTTGAGCTTGTGATAAGCGGTTAATAGATTTTCACCGGTTGCACCAGCGTAGCGAAAACCATTCTCAATAAACGGATACTTAAGCAGATTGATCAGAATAACCACCCACAACAACTCAAACCCATAATAGCCTCCCGCCCGTGTTGACTGAACCAAATGGGAAGTACCAATTGCAGCCGAAGCCGCAACAATTCCTGGACCAAGATGATTAAAAAGATGCACAAAACGCCGCATGAGAAAATCTTTAATAACTCTTTAACATTGTGCCGGATCACAAAAAAAACGTAAAGCCTACAGAAGAAACGAGACAATAAATATCACACTTAGCATAAAGAGTGGCAAATAAAACCCCAAAAACCACTCCAATTGATAGCGATCGATCAAGAGTGATCAAGAGTGATCAAGAGTGATCAAGAGTTTTTAACACAAAGAGTCTGATCTAAACTTTCCTGACAGAGTCAGTTTGATAAAAACCGCCCCAAGAAACACCACGCTACGATTTAATCAATCAAGGTCTTCTCTTTTGCAGGAATTTTATGGAAAGCAGAAGATGTCGTCGATTTTTTTGATTTAAAGTCTTTCTTATCAAATGACCTATCTGATCTTGGCGATTTGTTATCCCAACGCTTCCTTGAATCTGAAAAACGCTGCGTGTCCTTGTCACCAAAACTCTTCTTGCCTTTATTTGACCGAGCATTGAAATTAGATGAAGATTGTTCATTTCGCTTCCATGGCTTTTGGCGACCATCTTCATGACTGGATCTGGATGAGTTACCATAGCCACCTCTATCGCTATTGCCATAATGTCCTTTTCTATCCTCTCGTTGCGACGAATTGCCATTGCCACCAAAGCGAGGTCTTCTACCCTCTCCCTGTGACGCATAACCATTACCACCATAACGAGGGCTTTTCCCCTCTCCTTGTGATGAACGTGTATTACCACCAAAGCGAGGTCTCCTGCTCTCTCCTTGTGACGAATGACCGTTCCCAGCAAAGCGAGACTTTCTGTCATCACTTTGTGACGAATGACCGTTCCCAGCAAAGCGAGACTTTCTGTCATCACTTTGTGACGAATGACCGTTACCAGCAAATCGAGGTCTTTTTCCCTCTCCCTGCGATGAACTTATATTACCACCAAATCGAGACTTTCTATGATCTTCTTGTGACGCATAACCGTTGCCACCATAACGAGGCCGCCTGCCCTCTCCTTGCGAGGAGTTACTGTTCCCAGCATAACGGGATCTTCTATCATCTCCTTGCGAGGAGTTACTGTTCCCAGCATAACGGGATCTTCTATCATCTCCTTGCGAGGAGTTACTGTTCCCAGCATAACGGGATCTTCTATCATCTCCTTGTGAGGAGTTACCATTACCGCCAAAACGAGGCCTTCTGTCCTCTCTCTGTGACGAGTTACCATTGCCACTAAAGCGAGACTTTCTATCATCGCTACCAGATCGGCTTTGTCCTCGAGCAGAAGATTTTTTGTATCCACCCCTGGATGAGGATCGCGATTGCGATGATTTCTTGCCAGAACCTGGATTCAACAATTCAGAGATGTCATTCCACTTTGACCGATCCGGTGGTGAAACAAAATTGATAGCATGTCCACTTGCGCCGGCTCTGGCCGTCCTACCGATACGATGAATATAATCTTCAGGGCACTGTGGTAAGTCATAGTTCACCACATGTTCAATATGAGGGATATCAAGGCCTCGTGCAGCAACATCTGTCGCAACCAACACCCTGAATTTTCCTTTACGAAAACCCTCAATGACTCGAGTACGTCGACTTTGCCTGAGATCACCATGTATGGCATCGCCAGAGAAACCATCTTTACTTAGACGATTAGCCATACGCTCGGTACTGAACTTCGTTTTCATAAAAATAATCACCGAACCCTGCCGTGAACTAAGCTCCTCAATCAGCTTTGGATACTTAGATGCATCATCAAGCTCAAATGTTTCCTGCTGGATACTCTTTGCTGGCATACTATCTCTATCAATGCGAATCTGCTCAGGGTTTTGCAGGTATTTATTTGAAATCTTACGTATCTTTTCTGGAAACGTCGCTGAAAACAATAAAGTCTGTCGCTTGGAAGGCATGACCGATAAAATTCTATCAATCTGCACACTAAAGCCCATATCCAACATGCGGTCTGTTTCATCCAAAACGAGAAAATCACAACGAGACAACTCTAGGCTTTTTCTCTGAAGATGATCGTTGATACGCCCAGGCGTACCAATAATAATTCGAGCAGACTTCTCAAGCTGTCGATTTTGCTTCACATAGGAGTCACCACCAATCAGCAAGGCTGTTGGCAAATAGATGCTTGGACCCAGCATCAGCCTTACTTGCTCATGTACTTGCTGAGCCAACTCACGGGTTGGGGCAATCACAAGTGCTGTGCTTTGATTCGCTGGTTCCAATAGACGGACCAACAAGGGAATTAAGAAAGCGCCGGTCTTTCCAGTACCTGTTTGCGCAGAGCCAATGATATCTCGCCCTGATATCGCTACAGGGATGGCTTGCTGTTGAACCGGCGTCGGCTGATCAAACTTGATGGCACCCAGATTCTTCAAAAGAGCAGGTGGCAAGTTCATTTCTTGAAATGTTAGCATTGAGTTTATCTCCAAATGTAAGTTTCTGAAGACAAGGACTCAATGGAACTGTGATCAGATTATTTATTCTTTTTCTGTACTACTCTGCAACTAAAGCTACGTTGATTGCAGATCGTCTATCGTTTTTTGTCTCAATTTCAAAAGATACTTTCTGATCTGTATCAAGTGAAGCAATACCTGATTTTTCAAGAGCAGAGATATGTACGAAGATATCATCAGATCCGTCATCTGGGGCAATAAACCCAAATCTTTTTTGTGTGTTAAACCATTTTACGGTTCCCGTTACTGTCATGATGAATACCTCACTGTACTAAATTAAAAAAACTGACCGCCGCACCGAATCACGCAGCGAAAGTACTAGGTAGTAATAACTTGAGACTCAAAGCTTACTGATCAATGCATCAGCAGTGGGCGTATTATACATGATTTACATAAAAAAACAAGACTGTAGTCACAATCAACACAATTAACTACAAAAAAAAGCACTCCTAAAAACCCATGGCACACAAATCGCGCGCAGATCGAGCAAAAAACCCAACACAAGCAAACAAACAACGTGACCACACCAACTCAGTTATGTCATAATAAACGAAAACAGACCGCAACAATGGAAAAACCAATACTCAAAGGAAACTGCCTGTGGCAAACCCAAAGCCCAGCACTTCAAGCCTATCATGACAACGAATGGGGACGACCTGTAAACTGCGATCACATACTGTTTGAAAAAATCTCCCTTGAGACACTTCAAGCAGGATTGAGTTGGCGCACAATTCTAGATAAAAGAGACGCTATTCGAGCATGTTTCAAACAATTTAACATCAACAAAGTCATGATCATGACCCCACAAGAAATACAAACCATTCAAAAAAACCCCAAAGTCATACGCAACCCAAAAAAAAACCAAGCCATCGTGCACAATGCAGGCATTGCATACGCAATACAACAAACACATGGAAGTTTTGCAAGATTCGTCTATCAGTTCAAACCAGAACTGACCGAACCAATCTATGCTGTTCCGCAAGCCGCACGCCAATTATGTCAAGCTTTGAAAGCTCGTCATTGGCAATTCATTGGCAATATCACTTGTTATGCATTCATGCAAGCTGCAGGCATCATCAATGACCATGATCTTAACTGCCCCATACGAGACACCATTCTCAAGTAATATTCAATCACTGAAACCCTGGATTAACCAACAGACGAGGACCAAATCACTTCTTGAGCTTGGGCCCACCATCGTGACCGGTGCGGGGATCAGAACCTTTGCCTTTAGATTTCGTGGTGAAAGCACCCTTTGCGTTCTTTATCAATTCACCAAGCCTTTTCCTCGTTGAGACTTTTGGAAGAGGCGGCAACGCACCACTCTGTGAATAAAAACGTCTATAATCTCTATATGATGCTTTGCGAGCTTGAAGCACATCTGCATCTTGACCGCTCAGTTCTCGGCGATTTAAAGGGCCGAGACGCTCAACTACAAGCTTGTCCATATACAACAAAAAGGCCTCAAAATGCCTGACTTTTCTGGCATCTTTGTATCTTGGATGCTGATTAGAACCAACATAGAACCCACCAGCAATGAAAACCTGGTTGTCTTTCTTGTATTTCTTGATAAAGTCAGCATCTGCAAATAACTCATGCAGCCTCGATAAATCATGCTTTTTATATTTCTCAATATCCTCAGGATGAAAATTGAGCTCACAAAATAATGCCCACACCGTTTGCGCTAACTCGCGAAAAGCCGCAGCATCCATCTCAAAATCCTCTTTGCACAAACGCCAAAAAATATTCAATTCACTTCCATCTGATCGCTTCATTTGCTCATTCCTATCATTTCTTAGTCTCCTTATAGTACGAATCGATGATTTTGTCATAGCCAATCTCAAAAAAATGAGTAAATTGTGACGAATTCAGCATAAAAGAGACTATTTGATCATATGAATACCTGAATAAGTCATCAAGTTGACAAGGTTCTCATACATTTTTGCTTGCCAATACCCCTAAGACTGTTAGACTGATAGACAAGCTAACACTCACTTAACACTCATATGATTGGCTCAAAAAAGTGTATTGTCATTGGCGGCGGCTTTGGAGGCATGGCTTCAGCACTGCGCGCACGGAAAAAAGGCTATGATGTTACCATTATTGATAAAGCCCAACGCCTAGGAGGGAAAGCTCAAGTATACAGTTACGGAGGCTTTAGGCACGACGCAGGACCAACTGTCATCACCGCCCCTCACCTATTTGATGAACTATTCAGCCTTTTTGACAAAAAAAGAGAGGACTATATCGCCTTCACCAAATTGGATCTGTGGTATCGTTTTCGCTTCCATGATGGATCAACCTTTAACTATGGAGGAAGTATAGAAGACACCTTAGCTGAAATCGCAAAGATTGCCCCAGAGGACCAAGCTGGCTACCAAGATCTTCTGAAAGCTTCCAAAGCCATTTATGACGTCGGTTTTGCCAAACTCTCTGATCAACCATTTCATCAGCTAAGCAGCCTCCTGCGACACACACCCACCATGCTAAAACTCAGAAGCTACCGTTCTGTTTGGCAACTGGTCAGCCGCTATCTGAAATCAGAAAAATTACGCCAGGCCTTTTCCATCCAACCATTACTAGTTGGCGGCAATCCATTTGACACAACCAGCATCTATAACTTAATCCATTTTCTGGAGAGAAAAGATGGCATATTTTTCCCAGTCGGAGGTACAGGGGCCTTAGTTGACGCACTAACCCAACTCATGCTCGATGTTGGCATCAAAGTTGAACTTGGCAGAACCATCACCGCCATACGTGTCAACAAAAACAACGCTGTCACTGGCGTTCTTACTGATGAGAAAAGACACATAGGGTGCCAAGCCATCATTGCTAACACCGATCCCAGTTTTCTATACAGCCAAATGCTTCCCAAGCAATCCGTGAAGCGAAGCGCCGTACTTAAAAACAAATATGCCCAAAAGTCCATGGGCCTTTATGTATTATTTTTCGCAACCACCAAACAATACCCAGAAGTCGCCCATCATACCATATCCATGGGACCGCGCTACCAAGGGCTACTCAATGATATTTTCAACAAAAAGATTATTACTGACGATTTTTCACTTTATTTACACAGACCAACTGCGACAGATCCATCATTTGCACCACATGGATGCGATAGCTTTTATGCCCTTGTACCCGTGCCCAACCTTCAAGGCGGACAAAACTGGCAGACACTAGGGCCAAAGTTACAAGAAAAAGTATTGGATGAACTCGAATCCACCCTACTACCAGGTCTACGAGAACATCTTGATCACGCCTTTTTCAAAACACCGGCTGATTTCAAGTTAGAGCATCTTTGCCCTGATGGAGAAGCCTTCTCAATTGCTCCCAAATTTTATCAATCAGCGTGGTTTCGCTATCACAACAAAGCTGAGGGACCAAAAAACCTATATCTTGTCGGTGCAGGAACACACCCAGGCGCTGGTCTACCAGGGGTTTTGTGCTCCGCTAAAGTGGTTGATAAACTGATGACACCCATTCAAAATAAACACTCAAGCACAAGACCATTAAATCACCATGAATCAGAAACCCATATCCAAGCATGAGCATCAATCCAGATCAACATCAACAGTCATCCCCTTGTGATCACCAAAAGTCCTGCAACAACCTTGCAGAGCCAAGCAGTTCAGCATTACTTTGCGTATTAAAATCTACCTATCCTGGAAACTACAAAATCAAAAAACATGGTAAAAGCTTCAATTTTGCACAATATTTCATCCCCAGAAAACATGCATGCGCAATCAAGGAGCTGTATGAAATATGCCGACTCATCGACAATATTGCTGATTGCCCAAAAACTGATATCACGGTCAAGGAAAATCAACTTAGCCACATCCAAGATCTCATCCTAGACCACAATGACGGGGACTCAATCCACCTTAGCAACCATCATACCATCAGAAAAAAAACACTATGCACCCTAGTCATCGGAGCTCAATATGACTTAAACATTGAGCAAATCTTAACCATGGACAATCTGATGGAATACTGCTACCACGTTGCCGGCACAGTCGGTCTCATGATGTGTGATTTGATGAACATCACAGACCAGAAAGCCAGACATCACGCCATTGACTTGGGCATTGCTATGCAGCTGACCAATATTGCCCGCGATGTCTACAAAGATGCAAAGCTTGGCCGAATCTACCTACCAAGCGAAGTAGTCGGCAAGCTACACACAGAACAATTGATCAGAGAAAACCAATCCATTGAACCAACCCTATCAAGTGGCATCCGACACATACTCCACCAAGCAGACCAATTTTATGCAAGCGGGTTCACTGGCTTAAGATACATTCCGTATGCTAATCGTTTTGGCATCTATATTGCTGCCAAACTCTATCAAACAATCGGCAAAAAAGTACTCAAAAACAACCCTTACCAACCTCATAATCATGCCTACGTTCCCCTGTGGGAAAAACAGTTGATCGCACTGCAATGCATCATACGGTTCATCAGAAAGCCTTCTCACCTTGAGACTAAAAAAAATTATGACACCAATCAGCTATACAGAAATCTAACCTTTTACCAAGACACACCATGAAAGTTACCTCAGATATCATCATCATTGGCGGAGGATGCTCAGGATTAGCACTGGCATATGCGCTAGCAAAGCAACAGTCACATCTCTGTGTCAATATTCTCGAGGCGCGACCCAGCTATCACAATGATAAAACATGGTGCTTTTGGTCTGATGAATCAAATGAGTGGACAGATCTTGCACAAAAAAACTGGCAATCATGGTCATTTCATGCAGAAAATGACCAAACAATCACCACTCAACAAAGCACAATCTGGAAGTATTATTGTTTAGCAGCTGAAGATTATTACCAATTCGTACAGCAACATCTCAAGCGCAATCAAAACATCAAATTATTCACCAACCAACAAATTTCTTCAGTGACCTACGCTGATGAGTCCAACATATTCTCCGAAACACAACCCACTGCCCAAGTAACAACGCAAAACGATGAAATATACAACGCCAAACTCATCATTGATACAAGAAGCCCTCTTGTCTTTGACAGCATCTTGTACCAATCCTTCTATGGATTAGAATTAAAATCCAAGGATCTCAAATCAGAAACTGTCTCATTGATGCACAACATGAGAAGTGATGATCAAGGCTTTCGCTTCAACTACATCTTACCTCTAGGCAATGATCGCGTGCTTTTTGAACATACCCGATTTAGTAGGACAGCCCACTCGCGTAAAATAATGAATGATGAGTGTGATGAAGAAATCAGACGACTGAATATTTCCTACCGTGGCATCATTCGTGAGGAGTATGGGTGTCTTCCAATGGGGTTAACGCGCATTGACCCAAAATATTACCAAGCTGGAATCGCAGCTGGTGCCTTGAGAGACGCCTCTGGTTTCGGTTTCTTGAGAATTCAACAATGGGCCAAGCACATTGCCAAACAACTTGCAAACGCCAACAAACAACAAAACCTAGCTGCAATCATGAGCTATAAACCTCACGAGACAACATGGACCCAAAAACTTGACCATCTATTTTTGAAAACCATTAGGAATGACACCAGTCAGACACCACAGTATTTTCAGGCATTAGCAAAGCATCTTAAAGCTGACACGCTGATTAGATTTCTTTGTGATCAAGCAAGTCAACAGGATCTCGTGGATGTCATCAGAGCTCTACCCAAGTGGCCTTTTCTAAAACAACTGGTTGGACTTGTCCAAAAAAAAATCGATCATGCGTTCAGCTAGCCCACAGAAACTAGGCAACATAACTCGCATCGTTAAGTCAGATGCAATACTGTTTTGGATATGTACAGCGGCAATAATCATCAATCATTTTCTTAACATCACCATCGCAAATCAACTAAGCTATCTACTACTACTCAACTGTGTGATCGGGCTACCGCATGGAGCCAGTGACTACTTCTGGATCAAAAGCCAATGTCGATCGATACAAAAACGAATCTTAGCTTGTCTCGGATATCTGGGAATTGTGGCGGTTGCATTATCCATCTGGATCATGACACCAACCATCTCACTGTGTCTATTTCTTTTGTTGTCGGCTTACCACTTCGGCCAAGACTGGCAAACCCAATCAAACAGTGAACGTTTATTTTTAGGCGCATCAGTGCTAAGCATTCCCGTTACCTCAGACCCAGCCTCATCACTACAACTGTTTCATCTTGTCACATTATCAAACAGCGATCTTCACTGGCTTATACCATTGTTTAAAGTATCTTATCTTATTGGCATGGCTCTAACTATAAAAAAAATCTACCAAAAAAACACACAGTATCTTGAAGTAGCCGCACTCTACGGCATAGGCAGCCTTGTATCAGCATTGACATTTTTTACCATCTACTTCTGTAGTCTACACAGCATCCGCCATTATCAGCAATGTGTAACCTCAATCACCAAAAGAAAGAAAGATATCATCGCTTTGAGCATCATCATCATCGGCACATTTTGCTTACTTGCTGGGGTGCATAGTGGAACTGAGCTGCCACAGGCAAGTCCACAGCTTGCACCCTTTAAATCACTCTTCATACTATTATTTGCGCTCACAGTGCCACACTGTTTCATTGTGCAACTGGCCAACAAAAATCAAACAAGATAAACACACTACCTAGGCACAAATAAAATCACAAAAACATGAAAAAATCATAAACATGAACTATAACATAACTATAACAACAACAGAGTCAAATGATGATCAATGCCTACGCCGCCCTTTCACAATCAGCACCGTTAACACCTTATCGCTATGATCCTGGACCACTTGGTTCAGACGAAGTGTCCATTGATATCAAATATTGCGGAATCTGCCACAGTGACCTCAGCATGATCGACAACGACTGGGGGATGAGCACTTACCCATTGGTGCCTGGACATGAAGTTATTGGATCCATAGCTGCAATGGGTCAAGATGTCAAAAACTTAGAAATCGGGCAAACTGTTGGCATTGGCTGGCACTCAGGCTATTGTCATCATTGTCCAGCTTGCGAAAGCGGTGATCAAAATTTATGCGCAAACGCCACCGCAACCATTGTTGGGCATCACGGTGGATTTGCAGACCAGATGAGAGCAAAAGCCAATAGTGTCTTCTTGCTGCCACCAGGTATAGATCAGCGCTCAGCAGGACCTTTGTTTTGTGGGGGCATCACCGTTTTCAATCCACTCTTACAGTTCAACGTCCAACCAACGGATAGAGTCGGAATCATAGGCATCGGTGGATTAGGACATCTCGCCTGTCAATTTCTCAATGCATGGGGATGTGAAGTCACCGCGTTCACTAGCACGAGTAATAAAAAAAAGTTACTAAAAAAATTGGGTGTACACCATGTCATTAATTCCAAAGATGCATCTGCTCTAGAGAAAAACACAGGTCAATTTGACTTCATTATCTCCACAGTCAACCAAGAAATGGACTGGAACCTGTATCTCAACACGCTCAAACCAAAGGGCCGACTGCACAATGTAGGCGGCGTTCTATCACCTCTCGACATCAATGCTTTCAATCTAATCATGGGGCAAAAACAAGTCTCAGGATCACCTGTTGGGGGCCCCACTAACATCCGTAAAATGCTGACATTCTGCGCCAGACACCACATTCAACCAATCATCGAAATATTTGCTATGCAAGACGTCAATCAGGCATTAAGCCATCTACAATCAGGAAAAGCGCGATTTCGCGTTGTGCTTGAAAACAAATAAACCCAGAAACAGAGCACATCAAGGCCATCACAACAGCAGGCCACTCAAGTAAAGATTGACTAAGCTGCCAAAAAAAACCTTGAATAACGACACGCCTGATCACAAAGACACTGCAGTAGATCATTGATCAATTTGAAAGATCTCAAACAGTTGGTGTCAAGCACTGCCCCCCCTGAGGCAGTGAAGGGGGTCGATCAGGAGTCCTATCATGCACCAAAAATGCTCGCAGTAAGCATTCTGATTTTTGATAACGTTCAATCAAAGTCTTTGCAAATGAATGATTACCTTCAACATTTATAGTAAACGACTTCTTTGCATCATAGGGATATTGCTCATCTGCTAACATCGCTTGATGAAGCTCAGAGCGCGAGCTAAGATGGGCAATCAACGCAAGATGCAAAGTACCTGCGCGTACCAGTACCCCACCATCATCAGTCACAGTGATAGAGTCTGTAAGATACGCCGCAGCCAAAGGATAAGACGCCAAACGAGATCGAAACTCAGTAACAGAGATATCTTTCAAAAGAATCATACGGCGAATATTGATTGGCGACTCCTTAACAACACTTATCCAATGATACGAACGATTGGACGAATCAAGAAAATCAAAAAACACTGAACTCGGCAAAGACAAAGGCCTCTCTGGTTGCGCAAGCGTCTTAAGTTCAGTGCGAAGAATATGATCAAGAAAATCACACTTGCGGGGAACATAAGACAAATTATTAACAACATAAAAAACCAAAGATCGATCTTTGTACATACCAATGCCAGTAAAACGAAAATCTTCACTGTATTGATCACCATACAACCGCTTAAAAACATCAAAAGAGCCATTGTCAACCGCGGCCATGATTAACCTATCTGTATTTTGGGGTCGGAAAAAATCAGAGGTCGCGTCATTTTTAACTTTCAATCCAAGTGGCGACTCGTTAGCGTCAAGCAAATCATTCAACAAGTCGATGTTGTTGTACTCAATAGCAACTTTCAAAGCAGCAGACAAATAATCTTGACTCATCTCATCATTTAACTTCTTTTGAAAAAAACAATAACTGGACAGTTTTTTATCAACCATCATCGCAGTTCTTTGCCCAGCATACCTGACAAGATCGATAGAACCATAGCGATGAGCCATGACATACGATGACTGATCTGATGGTGTCATCACCCAGGGCGCACCCTGACTATCGAGATAACGAATCAACGCTAAATTTGGCTGGCGTTGGCTCAACGCATGACATAAAGACATGCCATACTGTAATCGATCTGACTTCCACGATAAGACCTCTAGCTTAGTGGCTTGGTTGTCCTCAATAATAGCTTTTACACCCTCTAGATCACCTTGATCAATCAAAGAAAACCACTTCTTTTTAAGCTCATCGCGCTCAATCAACGCACGACGCTGTTGAAGCAATGCACAAACCTGAGGGCAAAAACCTAAAGACTCAAAAAGTTCAACATGCTCGATACTGACACACAGACCAACAAGACTTTGGGTGATTCGACTAGAAAACGATTGTTGTATGATCTCTGCAACCCGAGCGCAAGGCTGACCCTCTGTGTCATTGTGCTCTCGAGTCGCCGCTTTTTTTAGCAAAGCATAATCCCCATCAGTCATTAAAATACGACCATTGTATAGGGAAATGAGAGTCTTACGATCCGATTCAGACAAATTCAAACTATTAATAATTTCAACAACATCTCTGGCGTAATACCCTATCACATGTTTAAAAACATCCTCGTTAGACACACCTGCAAAAGATTGCTCATTCTGAAACAGACCCTTACCAACATTCACACGTGTGAGCGCACAAAAGCACCCATATGGCGTACGAGATCGCAAGAAATCCGTTAATCCATCAAGATCTCCGAAACGCAACAAACTGACCCAAGCCGAATCACTACAATCCTGACGAACCACACTTTTTGAATGATCATTAGCAAACATAGACTAACCCTTTTTCTTATTTTTAATAACATTGAATCATAACCATATTATAACATTAATAGAAATAAAAATCAAAAACTGGACCTCATGAATACAGGCACAGAAAACTTACTTAATCGATCTTACAGGCAACAAGCATTATTATACGAATCAACTCAGAGTCTTATCAAAGCACCTCAAAAAAACAGAAAAGCACACCACAAACAGTCTCACCCCTAACACCCACTTACGTCAGTCACCCAATTTTACAACGCATCAACAAACCAAAACAAGATAGTCACTTGGGAAACCATGAATTGCCTTCAACAGAATGGACAAGAAAAAAAACCATCAATCAGCACTGATAACAATCAACAAGCTCATGGTAAATGATGGAATCACCAGCCACGCCATAGCATGCCACAGAGTAGCTAAGCGTGTAAATGAACCAAATCATCAAAACACTTAGCTGAACGAACCAGAGCCTGCTGCTCATGAGAAAAACCATTTCGCTTAGCGTAATATTTGACCAAACCACAAGCTTGACGAAGCGCAAACGCCTCTCCACCCAGAAACGCACTTAGCGCTTGAACATGATGAAGAAAAACCTGCCAACTTTCAGCACAGTCTACCCATTGACCATGATCAATCAAACCCATTTGCTCCTGCATCTGGCCAATCAGCCATGGCGCGCCCACTGAAGCACGAGCAACCATCACGCCAGCACATCCTTTTAACAACATCTCTCTGACATGTGCAATATCTGATACATCACCGTTACCAATCACCGGACAACAGGCATGCTGAGCAAAAAAAGCGATCTGATCCACAAAACAAGGGACGTCATAACCATCTTGATAATGCCGACCGTGAACCACCAAAAAATCAGGCTTCACATCATTAATCACATCAAGCACGTGTGCATTATATTTGTCACAACTGTGACCATCCACACGAATTTTAACACTGATTGGATGATGACACGATTGACGCATTGCACGTAAGACACTACGTAAACGCTCTGGCTGAGACAATAAATATGAACCTTGAGCACGCTTACGAATTTTTTTAACCGGACAACCTACATTCAAATCCACCAAGGAAATATCTAGCTGATTCAAAACAGCACAAGCACGGGCACACTCATCTGGATCACTGGTTGCTATTTGCAAGCACAAAGGCCCCTCTGTGTGACTGGTTTGTAAATAACGTCGCTTGATGACATCACTACCCGATAAAATGGTCTTACAAGAGGTCATCTCACTGTAGACCCATGCAGGCTGACTGTACTGCCAGATCAGATCTCGAAATGGCACACTGCTTACCCCCGCCAATGGCCCTTGAACCAATTTCAACGCTTGCAAACGTGACACAAGCTGATCAACAGTGTACTGACGCATGAATAAAAAATAATCAGGATATCAAAATTTAATCAAATTATCAACACGAAGGATACAAGAACCCGTCATCTACAGTCAAATAAAATTGCCCGACGTGACACAGCGTCCAAAATCGTTTATCTTTATGGTTTGAAAGCTCAATTGGTCAGAACACATGCAACTCAAAAAATCAATCATTCAAGTACTCAAGCACAAGTTTTTCATCTCTACTCTACTGATAAGTGCGTCTATCTATCTTTTTTTACAACCCGAAACAAACGCCTCTTACAAAGACGAACCGTTAAGCTATGCGCAATACACGAGATCTACCGGAGTGAATAAGTATCCAACAATCACGCTAACTGTTCCCAAAAATCATCTGTGGTCAGATGACTTTCTCGGCAGACTACACCACGAGGAAAAAACACATAGCCTTTTTTTTAACACCGTGGCAAATCTTGATCAAAAGCGCTATCTAATCATTGATGCAGGGGCACATGTGGGAGATACCGCAGTATGGATTGCACAGTTTGCAAAAAAGGCAAAGAAAAATATAAAAGTTCTCGCCGTTGATCCTGACCAATCGAAAATTGATTTCATCAACGATTTGGCAGTTAAAAACAACCTTCAAAATCACATCATTACTGTCACCGCAGCTGTCAGTGATGACTTTGCAAAAGTATCCATTGTAAAAACACAGAACAAGAAAAAAAGAAAGGAAAGAACCCTACACCCTGGAGCGTGGAAAGTTAAAGAGACCGAAACAGGCCAAGTTGACATGCTACCACTTGATCATATCTATCACCAACTTCAACTAGAAGAATACGCTACAGCCATACTACACTTAGATGTAGAGGGTTATGAGTTTAAAGCCATGCAGGGAGCCATCAGCCTTATCGTGAAAGATCACCCATTATGTGTATTTGAAATGCTACACACCCCCTCAACAACCAGAATTCGTGAGGTTATGAAGTTTTTAGGATTCTCATCAGACCAACGGCTACACGAGGAAAATGAAAACGAAGTCTTCTACAAACAGAACAAAAAAAATCACCAAAGCACTCTAAAGCTACTGGGTCAGATGGCATAGGGTGACTCAACCTGCTCAACTGACAACCAAATGAAAGACAACGAACATTATTAATATCATCACAGAATCAATAAGCCTGTTTATACAGAACACAAGGTGAGTATCAGCTAACAAATGATGTTTTTTTCATCAACGGAACGGTCAAGCTCAATGACAATATCTCGACACCTGGATTATGACCATCCGAAGAAATACGACTCAGATTGGCATTTGAAATATGAGATAGACCAACCCCTAATCGCATCTGATTGGCAAAACAATAGGCCCTTTCTATTTTAGAGCGAAACTCTAACGGAAAGTCTAAGTCTCTACCTTGTGAACTCGAATGATAATACCCCATGACAGAGAAACTTAAGGTATTCACCCAAGAAGTATCCGTATAAAAATCACGCATTAACCCTAAAAAAGCAAACCAGTCATCCGCCGTTGTCAACAAAACACCGCCGATAGGATGCAAATGATACGCGGTATACACCTTGGCATGACGATACTCAATAGCCAAAGAAGCATCCTCAAAGTATTTCCCATACACACCGAGTTGATAACTGTAAAAGCCTGTTGTGTTGACCAATGAATGAGGCTTGGCCATTGAGCAGGGGCTCATCATCATACAAAAAAGAAGTGAACAAACCAGTGAGCGCCGACAAGAGCAAAAGTAAGACTTCAATGTACAACATGACCTCCAAGTCAACAAAAAAGATCCAAGCATAATGCCTCCTCAAGATTACCCACAGGATATCTGAGACCAGTCAAAATCACAAGGGGGAAAAGCAGGTCAGAGCGGAAACTTCTTGTATAGTTTTAAAAAAATCATTCCGTATACAACCAAGCCACGACAAAACAATCATATTTTATCAATCCAACCTTTCAAGAGAAGCGTAAATACAGTACTGTAAAAACATTGTATACAGCACAAAGACATGAAAACAAAAACTGACACACAGTATTCACGGGAAAAACTCCTTAAATGTGCACAGGGTAAATTATTTGGCCTAGGTAATGCTCAGTTACCAAATCCACCCATGCTCATGTTTGATAGAATCACCAACATCAGCCGCGAGGGGGGTAGCCATCAGCAAGGCCAAGCCACAGCTGAACTGGACATACATCCCAATTTGTGGTTTTTCGATTGTCATTTTTTAAAAGACCCAGTCATGCCCGGATGCTTAGGCATGGATGCATTATGGCAATTGAGTGGATTTTATTTAGCATGGCTTGGCTGTCCCGGTCGTGGACGCGCTCTTGGGTGTGGTGAAGTAAAATTTTCTGGACAAGTCACTCCAGAAAGTCAAAAAGTCACCTATCAAATCGACATCATTCGCACCTTTCAAAAGAAAACCAAACTGATTGTCACCAACGGACAGGTCATCTGTGATGGAGAAACCATTTACACAGTCAAAAATCTTAAGGTCGGACTGTTCGAAAACATCTAGCGAAACAAACCCCGTCCACACACCAAATAGATTGTGCTACCCAATCAACATACTGCCTCCCCTCTTTTGCTAAGAGTGCTTAACGAGAATAAACCTACATGATTCAATATCCAGTAACTTTTGCTTGACCATCAACTGTAGATCCGTTGTAAAACAAGAAATCAGGCGGGCAAAAACACATCTAGATAAAGACGTGGCACACACACATCAAAACAAGACTTATCAACCCAGAAGAAATAACGACGCTACAAATCAAAATCAAGGAATATTTGCAGCATTCTCTACTTGTACAAAACCATCACCAGACTCCCCATCACAAGACTCAGTAGGGTCATCATCAGCAACATCTTTTGGCTGAAATGTGCCAGAGTCAATTTGATCAATCAAACCTGACAAAACACTCTTAGCTTCCTTGTAACGCTGAGTCACATCATGGTTCCAATCATTCATAATCATGGCTGATCCAGATGTCACGGTGTGTAAGGACGTCAGTGTTGCTGGCAAGTAGCTCATGACCGTGCTCATGATTGAATGCATACCATCTCCATGCACACCAAGCAAAGCTCCAAAAGCCCTGTCCATAGAATCGAGTTGAGCACGAAGAAACGATCGGGCTTGCACAGCGTAACGCTCAGAAACAATCTTAGGCTCCAACAAAAACACATGATCTAAAAAATGCAGATTACGATGATGATCGTGAATGGTAACAACAGAGAAGTCTGCGCAACTGATATCAGGCGAAGATCGCAGGCCCAATATCATCTTACAGATTTTTTTGATTGCACGACGATGCACCATGATATCCTCTCTGGTCAAGCTATCCGCTTGTTCAACTCGGGACAATAAGCGATAAACATCGGCATTATCCATGATTTGTTGAGAATCTGACAGACGCTTACCAAGCGCTGGGTCGCATCCAACAAAGTCATGTCCAGCATGGTATTCACTGGATTGGCGATCTATGGCTACAGGAGAAACAGGTTCTGGAGACAACACCGATAAATAATAAGCCAACGAAACATGGCCGCTGCGTACAGCGATATCAAGTGCATTGCGACCCAGCGATTGGTCCAGCGTTTGCGGATGTACATCACATCTCTCAATCAAATACCGAACGCTATCAAGACAACCATTCTTCGCAGCAATATGTAACGCAGTTAAACCTGACCCTGACATAACATCAGCACTAACCTGGCAATGATTGACCAAGCAATCGATCAAATCAACACAGTTTCGTCCGCTGATAAGATGCAATGGCCGATAACCGTACTCATCTTCCACATCAAACTTCACACCCCTATCATGTAAATAAGTGATGGTTTTGATGGTATCAGTGACGTCCGTCACTTTATTTTGAGGTTCTGGTAAAGCATAGGTTGCCATAAAACCATCTTTTGACACTGTTTGATAGTCTTGTCTGCACAAATCAAAATCAACGGCTATGTGTGCAAGAGACTCCCCATCGGCATCATTGTCTAAATGACTGCCTGTCGCAGCACCATGCTGCACATTCAATGCAAAACCCTTAGACACCAAATACTCCACCACATCAAAACGACCCTCCTGAACCGCAACACTCAGCAAAGAATGACCATCTGAGTTTTTGATTGAAAGGTCTGCTTGCTTATCATACAAATAGCGCACCAATTCAAGCCAACCAAACTGCACAGCAAGCTGTATGGGCGTTCCAGATTCCCCCTCTGAAACATCCACTCCCATCCCACACTTATCAACAAAAAATTCAACGACATCCTTATGTCCAAAAACGGAGGCACAATGCAATGGTAAAACACCCTCATGTGAACAATGATCGAGAGTAGCCCCCAAATCGACTAGCTTCTCTACAGCTGGCAGATGGCCATGTGCCGAAGCCACATGAAGAGCGCTCATCCCAAAGCGATCAACCTGATCCACAGCCACATGCCAGTGCATAATCAAAAATGCTATCACCTCGACATGACCATGCTGAGCTGCATAGTGCAATGGCGAGCGCCCCTGCTCATCAAAAAAGTCCAAATTTGACAGACCTTGACAACAGCGCTTAACCTGAGCTAGATCACCAGTGCGAATAGCATCCATCAAACATGATTGGTGGTCTGATCGTTGTTTTAAATCGTCTACATGATCAGTAATCATCATTAATCCCTGTCATCACATCCGTATATTATAACAGATAATTGAAAAAAATCAATCCTTTAACTTTGAGTCAGACATGATCAAGCTCAAAGCATGGGCTAACCAACGCTAGCAAGTAGTGATGACACAGCGGTGCGTCATTAATTTTGACCATAGTGACGCCTATCAACAAACAAAACATGCAGACACCATCATACAGTCCGACATTAAACAATGAATCTCGATCGTCAACGATGAATTGTGTATCGTTGACACCAAGATTGATATGTGATAACAAATCGCAATGACTCTTGCAAACAAAGACAAGTCAACTTTGTCAATGAACCATACAAAAGACTGATCTCTATAAGCAATGAGGTACGTCCTCCCTCTCCTACAAAAAGGAGCCCATTAAAATGGATTGAAGCAAGTAACTGGAGAAACCCAATGCCAACGAGTAACCGTAACCCTATCAACATTCCTGCGGCCATTGACAAAATAAGCAGACCAGCTTTTTGGCTCACCGTACTCACCTCATATTTCACGCTATCTTACCTGCGTGTTTTTTACCCAAAGATCACGGGAACTCAATTTTGGAACATGATTGAGTCGGACATCTTATTTTACGGTTCTTTATTTTGCCTGTTATCGCACAAACTAAGTGAATACCATAAATCAGGAATCAATGTTACGATGGTGAAATGGTTAACATCAAGGAGACTGTGCTGTTGGATTCTGGTTTTTGCTTTTGAATCAATGAACTTGGCAAGCTATGGCAGTACCGGGTTTTGCGCTATTCTGATCATTATCAGCATTTATTTTGACTTCTTGAAGCCAAAGATAATCCATTATTTAATCAAGAATCAATACATCAACATCGACAAAGAGTCTGTATGGTGCTACAGCAACCAATTGACATCCGAACTATACAGGTTGAGGCAAATAGTGGGAGATAATACAATCGACATATCGCGTCAATATCTTATAGAGATCATATACAATCCTTTGATTAAGGATATTGAAAAAAAGCTTCAAAATCACTCTATTATGGCAAACTCCTTATATAGCCCCAAAGTTATGAAAGTTTTGGTAAAAGAACTTGAAGATGAGATTTTGAATAGCGTTGTTTTTTGGCTTACCATCATAGATAGTGCCAACGGTGACGTGAATGACATATCGTTATCCGATATAAGTCAGCATGCAAATATTCATACAGCTCAATTACTTCTCCCAAGATTAAGCAATAGAGGGCAATTGTTACTGCAAGAGATTAGCAATCTTGATGCCAATAATGTGGCTAGCGTGTTACTCAAAGCATGTGAAACCGGATACACAGATATGGTTGAATGGTTACTGCCAAGACTATCCAGTGAGCAAATCGCACAGACATCCACCCAAAATAGGGAGACAGCGTTGATAAAGGCGTGCCAAGGTGGACACAAAAATATCGTTGAATGGTTACTGCCCAGACTATCCAGTGAGCAAATCGCACAGACATCCATCCAAAGTTGGGGGACAGCGTTGATAGAGGCGTGCGAAGGTGGACACAAAAATATCGTTGAGTTATTAGTACCAAGACTTTCCAATGAACATGTAGGTCATACAGACAGTAGTGGATGGACAGCATTAATGTTTGCATGTAGCGAGCACGGCAGTAAAGATATGGTTGAATTGATCTTACCGAGACTGTCACTTATGCAAATGACTCAAAGGAGTGATTATAACAGAACGGCATTGTTTGAAGCATGTGGCTGGGGGCATAGCAACATCGTCAATTTATTACTCCGAAAGTTATGGCAGACGTTCATGCAAGAAGCACAAACTCAGAATGGTAGTAGTGATAACAGCGCACAAAGAAGCTTTTTTGAGCACATCAACCTAGTGGATAACGATGGACTGACCGCATTGGGACTGTTTCTTTTGGAAGAAAGTAATCAAAGCAAAATGGGTATAGCTAAGCAAATGCTTGAATATGGGGCAAATATCAACCTTCTCGATGCCGACGATATGCGGAGATTAGCGACGTGGATACATAAAAGTGAGAATATTCAAGAAAGACCGATACAACTAACCATCATGGAACAAACACAGTGGGTAGAAATCTACAATCAATATCCTAACTTAACAGAACCAAAACAGAGAGAATTGGATCGTTATGTTGATTGGGCGGTACGACTGGGTAAAAAGTCAACCGTAGAAGCTATGATCTCAAAAACAGGTCACCATTCGCCCATAGAAGCGACCTTAGAACGACTATACATCGCCCTTCACACATCCAATATACCAATGGCAGAGATACTGTTGAACGCAGTTAAAGACGAAGAACGATCAGAAATACTTGATATACTCTATCATATGATTTGCTTTGAGAATGGCTCGCTGGACGCAATCAATTTTTTATTGGATCTTGGAGCAAAATCTCAGCATTTTACAGACTCAAATGCAAAATTATTGAAGTCACACTCACTCTTTTGCAAGAAAAACATCAAAAAGAGTGAGCTCAGCCAGCAAGACCGAGATACTTTAACATCATTGAATAAGGATCTAAGCAACGCTGACCTAAATCAGGATCGTGATCCTATTGATTTCGAGCATCATACATTGAATCGACTGGAATGGATGTACAGTCTATTTAGGCAAAGACGAACACCATTACACGAGTTAACCGCGAACAACAGAACTGATGTGGTCCGTGCGTTGTCAAGGTAAGCCAGTCACAGCATATGATTGCTTCGTACCGCATAGAAATACACGAATCAGAACACAAATCATAGGCAAAAAACTTGCCCAGAACAGCACAACACACACGATTTTCGGTGTTTGCTCAAGCACTCTATTACACAAACTCAGCCAGAAAACTATAGACCCAAATGAAGCGTAGGCGAGTTGATCAAATTCATATCATCCACAAACACCGCATCGACATGACAATGCACAAGTTCCTTGATTTGCTCATCTTGATTAACCGTGTAAATACCCACGCGCAAACCTCTATTTTGCATGTTTTTAATTTGCTTTGGGCAGACATGGTCATAACTGCTATTAATTTGATGACAGTTTGCTGCAATCGCATTTTCTATATCTTGTGATTGACAATGCATAATAGCCAATACGGTAGGAATATGATTGTTGAGTTTCTGTAAACGCTTGAGAACAGCATATTGAAAACTGAGCAAGTGAATCTTTTGGGTATCAGCCAGCGCATGTACTTGCTCTAAAATGATATCCAAATCAGCATCAAGCGTGTTGGGGTTCAACGGCTTGATTTCAAGATGCAAGGTAACACCGGACTTTTTCTGCCAACAAAGCAACTCTGAAAGCTTTGGCACGGCAGTACCGCTAAATGCATCATTAAACCAACTGCCGGCATCAAGCGTCTCTATGACTTGATAGCGACACTTGTCAACTGGCCCGTTGCCGTTGGTTGTCCGTTCAAGCGTATCATCATGAATGATGATCGGCACTTTATCTGCTGTGAGCCTGACATCACACTCAATGTGCGTAGCCCCTTTTTGGTAAGCAGTCGAAAATGCCTGCATGGTATTTTCTGGTGCTTCAAGTGAAGCGCCCCGGTGAGCAATACGGTCTATCATCGATTCACAATCTCATTGCTAGGTTTGCTTGGTGTCATCTCTTTGCTAGCCTGGTAAAAAACTCAGTCCACTATCTATCAACCCCAACACCGTTATAGATTGGCTAGACAATAGAAAACACTGGTAAAATAAAACTATGATATGTTTTGGGTCAGTATGCAAGTTTTCGATAAGAAATCATCATCGAAAAACACCAAATACATGGTTAAACAGATACCATGGGCTCTGCCTCATCATCAGCTGGCAAACGCTTACCACTGAAGTATCGAAAAATCAACGCAGTCATACAGGCAGAGGCTGGCATACAAGTACCCAGAATAAACCATCGTAACAAAACCAGCATGCGAGGAACAGCCATATCAGTAAAGAGCCATCTCAATGGTTGGGTTTGAACCCCATATGCAAATCGATGCGTTTCCAACAGCTGAGAGGACACCAGAATACTCACAGAAATGATGGTTGCTAACCATTTTTGAGCACGCCCTTCCAGCTCAATACAACTGCGATCACGTATATACTCAAAAATAAACAAACCAAGCATCTGAAAGTAGCAAATCCACAGATGCGGGTACACACGACCGACATACTCAGCGTAGCAAAACAACAAAGTCGACGGCGCAACCAAACCCAAATACCATATGATTTGATGATCATGACGCATAAAATGCTCATAAATAATGATCATAACAATCGCAACATTGACCGCACTTAACACATCTAGAACAGAGTGATATCCATGAGAAACCAAACTCAAACCTGTTAACAAGGTTATAAACGCCAGGATAAACTTGGACAGACCACCTTTCAGACAACGAAACATTAGGCCATGAGCCAGAACTGATGTCTGCATATGGCCACTGGGAAACGAAAAATCCTTTGTAGGGTCAAACGAGATTTGAAACGTCAACTTTAACACCGTATTGACAAACATCCCGACAAGGACAAGACTAAGTGCATGAAAGCAAGTCTTACGATCTAGCCAAAAATAACCAAAGATAGCAAACAGGATAATATTTGTTTGATAGATCAACACCAACTCCATCAAACTCGCAAGATGATCAATCAACACAGCTCAGCACTTAGCCAGATCTTCCCAATAGGGCTTACGATCCCCATTCTCGTCGTTACCATAGCATTCGAAATCACTGAGATAGCACCAATTATGAAGCGCAGAACTTAATTGACTGTAAGTGGGACCACTACCGCAATCCCATGACTTCTGATGTCCATGTTTACCACCAGATTTATCCTTGCATTTATCATGAAAGTGATTAACAATGAGTCTAGCACAAAGATCGGCGTAAGTGTAATTGCATATGGTATTTTCGCGCTCTGTATCTTCAAGAAGGTTGTTTCTCATATAATTGCCACATTGGTCTCCTATGCATCGATCGCAACACAGAGCCTCCCCGTACAATGAGGGGCATCGTCTACCATTATATGTCACCGTATGCGCCCCAGGGTTACCAGACATACAATCGTTCAAGTTCCAATTTTGATCGCTAGGTACTTTACACGTCTCCGCAGACGCCATCAGTAAGACCGATGCCAATAACACTGCCACGGCCATACATTTCTTCAACACACTTTCTTTGAACATAAAGTCACCGATTTTACTTCATTTAGCATTACAATAAATATTCAACCAGTGCAACCATCTGTAGAACCCAATCAAGGCATCATTAATTTGAAAAAACAGAATCTTGGGCACAATGAACACCCCACCTGGATTCAACTCGACTATTTGCAAAATTATGATGAAATCGGTATCTTGTACTATCAATCAATTTGACGTCCTAGCAGGTTACGATGGAATTTTTTATCCAAGATGAACGAGGAAAACTTCAAACAGTACTCATCGGCAGATGTGATCACCTTCAATCCATTTCACCTAAAAACTTCCAGATTGATCCCATCAGCAAAAAAAATGCCACTGCGCACCAAATCCCTGACGAACATGCAATAAACTCCCAAGTAAACGGCCTCGTTTCGCTGCTATCTAGCCTAGACATAACCGTCATTCGCCCAAACAAAATAAAACACACATGCCCACTTTTTGTCAGAGATCTAAGCTTTGTGATCGACAACCAATTATTCAAATCTCATATCAAAACCCCAAGAAAAAATGAACTAAAAAGCATTGAGCAACCTCTTGCAGATCTATTCAGTAAAGCAGTTGACTTTGACCTCTCTGTGTTTATCGAAGGTGGTGATGTGATTTTGTGGAATGATTATATTTTTGTAGGCTATAATGACAACCGTGTATTTACTTCAGAAGTCACCGCACGCACCAATTCTGAAGCGATTGATGCACTGAGTTACCACTTTCCCAATAGAAAAGTAATTGGATTAAGGTTACAAAAATCAAACACAGACCCACTAAAAAATGCATTACACCTTGACTGTGCATTCATGCCTTTTGGAAGCCACTATGCTCTTATCCATATGGATAGCTTTGTAGACCGAGAAGCACTTTTGACACTTGATAAGATTTTCATGGGTCACCTAATCCCTGTTACTGCAAATGAAATGCGTAAGTTTGCTTGCAATCTTCTATCGATATCCGACCATACTGTGATCTGCTCTGATAGCACGCCAATTTGCAACACACTACATAATCTTGGACTGACAGTCCATAAAGTTCCCTTTCATCTTGTTGAACGACTAGGCGGTAGTATTCGCTGTGTGACTTTGCCACTCACACAAAAACATAGAACTCCTATCTCTCGACCCTGAGTTAGCAAAAGCATGGATATATCGAAAATTAAGATCGGCCATTGCGGTATTTTTTCTCCACCCCCAAACAAACACAGAATGATTGATTAATACAGTTAAGCACTCAGCCCAATCAGCCTAATCAGCCCATTCTGCCCATTCTGCCCATGCAAACACCTGGATAACCGGGTGAAAACGTGATAAAATATCCATTCGCAACAAAGCCATTGAATGCAATGCAGAAAGAAGCCAACAAATTACCAGTTACCGTCTTATCAGGATTTCTTGGAGCCGGCAAGACAACGTTACTCAACCACATTCTGAATAATCGTGATGGCCACAGAGTGGCTGTCATTGTAAACGATATGAGCGAAGTCAACATCGATGCTGACTTAATCGAACGTGGAGGCAGTAGTCTATCACGCACTGACGAAAAACTTGTGGAAATGAGTAATGGCTGCATATGCTGTACCCTCCGAGAAGATCTGCTTTTACAAGTGCGCGAGCTGGCCCGAGAGGAAAAATTTGATTACCTACTCATTGAAAGCACCGGTATCTCTGAGCCACTTCCAGTTGCGACAACTTTTGATTTTCGTGATGAAGAAGGACACAGCCTCTCAGATGTTTCTCAGCTTGATACCATGGTCACTGTGGTTGATGCAGCAAACCTCATACACAACTACAGTTCAACCGATTTTCTCAAAGACCACGGGGAGAGCCTGGGCGAGGAAGATGAACGAACGCTGGTGGATCTATTGGTTGAACAAATTGAATTTGCCAACGTCATCATCCTCAACAAGATTGACCTCATCAATCAAGAGGAACTTAAGCTAGTGACAAGCATCATTCGCAGTCTTAATACAAAATGCAAGATCATCGAAAGCACACACTCCAAAGTGCAACTTGAGGATGTGATGAATACTGGCCTATTTGATCTTGAGGAGGCACAGAGCCATCCACTGTGGGCACAAGAGCTCAATAATTTTAACGAACACGTTCCTGAGACCGAAGAGTATGGGATCCGAAGCTTTGTTTATCGAAATCGAAAACCTTTCAACCCCGAAAAAATTCATGCTTTCTTTTACCAAGAGTGGCCAGGCATCATACGAGCCAAAGGCTTCTTTTGGGTTGCGAGTCGTCCAGATTTTGTTGGCGAAGTCTCCCAAGCAGGCCCTTTGGTTCGACACCAAGGCATGGGCAGATGGTGGGCCAGTGTACCAAAAGAAGACTGGCCAGATGATGCTGAGTTTGATCAATTAATCAAAAAAGACTGGGATAATGAGTTTGGAGACCGTAAGCAAGAAATTGTTTTCATCGGCCTCATATCACAAATGAATGAAGCGCAAATACGCCAGCGACTAGATGACTGCATATCAGAAGATTACCCCATTACACCTGAGAATGCCCATCGCATCAAAGATCCTTTCCCTGCATGGTTTCCAGAAGAGACAGCTGAACAGGCATAGAAAGCTTATCAGCAAACAACCTATGGCATAAACAAGAAAATAGGGTTTCAGAAAAACAAGCACGACACCATTTTATGGTATCGATGACCACAGCGAAAGACATGTGTTGTCACATCACGTTGAAAGGAAAAACTGATCAATCTACCTTCCTATGACAGTGACGTGACAACACATCAATGAAATAATTCAGCACCTCAGACAAAGATGCCCGGACCCCCTATTCTCAATCACAGAATTAAACACGCAGAGCAATACCACGCATACACAAACACACGCGCTCACTTAACCACGATGATAGTAATCACCCGGGTCCTTGCGATGCATGAGAAGATGGCCTAGCTTCATTATACCATGTAATCGCCTCATTCATTTCATCAACAAGATCGGCATCATACCTCGCGAGTCGATCAAGAGGTTCGCGAGTCAAGGGGTCACGACAAACATCGATATGATTTAGACACTGCTTTCGACGACCTTGAAGCGTATCCAACTCATAAGTCCGACTATTGGAGGCCACAACTGGCGTCTTGAAAAAATCCAGCGTAACAGGATCGATAAAATCATCCACAGTTTTTTCATAGTTTGGATCGCTGCTTCTCTTCATTTCAGTGTACGCAATAAAAGTCTTTTCCAATTGATCGTACGAATCATCATCAGATTCCAATGTCTGTACTGAACGCTCATGACCCACAACCTCAAGATCAATCAGAGACTTCAATAGATCCTTAACTAAGTGCTGATAAGAGACATATTGTTGTTGTAACGCATTAAAAAGGGGCCTATTAAGTGGGCGTTCTGAACGCATGTTGTTGATCATGTGTGCGATGCTTTCCCATTTCTGAGACTGACTCAATGAGTCATTATTAAATATATCAATGATGGCTTGACCCATACGAGACCTTTTTCCCTCAAGATTTTTGCTTATGGATTCACTAAAGCTTGCGCGCCCATCATCTATTTGTATAGTCACACCACCCAATATTGACTTGACCGTTGCATCTATGACATGTCCGAAAAAATTATCCACATCAACATTTTTTGCGGTTACCCCAAGTGCATAAGCACGAGCAGCAGCACAATCCATAAATAGATCAAATAACGGCCCACGTCCTCGACTGGAATATTGACGTATCACCTGACCCCAAAAGTCATGCCATGTGAGACCGTGATTTCTAATCTGAGCTTGCGGGGGTGTATTTGCTGACGTTTGTTGTGTCTGCGATTCTCCACCTGGCAGACTCGCACCTTGACCCTCAAGTGTGCTCGGATCGACCGTGGCTGCATCAGATTCAGAAGTAGATGGAGATGGCGAAGAAGACGGGGGATCAGTGGCTTCAGGACGACCTTGAGCTTCCCGACTGCGTTGCTCACGAAGAAACTCATTACGTAATATGCCAGACCTCGTGTCTTCAGAACCCATAGTAGA
>JACLAD010010148.1_pt1 | contig 63933 bp, 62 predicted proteins | sample 8027901 | NCBI WGS metagenome assembly JACLAD01 (sample SAMN15725071, study PRJNA655200) | protist metagenome | isolation source: fluorescence activated cell sorting (FACS) single amplified genomes of... | place: Spain: Blaines Bay Microbial Observatory, Mediterranean Sea | collected 2016-07-05 | reverse complement strand
AATCAGCCGCTGTATCTGGCAAATCTAGAGCAAATGGATTGGGTCCGTGCCGCCTACAAGAGCTACCAGCGAGCAGGTGCAGATTTTTTTCGTACGAACACCGCTGGTGCCAATGTTCTTGAGCTAACTCAGCAAGGCATTGAAGATCGTGAGGAAGCTATCAATAACAACGGCATGGCCCTGCTCCGTGAAGCCTTGGGAAGAGTCGTCAGCGCTGGTTTGTTACGGCAGGCTAAGAGTCAGTCAGAGTTGGGTGAACACTTGGCAGAGCGGGTCTATGGCCCTCCAATCGTATATCTTTCAGATACAGGGGCAGATTTGCTCTGGGCAGAAGGCTTTACCCGACTCAAGGAACTGCAGCAAGTCGCTCGCTTAGCACGGCGGAGCTTTCAGCGAGATTGCGTGTTCCATCTACGCTTGGCACCCGATATTCGGTTGGGCGAGCGGCTAGAGGGACTGCTCGAAATGGTTCAGTTGGGACGTACCATTGTCGGGTTGCATGCTTCTGCTCTGCAACCTGGCTTAGCCGAAGATGTCGAACAGTTGGTGGGTGAGTGTGGGGTAGTCAGTGTAGTGCTGGATGAATTGCCGCAGACGGAGCAACAACCAAGTCCTTGGTTTCAAAGTAAGGCAGGGCAACTACTGGAGCAGGAAGTAGCAATTCTTGGATTAGGGGCAAACACCACCCCGGAGCATTTGCGCTGGTTACGTGATTTCCGGGATGGAAGTGAATCGACCTAAGCGGTTGCGCTCTTCAGTGATTCTAAAATCTGTTTGACGTTGGCCCGAACGGTCTTGATGTCCAGGTCCCCGCCATCCTGAAAGTAAGGATGTTCAGTGGGCTCCATACCAATCCGCGTCATGACCTTGGTAATAAAGGCGCGTTCTTCGTCTTCAAACACCCCATCAGCACCGGCCACCAGAGCGAGAGTGTCGACCAAAGCACTTTTGGCTTCATCAGACTGAATTTCCTCCAATAACGACCCAATTGAGGTCTTGGCTTTCATCGCAGCCTGCTCTTCCTTAGTTACTCCGATGGCCTTGAACAGGGTCATCAATACTTTTTTCTCCGAATCTGCAATATCTCCGTCAGAGCGGGCAAGATGGCTGACGATGGAGATGATGTCCAAATATTCTTGACGATTGACACTCATTTGACCTCACTGTCTGTAGGAAAATTCTTAGATGGAGGGAAATGTTTATATCGAATTTTAATTGTGTCGTAAAGCAGGAATTCCGCCAGCAGGAGTGGAATGTCTCTAGATGAGCGCTATCATCCTGACTGGCCAGTGATGTCAAGGTGGGTTCGTCAAGAGTTTGGCAATCGCTGCGCACGCTGCAAATTATCTGGTGATGAGGACGATATTGCTCTCCAAGTTCATCATATCGACGAGAATCCAGGCAATAATGCCTTGGAAAACTTAATTCCTCTTTGCAGTCGTTGTCATTTACAGATTGAAAAGGAGGCTCGTCAGCACGCACCCTACCAGCATCAGCAGACAGAACTGTTTGAAGATTCTTCCTATTCTAAGGCTCTAGGTGAGCTTCGCAGCAAAGCTCTTGCTCAACAATCTCAACAAAATACAAAGACCTCTGAGGACTTCGAACAAGAGGAGTGGGAGTGGGAGCAGGAAAATCATTGAAAACACCCCGAAAGTTTGGTGGTTACTTTGGGTCCTGGAGTTCCACATTACTCACGCTCTTCTTGCTGATAAGTGCAGGAGGAGTCTGGTGGTGGCAACAGCATTCCGAAGATGAGGAATATGATCTTTCACGAATTGGTAGCGGACGACCAGTTGTAGTTCAGGTACATGATCCGACATGTGTTGTTTGTCGCCAACTCCAACGCACAGTTGCCAGTTTGCAGGGAGAGTTTCAGGCTGACGTGGATTTTTTGATTGCAGATCTGAGTCGTCCAGAGGGGCAGGCTTTTGCGAATCAGCAGCAAGTTGGGAGCATTACCCTGGTCTTTTTCGCGCAGGATGGGCAACTCTTGGGGGCACTGGAAGGTCTACAGGAACCAGAATTTTTACGAAAGGTGTTCGGTGAACTGCGCCCTTCAAATTAGATCGAGCAACAATGTCATGGCGATGGAAGGAGGAATGACAAGGAGAGAATATCCAACCCAGCGCAGAACAGGCTGAGATAGCCGAGAGAACAGAAAGCCCAGGATCATTGGTAGAATCACTAGCAGCAGAATGATTCGCAGCATTTTTAGGAGAGAGATCGGGTCAGCAGAGATTGGATTTCCTGATCCAGTTGCTCTGCACGGAAGGGCTTGGTTAGGGTACTTTGGATTCCCATCGCCAGTGCCTGTGTCGCAAATTTTTCGGTAGGAACACCAGAGATCAGCAGAACAGGAATCTTAGCCAGGACAGGATCCTGCTGCATTGATTGGAAGAGACCGATGCCGTCCATTTCTGGCATATGATAGTCAGTGATGACTAGATCGACAGGTTGGAATCGCAGTAAATTCAAGGCTTCCACGCCATCAGCAGCCATGCAGAGGTTTTGATAGCCAAGCTGTTGCAGCATTCTTTCAAGAATGGTTCGGATGAACTTGTAGTCATCCACTAGGAGGATAGAGGCATCGTAGTACATACGGTGCTTAGAAGACGGGTGCTGCCGGAGCAACACCCGGTGGAGGGATTAAACGAACTTGAAGATGGCCCCGAGATCTTCTTGGATCTGGCGAGTAGCATCCCAATGGTCCTTGCCCTTTTGCAGGAAGGCCTCTTTGGTGCTCTTGCCCATCTCTTCCTCGAAGACTTTGCGGAAGCTCTTCGAAGCAAGGTAATCTGTCTGGATCACGTAGCGCACACCAGCTTCATAAAGTTCCAGTGCTTCGTCATGAGAGGAAGTGGTTGCAACGAATGGCGTGTCTGGAGCATGCTCAGCCAAGTAGGCTGCAATGCCCAACTCCATTTCCTGTCCTTCAACAAGACAGGAAACGACAACCTTCGCCTTTTCAAAAGCAAATTGCTTCCAGACATCTGGATCTTCCATGTCTGCGTAAAGTGGGACAATATTCGAATCCTCTTTTTTGCGGAAGAATTCTGTGATCTCCGGATCCAGGTCCATCAGTAAAACCTTCTCACCTTTCTCTGCGTAGTGTCCTGCGATTTCAGCAGCTAACTCATTGTAAGAAAGAACCACTACGTGATTCTCCAGTGCAAAATCTCCTTCCAGTTCATAGGTGGAGCTTCGCTTGTCAATGAAGCGCAATGAGCCACGCAGCATGTTGTAGAGAGTGCCCAGATAGAGGTGACTGATCGCTGCAAAGAACATTGAGAACAAGACAGTCAAGGTGACTAGGGCAAAAACATAGTCACTGAACAAGCCAGTTTCACGACAGATCAATGCGATGATCAATGAGAATTCTGAGCAGTGATTGATTGTACCACCCAGCAAAAACGCAGGACGTCCCTTAAGACGAGTGGCCCAACCTGTGATCAACATGGCAACTGGTTTGATAACCAATACGATGACCGCAAGCACGACTGCCAAGCCGAAGGCACTACCCATTGCTCCAGATTCCAGTGTGACCATACGGAAACCCAAGGTAAGGAAGAAGAGAATCACCCCAAAGGTTTTCAGTGGATTGACCTTATCCTCAATTTCCAGCTTCTGTGGAATGATTCCGAGGAAGACACCAGCGAAGAACGCACCACCTTCTTGGGAGAAGCCCATAGTATCACACACAGCCGCTACCCCCATGCAGTAGCCCAGCGCGGTGACAAACATCAGTTCCGGTGACTCACTGAGGAATTTAAAAACTTTCTCCAGAACGTAGCGAGATAGCGAAGATAAGACTGCCATCAGAACCAGCATCTTGATGAACGCCATCCCCATGCCTGTAATACCACCAGCATCACGCATCTGGCCTTCTAGCAGGACAATCGCAACAACAGCTACCAAGTCCTGCAATAGCATGATTCCACCGGCCAACTGACCGTGTAGCGATCCTTCTGAGCCAGAGTAGCTTAGGGCGCTCTGGGCCACCAGAGTTGATGAGAGGGAGAGGCAAATAGCAACGAAGAAGAGACCTTCAGTACCAATACCATCGATGATGCCACCAGCTAATAATAGCATCACAACCATCACAACTACCAACTGGCCGATACCGTTGTAGAGTACCAGTTTGCTGCGGTTCGTGATCTCTCGCAGGTTGACGCTCATTCCGGCCATGAAGAGCAATAGGACGATGCCAATTTCAGCAAAGCCTTCAATCAGAGGACCATTGGCGATGGCCATCGCCGCTTCACTCCCAGCGACCAAACCGCCCACAGCACCAGCTACTACGAAAGCAAGTAGAATGGGCTGGTTGAAGCGAGTCAGGACCATCGAAATCAGCATTGCGCTACCAAGCAGCAAGCCGAGTGACATGATCAAGGCTCCACCGCCTGCCGCATAGGCAGGCGTGGCCATCACGAAGAGTGTGATGAATAGCACTCCCAAGGAAGTACGTAGTTTTTGACAAAGATTCATAGTCATTCTCTCTGCTAGAGGGGTAGAAGAAATCAGACCAAACTGAAAATACTGCCCATGCCTTCTTGGATCTGCTTGGTTTGTTCAAAATGCTCTTTTCCAACTTCTCGGAAGGCATCTTTTGGATCCTTTTCCATTTCCTGAGCAAACAGATCCCGGAAGCTTTTAGAAGCCAGGTATTCAGTTTGGATAGCGTAACGTACACCTGCCTCATACAACTCGAGTGCTTCTTCGTGTGAGCTGGTCGCTGCCAGGAAGGGCACATGGTCGCTTTTCTCATGCAGGTAATGGCAGATACCGATCTCAGCTTCTTGCCCCTCGTCCAGACAGGAAATGACAATGCGAGCTTTTTCGAAGGCGAAGTGCTCCCAAACATCGGGATCCTGCATGTCTGCGTACTTGGCTACAATATTGGAGTTAGAGTGGTTCTTCTTGAAGTAGTCGGTAATGTCTGGATCAAGATCCAACAGTAGAACCTTCTGATTATTTTGACTGTAGAAGTCAGCAATCTCCATCGAGAGTTCATTGAAGGAGAGAATGACAACATGGTCTTCCATCTCCAATTCTTCATGTTCCTCCTCTTCTTCCATGCTGCGCTTATCCATGAAGAGTAAGCGACTGCGGGCGGCTTGATACATTGGGTCCAGAAACTGATGCCCAAGTGAGGAGAGGAAGAAGGTCAGCAATACAACCAGTGTGACAATGATGAACAACTCATCGTTGAAAATACCGAACTGCCGACAAAGTACAGCAAGCATCAAGGAGAATTCAGAACTTTGATTGATAATAGCTCCAATCATGAAGGCTGCTCTTCCCTTCATCTTAGCCATGTAGCCCAAGAAGAGCATGAGTGGCACTGTCAAGATGACTAGGTACAGGGTCAATACAACACCTGTGGAGAGTCCACCAACGATGGCTGCACCGTCAAGGAAAGGTAGGTCGAAGCCGAGGGCGATGAAGAAAAGGATTACTCCGAAAGCCTTTAGAGGTTCTACTTTGTCCTCAATCTCGTGCCGGTAGGGTAGTGCTGCCAGCGTGGCACCGGCGAAGAAGGCGCCGATTCCGGAGGAGAAGCTGACAACCTCACAAAGTCCGCCGACACCCATTCCGTAACCGAGGGCTCCAATGAAAAGTAGCTCAGAAGAGTGTGCCAAGTACTTGAACATTGCGTTGAGGACGTACTTGGTGAAGAAGTACAGAATGACAATTAGGATCGCCATCTTTAAGAAAATCATGGCAACTTCAAGGCCCAAGGAACCCCCACCTTCACGACTCGGATCTAGGCTCAGCAGAATTGCCAGGGCAACAACGGCAACAACATCTTGAAGCACCATCAAGCCCAGGGCGATCTGTCCGTGCAGGGTTTCCATCTGCCCAGTTTTCTTCAACGTACCAATTACTAAAATGGTCGAAGAGAGAGTTAAACAGAGAGCAAAATAGATGAGAGTGGCAAACCAACCATCACCGAAGGTGTCCGCACCAATACCAATGTAAGCGACTCCAAGTCCCATACTGACAATCAGCAGAAGGGTAATCTGGCCCGCACCGTTGATTAGTACCAACTGCCAACGCTTGATCATGCCCTTGATGTCAACCTCCATTCCGGCCATGAAGAGCAGCAGGATGATTCCAATATCGATGAAGGCACTCATCAGTTCCTTGGAGATCAATTCATCTCCAGCACCAATGGACTTGGCGTAAAATCCGCCGATGGCACCTACGCCGATGAAGGCGAGTAGGCTTGACTGCTTGACATAGCTTAGCAGAATAGCGAGTACTGTTGCTCCCAAGAGCATCATTCCCAGAGGTACTACCAGGCTGCCCGGCCCGGAGCTTTCTCCACTGCCAGCAGCCCATGTGACTGCCGGTAGGGCAATCATCACAAGGGCGACTAGGGTCCGCGTGAATCCTCTTTCCAGCATGCGAATCTCCAGCGAAAGGTTGATGGTTTGCAAAATTCTACAACGGGCCCCACTATACTGATAAGTTTCTGGTCCATTCAAGTTTTCTTGCAAATAAATCAATAATTTTTTCTGACAACATTCTGGTGATGACAAACAATAAGATAGAAACATCCCAAAATATTCTCAATTCAGCACGCGGTTTTCTTAGAATTGAGCAGGATGGACTGAGAGCTCTGGAAGCCCAGTTGGATGAACATTTTGTTACAGCAGTGGAGTCGTTACTGGCCTGTCGAGGGAAGGTTGTCGTCACCGGTATGGGCAAAAGTGGCCATATCGGAAGGAAGTTATCGGCTACGCTATCGAGTACAGGAACGCCTTCTCTGTTCTTACACCCCGGGGAGGGAGTTCATGGAGATCTGGGGGTAGTTGCTCGTCAAGATGTGGTAATTCTGCTAAGCAACAGCGGCACGACCGAAGAGATGCTTCAGTTACTTCCCTCCTTGCGGTCGATTGGTTGTCAAACAGTTTCAATTACTCGTGATCCGAGTTCACCACTGGCAACGCAGGCGTCTTTGCATATCAGCTGTCAGGTACCGAAAGAAGCTTGTCCCTTGTCCCTAGCCCCAACTACCAGCACAACGGCGCTGCTCGCCCTAGGAGATGCCCTTGCACTATGCGTAATGGAGCGGAGGCGATTCACCCCAGAACAATTCGCGCTCTATCATCCACAGGGTGCGTTGGGTCGTCGTCTACTGACTCGAGTCGAGGACGTCATGCTTCCCAAGGATCGTCTACCTTTGGTGGCTCCAGATCTCTCCTTGCGCCAGGGAGTGGTTGAATTGGCTCACAAGCGTTTGGGGTTGTTGATCATTGTTGCTGAAGACCAAAATTTGCTAGGAGTCTTCAGCAACGGAGACCTCTCGCGATTGTTGGAAGATCCAACACATGATCCAAATGTAGATTGGCCTCGCCCTGTTGCTGACTGGATGCGCATAGATCCTCTGACAGTTGCCCATGATAGTATGGCCTTGGCCGCCAAGGAGTTGATGCAGGAAAACTCAGTTTTGACGCTAGTGGTTACCGATTCTGATAACCGTGTTTGTGGGGCTGTGCAACTCTACGATATTCTCCGTGCGGGCATCTGATTTTCCTGCTTTCGATTAGACAGATTGGGGGGCTTACTGTTAGCATAAAATTCTAAATTTTTGTCTGGCCTACCAATCCGTCTTCATAAAGGAGTTTGTCATGTCCCAGGCTGTGGTAGCGATTGCCGGTGCTACCGGCTTCGTCGGAACCGCAATCCGCAATAGTCTGCTTGAACAGTTCACTGTTCGAGGATTGACCCGATCCGCCTACAAACTCTCTCATCCCGATCTGAATGATCCTGTGCAGTGGGTTCATTGCAATGCCTATTCGGCTTCTTCTGTCGAGCAAGCCCTGCAGGGCACAGATTACCTGATCTACTTGATTCACTCGATGGTACCCTCCTCTCGGCTGACCCAGGCATCCTTTCAGGACTTGGATTTGCTCTTAGCAGACAACTTTGCTCAGGGAGCCAAAGCTGCTGGGTTAAAGCAGATTCTCTATGTGGGGGGGTTGATGCCAGATGATGAGCGTGAAGAGGCATCACAGCATCTTTCCAGTCGCTATGAAGTTGAGCAGGTTTTGAAGGCGTCTGGAGTACCAGTCACTACAGTGCGCTGTGGAGTGATCGTTGGGCCAGGAGGTTCTTCTTTGCGAATTCTGATCAATCTTGTGCGCAGATTACCCATAATGGGATTGCCAACCTGGACCTGGTCCCAAACCCAGCCAGTTGCGATTCAGGATGTGTTGAAGGCAGTCAAACTTTGTTTGGGGGCCCCAGGAGAGTACTCAGGATCTTTTGATATCGGCGGCCCTGACTTGATGACCTACAAGGATATGATGCAGATCACTGCTGAAGAGATGGGAAAAAATCGTTGGATGTTTCCATTCCCCTTTGTGACTCTGGGAATCTCCAAGCGTTGGGTTTCCACTATCAGCAACAGTTCACAAGCGCTGGTTGGTCCACTAGTAGACAGCCTGCGTCATGACCTGCGAGCCAAATCAAATCGATTACAGGATCAACTTGTAGGTTCTGCAGTAACGTTTCGAGAATCGGTGGCGGCTTCAATGGATGAACAGGGGTTTCCACTACAAAATCCACGTCAGGAGTTGAAGCGCGAGGATCAGCAGATGATCCATGAGCAACGTCGAGTGCGCTCTGTTCAGCGACTGCCATTACCTCCAGGCAGAGATGCTCGTTGGGTTTTGGAGGAATATGTGCGCTGGCTGCCTCAATTTCTTAAGCCGTTTCTACGCTGTGATGTTTTGGAGAACGGGAGGGTGCTCTTCTGCTTGCGGTTTCTCTCAACTCCGCTACTGGAGCTGCGTTTGCGACAAGGTGGTGATGAGCATCGTAAGGTGCTTGACATTATTGGAGGATTGCTCGCTGATACCCAAGAAAGTCAGGAAGGACGTCTAGAATTTAGAGAGGTGTTTGACGGCAAGTACGTGATTGCCGCGATTCACGACTTTTGTCCGAGCCTGCCGTGGTACATCTACAACACAACACAAGCAGTCGCACATCTGTTTGTGATGAACGCTTTCGGACGGCATCTGGCGAGAATGTGTGAGGCTTCAGCAGTTGTTGTTACCGCCGTTGAGCCATCTGCAGAGTGATGATCTGTCTTTTTTCAGACAGGAGTTGTTTCTTGGTCCTGCAAGGCTGAAAGAACAGCTTGTCCCACCACAGTATCTGCCAGGGATCGGGTCAAATCTCCAAGCCGGTCCATTTCTGTTTTAAGCACCTGAGGATCTTGTCCTTCCATCTGCTGACGTACAACCTCCATTTGCTGGCGAATTGCGGTGCAGTCTATCTGAGCCAGTGCTTTTTCCGCAATAGTCCAGTGCATCTCGATACCCTGTAGAACCCGCTCTGCAGTTTGGCGAAATTCAATCAACTGACGTGCAGTAAAGTCCTCAATCGCATGCTCATAAGATGCTTCTAGCAAATCATCGATCTCCTGCTGGGTGAGTCCATGGAAAGGAATCACTTCAATAGAGGCATCAGTCTGGCTACGTTTTTCCAGAGCGGAAACAGTTAGGATTCCGTTGGCGTCTACCCGGAAAGTGACTTCAACCAAAGGTAGACCTGCTTTCATTGCAGGAATGCCTCTCAATTTGAAGCGCCCCAGACAACGGCAATCACGAACTAGCTCTCGTTCACCTTGGTAAATGTTGATCTCAATAGCAGTCTGGTTGTCAACGTGGGTCGTGTAGAGTTCCTTGGCCTCCGTTGGCAGGGTCGTGTTCGCCGTGATCAATTTGCTGAAGGTCCCTCCAACCGTTTCGATGCCCAACGCCAGAGGAATCACATCCAGCAGCAGGAAGTCTCTTCTCCCGCCTGCGAGTAAGTGCCCCTGGATGCCTGCTCCCAGTGCAACTACCTTGTAGGGGTCAATTGCCACTTGTGGGGTTCGGCCAAAAAACTGTTGTACTTGCCGGCGTACTTCTGGGACTACCGTGGAACCACCGACCAAAACCACCTCATCCAGGTCTTCAACTTTCCATCCTGCCTGATCCAAAGCTTGCTGACAGCGTTGCAGTGTTCGTTGGATCACGGGTGCCAGTAATGGTTGAAGTTCGGTCGTTGTGAATGAACCCTGATGAGACCAGGATTGATCTTCAATTGAAATAGTATATTCTATTTCGTTACTCTGGCTCAGGCCGATTTTGATTGTCTCCGCAGTTTGTCGTAAAACCTGACGGGCTAAGGGGGAGCGAAGCTCTGCGTCAGTAAATTCCTGCTGAATCCGAAGCGTAAGTTCACCAACGATAGCTTGGTCGAAATCATCTCCTCCCAGACGAGTATCGCCATTGGTAGCAACCACCTTGAAGATTTTCCCGGTTAACTGGAGCAATGAGATGTCAAAGGTGCCTCCACCCAGATCATAGACGGCAATTTTTCCTTCCTTACGCTCATCCAAGCCATAGGCAATCGCTGCCGCAGTGGGTTCATTGAGAATCCGCACAGCTTCCAGTCCAGCAAGGCGAGCCGCATCTCTAGTAGCTTGTCGTTGAACATCGTCGAAATAGGCTGGAACGGTGATTACCGCTTTCTGTAGAGTCTCGCCAAGGATTACTTCTGCTCGATACTTGACTGCCTTGAGAATCTCAGCAGAAATTTCCTGTGGTGTGAAAGCCTGTTCGTCTAGGCAGACCAGAACTTGTCCACGTTCACCAGAGCGCAGTTGGTAGGGGAGTTGAGCCTGTTCTTCGGCAGGAATTTCCTCAAGGCTACGCCCTATCAAGCGCTTGATCGAGTGCAGTGTTTGCGTAGGATTTTGTAGACTCCTGATCAGCGCCTCTTGGCCCACAAGCCATTTTCCCTCATGCATCGTTAGTACAGAGGGAATGATTGGGGTCTGTCCAGGTTCAGCAATTACCTCCGGTCCTACCTGATCGAAGACGGTTGCGGCAAGACTGTTGGTCGTGCCGAGGTCTATACCGACGATACGTTCTGTCATAGATCCGTTTCTGAGGATGTGGATGAACAGCGCTCCAGCAGTCGTAGTAGGTAGCGCTCAGCATTCAGTTGTTGCTGAATTTGTTTGCAGAACGTAGTGTCAGGTGTATTTTCTTTCAGTTCTATCAGTTGCTGTTGATAGTTATGTTGCAGGTCATTCAGGCGCTGCAGAAAATCTGCGTGTTTCGTTGCCAATGCTTGCTGATCTTTGGCCTCCAGCAATTCCTCTAGTTCTTCTTGCAACGCAAACATCTCCTGCAAAAATCCAGTCGGTAGGTCGCGCTCATGAGTGGGTGTCTTTGATTTCCAGACCCCCATGAGGTATTGGGCGCGTGCTGTTGAGTTTTGTAAGGTCTGCCATGCCTGATTGAGCCGAGCAGATAAGCCCTCACTGAGTCGGCGCTCGGCAACCGTTGCTGTCGCAAAGAAATCAGGGTGCAACTCAGCAGCAAGCTCGTGGTAACTCCGTTCCAAAGATTTTAAGTCCACATCATAGCGCGGTGGTAAACCGAAAACCGAAAAATAATCAGTCTGTAAACCGCTGGACTGTAGCTGCTGACAGGCACCACACCAGAGCGTGCTCTGCAAAGGTTTTTGACAGTGAGAACAAAAAGGCATGGAGTGAATCAGGGAAGAAATCCGGTGTGGGTGAGGAGACTCATTAGTGAGTCTCCTGCAGATACAATCAGGCAGAAGCAGTAGATTCTGAGGAGGTCTCTTGTCGCTTTCGATAATCCTGAATAGCGGCCTTGATGGCATCTTCGGCCAGCACAGAACAGTGGATTTTGACGGGAGGTAGGGAAAGTTCTTCCACGATCTCGGTGTTCTGAATTGCTAATGCTTCATCCAATGTTTTGCCTTTGACCCATTCAGTAGCCAGGCTAGAACTGGCAATTGCAGAACCGCAGCCGAAGGTCTTGAATTTCGCATCGACAATCTTTTCGTTTTCCACCTTGATCTGCAGTTTCATCACATCTCCACACTCAGGTGCCCCGACCAGTCCAGTACCAACCTGGTCGTCACTCTTCGCGAAACTACCTACATTGCGTGGTTCATTGTAGTGGTCAATTACTTTTTCACTGTATGCCATCTTGAATCTCCTTGTTAAGCGGGAATGCTAGTTGGAAAAATTTATGGGTTCGTTGTCCATTTTGATCAATGTGGTGTCCAGTTGACGGTCGAGAGGTCAATACCTTCCTGAACCATCTCGTAAAGTGGGGACATGTCTCGTAGCCGCTTGACAGCAAAGATCATTTTGTCTGCTGTGTAGTCGATCTCTTCTTCGGTGGTGAAGCGGCCAACTCCAAAGCGAATGGAAGAGTGTGCTAGGTCATCTCCCACCCCAAGTGCCCTGAGCACATAGGAAGGCTCAAGGCTAGCGGAGGTACAGGCTGAGCCGGAAGAAACTGCAATGTCGCTGATTCCCATGATCAGGCTCTCGCCTTCAACGTAGCCAAAACTGACGTTGAGATTGTTGGGCAGTCGTTGTGTTGGGTGGCCATTGAGCTTGATGTGATCCAACTCGGCTTGCAGTCGCTGATGCAAACGCTCACGCAGGGCGGTCTGTCGCTCTGCCTCAGATTCCATTTCATCGCGGCAGAGTTCGAGTGCTTTGGCAAAACCAACAATGCCAGGTACGTTCAGAGTGCCAGAGCGCATCCCACGCTCATGTCCACCACCGAACATGATGGGAGACAAGCGCACTCGTGGTCTCTTGCGGCGAACATAGAGTGCACCCACACCCTTAGGGCCGTACATCTTATGGGCAGTGAAGGAAAGCAGATCGATATTCATCTGCTCGACATCTAGTGGAATCTTCCCAACGGCCTGAGTAGCATCTGTGTGGAAGAGGACTCCATGCTTTCGAGTGATTTTGCCAATTTCTTCCAGAGGATTGAGCGTGCCGATTTCATTATTACCAGCCATCAAGGACACCAGAATCGTGTCGGGACGAATCGACTTTTCCAGTTGTTCCAAAGAAATACAGCCATCATCATCGACATCCAGAAAGGTTACATCATAACCACGCTGTTCCAAGGCTTGGCAGGGGTCAATCACGGCCTTGTGTTCAATAGGACTGGTGATGATGTGTCGGCCTTTCTCCTTGTAGAAATCTGCTACACCTAGAATAGCCAGATTGTTGGACTCTGTCGCGCCACTGGTCAGAACAATCTCTCGCCCGCCACCTCCAATGGTTTCACCAAGTAGATCACGTGCTTTCTCTACTGCTTGCTCAGCTTCCCAACCAAATTGGTGGTTTCGGCTGGCTGCGTTGCCATACGTTTGAGTAAAGTATGGCATCATGGTTTCTACTACACGTGGATCAGTAGGAGCCGTAGCATTGTAATCAAGATAGATGGGGAATTTCATGAGTCCTTCTTATTATCAAACAGGTTGCAATTCATGATTCTGGATCAAGTTTTCCAAGGTGACTGACTCCATAAACTCGTACAAGCGACCATGCAGTGCTTGTAAAGGAGTTTGTGTTGGACAGGTGGCAGAGACTCGACATTCTGAGGGTTCGTGGGCACACTCGACAAAGTTGAAGGGACCATCAATAACCCTGACAATTTCTGCGAGAGAAATTTGGTTGGCTTGACGCTGTAACACATAGCCACCTTGTACTCCACGTGTACTTTCTACCAATTGTGATGCTGCTAATTGCTTCAATATATTAGCAATCATTGGTTGCGGTAGGTGATAGTGAGAAGACACCTCTTGAGCACTAATCGGTCCAGAGGCCTCGCCTAGGTGGCTTAGCAGAATGATGGCGTAATCTACTTTCTTCGAGAGTCGAAGCATAGGATATCCGAAAAAATTAGTTTCCTCTAAAATAGCACTGGCTTGGTACGCTTTTCAAGTAGCAATTCGTATTGATCTGTTACGGATTGCTGGAAAAGATCACCTGGCAGCCAAATGTTTCACGTGGAACACTAGGCTAAATGAAGGGAAACCAGCGAGATGTTTCACGTGAAACATCTCCTCAATGTTAAGTATATTTTTTAAACTTAGCGGTTGGAAATCAGGAAGTAGCGATTTTGGCTGCATCAGCGTAGTCGGCAAAATGAGCCCGAAACTGCATTTGATGTAGTTGTTCGTAACGTCCACCTAAAGCGAGTAATTCATCGTGAGAACCCATTTCAATGATCTCGCCTTTCTCCATCACGCAAATACGATGGGCATGTCGGATAGTTGAGAGGCGATGAGCAATCACGATTGTAGTACGATTCTGCATCAGGCGTTCGATAGCCTGCTGAACCTCAATTTCTGATTCGGAATCCAAAGCCGAAGTAGCCTCATCAAGAATTAGGATTGGTGCATCTTTGACTAGGGCCCTAGCTATTGACAGACGTTGCCGTTGCCCTCCCGAAAGCTTGACACCTTTTTCTCCGATCATTGTGTCGTAGCCGTGGGGTTGTTGAAGGATGAACTGGTGAGCGTTGGCAGCCATAGCTGCGTCGATCATCCTATCTTGGGAACACTCCGGGTGACCGTAGGTGATATTGTTGGCAATGCTATCGTTGAATAGAATCGTTTCTTGGGTCACTACTGCGATTTGGGAGCGTAGGCTGTGCAAATCCAGTTCTCGCAGATCATGGCCATCGATACGAATGGCGCCTTCGTCAATATCGTGGAAACGTGGCAATAGATTAACCATCGTCGTTTTACCAGAACCACTGCTGCCAACCAGCGCAACGACTTCACCACGATCAACGTATAAATTAATGTTTTGCAGTGTTGGCTCTTCGGCCAGTGGATACTGAAAGCGGTCGATTTTCAGATCGATACCTTTTTCGAAGTGCTGCAACTTGACGGCGTTGGGAGGAGAAACAATCTCTGCTTCAGTGTCCATAATTTCAAAAATGCGCTTGATCGAGGCTGCACCCTCTTGGAGTCGCAAATTGAAACCATTTAATTTTTTGATCGGATCATTGAGCATGAAGAAACTGAGAATAAACGAAGTGAAGTCACCTGCCGTGATCTGTCCATGAATAATTAAGTAACCACCGTGCGCCACGATGGTTGCTCCAGCAGCAGCTCCAATCACTTCGATGACGGGTGTGGAATAAGAACTGATCAGAATGGATCGCATTTGATTGTTATAGAGTCGCTCATTGGCTTCATCAAAGCGCTTGGATTCGTACTTTTCCATTCCAAAAGCTTTAACGACACGAATTCCGGAGATTGTCTCCATCAGCAGAGTACTCAAGTCACTGAAACTTAGCTGACGGTCATTTACAGCCTCGCTGTTGCGCTTGCCAAAGATTTGAATGAAATAGAGCGCAATCGGAATGATGACCAGTGTGGTCAGCGACAATTCCCAACTCCGATAAAGCATCAGGCCCAGCAACAAAAATATCTGTGGGAAATCACGAAAAGGTCCGGTCACTCCAACATGCAACGTATTCTGGAAAGTATTGAGATCATTGGTGAAGCGCGACATCAAGTCGCCAGTTTTGGAGCGGGAGTAGAAGGAAAAACTGAGTGTGAGTAGGTGATCGAAGAGATCCTGCCGCAGCCTGGTTAACAATTTTTGGATTAGATGACCCAACCCGTAGTTGTTTCCAAAGTGGAAGGCACCCTTGAAGAAAAAAATCAGAATCAGGCCAAAGCCCACCAGAAAAAATTGACTTAGTTCCGGTTTATCTCCGTAAGCAAGGGCGTCAACAATATCCTTGGCATAGTAGGCAGGCGCTGCGGAGAAGATGTTGTAGCCACCCATGCAGAGAATGCTGAAAATCACCCATCCCTTGAAGGGTGCGACCAGATTCCACAGGCGGAGATAAATATTTTTTGGTGAGGGCTTCCAGGAACTCATGCAGCTTAATTTAGAGATTTAGGAAATTTCCCAGGTAGTGCCGTCCTTGCTGTCCTGCAGTTCAATTCCTAGCTCCTGGAGTCGTTGGCGAATCAGATCAGCTCGAGCAAAGTCCTTCTGTTGACGGAAGTCACGACGTAGTTCCAGCAACAGATTGATGGTCTGCTCAAGCAATTCTGGGCTGTGAGTGGTTGACTCAGTCTCAGGGAGCAGTCCCAAGACATCCCCGGCTAATTGTTGGAACAGATTCAGTGCATCAGCGAGCACTTCTGTTGCAGTATTTTCTTGCTGAAGCAGGCGGTGGACTTCATGGATCAATTCGAAGAGTACGGCAAGGGCTTGTGGTGTGGAGAAGTCATCGTCCATTACCTCACAGAATCGCTTGCGGTACTGCTGAAGATGCTGGCCAGGGGCAGAAAAATCTGTGGGAACCTTGCGCTGTAGGGTTCTAACTGTTTGTTGCAGGCGCTGTAGGGAAGTCTCTGCGCCTTGCAGGGCAGAATCACTGAAGTCCAGCACAGAGCCATAGTGTCCAGCAACAATGAAGTAGCGGAGCACCAATGGATCGTATGTTTGAAATGCGTCTTCCAGTGTGATGAAATTTCCTAGAGATTTAGCCATCTTCTGCCCGTTGATCGTCAGAAGGTTGGCATGCAACCAATAGCGTGCGTAGTCATGGCCAAGTGCTCTTGCCTGGGCTAGTTCACATTCATGATGGGGGAACTTGAGATCCATGCCTCCACCATGAATGTCAAAGGCGTTGCCCAAATAGCGCATGCTCATCGCAACACATTCCGTATGCCATCCAGGAAATCCTTCTTGGCCTAGACAGTCTCGCCAGCGCATCAGATGATCAGGTTCTGCATGCTTCCAGAGCGCAAAGTCCCGAGGATCTTTTTTCTCATTACGCACAGTCACCCGAGTACCGCTCAGCATATCTTCTCCCTTGCGACCGGAGAGAGTGCCGTATCCGGAATCCTGAGAAACGTCAAAGTAGATCGACCCGTTTCGTTCGTAGGCTTTCCCCTGAGCGAGTAGCGTTTCGATCAACTGTAGTTGCTCCGGAATATGTCCCGTTGCCCGCGGTGAGATGTCGGGTCGCTTAACCTGCAGACGGTCCATCATCGCAAAGTGTCGACAGGTGTAGTGTTCTACGATTGCCATCGGCTGACGGTTGATTTCCCGGGCTTTTTGCAGCACCTTGTCGGCACCATCGTCTTCATCTCCAACCAGATGACCCACATCCGTGATATTTTGGATGTAGGTTACCGTGTAGCCACAGAACCGTAGGTAGCGTACGATCACATCGAAACTGACATAGGTCTTGGCATGGCCTAGGTGAGGGTCACCATAAACTGTGGGACCGCAGACGTAGAGACCAACGTGACCTGGCAGCACGGTTTCAAAGTCTTCTTTTTGTCTGCTCAGACTGTTGGTGAGGCGAAGGGGCATGGGCTTTTTACTAAAGTGTACTGCGGTCGAAAGCCAGATAGCTTAACGATAAGAACAGAAAGTTGTCAGGTTTTTTCGAAGGTAGGAATGGTACACGGCGATCAGAAGGCTGACTTAATAAATTGGATCCATTTGGGATAGAAGATCCAACTCCATCCAGATGCCATCGTAAATCACCAAGCTTTGAATTTTTAAGAGGCGTGGCCTTGATGACTGCCAGGCTGGTTTTAGATTGCATTTCTGTATTTTCTCTATCGCTGTTCGCCTACTTCCTGTGGCGGATGGTGATTCGGCAATCTCTCTCACCAACTCTAGCGGGGGAGCTTCGAGAAATTAGATTTATCTGGGTAGGAACTCTTGGGGGAGTGCATCCCGTTCTTGTGTAGCATCGAGGTTAAAATCAGATTTTCTAGGCGTTCATCTGCCTGCAAAATACGCAGGATTGCGCCAAGGTCAGAGTAGCCCAGATGCTTTTGGAGAATTCGTTCGTAAAGTTGCTTGGTCTGTTCTGGTAACTCTTGACCACTTTGTGTCTCTGTGGCGACAATTTCCTGAGCAATCTGTGTCAGCAATTCAGGCTGTTCCTCGATCCGACGTCGGAAGGTGCCAAAAATTTCCTCTTTGAAAACATCAATCAGCAGCAAAGAAACCCGCTCTCCTGAATCGTTCTGATCCAATTCGAAATGCTCAATCAGTCGCTGTCGCAAATGCTCTAGAATTCGTCCCTGCAACAGGTTACAGAGGAGATGTTTTAGCGTTTGTTCGTCGTGTCCGCCGTTCGGGTCGGATCGCTCCAGCATCTGCAGACACTCTGCGAGTCCGCGTGTGTAGGGGCTTACCTGGTAAGTTGAAGAAGAATTATCCGGAGGTTGGGCAGCTTCCAGATGGGGCATGTTTTCTTCCCCGTGCATCACCACTATTAGGCTGGGGTCCATTCCCCTCTGGAAAATTTACAAGAGAGGAGAGACATGGTTGTATGCAAAGCTGGTTTTCCGTAGAAGAATCGTTTTGCGCCTTCCACGGATCTTGTGATTGATGTGCAAAACTCATCTTCTCTAGCGATCCCCCTCCCAACTTGCAAGATTTACAGAAGAGGTTGTTTTTTCGAGAAGATTAAAGGCAGTGGCTACAGAGCAAGAAACTAGTATGTGACAGATAGAAATTGTGCGTTGGCTGGGTTGCAAAGCCCAGTAGCGGCCGAATTCTAAATACCTCTGAAACGTATATGTGAGGCTGCAAAGCTGGTTCCAAAGGAGGGTGTATAGAAAAGTTACGAAATTTTGACTGATTTTCCGCTTGAAAGCGATTTTGCTTGAGCGCAACCTCACGCAATCAACTGTTTTTTTCATCACCGTCATGAGTTTCATATGGTGTACCTCTTTCTGCTAGCGATCCCAATTGTTGGACTGCTGGTCATCCGAGCGTTCTATCGCGATTTTGCAGGCCTGGGAGAATGGCTCTGGTTTCAGGATGAGTACGACGCAATCAGCCAGAGCATTGATCAGTTTGGCCAGTCAAGTTATTTGTATATTCAGGCCATCCACATCATTGGTGTAGTGGTCTGGTTTGCGGGGCTATTTTACATCGGAAGATTGTTCGTCTATCACAAGGAAGCTTCCCGTCGCCCAGAGCCGGAACGCAAGATTCTGGAAGAGCAATTTACGATCATGGAACGCCGCCTTTGGTACGCAATTACGTGGCCTGGGCTGTGCATCACAATGGCTTTCGGTACGCTGATGTTACTCTACATTGGCCTGCCGCCATGGATCCATTCCAAGCTGGGCTTGGTGGTTTTGCTGGTTGGTTATCACCTCTACTGTGGACGGCTAAGAAGACAACTGGAGGAAGGCACTTGCCGCTGGAACGGACGCCTGTTGCGTATGTTCAATGAGGTGCCCGCACTTTTGCTGGTAGCGATCGTTTTCATCGTCGTACTCAAAGATCTCTTGTCTTGGACGGTCCTGCTGATAATCTTAGTGTTGTTAGCAATCTCCATCTTGGTGACGATCAAATGGTATGCGCGCTATCGAAAGAGTGTAGCCCTTTGAGATGCTTCAGCGAAATACCGTTGTCCTCTCCCTACCGCAAACCCTAAAATACAATCTGATCATGAATTGGATCGTTCCAATGCAACGCCTGTTGGGAACTCTGCTGCTGGCTCTGCTACTCAGCAATTGCAGTGGTCTGTTCGAAAGTGAAGCTGAGCGCCAACAGCGTCTAGCCCAACACTTCGAGCAGGGTATGCGCCTATTTGAGCAGAAAGAATACACAGGCGCAGTGGAATCCTTCCGACAAGTTCCTCCAGAGTCTGCGCTGTACAATCGCTCACTGGCCATGATCCGTCGCGTTCCTTACCAACGAGGGCGAGACGCTTACGAAGAGCAACGTTATGCAGATGCCAGTCGTCAGTTTCGTGCAGTTCCGGTTTCAGCATCTGAGTATGGTGATGCACAGAACTACCTGCGTGAAATAGAGATGATTCGCATTGAACAGCAGTACCGTGAATCCCGTGGAGATCGCAGGCGTGAATTGCTCAGCCAGTTGGTGCAGAAGTCTCGTGAGAATTCAGACGCCAAACGTTTGGATGAGCTGTTGGAACGTGGTCGCAAAGAAATGATGGGTTCGATGCCAGCTGAGCAACGAGCCTGGCTTGCCTGGTTCCGTGAGACAATGGAAGGAGAAACTTCGCGCACCGTCCGTCAGCAGATGCTGGAAGAGATGATGCAGAATTTCGAGCAGTTTGCTGCTGAACCAACCACTCGGGCTGAAGCGATCGAGTTGGTCGCTAATCTAAAGCTTAGCCTACAATGACGTATTCCGGTCGGTTTTCCGCCGACCAGAAACCTACCTTTCCGCTTTTCGCTATCTCTGAATTCAACGTGCACATCTCTCTTTTTCTTCGCCGCTTGCTGCTTGCCAGTAGCTGCCTGCTCCTACTGAATACCTCCCTCTGGGCCCAAAGCAACTTCATTCCTCTAGAGAAGGGAGACTACAAAGAACTCGAAGAGCGCCCCACTTACGCACCAGTCCTCGAAGTCGGTGGTTCCTACCGACTCCGTAATCGATGGATTGATGCGAGCCCAGAGCCAGAAACTCCAACAGGTTTCCCAAATGCCGGTACACTCTCCTTTGAGCAAGATCTGAGGATCTTTCTGCGCTCAACTGCACACCGCTCAGCTTCGATTCAGCTTGAGTTGGCAACAGCCCAGGCTCCTTTCAACAACGCTGACTTGCGTCCACCAGCAGAGCGACCAAATGCCCCTGATTCGCAGGACGTTGATCTGGTGGCTCGTCAGGCCTACCTGGAGTTTCGTGCGAACCCTCGTGATCAGTTACGCATTGGGAAGCAGGAACTTCGTCTCGGTGATCGTCGTGGCAAGGTTTTCAGCGGATTGTTGACCGGTATCGCTCAGCAATGCACAGCAGGTAGCTTCTGTTATGAAGCCGGTGCTCTGAAGCTGCAGGATGATACAGCAGACTGGCTGTACACCCTCTCCTTGGACTACCCACTTTTTTATGAGCTTGATGCAGCTGGACAGCCTGAGAATGTGATGCGTGTCGAGGTTTTTCGAATCATCTACACAGAGCGGAACATTCCACTTGGACGCAACAACGCTCCTGGATTGCGACTCAGCAACGGAGACTTGGATCGCTTACGAGGTACTAGTTTTGCGAATACTAATAGCTGCTCATCAGAGTTGAAACGCCAGGCAGTCGTAGGAGGACAGGATTGTACCCCAGTCCATTTCGATGCGACCAGCCAGGATTATTATGGGGTACGTTTCACGTGGAACACTCCGAGCTGGCGTTGGTATTCCGACCTGCTTGGCAACCAGGGGAATCGTGCCTACTACAGTTTAGGGCCAAATAACGACTATGGACAGTCACTGGGAAGTTACGCCGTAGCCGGAGTGGCAACGGAGCATCAGCTGTCTTACCTCTGGGACAATCATCAGGTAACAGGCCTGTTTCTCTATGCCAGCGGTGATGAACAATTGGAAGATGGTGGGTCTATCGACAACACGGGTCAGAACTACCAGCGAAGCATTCGTGCCTTCCACGAAATCGTTCCGGGCACATATCGAGGAACAAACTTTTACTTCAACGGTGGAAGTCCAGATTGGAAGAGTGGAACCGGATTGGGCCACACGATCGCTAACACCCAAATGCTTGGTGCTCGTTATCGTTTCACTGTCGAGGCCTCGGAGACATTCTACGAGGCTGGGTTCTATTACCTGGACCACGTGAATCCGGTGATGACATCATCAGGTGGAAAAGCTACCCACATTGGTATCGAATGGGATAACACTTTCTCCTGGAAGTTGCGGGACTTTGTGACCTGGGACCTGGAGTTGAATTTCTTCCGACAAGGAAAGGCATTCCGCTACGACGACTACCAGCCTTCCGTTAGTGAAACAGGTTCTGCCACACACTTCGCCAGCCGAGTTTACTATTCTTTCTGAATCAAAGCCGACAATGCGACAAGTCAGCAAACAACGAAACACACGTGAAACTAAAATCCAACTGACGATCAACCTGGATGGCAGCGGTAAGGTCGCTGTGCGCTCCGGTATCGGCTACCTGGATCACATGCTGGAGCAGTTAGCCTTCCACGGCTTGTTTGATCTGGAACTTCAGTGTGAGGGAGATCTTGAGGTAGATTGCCACCACACGGTCGAGGACATCTCTCTGACCTTGGGGGCTGCCGTTCTTGAAGCGCTGGAAGACAAGCAGGGGATCGTTCGCTACGGCCAGATGTATGTGCCGATGGACGAGACCTTGGTGCGTACTGTGCTGGACTTGAGTGGTCGGCCAGATTTTGTGTTCCAGGGTGAATTTCGTCAGCCAGCGATCGGTGCACTGGATACCCAGATGATCCCACACTTCTTCAAGTCCTTTGCGATTGCCTCGAAGACCACTCTCCACATGGCAATTCTGTACGGAGAGAATGACCACCACAAGTGTGAGGGATTGTTCAAGTCCTTCGCCAGGGCCTTGCGACAAGCCACGGAGTTGGACCCAAGACGCGCTGGTGTCACATCAACGAAGGGCGTGCTGTGAGCCTGAGTGTGATCATCGACTACAAAGTCGGTAATCTGCACAATCTCAAAAACGCTTTGGACTACTTGAAGTTGCCGGCTTCGATCGTGGAAGAGCCGGAAGCGGTCCGTCAAGCAGATCGAATTCTCTTCCCTGGAGTAGGTGCCTTTGGCCCAGCGATGCAGCATCTTCGTGATTCTGGAATGCTGGAGGTGATGGAGGAGAAGGTCCAGTCTGGCGCTCCGCTATTAGGGATCTGTGTTGGCGCTCAGTTGTTGATGGAGCTGGGTCAGGAAGATGGTCCGCATCAGGGCCTGGGATGGATCGCTGGAGAAGTCAGCCGCTTTCAGCACCAACTCAAGATTCCACAGATTGGCTGGAACGAGGTCGAGTTCCGCAAGCCCGATCCATTATTTCAGGGATTGCGTGACCGCAGTCACTTCTACTTTGTGCACTCCTACTACCTGCGGCCCAATGATCCAGAGGTCGTGCTGGGTGAAACGGAGTACGGCTATCCTTTTGCCTCGGTTGTGCGCAAGGATAACGTCTGGGGAGTGCAGTTTCATCCGGAGAAGAGTCAGCAAGCGGGTCTGCAGCTACTGCAAAACTTCTGCACCTTGACTTGAGTGCAACTTCTCCAGTAGCTTCGACCAAGGTTGCTTGGACAACCAACCTACTAAAAATTACTCATAGGGCCGTCCATCTGGGCAGTCTTTTCCACTATAACGGCCAACCCGAAAGGCAGCATGGCATTGGAACGAACTCTCTCGATCATCAAGCCCGATGGCGTCAAGCGTAACTTGATCGGCCAGATTTTTTCTCGCTTTGAAGCCAACGACCTGCGGATTGTCGCAACCAAGATGCTACACCTCTCCCTACGTGAAGCCGAAGGTTTCTACGCAGTACACCGAGGACGCCCCTTCTACGGAGAGTTGACCGAGTTCATGAGTTCAGGGCCGGTCGTGGTCAGTGTGTTGGAAGGTGACAACGCCATCAATCGTCATCGTGACGTGATGGGCGCCACCAACCCAGCACAGGCCGCAGAGGGAACAATTCGCAAGGACTTCGCCCTGAGCATCGGTGAGAACACGGTCCATGGTTCTGATGCCCCTGAGACAGCAGCAACAGAGATTGCCTACTTCTTTGCGGAAACCGAGATCGTCAACAGCGCTGGTTAAACATACTGGATGAGAAAATCTATTCTTGTTGGAAAAGAACTGGTTTTCTTACCAAAAATTCGCTACGTTGCCGGCTTAGAATTTGAATTTCATCAATAATATCCGTTCTAGAACCCTATGACCGAAACGAAAAAAGCATTCCGCCTCCTCTTTGTTGGAGTAGTGGTCAGCATTGCCGTAGGAGTCTTCTCCGTTGCGGTGTTGTTGCCGATTTTGCCCGACATTGATCGAGACCGGTACCCAAAGAACCTGCAGCAGCAGGGTAACTGATTCCTTGGTTGAATCCCATGGAGGGATGCCGTCGGTCTGGGAATTTGAAAAAGATGGAGAGTCTCCGCCTGCGCCCGCAGGTTTTTCTTGTGTTCTGATAAAAAGTTTGGCGGCAATTCAGAAAAATGATTTTATCAGAAATCAGCCTGTCTGAATACCTCTTGACCTTTCTCTTGAATCCAAGATACTTTCCTTCTTTGTGGCCTGATCCTTGTCGTGCGCTTGCGAGGAGCACGGACGAAAGGGATTGGGCGCGTTCTGTTCGCGCAGTTCCAGCGAGGTCGCTGCCAGCAGAATCGATCAGGCGGGACGAGCCCGTGGGATGTGGGCAAGCTCGGAAAGATGACAGACGCCTTGGACAGCCCGTCCAAGCGCCAGAATCCTTGGCCCCCCTGCGTTGGTTTCGTCTTTCGACCGATTTTCTGGTTTTAAAAGAAAAACCTGTGTTTGGCATGAACATTGTAGCATGTGAGTTAAGGAGCCCGGAAAACGGAAAGCCACTTTGGCAAGAGGCTGATTTTGCTTCTCCTTTTTCGGCATTCACTTACAGTTGCAAGGCCGGCCCAAAGCACCTGTTTTAAAAGATGTCGACGAAAGTTGACTGCTTGTCCCCTGCTGCCAGGCGGGGCGGGCAACCAACCGATTCCTAACTTTGTAAGGAGTAGTATGAAAAAGTTTAAAAGCCTGATGTTGGCCGCACTCGCTTCCGCCGCATTGGCAGCCCCTAGTTTTGCTGATGGTCACGGTGGCCCAAATCTTGGGATTACAGGCATCAGTGGTGAAGTAGTCTATGAACTGCAACAATCCAGTACCAGCCCAGACGAAGGTAATTCAACCAGTGTGATGGACGCCGAGGTTGGAGACGTGAACATTTCATTCAAAAGTGACTTTTATCAATTCTATTTTGAAAGAGATGATGAAGGTTCCTTGGATAATAGATTGAAAATTGTCCCAAGTATGAAAAGTGGTGACAATTATGTAAAAGCTGTTGGGGAGATAAAAGGACTCTTTGGTGATGCTGGTTCAGATGCTGGCCCATACGGTGATGTTTTCGTCGAAGGCGGAAACCAGTCCGTATATGTGAAGGTGGGTACTTTTGGATCAACTGAATACTATGGCAACGGTATGGGCGTTTCCCGTGCCAGCCTGGGTAATGGTGTCGATCCGGACGGAGTATTTAAGAACGGTGAACACTTAGTTATCTCTGGCTTCAAGGGTATTGAAGTTGGTGTTAATGCTGGTGACATCAAATTTGAAGTAGCTTTGCCATGGATGAATTCTGGTGATTCTTCCGCTTACGCACTGACTTCCAGCAAAGATCAAACAGTCAACGGTACCGCAATCGCTAAAGGTGACAAAGTTGCTTCGAACATTACTGGTGTTCGACCGGGGGTTCAGTTTAGTGCTGGTGATGTGAGCGTCAAAGCAATTGCTTACAGTCTGTCGATTCAAAAGCAGAACAGTGATATCGATACAGATGAGATGTCTCGATCAGGAGCCCAACTTGTAGGAAGCTTCAATGCAGGTTCCGCTACGATCGGAGCATTTTACAGCACTGCGACCGAAAAAGACGGCAGCACAGACGTTACTCCAACAGCAGGTGGAGCAAATGTTACTGTGGCGCTTGGAAGTGGGCAGAAGGTAGGAGCTTCATTTGACACCGCTAATAATGGTCAAGACGATGCTGCTGAAGTTACTTCAACCCGTTTCTCTGCTTCTTACCAAATGCCATTCTTTGTTGAAGCACTGTCGCTGAAATTGGGTGTGGGTACCTCGACCGAAAGCTCTGACACAGACGCCTTGGCCGGTTCCGCAAGTTCTATGGAAGCTGAGTGGGCATATAAATTCTAAAAATCAGTTAAGCTGATTAGTTCCCTTAAAGACGGGATCGTTCGTTTCTGCGAGCGATCCCGTTTTTTTTTGCCTTTTGACCAGATTTCCCCAAATTTGCCCACCTGTTGCAGCGAGGGATCTAAGATAGCTGTTTCCCATTGAACTCGGACTAGCCAAGCGCTTTATTTTCCGCTAGGCTTGTTTTATTTCCTTCTGCTAAACTGTTTGACATTCATGGATTCCAAGGACCTGCGCCAGGTCTTCGGTCGGTTCGCCACAGGAATCACGGTGATCACGACTCGCACACCAGAAGGAGAGCAATACGGGGTAACGATCAATTCCTTCACCTCTGTTTCGCTGGAGCCCCCCTTGGTTTCTTTTGCGCTTCAGCGGAGTTCGCCAATGGGAGAGCACATCCGGCGATCTGGTGGATATGCCGTTAATATCTTGTCGGCAGATCAACAGGAGTTATCAAATCACTTTGCCAGTGATAAACATCGGCAGCCTTTTATGGACTGGCCGCTGCTGAACGGTCTTGCGAGTCAACCGCTGTTGTCGGGTTGCTTGGCAGTGCTCGAATGTCGACTTTGGCAGGAATACGATGGGGGCGATCACGTCCTGTTACTGGCAGAAGTACTGGATTGTCAAGCGTTTGAGGGTCAACCTCTACTTTACTATCGGAGCCGTTATGCGACGCTATAATATGGAAATTGAGAAAGGATTACCGAAGAGCGATGGCTGCTTGCCATTGAATTCGGGGCAAGATGCCAAAATGCAACCGACTCCAGAGGGCATTGTTGGCAGGATGATCGGCTGGCAAACATTCTTGCTGCTGCTCTGTAGCAGTCTGTTGGCATCCTGTTTATCCACTACCCCTGATATCAACAAGCTGCGGACCTTCGCCGAAGACCGCCGTTCTGCCCCTTTTGCACCAACATTGGAAGAATTGACGCTGGAGATGCCCTTTGTTGCTGTGTTAGCGCCGCGTACTCAACCGGGAGTGACGAGCTACGCCAACGACAACAGCGTGACCTTCATCAAGTCGATGATGGAAGATGCTGGCAATCTGCAAGTATTTCCTGAAGAACGGATGAGACAAGTGCTGGATTCTAACGAATATCGAATGTTGGATATTACACGTGAAGAAGATGCCATCAAATTTGGAGAAGCGCTACGGGTCAAGTATCTGGTGATGCTAGATACGTCACCAGCCACATTTTCCCACGATGATGACGACTGGAGTGCGGTGGTCACTATGCACCTCTACCAGTTGTCACCAACCAAAAAACTCGCAGAGGAAACCTTCCCATACCAGCAGTCTGAGCTAGAAGATATGCGCCTGGATCTGCGGCCTAAGCTTCAAGCTGCGCTTCCATTGAAGGCCTTTCTTGTTGAGACCTACGAGAGACGTAAAGTCGCCAAGCTGAACGTTGGCATGGACCAGGGCGCAGAGGAACTGGATCGTTTTTCGGTTTTCCGACGTGACCAGCGCTCAAGTCCACCAGAAATTGTGGACCATGGTGGAGGGAAGTCCAGCCGCATTACGACTCATAGCGAAGACTATGGTAAGTTGGTTGGTACTTTGGAGATCTTCCGTAGCAAGCAAAATGAGTCCTGGGCCTTGTTGGAACCAGCGAAGGGTGAGGAAATTTTGCCAGGGGATGCCGCGTTTAAAGTCGTTCGCTATCGAACGGATCCCTTCCGCAAGATTGACCTCGGTCGCTTTGACTGATTTCTTTTCCTGATCTGAGTTGACGTAGGCATCTCCTTTTGCCTACGTCAGTGCTCTTCCTTCCGTTCGCTCCCTCACTTGATTTCTCCTATTTCCACTAGCAATCAAATTGACTAGTGAGACAGTTCTCAACAGTTGATTGATCCTGTCGATTTTGTTAGTTCTTTTCTATACTGCTTTGGCTGAGATGATGGTTGTTATCCAGGTTGCAAAGTGCTACCTCTCTTGTGCACAGCTTGCTACTAAATATTGACTTCATTGGGTGAAGTGAAAAAAGTCTTCTCCACAACGCAAAGCTACTTTTACGGGATGCTATGTTGACAACCTTGGAAGCTACTCTAGAAAAAGATGGCACTATTCGATGGGTCGAACCGCTGCCAGGTAGTCGTTATCGAATTTTAGTGACGCTGTTAGAAAAGCTACCAGATGAAGATAGAGAATCGAGCTTACTTGCTGAAGCAACATTGGCTGAAGACTGGTTACGGCCTGAAGAAGAGGAAGCATGGGCCCATTTGCAGTAGGCTCAGTCGTGTTGATTCACTTTCCTTTCTCTGACCTGTCTTCTAGTAAACTTAGACCAGCGCTGCTTTTGGCTGATGCTGGAAACCATGACTGGGTTTGTGCTCAGATTACAAGTCGTCATTATGCCGACAAACGAGCTGTTTTATTAGAAACTATTGATTTTGTGGAAGGTTCTCTGGAGATACAGAGTTTTATTCGTCCGGCTAAATTATTTACAGCAAGCGAATCTTTGTTTCAAAGACAGATTGGTCGGATTTCAAAAGCTAAGTTGAAGGAAACTACACAAATCCTGGTGGCCCTGCTTAATCCAGAAGTAGCATGAAGTCTTCTTTCCCAATCTTGCTGGGAGTGCTCAATGTCACTCCAGATTCGTTCTCAGATGGGGGAAAGTTCCTGAAAGTTGAAGCAGCCCGTTTGCAGGCTCAGTGCATTGTTGAGGCAGGAGCAGATTGGCTGGACCTGGGTGGGGAATCCACAGGACCGGGTAGTGTGGAAGTGTCTCTGGAGGAAGAACTCCAGCGGGTACTGCCAGTGTTGGCCTGCATTCGGGAAGATCATCCGGAATTGACCGTCTCTATCGACACGTGGAAAGCCGAGGTCGCCCGCAGATGCCTCTCGATGGGAGCAAAGGTGATCAATGATGTGACCGCGCTGCGTCGAGATCCCACAATGGTTGAAGTCGTTGCCGAGGCTGGGGTTCCTGTCGTCTTGATGCATGCCAAGGAAGCCGATGGCCGGACGACCCAAGCAGTCCAGCACTACGACGACGTGATTTCGACCGTGAAGGCCTTTTTTGAGGAAAGAGTCCTTTGGGCCACGCAGCATGGAATCCAGGAAGAACAGATCATTCTGGACCCGGGGTTGGGATTCTTTATCAGCGCCGAGGCTCGCTACAGCTTTGAGATCGTGCGTCGCTTGCCCGAATTGAAAGCGCTGGGCTTTCCGTTGTTGCTGGGACCTTCCCGCAAGTCCTTCCTGGCTGGAGTTTCCCCCGGAAGAGCCCTATCGACCGAGGAACGCCTGATCCCCGGAGTTGCACTGTCTGCCATTGCAGCCTGGCTCGGCGTCGATATCCTACGGACCCATGATGTTCAAGCAGGACGACTCTTGCTGGATACGGTGCAAGCGCTTCGAGGATAGTGAGAAAATTTTGTCAATTGATTTTTTATCGACTGATGATGCTATCAGTGCTAAGTTACTTTGGGTTTTTCAAGTGATAGATTTGATGTATTTAAATCAATCAAGAGTAGAAAAATAAATCATTATCGATAAAATGATTAAGAGTAGAGAAGTGAATTTGAAAGAGAAATTAATTTGGATGAGTGGTTTACTATTGCTGGTTTCTTGTTCTTTTAATGAAAATATACAATCTGATAAACTACTTAAGTTAAAGGAAGCAAAAGAGATTGTAGCAAGTGTATCAAAAATTAGTCCGATATATATAAAGCACTTGAATGTTATATCTCCAGACCACCCTGCAGACGGTACGGGTGTTGTCGTTAGATATCAGAATATTTCTAATGAAACCCTCACATATGTCGATTTCGAAATTCAGCCATATGATTCGATGGGTAAAATCCAAGAATCAGCAATTGATAATAAGTCTGCAAAGATTGTAAGAGATGATGGACCAATTAAACCTATGGGTAATATTGCTGATGTAACTAAAAAAGTGTATTTTTTCGAAATAAATGTTCCAGGCGGAAATTGGAATTCAGTTTGGTTCAAAAAGGAAGTAGTTTGTATAGTAATTAAAAAAGTAACTATAGAAAAACTAGATGGATTAAAAATAATTATAGAAGATCCCGAGAAAATTAAGAAAATTTTTTCAAAAGGATCACATCATTACATAAATAAACACGACCAATCCTTTTTTAGGACAAACCAACTTTATAACGTTAATGATTGTACTTACGAAAACCAACTATCCGCTAATAATGACCAAGTGAAAAATTAAATACTGTCCATCTGGAGATAATGATTCCCCTGCAAGTGGTCCGCAGTGAGCTAGCTATAATCTTGGGGTAGTCGTACATCTGAGCAGTTTTCAAACGAACTGGGGAGCGATTGACTATTTCCTCAGCAATATGTGAGACTTCCAGAGTATGACAGCGTTCGGATGCCTTTGTGGTGATTGCCAAATTCCTTGGCTTTGGGCCCAATGACCTGATACAGATGACCTTTAGCCTCTCACAAGATGGCTTGGGTAAGTTTCTGTTAGCTTGCTTAGACCAGAAGATGTTAGAGAATGACTTTTTCACGATGTGGGATCAGCTCGGTGTTGTGGGACTGATTGAATACGTCCATTCAGCAAGCTCACAAGATCAAATTTTCTCTACTCTTGGCATTCATAGATAGCGTAGAAGACAGTTCCACTTGATTGGCTTCTATCACAAAGTGAGTTTTGACTTCTCTAGCCTCTATCCAGTATTGACCACTCTGATTGCAGTGACTCATACTCTAATCCAGCAGTAAGCTTACCGATTGTGAAGAATTCTTTTCTTTTGCCTCAGAGAGAAGAGTTTTCCCAGAGCAAAAATAGGCTGAGAAATTGTGCAAACAGTGTCTCCTATTTCCACTACATCTTATATTTCTACCGGTTGAGGTCTGAGAAGACTTTGCATAATGGTGTAGTGATGGTGATTCCCTAAGTATTTAAAAATTTTCTATACAAATATCCTCATCTGTAATCTGAGGTTGCTGATAAAGTGACTTCCTGATGTCCTGCCTGTCTGCAATTCCACACAAGTAACCTCCTTCCTTGGTCTCGAGTAAACCTATCTGAAAAATTGTATAAATTTGAAATAGGTGAGAATTCAAAATTCAACTGAAACCATCTATTTTTAGTAAGATTGTCACAAGGGCTGGGAGAGGAGATCTGGAAGATTTTCTTGGGGAAAGAATTTAGCAAAAAGTTTAGTAAACAAGCCCGAGCAAGAAAGAATCTGGGGTTTTTCTGAAGAATGGAAAGTAGGCTCAGCGTAAGAAATATCAAAAAGTCAGGAACTGTATTTGGGAGGAATTTTTGCATTGCACGAAATCCCTCTAAAGCAAATAGAGATTCTGCCGATACTGGTAAAAAAAGCCGCTCCATTTGGCGAAAGAATAAATTGGATTGGCTGAATTTTTTGAATCGTCGAATCATCCTGCCTACGTCACGAAGACTTTGTTGAGGCAAGGTTTCCCGTTTGGGAGCCAGCGAAAATGGAATTTCGTCAAAGATAGAATTCCCTTTTTTTCGCTAAACAATGTCTGATCTGTACAAATTTCCAAAACAATCAACGGCTGAACTCACAGGGAAATCAATTGGATGGCCTTCTGTACCATTCTGTTTGGTACTGGTCCTAATCATCATCGGTTTTCTACTCGCCGGAAATAGCGCCCACGCAATCTCGTTAGCTGGTTCAAAAACCGCTCGGATCTTGCCTCAGGAGGATGTACGCCGATTCCTCGGCTATGGCCCTACTAATGGAAAATATGTTGATTCAGAGCGAAAGATTGATCTGGAGGGGGAAGCTTTAGAATTGACCTTATGGCATCGTAGGGGATCTTGGAACTTCACCCAGAGCGTTGGCCTAAGTTATTACCAGATGGATGGCAGTCAGTCTTTTCCTGCGACGGCAGAAACGGTCACAATTGATTATAATCGATTGACTCTGAACTTCAGTTTGGGTTACGCCTTTGATTTTGGATTTGTTGATGTACATCCACAGTACATGCTGGGCTTTGGTAATGGAAATTTTGGCTTCACCAAGGAAGGCAATGGTGTAGTCCAGGAGCTCGACATGTCCAATCCAATTACTGTCAGAGGTCCGCAGGTACTATTCCACTTTGACATCTCAGAGGAGAAGTTCAATCTTGAAGGAAAGGATCTGATCGAGGTTGAATCTGACTTCACCCGTTCACTCTCACCAAACACAGAAGTGGTTGGTGTCACGCACTCAACCCGACGATACTTCCATATTCAAGGAGATCGGATGTACGTCGCGCATCACCAAGAAGACGACGAATTGAAGATTGAGTCCGGACACTACTGGATTCGGCAATAACTGATTTCCTCGTCGATCATCACCTTCCGATTCAAACCCAATCACCTATTCTGTTTCTCCCGCAAACGCTGCACATGATGAGGCAACCGTTCCAGCAGGGCATCGATGTCGGCTTGCGTGGTCTGCCAGCCCCAGCTCAGGCGTAGGCAGGAGCGAGCTTCGGTGGGAGTGAGGCCCATCGCCAGCAGGACAGGGCTTGGTTCCAGGGCACCTGAGGAGCAAGCCGATCCTGTCGAGACAGCGACTCCATCCAGATCAAGCGAGATCAGCAGAGTCTCTGCGCTCAAGCCTTGAAAGCCAACGTTGAGGGTGTTGGGTAGCAGAAATTGTGGATCTCCATTCAAGAAGAAACCTTCCACCGTCTGTAGTCTCTCCAGAACCTGCTGCTGAAAACTTTGCAACCGCTCGGAGAGTTGGGGTTGTTGCTCAAGCACCCAAGCAAGCGCAGCGGCAAAACCAACCGCCAACGCGACGCTCTCAGTTCCCGCCCGCCGAACTCGTTCCTGCTTGCCTCCGGTGATCAAGGAAGTGAAGGCAGAACCCTCTCGCACATAGAGCAAACCAATTCCACCGGGCCCTCCAAGCTTGTGGGCTGTGGCGGTGGCGTAATTTACTCCCAGTTCCTGCCAAGAGACTGGTATTCTTCCCAAGATTTGAACACTGTCGGTGTGCAGTGGAATTCCATGTTGCTGGGCGATGGTCTGGAGTTCTGTAATCGGTTGGATTACGCCAGTTTCATTGTTGGCACCCATCACACTGACCAGCCGAGTTTCTGGACGAATCAACTCTAGCAGTGCCTCTGGCAGCACACGACCTCCACGGTCAACCGGCAACAGATCTAAGGAAGCCCGCCCTTGTTCAGCCAAATGCTGTGCGGTTTCCAGCAGTGAAGGATGTTCAAGTGGGGAAAGAATCCAATGATTTGGCTTGTCCGCCTGCAGAAATTGTCGGAGGATCGCATTGTTGCTTTCACTGCCGCCGCTGGTGAAACACAGCTCCTGGTATTCCACTCCCAGCAGCGAGGCCAGTTGTCGACGGGCCTCTTCCAGGCGATTCCGGGCTCGACGTCCGGGTCCATGTGGGCTGGAGGGATTGCCGTAGCTGGTGGCCTGAACGGTCTGCATTGCTTCCCACACTTCGGGTAGCAGCGGAGCGGTGGCGTTGTAATCCAGATAGTGTTCGTTTGAGTTCATTGCATGTTGTTTGATTGCTGGAAACGTTGCTGCCTACTGTTGCTCTTGGGTCTGTGGTTGCCCGGAATGTTGGACGCCCAGGGTACAAATTTTTTCCGTGTGCCAAAGAAGCAGCCTCCTGTACAAAAGGAAGAGGCTCCACCCCCACCTCCGACTCCGGTTCGACCACCGCCAAAACCCAAGCCGACTCCTCCACCCCCACCAGCTCCAAAACTACCTCCTGCGGATCGTTCGGTTTCTGATGTGATCTTCCTGTTGGATACGTCCGGTTCGATGGATGCCTTTCTGCCGGGACAGAAACAGAGCAAGCTGAAGTCAGCCCAGGAGGCTCTGGATTTCTTTGCGCAGAACATGCTGCAAGGCACCCGCTTTCAGCTGTGGAGCTTCAACGCTCGATTGACACAGCACCCTAACTCTCCAGCGGCCAAGAGCAAGCAGATCATTTTTGAAGAAATTGGCCCTTCTGGTTCGGTTGTCCGTAAGCACTTGCAGCAGCAGATCGCTGGATTGGAGACTCGTGGTGGAACCAACCTTTACCAGGCGATCTTTGAAGCTCTGCGATATTTCCGCTCGCCAAGCTACCAAGTTCCTGAAGCGAATGTAAAGCGCTTCCCTGTCGTGGTGCTGCTAGCCGATGGTCAGGACGATGGCTACTCGGCGATCAATCGCACCCAGGTGCTGCAAAAACGTAAGCAGGTTGAGGAGGTTGAGGTCAAGGTGATCGGCTTCGGTGTCACCCCCAATAGTGAAACACATCGCCAGCTCTGTGAGTTGGCCCGTCCGGTAGCCGATTGTCTAGTGACGTCATCACCCACGGAATTACAGACGCTGATCCGTTCCTTCACCCGCTCCTGACATCATTTCGGAGAACCTATGCGTTGTACCAAGATTATTTGTACTATCGGCCCTTCCAGCCGTGAACCGGAAATGCTGAAACGTCTACAACAAGCGGGCATGAACATCGCCCGGCTGAACTTCTCCCATGGCGACCACAACACCCACGGGGAAGTTGTACGCCGGATTCGTGATCTGAACCAGACCCTCAAGTATCCGGTAGCGGTGATGTTGGATACCCAGGGACCTGAAATTCGAACGGGTCTCAACGAAGTCGATCTAATCGTGGGGGATGAACTTAGGGTTACGATGCCCCCAACAGAGGAACAAGCGGATCCACCTGTCAAGACGCTGCACGTCAACTACCAGTACCTGATTGATGAAGTGAAACCGGGTCAATCACTCTCTGTGGATAGCGGTCTCGTCAAGCTCAAGGTGCTCAGTCGGGAAGAAGATCATCTGCGCTGTGAGGTGATTCATGGTGGTTTCCTCAAGGGGCGCCGACATGTGAACCTACCGGGAGTGGCGGTACAACTGCCTTCCATCACGGCTAAGGACAAGGAAGACCTGCTGTTTGCCAAGGAAATGGATCTTGACGGCATTGCGCTCTCCTTCGTGCGGAACGCAGACGCGGTGCGAGAAGCCAAGGAGATCCTTGGGGATGAGAGCAAGGGGATGAAGATCATCGCCAAGATCGAGAACCAGGAAGGTGTGGAAAACATGGAGCAAATCCTGGAGGAGGCTGATGGGATCATGGTGGCCCGAGGAGACCTGGGTTTGGAAGTCGACATGGAGGAATTGCCACAGCTACAACGTCGGATGGCCTATCTCTGTGCGATTCACGGTAAGCGCCTGATTGTGGCCACACATCTGCTGGAATCCATGATCGAATTTCCAGTACCCACCAGGGCTGAGGTGACGGATGTGGCTAATGCGGTCTATGAACAGGCCGATGCCGTGATGCTCTCCGGAGAGACCGCATCGGGCAAGTTCCCTGTGGAAGCGGTCGAGACACTAGACCGAATTGTCCGTAGAACAGAGCGCTATCCGGGGGTGGACTACGCCAGCAAGATGAACTTGTCCAGCGCTCGCATGCACCTTGCCGCCGCTGCTGCTCAGATGGCGAGTGAACTACAGTTCAAAGGCTTTGTCGCAATCACTCAGTTTGGGCGTGGAGCTGAGTATATTTCGAACATGCGTCCACGGGGCTTGCCGATTTATGCCTTCACCAACAGCGCACGAACCTATCGTACGTTGCTCTTCTGCCGCTCGGTCTATCCTTTTCTCGTAGAAGACTTTTCGATCAATCCTGAGTTTACGTTGGAGCAGGCGCTGAGAACACTACGCGATCGGGAGGGCTACCAGCGTGGGGAGCAGTTCATGGTGTTGGCAAATATCCTGACGGCAGAAGGTTTTGTCAATTCACTGCAGGTGCGGAAGATTCCTTGAATCAGGTGAGGAGTGGCGACCCTGTGGGGAGGAACAGAGTCGCCGAAGGTCCGATGGCAGAGGCAGCCCGCACCGGACCCTGGGGAGGGGATTTAAACCGATCGGGAGACAAATTCGGGGTAGCTGTGCATACCAAACTCTTCTTCATCAGAGCCGATGTACTCCTCTTCCTCAGAGACACGGATGCCCATGGTCACTTTGAGGATGTACCAGACGATGGCGCTGGAGACGAAAGTGAAGAGTCCAATCACGATGATGCCCATGATCTGGGCGCCCAAGGAGCCATCTTCCTTAAAGAGGCCAACAGCCAGCGTGCCCCAGATTCCAGCAACTAGGTGAACTGAAAGAGCACCTACGGGATCATCAATCTTCATTTTGTCGAAGAAAGGCACCGCGAAGACAACCAAGGCACCACCGATTCCACCGATCAGCATCGCCAGACCCATCGAAGGATAATCTGGTCCTGCTGTGATGGAGACCAGGCCTGCCAGTGCACCATTCAATACCATCGTCAAATCTACTTTTTTAAAGAGAAGCTGTGTCAGAATCATGGCGACAACGGCTCCGGCGCAGGCCGCGATGTTGGTGTTGGCAATGACTGCAGAGATCGCATCAGCGTCATCCTTGGAACCCAGTGCCAGCTGGGATCCGCCGTTGAAGCCGAACCAACCAAGCCAGAGCACAAAAGTTCCAAGCGTTGCCATCGGCAAGCTGGAGGCAGGGATTGGATGAACATTGCCCTGGCTGTCGTATTTGCCCTTGCGAGCGCCAAGGAGCAAAGCGCCTGCGAGAGCGGCCCATCCCCCAACAGAGTGAACGATGGTCGAGCCTGCAAAGTCACTGAAGCCATCAATGAGCCCACCTAGTGAGGTGCCACCCCAGGTCCAGTGTCCTTGAATCGGATAGATGATCGCTGTCAATACGAGCGTGAAGGTCATGAAGGGCCAGAAGCGCACCCGCTCTGCGACCGTACCGGAGACAATCGAAGCTGCGGTAGCAACGAAGACCACCTGGAAGAAAAAGTCTGAAAGCAAGCTGTGACCGTCTGCGGAAGTACCTGAAAGAGCGAAGCCAGACCCAAAGACCGCGTTACCTTCACCGTACATCAGGTTGTAACCGAGCAGGTAGAAGGCGATACAGGCTACAGAATAAAGTGCTATGTTTTTAGTCAGAATCGCAGTCACGTTCTTCGTGCGAACCATGCCTGCTTCGAGCATCGCAAATCCAGCCGCCATCCACATAACCAGTGCACCACTGATCAGCAGCCAGATTGTATCCAACACATATTTCATTTCAGCTTGAAATTCCATCACGGCCTCTCTGCCAAATAAAGGGAAAGAATGTGGGGGGTGTTTCCAACACATTCAGCAGGGTGTGTGCCTGTGATGAATTTATTTTCTAAATCAGCGGCAAGTCATTGATGTTATGTTTAATAATTAAACATAAAAAATTAACTTTGAGCATGTATTCAATTAAAGTGTGATTAGTTTTTATGCAAAGAGTCGAAAAACTGGTCAGTTGTTGAAACAGATGCTGAGTGGAGAGAGAAAATGCTGGATTTAGAAGCAGCAGCCCTTCTTGTAAAAGAACTGTGAACTCGCAAGCGAGTCCGAAAACGGAAATACCAAACCGATAGCTGTCGTGAGTTGCCTAATCCACAGTCGCTACCATGGAGGTGGTGATGGGTCTCGATTGCAAGATCATGGGCACTGTGAGTATGATGATTAAAATACAGCATTAAATGAAACGCTCCTCTGCAGCGAACTTTTCTGAGCAGGAGAGCGTTTCGTTTTGAAAGATTTGCGCTTGTCTTGCGAATTCGCTACGATTTTCCCTTTTTCTGGTGAACACCGAATAATTTGGGAGGCCACATGAGCAGCGATTCGATCAAGTACTTGTTGTCTGAAGACCGTATTCCCCGCGATTGGTATAACCTGATCGCTGACTTACCCTCTCCCCCACCTCCGGTACTGCATCCAGGCACCCACCAGTCAGTTGGGCCAGATGATCTGGCACCTCTTTTTCCGATGTCTTTGATCCTGCAGGAAGTTGCCTCGGAGCGGACGATTGAGATCCCTAATCCGGTCCGAGATATTTATCGACAATGGCGACCTACTCCGCTGTATCGAGCACGGCGTTTGGAGCAGGCTCTCGATACACCGGCACGGATCTATTACAAGTACGAAGGTGTCAGCCCGGCTGGAAGCCATAAGCCAAACACAGCGGTGGCCCAGGCCTTCTATAACAAGGAAGCAGGCGTCAAGCGCATCACGACGGAGACCGGGGCGGGACAATGGGGTTCTTCATTAGCTTTTGCAGGAGCCTTGTTTGATTTGGAGATAGAGGTCTTCATGGTCAAGGTGAGTTTTCAGCAGAAGCCTTACCGTCGAGCATTGATGGAGTCCTACGGGGCAACCTGCACGGCGTCCCCTTCAGACAAGACGATGTCGGGACGCAAGATTCTCGAAGACAGCCCTGATTCAACCGGAAGCTTGGGCATTGCCATCTCTGAAGCCGTAGAAATGGCTGCTCAACGAGAGGACACGAAGTATGCCCTGGGAAGTGTTCTTAATCACGTATTGATGCATCAAACCGTGGTGGGACAGGAAGCGATTGAACAGATGGAGATGGCAGATGCTTATCCAGATGTGATCGTTGGTTGTACCGGTGGCGGTTCCAACTTTGCGGGTATTGTCTTCCCTTTCCTCGGCCAGAAACTGCGGGGTGGAAAAGATGTGAGAATCGTGGCGGTGGAACCAGCTGCGTGCCCTTCATTGACCAAGGGTCGTTATGCCTATGACTTTGGAGATACAGGCCATCTGACTCCTTTGACAAAAATGCACACTTTGGGTTCGACTTTCATACCTCCAGGTTTCCACGCAGGTGGATTGCGCTATCACGGTATGGCTCCACTTGTCAGTCACATCAAGGAACTTGGTTTGATTGAGGCTACGGCCTATGCACAGTTGGATTGTTTTGAAGCAGGTGTCGAATTTGCCCGAGCAGAAGGAATCATTCCGGCTCCTGAGGCCAATCACGCGGTCAAGGGTGCGATTGTTGAGGCACTACGCTGCAAGGCAGAGGGGAAGAGCGAAGCGATTCTCTTCAACCTCTGTGGACACGGTCACTTCGACATGCAGGCCTATACCGACTACTTTGCTGGAAAGCTCCAAGACATGCGCTATTCGGAAGAAGAATTGGCAATGGCCTTGGCTGGTTTGCCTTCTGTTGAGAACACGGTTGGAGCCTGAGGTGTCAGAACAACCTCTTGATGAAGCGAAGCGAAGGATCAAGGTCGAACAGGTGGTGCGGGACTTCTTCATGATTCTTGATCAACACCACCTGACCCTGGAAGAAGGAATGGTTGCCTGGAACATGCTCGGCTTCACGATGTTCCAGGAGGCCTATCCTGAGGCTTCTCACGATCAAATCCAGCAGCAGATGCTGGGTTTCTCACAACAGTTGTTTGATTCTCGCCGACGTTGAGTCGAGGGACTCGACGCTTGATAGATGTAACACTACTTTTTCGCCCTCCTTTTCACGCTGACTGATTCAAATATTCATGCAACCCGACTCCACCGCAGATAGCCGCAGTATTCGTCTGGAAAAACTGCAAAAGTTGCGAGACCAGGGCGCTTCGCCCTATCCTTACGCTTTCCAGAGCACTCATACGATCCAAGAGCTTCGTGATCAAGCAGATACACTGCTGACGGAGGCAACCCTAGTATCACTTGCAGGCCGCCTAATGGCTGTGCGTGGCAAGGGCAAGGCGATCTTTGCCAACATTCAGGCAGCCCATGAGCGGCTTCAGGTTTATGTGCGCAAAGATGAGGTTGGTGAAGAGTCCTTCGAAGTCTTCAACCTTTGTGACTTAGGCGATTTTCTTGGTTTGCAGGGGGTGATGATGCGCACGCAAACAGGGGAACTGACACTCCGTGCGAATCACTTGGAAGTGTTGTCAAAGGCGATTCGGGCAATGCCGGTTCCCAAGGTCAAGGAGGTCGCAGGTGAACGTGTTGTCTATGATGAGGTCAAGGACAAGGAGTTCCGCTATCGCCAGCGCTATGTTGATTTAGCTCTCAACGCCGGGGTGGCTCAGGTCTTTCGTAAGCGTTCACTGATCTTTCAGACAGTACGAATCTACTTGCTGGAGCAGCAATTTCTTGAAGTCGAAACCCCAACCTTGCAGTCGGTCTACGGTGGTGCGAACGCGACTCCTTTTGTGACTCGGCACAAGGCCCTGGGAATTGATTTTTACCTGCGGATTTCAAACGAATTGTTCCTGAAACGCCTAGTGATTGGAGGCTTTGATCGAGTATTTGAGTTCATCAAGAATTTCCGAAATGAGGGTATCGACCGCACGCACAATCCTGAGTTTTCCGCATTGGAATTTTACCAGGCCTATGCGGACTACCATGACATGATGCGCCACTGTGAGAGCATCTTCGAACGTTGTGCTTTGGCAGCTCATGGTTCTACTCAGTTTGAATTTGAGGGAACAACGATCGATGTTAAGGCACCGTGGCCTCGGTTGACGATGTTGGAGGCAATCGAGCAGTTTGCTGGAATCTCCTTCATGACACTCAGTGATGAAGAAGTGCAGGCATTATTAGTCGCTAAGGGCTGGCATTTGGATGGAAGCTTCAGTCGCGGTCGTGCTATGCAGTTGATTTTTGAGGAAAGCTGTGAGTCCCAGTTAGTCCAGCCTACTTTCATCACGGACTATCCCAAAGAATCCAGCCCACTTTGCAAGCAACATCGGCAGAATCCAGAATTGATTGAGAGATTTGAAGCCTATGTGATGGGTTGGGAGGTCGCGAATGCCTACTCGGAGTTGAACGATCCGATCCGTCAAAGGCAGTTGATGGAAGAGCAGGTGGAGCGAGGCCGAGGTGGAGAAGCAGAAACCCACCCACTGGATGAGGACTTTTTACGGGCGATGGAATATGGGATGCCCCCGATGGGTGGGATTGGTATCGGCATGGACCGGATGGTCATGCTGCTAACTGGACAGAACAACATCCGTGACGTGATCCTCTTCCCGACCCTGCGTCCCGAACAATTTGGGGAATGACACAATGCACTTGGACGAGGGTCTTGATTTTCAGCCAGATTTTGCCAAGTTGAACGGTTTGATGCCTGTGGTGGTCCAGGATGTCCAGTCTCAAGAAGTGCTGATGCTGGCCTATGCGAATCAAGAGGCCCTGTCACTCACACAAAAAACGGGTCTGGCTCACTACTATTCTCGTTCTCGTGATCAGCTTTGGCAAAAGGGAGAGTCGTCTGGACACATTCAAAAAATTTGTGAGATCCGGATTGACTGCGATCAGGATACGCTGCTGTACCTAGTGGAGCAACAGGGCCCAGCTTGCCATACGGGGAGGCAGAATTGCTTCTATCGCAAGTTGGTCGGTCCGCAGTTGGAGTGGTCTACAGAAGATCGGTGAAGTGGAGAGGTGAACCAGGGATGAGAGACGTCTTGAAGAAGCCTCTCATACTCAGTTTGTCAGATGTGGACTGAGGGTCTGTTGCAAAGAAACGTAGAGCCAGTGCAACGCCAGTTGCTCCTTGCGTTGCTGTAGTTGTTGCAGTGATCGTTCGATGCCTTCTAGCGCCTGTTCTCGCTGTCGATTGATTGCTTGAACTCGCTGTTGTTCTGTAAAGATAACGCTGACTAGTTGCTCGAGGTGTTGTCGACTGTGAGCAGTGACAATCCAGTTGCCATCCTGTGCATAACTACAATAGGTATTAATGTCCAAGCGGAGTAGATCGTCGGATTCCCGGTAGTCGTTTGGATTGACCCAGAGCCGCTTGGGAACATTGCCCAGACTCCGCATCATCTCTGCAACGATTTCTTCTTCTTCACACCACAACAGTACTTGCCGTCCGGTGAATTCAGCAGGATTTCGAGCAACCTCCTCCCAAGGTAGGCTCCTGCCCAGTTGCTCAACCAGCTGTCTTCCCACTATGGCGACTCGATCAAGTACTTGCTGTTCCTGATCGTACAACTCCTGATGAGCCCGCAGTCGTTGCTGTTCCTGTCTAAGTTTTTCATCTTCACGAAGTAATTTTTCTCGTCGTTCGTCCAACTCCTTGCGTTGCATGGGAGTACTGGCAATCGTCTTGGGTACCTCTACCGTGGGCCATTCTACAAAATCTAACACCGGTTCCAGTAATCCACTGATCGCCTTCCTGAGGTCAATGACGTTGCCTTTCAATTCTACTGAAGGCAGGGTACGTAGGTAGAATCCCTGAAGATCATTGCCCAATTGATGTTGTCCGGGTTGTAGGCTTTCGACACTTTCGACGTTGTTGAATCCACGAGTGGCTAGAATGGAGCGGGCTAGTTCATTCAAGATTGGCAGACTGCCCAAGCAACGGAGCGCCTGTGGTCGTGGAGCAACTGGTTGCTGGCGCTTGGCGTTTGTCTCCAGATACTGCAGGGTACGACGGAACGCAGCCGAATGGTCGGAAAGCTGTCGATGCACCAAGATGGTTTTAATCTTCACATCTCCAAGTGAAAACTCGATCACACCATCCAGTGGTACTCCTGGGAAAAGAAATAATCCCTTTTCGGTTCGGAGCAGCCCTTTGACCTGCTGGGCTTCTACGCTCTTGGCTTGCTGTCCTAAAAAGGTAGTCAGCCACTCCTGCACAGACTGGGTCCTGTCGTCAGCTTCCAGGAAGCGAATCTGATCTAGCGCCAGCAAAGTTTGTGGTGGTAGATCCTGAACAGTGCAACGACACCAGCCTTCTCGTGGGTCAACGTATTCCAGCATGGAGACACGGGATTGCAGGTTGATCCAGGGAAAGGAGCGTAGCTTTTGGGTTAGGAACACTCCGGGATGGGAAACCCGAAAATGCATCTGGTTGGTTAGGCGAACCCAGGGGCTGGGCGGCAAGAAAGGACTCAGCTCTTCCTGAATATTTTCCAACACCAGCGCCAAGGGAACTTCTCGCAGTCGTGCCTGCATTTGTGAAAGAAAAAAGATGCAGTCTCGATGCTCTCGGAAGCCATGTGGCGTGAAAAAGGTGAAGACAGGTTGCAGGTCTTGCAAGTGAGCACAAGTGGACACTAGACGGTCCGGTTGTAAGTGGGAAGGGTCTAGTAGTGTGCCAACAAGTGGGCCGTATCCCGTGTGTTTTCCTAGTCGCTGTAAAAGAAAACGCCAGAAGGATGGATTAAAACCGATACCTACCAGTTGCATGCGGCTCGTGCAGGAAACTTGAACTTGTAGAATTTCCTCATAGCGAGAGCTTTGTCAGGAATCCAAAAAGCTTTGCGAGAAATTTGCAGGAAAATAAGTTAGCTTACACAAAACAACCAGACCTTCAAACCAAACCATCGACAACCTATGCCAGAAGTTGCAACTACCGCAGAGGTTCCCAAAATTATACCGATCCAAACCGAGCACTGGCGCAATCTATTGTCGTTGACAGATGCCAGTCGCAAGGAAAATGAGATCATCTATGCTTGGGGAAAACTCAAACAGCAGACAGAGGCGCATGTGCCAGGTACGGGTCCGTTGGTGCTGGATGAACTCTACCTCGACTTTCTGCGCCTGCAAGTGCTCAGCTACCCGATTGTGATCGACTGGAAGAAGCCACTAACCAAGCGGGAGTGGCTGAACTGCGAATCACAACAGAAGGAAGTGACCAACCAGTATGAGCAAATGTATAAGCTATCTGTTCACTTGCGCAAGCGTAGTTCAGAGCGCTATCCAGAAATGTCTCCCCTGTTCGGCATGCATCAGGAGTGTGGGGATGAACTGAGACAGCTGTGGGACTCCTTCCACAGCGCCTGGCGGGATTACAAAAAGGAATGGGAACACCTGCACCGCCAACAGCAAGCACGAAAGCGACGAGAGGCCGGAGGAAAGGCAGAACCCGGGGAGGACAATCCAGATATGCCTCTGGATGAGGAAGTCCTGCTGAAGATTCCACAGCCCCCACCGCTACTCAATCGGGAACGCTGGCATGTGCTGGTTTCGATGTCCCAGATGCTGACGACAGAACTTCGTTATCGATGCCGAGACATACTCAAGACACCGGTACCAACATCGAGATTCCCTCCCAGCGTTCAGCGCCTGATTGACGATGCCCGTCAGATTCAGGTGCAGACCAATGGCTTTGAACTGCTGGACAAGGTCAAGTGGGTTCAGCGTCGCAACGCTCAACTGGTCGCTGAACTTGAGCGACTGACTCGAGAGTCGATTATCACTCCAGACTTACTGAATATTGCAGAAGAGAACCAACCCGAGCGAGAAGAACGAAAAGTCAGGGGATACACGGATGATGGTTCAGGCCAAACTTATGGTCGGGAAGAGAACCGGACAGAGCGAAAAAAACGTCCGATCTGGTGGTGGATGGGTACAGCCGCAGTAGTCGGGACAGCGGTGTTCTTGTTGGCGATATTTCTACCCTCCTCAGACCGCGCTGGATTGGGAGAAAAACTACCTCAATTGGTCTTCAAACCCACTGGGCCAACACGAACGGTAGAGAGCAACCCTGCTTTGCCAGATCCAGAGCCGGTGGATGTCAAGGATATGCTGATCAATCTCAGCTTCGACATGCCCACAAGGCAGGTGTCCAAGGGAACAGCACGCCAGCTGGAGTCTTCTCTAAAAAATAAAAGCAGTCTGCCGGCAGAGTTAAGTGATTTAGGAGCACCCACTGCGGTTCTGGAAGCAGCTGGTGATATTTATCTCTATTGGGCAGACAAACTGACACGCTTTGAAAACACTTTGGAACTCCAACGTACCCTGCAAAAACTGGAACGTCAGTACCAACAGATGCAGCAGAACTTGAAAAACCTGGCTCAAGTACCCTTCAAGGGGCGTGTAGTTCCCACTCAGTCTGATGGTGAAGCTCGCTATGGGGTTGAATGGCAAGATGAGTCAGGCAATGTGGTGGGAACTCTCTACGAAAATGATGACGGAACCCAACTTCGTCTTCGCAATGGTGAGGTAACCGAGGGCATCTTCTCTCCCTATGAGCTAACGAAGTTGCTTGAGGAGCAAGCCTCGCAACGTTGATTCAACGATTGCTTGTTCGATCACTGACCTGTGAAATAGACAGGTTCAGTAAATCTTTCAATTTTTGCTTGTCAATAATCACTATGATTTTCTCGGTTATCTGGTTTGTTTTCACGGTGTTTGGTAGCGGTGCCTTGGTAGCGGGATTGCTGTTCTTGTGGACTGGTGGTCAGCTTGGTGAGGTCAGTGAAAAGCTGACTCCACAACAGGCAGAACTGCACCTGGCAGAGTTGGAAAAGCAGCGCCAACAGGAAGAAGAAGCCCGAGAACGAAAACAACGGGAAGTCCGGCTTGATCGACTGCAACACCAGAACGAAGCCCTTCAAGAGGAAATCACACGCAAGCAGGAAGAACTTCGACAGCAGCGTACGCTGACTAAACGCTTTGGGGAAGCAATCCCAGAAGCTCCAGCACTAACACCAGAACCTCAGAACTTTTACGAAAAGCTTCGCTCCGGGATCAGTAAGACCCGTGAACAGATGCTCGGTGGGCTAAGCAATGCCCTGCTTGGAAAGAAAGAAATTGATGAAGAGGTCTTGGACAGCTTGGAAGAAGCCCTGTTGGGAGCCGATATTGGACCGGAGACTACTGAACAGATTCTGGAAGTGGTGACTTCTCGAGTTGAACGTCAGGAACTACGTGATGTGGATGCTTTACGAGAAGTGATTAAGGAGGAGATCGTGCGTATTCTTCACAAGGAAGTGCCAATTCCCACAGTTACAGATCGTAAACCCTTGGTGTTGATGTTTGTCGGAGTCAATGGTGTGGGCAAGACCACAACGATTGGCAAAATCGCTGCTCAGTATCGCCGAGATGGACATCGTGTACTAATGGGGGCTGGAGATACCTTTCGTGCCGCTGCCATTGAGCAGCTGACTGAATGGAGCCGTCGCGCCGATTGTGACATTATCGCCAAGAGCCAAGGGGCGGATCCCTCTTCGGTGATGTATGAAGCCGTCGAGAAGGCAGTTCGTGAGGAGTATGACGTTGTCATCTGCGATACCGCAGGAAGACTGCATACCAAGAAGAATTTGATGGAGGAGCTGCGTAAGATGGTGCGGGTGATTCGGAAGGTTATACCGGATGCACCTCACGAGGTGTTGCTTGTGCTGGATGCGACTACGGGACAGAATGCTGTCTTTCAGGCCCGTGAGTTCCGTGAAGCCGCAGATTTGACAGGGATTGTGATGACCAAACTGGATGGAACAGCCAAGGGCGGAGTCATTATCGGGATTGTCAACGAATTTGACATTCCTGTTCGCTACATCGGTGTAGGAGAAGGCATCGAAGACTTGCGTCCCTATGATGCCAAGCAGTTTACAGACTCGCTGTTTTCCTGATCATAAAGCATCTGCAGCACAGCGAAATCCCAAGTTGAAAGCCTGAGTCCAGGCTGCTAAGCCGTAACGACGGCTACTGCGCAAGCCAGCTTCAGTGGCCCACCCAAATAAGCCCTGCCAAGCTCCTCCACGTGCCACTTTCTGTGGGTAAGTTGGATTCGATGGTGCTTCCGGTCCTTTTGGATTCTGTAGTTTCGCTTGGTCGTAGGGAGCATACCAATCAGCAGTCCATTCCATGATATTCCCTCGCAGATCATAGAGACCCCAAGCATTGGGTTGTCGTTGCCCAACCACAGCTGCGGAACGGAGGTTTTGCGAGGTCATTTCAAACCAGGCCTGATCTCTCAGTTCAGCGAGAACAGAGTCGGAGTTCTCCACAACACTACCGGCTTGAGTGGCGTACTCCCATTCAGCTTCGGTAGGAAGTCGCTTGCCGATGGAAGCACAGTAACGCGCGCTGTTTTCCCAATCCACATAGACTGCTGGTTGTTCTGGCAGGGTTGTGTCGAAGCCTCCATAACCACGCACGCATTCGCGGCACTGAGCGTAATCTGCGTTCGTGACTTCATGCACATCCAGATAGAATGGTGCTAATTCGATTTGGCGAATTGGCCATTCATCGTCTTCCCCTTCCAAACTCCCCATCTGAAACGAGCCGCCATCGAGCAAAGCCATTCCCGGACGATCACTACTACCCTTCGGGATTACTAGTGCTGTAGCAGAATCAGGCTCAGTAGAAATTTCTGGTAATGATAGAATATATTTTGAATCAAAATTATTGTTATCTGCTGCAGCATTCTCCGTAGTCATTTCTATTTCAACAGAATCCTTAGGTTCTGCCTCTGTGGCTTCGGTTGATGGGGCTATCATTGCCACTGTTTCTGTGTCCTGTGAATCATCAACCTCGTTGAGTGGGTCTACTGTTGGAGTGATTGCCTCTTCATCATCAACCGTGGTTGATTGGGATTCTGTAGTTTCCTCTCCAATACCTTCCTGATCATCTACAGCAGGAGAGACTTTGGGCTGCACTACTTCGCTGGTATTGGCGGTAGTATCTGGTTCAGGAATTACTGGGGTAGGTTCATCTGGGAGGCTTTCTTGTTCGCTTACTTCACCGGTCGGTAATGAAGCAAGGCCTGGTGTTGTGGGGATTGCCACAGTAGCTGAGGGAGTAGTTGCACTTTCACTATCGGTTGCTGTCTCGTTTGTTGTGCTTGTGGTAGAAGTGTCTTTAGAGACGGCTGTTTCCGTTTCAGCAGTGTTTTTTTCCTCAGAAGGAGGGGTGATTTCTGTACTTTCAGCGGGTGACTTGACGTCAGCAGCTTCTGGAGCTTGGGGAGTTTTGAATACACTGATTGGCCAGGTTAGCAGTTCGCGTAGCAGCACACGATTGGTCAGTAATTCCTGCAATTCCAAATCAACTTGAACTCCGTCCTGGGTCTGGTTGTATTGGCCTTCTAGTAGCCAATCGGCCCCCGCAAGCCCAGCAAGCTCACGATTGGTCAATGGTCGACTTTGCAGACGCAAGCTGCCATTCCAATCATCTAGAATGCGCTGCAACTGAGGGGGATGAATGAGTTGACGAGGAAGATCGGGACTTAGGCCAAGAAATAGAAGTTGCTGTAGTTGGCGGGAGATCTCAGTGACTTCTTCTGAACCTGCTGGTAGAGCGGGCACAATAGCCAGCACAGGAGCCAACACGCTTGGGTCCAGAGCAAGTGTTAATAAGCGTTCCCGAAAGCCATCCCATTCAGTGGGTAGCCCTTCTGTAGGTTGGGCAAAAGAGATTTGACCCAGGAAGAAGAATAGACAACTGAGCAGAAGAAATTTTCGCATCAATCGCTTCAGGAAGTTGTGAGAGCTAACGCATTTTCGATAAGCTGTTGACATTTTTCCTTGCCGAAGAGCGCAGCCATCATGCTGAGATCTGGACCGTGCTCTTCCAACGTAATCGCGTAGCGCAGCGGAGTCCAAAGATCCTTGCCCTTAATCCCGGTACTTTTCTGAATTTCTTTAACCAATTGCTTGAAGTTGCTTTCATCCCAAGTCTCAGCATCAACCAGGGCGGCTTGAAAAGCACCCAACACAGTTTGGGCAGTTGGTTGGTGCAGGTAATTGATCAACTCTGGTTGTTCAAGTTGAGGCTTATCCTCAAAGAAGATCGCTAGTTTGTCCAGTACTTCGGGCAAAGTAACTAGTCTTGGCTGAATGATCTGAATTGCCCTCCGTAGAAATTCTGGATCTGCTCCCGAATAACGTGAGCTGGCCAACCAAGGTTGCAGACGTTGCATCAGGTCATCCAACTCCAGACGCTGCAGATACTGCTGATTCATCCAGTCCAGTTTGTTGCGATCAAAGACAGCTCCAGCCTTCCCAACTCGTTCAAAGCTGAATTTTTCGATCAATTCAGACATTGAGAACAGTTCTTGGTTATCAGAAGTGTTCCATCCCAACAAAGCAATGAAGTTGACCAGCGCTTCGGCAACATAGCCCTGAGCCTTGAAATCTTCAACGGCTACATCACCTTGTCGTTTGCTGAGCTTGGAACGATCAGGGTTTAGAATCAATGGAAGATGCGCAAAACGCGGTGGTTCCCAGCCGAAGTAGCGATAAAGCAGAATGTGTTTGGGAAAGGAAGGGAGCCACTCCTCCCCACGAACTACATGAGTGATCTTCATCAGATGATCGTCAACCACACAGGCTAGGTGGTAGGTAGGAAATCCATCAGACTTGAGCAGTACCTGATCGTCTAGTTGACTGCTGTCAATACTGACATGCCCACGAATTAGGTCATCAATCAGGATCTTTTCTCCGTCGTCTGGAATCCGCATCCGAATGACATACGCTTCACCATCTGCTCGGCGCTGCTGTACTTCCTTAGCCTTCAGTGCTCGACAGTATCCATCGTACTTGGGATTCAGACCTTGGGCTTTCTGCTGTTGCTTAAGGTTGTCTAGACGTTCCTGCGTGCAGAAGCAAGGGTAGGCATGACCAGAATCCATCAGGATCTGTAGATGATCTTGGTAGAGTATGAGTCGCTCTGACTGACGATAGGGACCATACTCACCCCCAATATTGGGGCCTTCGTCACAGTTCACACCAGCCCATTGTAGCATTTGCAGAAGGTCTTGTTCGGATCCCTCCACCAGTCGTTGCTGATCGGTATCTTCAAGGCGAAACACAAAACGTCCACCTTGCTGTTGGGCATAGAGAAAACTGAAGAGTGCGGTACGCAGGCCACCAACGTGTAAGTAACCAGTCGGACTAGGGGCAAAGCGGAGTCGAACCATGCAGCAGGCAATATTGAAGATTTTCAGAGTTCATCGGTGCGAAAACGCCGCATCCGAACATTGAGGAGTAAGCCGATGCCAAACATTTGCGAGAGCATTGCTGAGCCGCCATAACTGAAGAAGGGCAGAGGTACTCCGACAACAGGCATGAGTCCGATGGTCATGCCGATGTTGATCAGTACATGCGAGGTCAGAATCGTGACCACGCCGACAGTCAGCATCGCACTGACCCGATCCTGAGTATTGAGAATGTGCCCAAGTGACCAGAAGATCAATGCCATGAACAGCAGTAGGACTGTCAGAGTTCCTACAAAGCCCCATTCTTCTGCAAACACAGAGAAAATAAAATCTGTGTGGTGAGCTGGCAAAAAGTTTAGCTGTCCCTGAGTTCCACCCCCAACACCTTGACCCCAGATTCCCCCATTACCGACAGCGATCTTTGATTGGATGATGTGATAGCCAGCTCCTAATGGATCGCGGGTTGGATCCAGAAAGGTCAGTACTCTTTCCTGTTGATAGGGCTTGAGCACGAAATGCCACGCAATCGGTAGAGAACAGAGTCCCAGCACGATGGATGCGAGTAGCACCCACAGTTTGAGCCCAGCTAGAAAGATCATCGGCATAAAGACTATCAGCAGCAACAGAGCTGTACCTAGGTCAGGCTGTCTGAGGATCAGCAGCAAGGGAACTAGCATCAACAAGCTGGGCCAGATGAGTTCCTTGATACCTAATCTGCCGATACGTTGGCCTTCCCGAAAGTAGTGCGCCAAGGAGAGCACAAGAGTCAGCTTGGCAAACTCCGAGGGTTGCAAGAATATGGGCCCAACCTGTAACCAACGCTCTACTGGTGAACCAGGCCCACCTGTGCCGATAAACAGTACCAATATTAGTAGAAAGATCGCGCCAAGATGAAGGAATGGCCCGAACTGCGCCCAGATTCGGTAGTCGATTACCGTTGCTGTTAGCGCTAGGGCTAGTCCTAACCCCATCCAAATGACTTGTCTTGGCAAAAAACGACCGAGTTGTGGGCTTCCCATCGTAGCAGAGTACATCGCTACAATACCTACAGCACAGAGCATGAGTACGATACTCAACAGTACCCAGTCGAAGTTTGCAAATAGGCGACGATCCAGCATAGGCTGCAAAATCAAATGACGATAAAAAGGCTATCTGGAGAAAACAAGATGAAAGTCGGTTGCTAGCAGAGCCTGTGTCCGGCTTTCGGCTTGCAAACAAAGCTGAAGTTGACTGTAATTATCAGTTTTTTGCTCCAACTCTCTCTTCTGTACTTCTCGGTAATTATGATTCAGGACTTGCGCAAATACACCGACAATTTTCTGTTCAAGCTGTTGCTGGGTTTCATCAGTGTCACCTTTGTCATTTCCTTTGGAATGGGCTCTTTTTTTGGCGACCGTAAGGAAGTGATCGCCCGAGTCGATGAAACGGAGATTCTGCAACGAGACTTCCAGCGCATGTATGGTCAGCAACTCGAGTCGTTACGTCAGCGGCTGGGAGAAAATGCTGACCAGATTGCTCAACAGGTAAATTTGCGACAGCAGGTATTCCAGCAACTGATCGATCGACAGTTGCTACTCAACATGGCCGAGAGTCTCAATCTGCGTGCCACAGATTTGGAGGTGCAGGAATACATCCGTCAGCAACCATATTTTCAGAAAAATGGTCAATTTGACTTTGAAACTTACGAAACTCTGCTCAGTCAAAACCGACTACCTACGGAAGATTACGAAGAATCCATACGTTTAGACCTGCTCCTCCAGAAAAAACAGCAGTTGCTGACAGCTGGGATTATCATCAGCGAGAAAGATGTAGAGCAACGATTCCAACTTCAGAATGAAAAGTTGGAAGTGCGAACACTGCAACTCTTGCCGCAGGTCTTTCTGGACGAGGTGAGTGTTAGCGAGGAGCAGGCTCAGCAATATTATCAAGAAAATCCTGATGAATTCCAGACATTGCCACGTTACCGTTTGGCTTACTTTACTTTGGGGATCAACGATCTGACGAAGTTAGAAGATGTTCGTGAACGAGCCGTACGTCGCTACTATGAGCGAAACATTGAAACGTACACGACCCCACCAGAAGTGCGTGCCCGGCATATCCTGCTTCGCGTGCCTGGTGATGCCGATGATGCGGCCAAAGCCGAACGGCGTGAACAACTGCAGGAGGTACGTGAGAGTATTGTGGCCGGAGCAGACTTCGCAGAAGAGGCGAAAGAGGTCTCTCAAGATATGACCAAGGAAAAAGGAGGAGACCTCGGTTGGTTCAAGCCCGGTGAGATGGTTCCAGCATTCGAAAGTGCTGCCTTTGGACTACAACCAGGTGAAATGAGCGATATCGTTGAATCTCCCTTTGGTCTTCATTTGATCAAAGTGGAAGAACGTCGTGAAGGAGGTCAACAGCCGATCGAAGAAGTCCGTGAGGAAATTGTGGCAATCCTGGCAGAGGAAATGGCTCAGCGAGAATTAGAAGAAGCCAGAGATACCTTTAGGGCAACTTTTAATGAAAAATCAATTAGTGACTGGGCTTCTCAATATGGGAAAACTGCTCAGGAGAGTGAATGGTTGGATAGCAGCAGCACACCAGACGATCTAGGATCCGTTCAAGGATTGGCTCAACAGGCCAGTGAGCTGCAGCCAAAAGATCACGAGGTATGGACTCGTAATCCTCTTCAAGGCTACGTGTTTTACCAGATTCAGGAGAAGCAGGATTCACAAGCTCGACCTTTTGAGGAAGTCCGTGAGATAGCAACCAATCAAGTTCAAGAGAAGCTCGCTCGTGAATTGGCCCAGCAAAAAGGAGCAGGTTGGTTGACAGAATTGCAGGGTGAGCCCACCGCACTGGAGCGGATTGCTGAAGAACTCGAGTTAGAAGTTGCTACGATTGCCTTCAATGCTTCAACACGGTTTCTTCCAGAAATTGGAGACAACCCAGAGTTCCGCAAACTGAGCCTGAAACTGGATGATTCCAACCCAGCGGCTGCTAGTGTTTATGAGGGTCGCACAGACCTGATCGTCTTCAATCGACGATTCGTGGATGTGGAGGATCCGGACACAGCTCGCGAAAGAATCCGGACAAATCTGCGTCTGGAATTGCAGCGAGCTATTGAGACCAAGCAGATTGAAGCATTGCGCTCAACTGCGATGATTGAGGTGGTTGACCCTGTGTTTCGGACAACCGAACCCTAATGCGGAAGCTACTCGCCTGTAGCCTGGGGTGTCTGCTTTGGGGAGTTTCTTCAGTCTGGAGTCAAAGTTCCTCGCTATCAGCTTTATTTGAAAGCTCTCCAACAACAGACTTGCCAAAGCTGGAAATCCAAGCGGTGTTGGTGCCTGAAATCATAACTCCTGGCGCAGAAACGGAGCTTCAGGTTCAGGTTTTCATTCCAGCAGGTTGGCATATCTACTCGATCAGACCGGCTGGTGAATTTGGCCCAGAACCCACCACGTTGACTATCCTCTCTGGTCACGCAATCGTCACTCCCCTTCAGGAAAGCTCTCCAATTCGTTTTTACGATGAAGCTTTTGCCCAGGAGTTATCTGTTCATCAGCATGGACTGGAACTCCGGCTACGCATCCGCATTGCTCCCGACCATCCGTCTGGTTATGATGAATTACGTGCACAGCTTGCTTACCAAGTCTGTGACAATCGGATCTGTGCACCACTCCAGACGGAGTTCTTGGCTGCATCCCTGACCATCGAATAGCAAGGAGATTCTCAGTAATGAAAACCGGTGTCCTGCTGATCAATCTAGGCACTCCGGATGCCCCGGAATCCGGAGCAGTCCGTCGCTATCTCAAGCAGTTCCTAAGTGATGAACGAGTTTTAGACATCAATCCACTAGGGCGCTGGTTGCTGCTGAACCTGATCATTCTGCCATTTCGATCTCGGCGCTCAGCCAAGGCCTATCGCAAGGTCTGGATGCCAGAAGGCTCACCACTGCTGGTGTATGGACAGCAGTTGACCGAAGGAGTCCGACAACACCTCCAAGAATTGGGAACCCCGGTGGTATTGGGAATGCGCTATGGGAATCCCTCAGTTGGTTCTGCAATTGAGCTGTTGCGTGAAGAAGGGTGCGATCGGATTCTCGTATTGCCGCTGTTTCCACAGTACGCTTCGAGTTCAACTGGCTCGGCGGTGGAGGAAGCCTACCGAGAAGCATCAAGGCATTGGAATACGCCTCATCTACAATTGATGGAACCTTTCTACGATGATGAACGATTCATTGAGGCCTTTGCAGCTGTCGGTCGGCCTTATTGGGAGCAGCAACCAGATCATGTGCTTTTCAGCTTCCATGGTCTACCAGAGCGGCATGTACAGAAAAGTGATGACACAGGTGAATACTGTCTCAAACAGCCCGATTGTTGTGCAACGCTTTGCGATGCGAACCGGATGTGCTATGGCGCCCATTGTCATCGTACTGCGACTCGCTTAGCAGAGAAGCTCGGTATTCCTCAGGAGAAATACAGTATTAGTTACCAGTCGAGGCTAGGACGTACTCCTTGGCTTAAACCCTACACAGATCAGGTGATCGAAGAAATGCCCAAGCGGGGAATCAAGAGGTTACTGATCTTCTGTCCAGCTTTTGTAGCCGATTGCTTGGAGACGCTGGAAGAAATTGGAATGGAAGCAGTGGAGGACTTCAAGGAGGCAGGTGGTGAGGACTTACAAATGGTACCCTCGCTCAATAGCAGTCCTCAGTGGGTAGAGGGAGTGGCGAGCCTGCTGCGCGAGAAGCTTTGAGCAGGCTATGATTTGAGTCAGAATATTTTTACAGTTGCCTCTGGTACCCAAACTTCTCGATCGTCGGAAGAAACCCCATGAATCCAACCAGATGTGTATTCAACAATGCGTAGGCCCATTAAGGCAGGCAGCGTGCCTACTAGTTCATGATCTGGCCCTGGTCCGCTGTAGGCTGTGGCCATCGTCTTCAAAACCCCGCAGATTAAAAAGCCATTGTCAGTGACGTACTGATTGTGGACCCAAAAGCGATCTCCTTCGAAATCTTCAACCAAATGCCAATCAGCGTTGGTATCAACATGCCGGAGTGGAGTGTAGCGTGGTGTGGGCCAAGCCATTCCTTTATCACTGGGAGCCAAATAGAGTTGGGCTCGTTCAGAGAGAACACAGCGAGTTTGGGTGGGATACTCGTTGGCCAGAATCGTTACAAGACTACTGAAACTCAGAAGGCCAAGGAGGAGGAGTTTTTTCAACATCAGGGATTCCTCAAAATGAATGGTTCGCCTGTTGCAGCTTTGAGAAAAGTTAGGCAAAGCGACTTAGTTTTTTGGCACGTTGCCGAAAAAATTCAAGATACGTGCTTTTTTTCCTAAAGTTTGGCAATCGGGAACCGATAACAGTAGCAACAAGTTAATTATGGGAGCTAACCCCGTCTCTCTGTGGAGACGAATTGAAATCTCCCTTCTTTTCTTCCATTGCTTCCTCAGGAGTTCCCATGCTGATCAGCAACCTCGTTTTTGAAGATAGTCTGGAAATGCGAATTCAATCCGCAGATTTTGATAGCCGCGTAAACAGCGCTGTGCAGTCCTTCATGGAAGGTGTTGAGTCCATGCTGGCTCAAGAGCCAGAGCGTCAGCACCCAGCCTATCAGTTCGACCGAGAAATTAGTCCCTCTGAGTGGTTAGCCCTCGCCTGAACTTCAGTAGTTGGCAGCCTGTGGCAGGGTTTCATCGGACCCTGCCGGAGAATTTGTTGAAGTCGTTTGATATGCATCTGGTAGCCAGATTTCAAACTGGACGCCTCCAGCCTCTAGATTCTCTGCACGAATCTCTCCTCCGTGTGCTTCTACCATTTTCTTGCTGATTGCTAGTCCAAGCCCCGTCCCCTTTTCTTTGCCTTCTGTTTGGAAAGAATGAAAAATTACCGGCAGAACTTGTGTAGGAATCGGTGCTCCGTTATCTCTGACCCGAATCAATAGATTTCTACGTTCCTGATGCAGCATCACCGTGATGCTTCCTCCTTCTTGCTCTCTGAGTTTTTCCCAAGCATTCTTCACCAGATTGATTAGTACGCGACTAATCTTACGGCCATCAAATTCCAGCCTTGCGTGGATATTCTTAGGATATTTGTATTGAATGTCCATATCCTCAGCAAAACCAAGATAAACCTCTAGCTGAGTAATGAAATCTTCAACCTGGTGCTGAGTCTTGTTGAGCTGCATTTTTCCACGAGCGAACTCAAGAATATCTTCTGTGAGACCAGCAACATTTTTTGAGGCCAATTCAATCTTACGAATATGTACTAACGCACGGGCCACTTCCATTGGTTCAAGTGTGGGCTTATCCAACTGCTGAAGAACCAGAGAGGAATAACTCATGATGGATCCGTTGGCGTTACCAATATCGTGGCCAAATTCCGCAACGGCATACCCCAATTCAATCAAACGTTGTTCTTGCTGCTTGGCTTTCCTCAAGTCTTCAATGGTGTTTTCCAGTTGTTGCTTGGATTGTTCAAGAGCATCGACATTTTCTTTCAATTCCACCTGAACATTCTGAAACTTCATCCACAAATCTTGTAGAACTGCGACTCGTAGTTCCAATTCGCTAGGGCGTCGACTGGTCGTTGGAAACTCCATCTCCTGTGTTTCATTTTCTCGTCGATAGCGAAGAAATTGTCGACATAGGAGGTCAATCTGACCCATTGTGTTGCTGGTTTTTAACCAGAGTACCAAAGCTATCGAGGCAACGGCTATCGCCCCGCTCAGTAGCATTGCCGCTAACCAATCTGGTGGAGGAGGTGGGGGTACTTTTTGTCGGACAACTAACAGGCCACGGACCTTATCTAGACCAACTGGCAAGGTTAGCAGAATTTGTGAGTCATCGAGTGGCTGAAAGACTTGGTGGGGCGGTAGATCAGGGAGGCTGACCTGCGACTGCTTGACCTGGCGATCCAAGTAAAGCAATTGAACAGCACCCTGAACCTCTTGGTCCAGCAGATCTTGAATTGCAAGTTGCTTGGTCGGTTCATCTTGTCCCAGCAACTGATTGATCTGCTGTACGAGTTTGTTCAGTGCAGTCAATTGAGAGACTGGTAGGCTCGGTTGTGCAGGTTCCCAAGTGAAAAAAGCCAACTGTAGAGACAAGGAAAGCGCAAAGATTACTGCTGCCAACAGTGAAAGCGGTAATTTTCTCAGTCGGCGGGTTCCCAAACGTCTCTCAGGACGAGGGCGTATTGGTTTGCGACGTTGAGATGGGGAGAGGAGCTTCCTGCCCTTTGATCGGAGAGATCGTGATAACATATTTGAAATTCAGATTCTGTTGCATCCATTCAACAAGAATAACCGAAAGTACTAGCCCAACTATGATCGCATTTCAAGTGCCAGATCATTGAAATTTTTTATTTCATCACAAATCACTGTATGCGTATGTAGTGATGAAAAGGCTTGTGCTTTGGTCTCTTTCTACGCAATCTAATCTTTTTTCTATGTGTAAAGAGAAGACTGCGGAGAAAATTACTGGGCTCACACCAAAAAAGGATGAAGCATGGCATTTACTGACTACAAAATTGCGAATTTGTCTTTGGCCGACTGGGGACGCAAAAAAATAACCATTTGGGAAAATGAAATGCCAGGATTAATGGCATTGCGCAAAGAATATGAAGAATCCAAGCCTCTGGCTGGGGCAAAAATCACGGGTTCGCTGCATATGACGATGGAAACAGCCGTTTTGATTGAGACGCTGATTGCTCTTGGAGCAGAGGTTCGTTGGTCTTCCTGCAATATTTTCTCAACCCAGGACGAAGCAGCGGCAGCGATTGCCGCACAAGGGATTCCCGTTTTTGCTTGGAAGGGAGAAACTGAGGAAGAATATTGGTGGTGTCTGGAGCAGACGCTCAAGTGGCCAGGAGGCGATGGGCCCAATATGTTGCTGGACGATGGTGGTGACCTGACGGGCTACGTGCATGAGAAAGCTCCACATCTGTTGGATAAAATTCGAGGAGTTTCTGAAGAAACTACAACGGGTGTGCACAGCTTGTATAAGATGTCTCAGGCAGGCAAACTTCGTATCCCCGCAATCAATGTCAATGATGCGGTGACCAAGAGCAAATTCGATAACCTATACGGTTGCCGTGAATCACTGTTGGATGGAATCAAGCGAGCTACAGACGTCATGATCGCAGGCAAGGTTGCCGTCGTCGCGGGTTACGGGGATGTAGGTAAAGGAAGTGCTCAGTCACTCAGGGCTCAAGGTGCTCGTGTGATCGTCACGGAGATCGATCCAATTTGTGCTTTGCAAGCGGCGATGGAGGGCTTCGAAGTGACTACTATGGAAGATGCTGTCTCACGAGGGGATATCTTCGTTACAACTACCGGTTGCTGCGATATCATTCGTCGAGAACACCTAGATGCTATGAAAGATAATACAATTGTCTGCAACATTGGTCATTTTGACATTGAGATTGATGTGCAGTCGCTCAATCAGGACCCTCATATTAAGAAGATCAATGTACAACCCCAAGTAGATCAGTACGAATGGCCAGATGGCAAGCGTATCATCCTATTGGCTGAGGGGCGCCTAGTGAACCTGGGTTGTGCGACAGGACATCCCTCTTTCGTGATGTCTGCAAGTTTTACCAATCAAGTGTTGGCCCAGATCGAACTCTGGCAGAACAATGAAAAATACGAAAATCAGGTCTATGTTCTGCCTAAGCAATTAGATGAGAAAGTAGCACGTTTGCACTTGAGTAAGCTTGGGGTCAAACTCACTGAACTCACACCACAACAAGCGGAGTACATGAGTGTCTCAGCAGAAGGTCCATTTAAACCTTCACACTATCGCTACTAAGTCTTCCGTCTCCCTGCTTGGTTACTCTGGATGATGGGTGGCCAAGCGCATTTCATCGGTACAATCCTTCCGCGAATTCTTCAGACCTAGAAGAAGTTCAACGCCCTCTTTTCGCGCTGGTATCAACAAACTGCCTTGCACCAGACCCCTTTTTTGACAAGACTTGGGAGCCATTCCATCCTCTTTGTCAATCCTGCAGCAGCAGTTCCCCATGTTCACACACCTGCATCTACATACCCAGTACTCGCTACTTGAAGGCGCTATTCGCGTCAAGCAGCTCGCAAAGGTCTTGAAAGAGCGAGGTTTTAACGCCTGTGCCATCACTGATCACGGCAATCTTTTCGGTGCTGTTGAGTTCTACCAGGCTCTTGAGAAGGAAAATTTAAAACCCTTGATTGGTTTGGGAGCCTTTGTGAGTGAAGTTCCACTTGCAGAACATCCGGATCCAAACGCCAATTTGCGCTACTTTCACACGCAGTTGCTTTGCCAGAATCGACAGGGATACCAAAACCTAACCTACCTAGCGAGTCTTGGGTTCACGGATGGAAAGCGGCGAGGCGTCCCTTTGATTGACCATATACTACTAGAGCGCTACCGAGAAGGACTGATTGTCCTGAGTGGTGGAGTGGAGGGAGAATTAGGTAGCCGTATCCTCAATGGTCGCTTGGACGATGCTCGTCAACTAGCACAGTGGTATGCAGATCTGTTCCCAGGTCGCTACTACCTGGAACTTCAGAATACGGGACTTGCTGAACAAGAGGAGGTGAACCAGGGATTAATGCAGCTCGCTGGAAATGTGGGCTTGCCTTTGGTAGGCACGAACAACTGTTTCTATTTGAATGCCGAAGAAGCTGAGGCCCAGCATATCCTCCGATTGATGGGCATGCAGCGCAAGGTGACAGATCGTGATGCCCCCCAGATGCTAACGGATCAGTGCTATCTCAAGACCGAAGCAGAGATGCAGGAGACTTTTATGTCGAGTGGTCTGCCACTCGAAGCATTGGAGAATACCGCCACGATCACGGCTAGCTGCGAGCTCTCGTTGGATAATAGTACTTACTACCTACCACAGTTTGAGATTCCTCAGGGTTACACCCTGGATAGTTGGTTGGAGTATGAATCCCACACAGGCTTGGAACAGCGGTTAAAGATTCTACATGAGCTTTATCAATCTTCTGAGCCATTTGAGGAATTCCGTAAATCCTACGATGAGCGGCTTAGCTTTGAATTGAGAGTCATCAATCAGATGAAGTTTCCGGGCTATTTCCTGATTGTTGCGGAATTTATCAATTGGGCTAAGGACAACGGAGTGTCTGTGGGACCAGGTCGTGGTTCTGGAGCCGGATCACTGGTTGCCTACGCTTTGCGCATCACGGATGTTGATCCGCTACGCTATGGTTTGCTATTTGAGCGATTTCTCAACCCAGATCGTATCAGCATGCCCGATTTCGATATCGACTTTGATGTTGAGGGTAGGGATAGCGTGATCGAACATGTACGTGAGACGTACGGTTCGGAAAAAGTTTGCCAGATCTCGACCTTTGGTTCGCTCAAGGCCAAAGCTGTTGTCAGGGGTGTCGCAAGGGTAATGGATTTTCCATTTTCAGAAGCTGATAAGATTGCCAAGTTAGTCCCCAACGAACTCAATATCAGTCTGCAGGATGCCATTGATAAGGAACCTGAACTAGCTCGGATGGAGCGCGAAGGAACAGAAAACGAGCAGAAGTTGATTCGGTTAAGCAAATCCTTGGAAAATCTCAGCACACATCTTGGTACTCACGCTGCGGGAGTGATCATCATGGATCAGGATATCCGTGAGGTGATGCCTGTTTGTACAGGCAAAGACAACACTGTGCAGTCGATGTTTGCAATGAAATACGCTGAGGATCAGGGAGCGGTCAAATTTGACTTTCTTGGCCTACTCAACCTTTCGGTTATTGACAAAGCTCTGGAATTGATCAATCGCAACCGCACCGAGAAAGAGCAACTGGATCTAAATAAGATTCCGATGGATGACGAACTTACCTTTGAACTATTCTGTCGAGCGGACACAACTGGGGTTTTCCAGTTGGAATCTTCTGGAATGAAAAAACTACTGCTCGATATGCGTCCCTCTGTCTTTGAAGATATTGTCGCTATTTTGGCATTATATCGACCAGGTCCTCTGGGATCTGGGATGGTTGAAGACTTTGTTGAATGTAAACATGGGCGAAAGAAGGTGGTCTATCCCCACCCCTTGATGGCAGAAATCCTCAAGGAAACCTATGGCGTAATGGTTTACCAAGAGCAGATCATGCAGGGAGTACAAGTACTTGCCAAGTTTACTCTGGGACAATCTGATTTGTTGCGTCGAGCGATTGGCAAGAAGATTCCGGAGGTGTTGGCTGAGCAGCGTCAAAAGTTTGTTGAGGGCTGTTGTGCAAATCCAGAATTTGTTGAGGGGGTACCTCGTGGGATGAGCCCAGAGGAGAAAGCGAACGAGATTTTTGACTTGATCGATTACTTTTCGGGCTATGGTTTTAACAAGTCTCACACCGTAGCTTATGGTCTGATTTCTTATCAGACCGCCTACCTAAAGGCTCACTACCCTGTGCAGTTCATGGCAGCAGTGCTGAACTCCAGCATCACTAACCCAGACAAGATCGTCAATTTTATCGGCGAATGCAAAGAAATGAGGATTCGGGTATTGCCTCCAGATGTTCGTGAAGGGCGTAAGCAGTTTACGGTCACTCGTCAAGGATATCGTGTACACAAGCGTACTCTACTTCACTTGGAGCAATTCCAGTCGATGAACAGCGCAGAGCCTATTCGAAACGTACTGCGACACCTCCTCACTCCTATGCTCGAAAAAGACTTTGGAACGGAATTGGAGTTTCTACAGACGCTACAGACCCAGATGGAAGTCCTGAAAAAGACTTTGGATTCTGCCGAATCCAAAATTCTCCCACAACTTCAGGTTGAACTTCAAACCACTGCAAATTCTGGAGAGCTATCTCCGATTCGAAGATTTCTGCGACGAGAGGCCCGGATTGAAGCAGTGCGTTTTGGCTTGAATGCAGTCAAGAATGTTGGGGGCAATGCCGTTGATGCGTTGGTTGAAGCTCGCCAGGAAGTTGAAGAAATCAGTGACTTTATGGAGTTTTTGAAAATTTTGGATTTCAATCGGATGAATAAGCGGATGCTTGAAACACTGGTCAAGTGTGGAGCGTTTGATTCTTTTCATCCTAACCGGGCTCAACTACTCAACGTGCTGGATCACGCAATCCATTTAGCCCAGGAGTTCCAACGCGCAGAAGATGGCTCACAGCAATCACTATTCGATCTGATGGATGAGTCAGAGGCACGTCAAACCGAAACACAACTGGAGTTGCCAGACATTCGCGACTGGTCCCTGAAAGAAAGGCTTAGATTAGAGAAGGAGGCTCTGGGATTTTATGTCTCTGGTCATCCTCTGGATCAATATGCTTCTGATGTTAAAGCTTTGGCAACCAGTTCTGCCGATATTCTTACCGGTATTCACAAAGAAGGAGACAATGTCTCCGTAGCTGGAATTGTCGTTGAGAAGACCATTCGATTGACAAAGAACTCTGAAAAATTTGCTATTGTCCGTCTCGAAGACTTGAGAGGTATTCTGGAACTGCCAATTTATAGTCGAATCTATAACGACTACGGACATCTGCTTGAAATGGATGAACCGCTGCTTGTAAGTGGGCGCATCAGTTTTCGGGATGATGAGTTTGGTTTGGTAGCAGATCGCTTGGAATTACTCAGTCAGGTTCGCTCTGAAAAAGCACTAAGTATGACGATCTGTATTGACCAGGAACGAATGCCTCCGGAGCAGTTGCGCCATCTGCGTGGTATATTTCAAAAGTACCAAGGATCCCAGAAGGTCTACTTTCGTGTCAAAACAGAGAGTGATGCCTCTGTAATGATCCAAACCCCAATGCAGGTTCAGTTGAATCCAAGAATGATGGATGAACTTGAGGAGTTGTGGAAAGAGCAAGCCGCCCTATTTACCTACGCTGTTTGAATATGGTTGGTAATTAGTGGGTTTTCCACAGGGTTTTCTGCCGATATCCTCGTGCATACCCAAGCGATAGAAAGACCTAATACAAGTGAAAGAGTTTGCCAGCGTCTCAATAGAAGGGTCACTCTTCTACAAAGCAGAACCCTCGTCGAAAGCACAATTTCCGAGACTATTCGATTAAAAATATGTTTAATCTTATGTCAACCCTACATCATTCGGAAAGCTGGAGAAAATTCCAATTGTCCGCAATTGAAATGACAGTTTAGGAGTGCGATTCTATTTAGTTGTGAATCTGCCATAGCCAGTACTTTTTGCTCAATCACAGTTTGAATAGCTCATTGAGGAATAGGCATAGAGTAATCGCGTAGTTTTGGTCATGGTATCCTCTGATCAAGAGGCTTGAGTGCCCCTCAATTTTTTGTTTGATGAGACTTAAAAGCAATGGTGTTCCTGCTATTTGATAATGTCAGCTAAGTCAGAAACAAAGCGGAGTGGGTTCAGATGCTGGTCTTGGAATTGCATCCAATTTTTAAGCTTTTTTCAGCCCGTGAGGAGTAATTCATGTCTTTGTTCAACGATACCGCCCAATTACTTGCGCAGAAGACTTTAGATCTGCGTACCGAACGACACAAACTGCTCTCTTCGAACGTTGCGAACTTGGATACCCCCGGCTACCAAGCTGAAGATTTAGTATTCGAGAATTCTTTAGTGGCAGCTCTAGAAGCAGAGACACCAGGTCCATTGAAAGTAACAGATGAGCGGCATCTGGATGGAAACGATGCGCCCTTGCTGGATACGGTCGAAGGACAGCGAATTCGTAGTGCGACTCCCTTCGCTGACTTTGATGGAAATACGGTCGATCTGGACAAAGAAATGGCCAAGATGGCTGAGAACCAACTGATGTACAATGCATCGATTCGGATGCTCTCTCATCAGTTCCGGATGCTTAAAACTGCCATCAGTGAGACCAAATAATGAGTTTTCTATCCGCATTCAATACTAGTGTATCTGGGATGACTGCCCAGCGGCAGCGTGTCAACACAATTTCAGAAAATATCGCCAACGCTGAGACAACCCGTACTCCTCAGGGAGGGCCTTACCGACGCCGGGAAGTAATTCTGGCATCTGTGGCGAATGATCGAACTTTTGAAGAAGAATTGCTCTCTCAAGATCGTTCCGTCAGTACTTCAACTGAGGTAAAAGTTGTGGGCATTGTGCAGGATGAGCGACCACCAATTCTTCGCTTTGAGCCGGGACATCCTGACGCCAACGAAGAGGGCTATGTGGAGATGCCCAACGTGAACATCATGGAAGAGATGGTCAACTTAATGTCCGCAAACCGTTCCTACGAGGCCAACACTGCGGCCTTCAATGCAACTAAGAACATGGTTCAGTCAGCCCTTGATCTCGGACGAAACGCCTAAGATTTTGGTTGCTTGACCTCGGTGGCCATTCAGGAGGGCCTATGAACGTGCAGAAGCCAACCGCCTTGGATAATAAATTCACTGTTCCCATGCGTCCAACCCAGGCTGCTGTGACAACAGAGAGACCCTTCCAGCAACAGATGCAGCAAGCCCTCAGTTCTGTCGATAACTTTGGCAAGGATGTGGATTCAGTATTAGACGGCCTTCACAGTAGTGTGAATCTGCAAGCAGAAGTGCGACAAGCACGCAGTATGTATGAGCGAGCAATGGAAGTGCAGCAGTCTCTACAAAAACTTTATCGACATCTACGCTCTGCAGAAAGTGTTTGAAAGAGCGGAATTTTTTGCCCGAAACTCTTGCCACTTCTTGGTTTTACTCTATTAATCAGAACCTATGAAATTGCCTCCTGATTCACTCTCCAGCTTGCAGGGCAAAAGCCTACTGCCTGATCCGTCCCGACCCAGCGTCGCTGAATCTGGCGCCAACATTGGACAAACATTTGAACGAATGCTGATGGAAGTTAATCGTCAGCATCAGGAAGCTGAGCAGAAGCAAGTAGAATTGTTGACAGCTTCTGAGAAAGATATCCACGGAACTGTCATTGCCATGGAGAAGGCAGAAATATCACTGCGACTACTACTGCAGGTACGCAACAAGCTAACAACAGCTTACGAAGAAGTTATGCGGAT